>Ga0265593_1000415_pt1 | contig 24175 bp, 12 predicted proteins | sample saktaG_8_FD_190136 | JGI IMG/M metagenome (GOLD analysis project Ga0265593, IMG submission 190136) | Saline water microbial communities from Sakinaw Lake, British Columbia, Canada - sak_2011_5_24_36m | ecosystem: Environmental > Aquatic > Non-marine Saline and Alkaline > Saline ...
CGAATGCGTTTTTAAATTCAGAAGTCTCAGATTCATTTTCTCGATTTTCTGATTCATCTTTCCAACTCTTGTGGCTGCATTGCTTCTTTGATTTGAAATCTTTCTTTCAACCTTCGCGTCAAACGATTCTTTTCGAAGTTTCGCAAGTGTTTCTAATTCTTCTTTTTTTAGATGGTATTCTTTTTTCCAGCGATTCTCAGAATATGCATTTGCGGAAAATTGTAATTCACACTTTTCTAGAGATTGCAGTTTCTGTTCCTGTAACAATTTATTTTTTTCGACAGTTTCAGTAGAACTAAGTATTCCTTTTTTCTCTTTTCTTTTTAAAGTCATTTCAAGTGCTTTTTGTTTCCAAAAGAATCGATCTTCAATTTTCGCTAAACATTCCAGTTTTGTTTGTGTCTCTAATTCACTGGGTTCTCCAGCTTTAATTGAAAAATTCATCAATGAATTCTTCAGTTGTGCATCAATGAAATCCTGCCTTCTCGTTTGACGAAATCGGATGTTTTTTTCTGAAATAGGAAGATACATCTCGATGAGTTCCTTTTTTTCTATAAGGCGAACCGATCTGGATAGATATACTTTTAGGAGTAGATTATTTAGAATCTTGGCCATAGCGATAGATCCTCCATAAATGACGTAGTTGCAAGTACCATCCCTTGACTTTATACACGATGGTCTTCAGCAGACGGATTAATCCACCAGGATAAAACATGATGACAACAATAATTAATGTTCCGTTTAAAATCCATGTAGCACTTGGATTTTGAACAAAAAAGTCGATATTTTGTAATACAGCCGAATTCAATCCAAAAATCATGAACGTTCCTAAAATAATTCCAGTTACAGATTGAGCTCCACCAACAATAACGGCCGCAAGTATATTCAGCGAGAAATCCAAACTCCACTTCTGAGGAATGCTAAATTCTTGATTAATCATATATAGCATACCGCCGATGACTGCATATAGAGTCGCGATGATAAACGCAATTAACCGATACTTCAAGAGTGCTATCCCCATTGACTGCGCTGCGGAATCGCTATTTTTCATAGCTAGAAAAGCTCTGCCTGTCGGGCTTTTGATGATGTTAAGTGTCGCAACAATCATCAAAATAAATACGATAATGACAATGAAATTGACTGCGTTTGCACTTATTGCTATTCCAAAGATATTAAAATCACGAAAGCTTAAACCGTTCACTCCATTTGTAAAAGCTGAAAAGCTTTTGAATACTTCCTTCATGATTTCGGCTAATCCAAGCGTTATGATTGCGAGATACATTCCTTCAATTCTCAAAGAAATAAATCCAACGATGACACCTAATAAGACCGCTCCACCAAGTGAGATCAGTAAAGTGAGGATTAACGGGTATCCTAATGTCCCTGAGAAGTGTCCAATCAGATACGTACCAAGACCTACAAAACCTGCAGTTCCAAGTGAAGCCAATCCAGCATATCCTAATAGCAATGCAAATCCCAAGGCAACCACGGAGTAAATCATTGTAAGTACAAAAGAAGTCATGACACTTTGGGATAATATGCCTCCCATTGAAAACAATTGGGCAATGACCAGTGCGATTCCAAAAACAACGAAACCGAAATAAGGATGTTTTGAAAAACGTGATAGTTTTTTAAAAAGAGCTTTGATATAAATATTAATCATCTGCATACTACACCTTCTTCGCTGTTCTTTTTCCGAATAGCCCGAAAGGCTTCGCAAGAACCAATATTAACACCAGTGTGTATACAATTACATTTGACCATACTGAATTGAAGAACGATGCCATTGATTGGAATAAATTAATTAGAACAACGCCAACCAAAGGTCCGCCAAATGTTGAAAAACCGCCTAATACCGAAGCTAGAAATGCATTAACCTGTACTGGAACCATATAGGATACACTTACCTGTGATCCTACAGGCGCATATAGAAAAGCCGCGACTCCGCCCAGTGCTCCGGCAATACCCCAACTCATTGCGGTGATGATTCTAGTGTTGACGCCCATCATTCCAGCAACAATTTCGTTGGATGCCGTTGCACGAACGCCTAGACCCCATTTCGTAAAACGAAGTGAGATAAATAATACAAGTAAAATTGCAACCGTGATAATCAAACTGTAATAATTGTGGTCTGGAAGGATTAAAGTCATTTCACCAAGTGTAAAGATTTTAACATCATAAGAAAAAGCTTCGACCGTCAATGGAATTAATCCATAGACAAGTGGCATTAACCCCAACAAAAGGAGTACAAGTCCCATCGTAATCATTTGCTTACCAATTGAATTAACATTCTTTCCATTTCGAATGATGACCACATCGATGAACAACCCTATTAGAAATGCAACAAATGCGGAAGCACAAAGAGCCAATATGAGTTTGAGTGTCATAGACATGTCCACAAACCGTGTGAGGTAAAGCAACAACTTTGCAGCGAAGAATGCCCCAAATGTAGCCATCGTTCCTTGAGCAAAGTTTGTCGTCACGGACGTTTTGAAAATGAGTACGATTCCAGTGGTCGCAAGTGCCAAAACACAAAGTTCAGCGATGTTCAGTAAGAATATTTGAAGGAATATGTAAAGTGTCATTTGAGTAATCGTTATATAGAACCCACTTAAAATTCCAAGAACGAATAACACGTTGACTAGTCTTGCTCGGTAGATAAACCGTTTGCTCTTCTTTCGCAAAAATAGGATATCTATCAAAAAGTAAATGGCAAATGAAATGACCAAAACTATTAACAAATTATTAATCATTTCGCTTCCCCCCACCTAATGATATTTGCTGCCCAGACATATCCGATACCTGCGGCAAGCATGCAGATGACACTTCCTTCTTTGACCATACCTCTTTGTAAAGCAAGATGCAAAGACAAAATCTGATCAATTTGGCCAATATGGCCATAATGTTCTAAATAGATTGTTTGATTCTCTTTTAAACCAAAATCTGACATCAAAGCATTATGTCCACTTCTTTTGATATGAAGGATTGCCATGTAGTCAATATCTTTTCTGCTTAAATTCGATTTATTTAAGGATTCATCAATGCATTTATACCAATTAGGCATCGAGACTTCATTAAGCCTATTTTTCATCTTGATGGGATCCATGAGTCGAAGAGACTTCTTCGCCTCTTCTAAATTATCTTTCGTAATTGGATTGCATGTTCCTCCGATTTCGACACCAGCGGTTCTGGCCAGAGAGCCATCACCAATGATGTGTGATCCAAGAAGAAGATTCTTTCCATAATTTTTTTTCAGAATAATGGCGCCGCCTCCGGCTCCAAGGTTATACATCATCGACATATCTTTATCAGCATAGTCGACAAAATCTCCATTTCGATAACCTCCAACCACCATAACGGTATGGACGTCATCATCTGCAATTAACATGTCTTTTGCCATTTTGAGCGCAGTAACCGTGGTACAACAGCGATTTTGAACATCAATCCCCCAGGCATTTGTCGCTCCAATTTGGTCTTGAATGTATAATGCGGATGTCGTGAGCGGATATTCTTTCCATTCTTCTCCTACACAAATGACAACATCGATGTCGAGTGGATCCACTCCTGTATTTTTAAGCGCGTCAAGCGCGGCATATACGCCCATGTCCTGAGTGCCATCATCTCCAGGAATTGTTTTTTCAACGATTCCAAGTTTTTCGATAACTGCCTCTTCTGTCCATGTACCTTTCGTTAAGTCGCTAATTTCCTTCGCACTCATGCGTCCTTTGGGAAGATAAATTCCCGTTCCGACAATTCCGACGGTTGGCTTTTCCAAACAAATCACTTCTTTCTATAAGAGAATCGGTAATACTATAGACGCATTCCGCCGTTGACGTTAATGGTTTGACCTGTGATGTAAGAAGCATCATCGCTAGCTAGAAATACAGCTACTTTAGCAATTTCTTCTGGTTGACCCAAACGTTTGAGCATCGTCATTTGAGCAAATTGTTGCAACAAGTCTTCTGGTACTGTTTTAAGAATGTCTGTCATGACGTAACCAGGTGCAATTGCATTGACTCTAACTGGAACACCTTTTCTTGCAAATTCTTTTGCCCAAGTCATGGTTAAACCAATGGCGCCGGCTTTAGAAGCTGCATAGTTTGCTTGTCCGATATTTCCAAAAATACCAACTACAGAAGAGATATTGATGATCGATCCGCCACCGATATTTTCCATTTGCGGACCAACGTATCTAACAAGATTGAATAGTCCCTTTAAGTTGACATCCAATACCAAGTCCCATTGTTCATCGGTCATTTTTTTGGTCATCGAGTCTCTTGTGATGCCAGCATTATTGACAAGGATATCTATTTTTCCATAATGTTCGACGATTTCATCAAAAAACTTCTTGCATCCTTCCGTATCCGTTACGTTGAGCGTATATGGAATGACATTTTCCATTTGATAACTTGCTTCGCCCATATCCGCAGCGATGACGGTTGCACCTTCTAATGCAAAAACTTTTGCAATTTCACCACCGATGCCTCTAGCACCACCGGTTACAACTGCGACTTTACCAACTAATTTCATTTTCTTATTCTCCTTATCTCTTTATGATGACGGCAGTTCCCATTCCGCCACCGATGCATAGACTTGCAAGACCCGTATGTAGATCTCTTTTAATCATTTCATGTAGTAGTGTTACAACGATTCTATTTCCTGAAACACCGACCGGATGGCCTAAAGCAATCGCTCCACCATTGACGTTTGTAATGTTGTAGATGTCTTCTTCTAACACGCCATGTTCAGCCGAAAGTTCCATAACGACACCAATTGATTGTGCAGCGAATGCTTCATTAAGTTCAATGAGTTCCATATCAGCTAATTTGGCATTTGCGTTTTTCAATACATTTCGGATGGCTGGTACTGGACCCATTCCCATGTAGTTGGGATCAACGCCACCTTGTCCGATTGCGACAACTTCTGCTAAAACAGGTAAATGATGTTTTTTGACCATTTCTTCACTTGCAAGTATCATGAAGCTTGCGCCATCATTGATTCCTGAAGAGTTTCCTGCAGTTACAGATCCAGTTTGAAGGAATGCTGGTCTTAATTTTGATAATTTTTCAAAAGAGGTTGTTCTGTTTGGATATTCATCATCACTGAACAGAATGGTTTCTTTTCTTGATTTGATTTCAATTGGGACAATCTCATCTTTAAATCTTCCGCCATCAACCGCTTTAATGGCTTTTTCCTGTGAGGAGATTGCGAATTTATCTTGTGCTTCTCTTGAAATGTTGTATTTAGCAACGATATTTTCAGCTGTGATTCCCATATGCATTTGTCCAAATGCATCCGTAAGTGCATCACCAATCATATGGTCTGTCATCGTCATATCGCCCATTTTAACGCCGTCTCTCACTTTTGAAGAAACCAAGTAAGGCGTGTTACTCATGGATTCAACGCCACCCGCAACAACTAAACTTGAAAATCCGGATTGAATGCCCATAAAAGCATTCATAATCGATTTCATTCCAGATCCACATACCATATTAAGCGAATACGCTGGAACCGTATCAGGAATCCCTGCTTTGATGGATATTTGTCTGGCAATGCCTTGGCCGATACCGGCTGGCAAAATATTGCCGACGATAACTTCGCTAATTTCTTCTTTTGGAACACTTGTTCTTTCCAGTAATGCTGAAAGCACTTGGCTTCCGAGATCAGATGGATGAACAGGTCTTAACGTTCCTAAATAACTTCCAATTGGACTTCTTAATGCACCGACAATAAAAACTTTTTGATTCATAGAATCCTCCTTTTTCATATGAAAGCGCCTAAACATTGTATTTGTTTAAGCAAGATGTTTGAACATTGACAAATCAAATTCGAAAAACCAATGTGAATATTTATTCATATTACGATAATATTCTAATGAATTGTTTAAAGTTTGTCAAGCGCTTTCAAACAAAAAATAAAGAAAAGGTTTATCTACATAAAGGGCTATCTTTGGAGATTTCAATAAAAATGGCTAAATATAGCGAAAAAAGTGGAATTAAAAAGAAAGCGCTGACATCGTAACTAGATATGAGAGTTTATTCACCTAAAAAAAACTAATTGAATTTTCTTGTCTTTTCTCATCATATCGGTTAAAATGGATTTGGTGATATGAATGAAGCAAACAAGCTACCGCCTTCCAAAAACCAAAGTTGGCGAAAAAACCTTTAACAAAATCATCAGGACTGGCAAGAAACTTTTCGCCAAGAACGGATATCATTCGACTTCAATCAACGATATTATCGCAAAAGCCAAAGTCGCTGCAGGAACATTTTACATCTATTTTGATAACAAACTGGCACTCTATTTATATCTTCTAGACGAGTATAGAGAATCGATTCGTCATGCCGCTAGTTCTTCAATTATTGGGCTTAAGAAACGGGAAGATATCGAACGCGCAGGATTAAAGGCCTTCATTGAGTACGTCAAGAAAGACCCGCTTGCTTATAAAGTCGTGTGGGAATCTTTATTTGTTAATGAGGAAATCTTTAAAGAATACTATCAAACTTTCTCCAAATCCTACATATACCATCTTAAAAAATTCGTTGAAAACGGTGAAGTCAGAGACGATATAGACTTAGAGACTGTTTCTTATATCTTGATGGGTATCTCTAACTTCGTAGGGTTACAGATTCTCTTCCGTGACGTCGTGACTGAAAAGGAAGTCGACTTCGTTGTTGATGAAGCGATGAAACTAATGAAAAACGGACTATTCAAATAAAAAAAGCATCCATAAACCTTCATTGGTTGGATGCTTTTTTCTTTGTTTTTTTAAGGATTGATGACGCGGCTGATGAGTTCCATCATCCAAGGTACCGTTTTGAACAGTTGGCCTGTTTCTTCTACGGATTTTGGCTGTGAGAAATAATAGCCTTGCATGAATCGAATATCGAGTTTCGACATCTCAGAGATCATTTCTTCATCTTCGACGCCTTCGACAATGACCATTTTTTGGTTTTCAAGCGCTTTTGAAATTGCACGTTTGATATTTAACTCTTCTGGGAAGTGGTTCATCATCTTGAGTGTATCTTCTCTTGAAATCTTGATAATCGTCGCTTTGATTTGTTTCATGTCTTCAACGATTTCAAAATCGTCTCCCATGTCATCTACGGCAATCTTAAATCCAAACTTTCTGAACTCCGCAAGATTTCTTAAAGCAATTGGATTCTTTGTGATGGAATAATAGTCGATGATTTCCATGCAAAAACTTTCGGGTGTGAAATCATAACTTTTGACGATATTATGGAAGTCTTCTGCTAACCCATCTTTCATAAGTTGCTTTGGAGAGAGATTGGTCGAAATGAAGAATTCTCTGATTCGATGCTGCTTCTTCCATGCTGCATATTGTTTGACAATCTTTTCAAAGCCCCATTTTCCAAACCAAGTAATATCTCCTGTTAAGTCCATGACGTTTAAGAATTTTCCAGGAGGAAGAATGCCCATGGTTGGATGATTCCATCTTAATAAGGATTCCAGCCCGACCATCTTTCCTGTTTTGATGTCGACGATGGGTTGATAATAAAGCAGGAATTCATCATTTGAAATCGATTTTTTGATTTCTTGATAGTATCCCATGTTGAATTGTTCTTTTTCAATTAAATCCTGAGAATAAAGCGAGAAACGATTCTTGCCTTCTTTTTTTGAAACGTAGAGCGCAAGCTCTGCATTTTTTACGAGTTGACCCGCTGAAATGCCATCAAACGGGAACAATACAATTCCCATCGAAGTCGTGACTCTTTCCGGAACGGTTTTCAAAGGCTCGGATACGATTCTCAAGATGTCTTTTGCAGTTTCAGTTATTAAATCATTGTCTATTTTCCCAGTGAAGTAATAAATAAAAGTATCTTCTTTTAATAGGCCACATATAGAATTTCGTTCAGCGGACAATTTCAGTCTTTTCAAGATCTCTTTGATGACTTTATCAACTGTTTTTTCAGGATACTTTTCCGCAATGAACTTAAAGTTGTCGAGATTCATGTAGTAAAGTACGCTAATCGTCTGCCCTTCTTTGGAATGGGCAATTTGTTGGTTAATCAGTGCTTCGACGTTTTTGCTCTTTTTTGAAACAAAATGCTCTGAGGAAATCATTTCCCCCATTTCAGCGTCTTGTCCCGAGGTCCTGCCTCGCATTTTTCTGATTCTTTTGTCTTCGTTGGATTTTCTCATTTCTTTGAGAATGTTACGTGCAAGTAAAAACATGATAATCGACACTGACACCATGATGACGAAAAAGACAACGACTGCATACGTATCAGATGGATAGGTGGTTGCTAGAAAATATGGAATTTTGTTCATGGTTTCACCTCTAATCTTCGTAATCGCTGGCAGCGAAAACATCAAGACGCTTGTTTCTGGCTACCTTATAGAATTGGTCAATGTACAGAATAACTTCGTCATAAGTTAATGCTTTTGAGAACAGGAATCCTTGAAATACGTCTGTTTGAATCTGTTTCAAGAATTCATACTGTTTTCTAGTTTCAACACCTTCTGCAATAATTTTCATGTCAAGATTGTGAACTAAGTCTACAATCGTTCCAATGATGGAATGGTCTTTCTTGCTAGCGAAGATTCCGTCAACGAATGATTTGTCAATTTTGAGATTATCAAATGGAATCTTTCTTAAATAAGTCAATGATGCGTATCCGGTACCAAAGTCATCAAGAGAGATTTTCGCACCAATGCTGTGAAGGAAATCAATGGTTTCATCCAAATAGATGGTCGACTCGATCAATACACCCTCGGTGATTTCTAATGCAAGGCATGTGGGGTTAATGTCCGTCTCTTTGATGATTTTTTTAAGATTGTCTAAGAAATCTTTTTGAATCAGTTGAATGGGGCTGACGTTGACGCTCATAACGAAGTCTATGCCAAATTTTTTGGAGAGTGCAACTTGTGTTTGACAAGATTTACGCAGAATCCATGTTCCAATCGGGATAATCAAATGAGATTCTTCCGCATTTGAGATAAAGATTTGAGGACTGATTTCACCTAGGGTTGGTGACGACCAGCGAATCAGGGCTTCAAAGCCGTAAATTTCACTTTTCTTATCAATCAGAGGCTGATATTTGAGATAGAGTTGGTTACGCTCAAGTGCATATGAAAGTTCATCGTTGACCTGGGCTCCGTAGTTTACTTCCCTTGTCAATCTGTCGTTATAGAACACGAATTTCGCTGAATTGGACTGTTTTGCCTTATAAAGGGCCGTATTGCACTTTTTCATGAGTTCTGTCATGTTCTTTCCATCTGAAGGGAAGATTGCAATACCGATATGGACTTTGATTTCCACCTTTAAATCTTGAACAATAATGGGGTCCCTGAAACTATCCAAGACACGTTGTACTTCAACTTCAACGGCGTCAAGCTGTTTGATTTCTGGAATCAAAAATACAAATTCGCTTCCACTATTGAAATAAACGCCTTCTTTGAATTTCACGGTTTGTGAAAGCCTCTCGCCAACGAGTTTGAGAAGATCATCTGCGACATTTTGTCCTTTTGTCACGTTAACGTTTTTAATGTTTTCAATTTCAAACAGACACACTGCCGACTTAATGGATTTTGAAAGGATATGATCTTCAATTTCCTGATGGACGGCTCTTCTGATTTTCAATCCAGTCAACTGGTCATAAACATAATTTTTATAGACAAGATTAACTTGCTTGCCGATTTCCTTGCTCATGATGTTGAGTGCATCCGCAACATATTTTAATTCCGTATTATCCTTGATGTCAACTGAAACATTATAGTTTCCATTTTTTATTTCTTCGATTGAATCTAGAATATCATTAATTGGATTTAAAGTTTTGTTGATTTTATGGGACAAAATCATTGAAATTAAAACCATCAGCCCCAAAATCGACGCTAGCAAAATCAGGAAAGTATATTCCAAACTGATTTGAATCGTCTTATATACATAGGCAGAAACTTCCCAACCGATGTCTGGAAGTAAAGTTGTCGAAAGAAGTCCTTTGTTTTCAAAGGCATTCAAATCAACGACTTCGCTTGAAGATATGGAAGATATGAGCAGACCCATTCCGCCATCGAGTCCGTATAAGGTATCTTGAGCCTCTACTTCACTTGCATGAAGCAATGTGTAATCTGGATAGCTCGAATTGGAAAAATACAATATTTGTGGATCTGTCTCGTCAGAAATGAAGATAACGAGAGATTTTGTGGTGTCTTCTTGGTAATAATCATAAGCGTAAATGGCTCTACCAATGTTTTCAACGAGAACATCAATGCCGATGTATCCAATCAACGTCGATCCATCATACACTTTCTTGACAAACGAAATAGCAGGTAAGCCACTTAAACTATCTGTATAAGGATGAGTCAGCGTTTCTTCATTTGTTCCAAGTTCCGTCATCCATGGTCTTTCGTTCAAAGCCCATGTGCTAGGCGAGATTTCATCATCGGTTCCGACATAACATCCGTCAGTTCCTGAGGAACACTCAAACTCAGAAGCCACAAATATAAAGTTATATATTGAATCGATGGCATATTCTTTCATCGATTCAATTTTCATTTCAAAATTGTGATAAATAAGATAATCTGGGTCCCCTGTGTTTGTAATCACAGGCGTTGTGGTCGTTTGCAGATAGTTTAGATAGTCGATGATGTCTTGGTCGAGTGATAGGTTATTTAAATCTGAATAGGTGTTTGTAATAAAGGTTTCAATTGCCAATGAGGCATTTTCGGACTCATTGGCAGCGTTTTGAATTCTCTCTTTTTGAATGCTGTTGAAGTAGACAAATGCGAGTGTAGCGATGACAACGACCAGAAAAAGTGCGTCCAAAAAGACTGTCAGACTGACAATCTTTTTAGATAAGGTGCTTTGCTTCACTTTTGGTGTTCTTCGCATTAATTCACTTCCCTAATTATCCCATGAACGGAAGAAATCAAAGAGTCCCCAGCCAATGTTTGTTTCTGGAGGTGCAGCGTCACGAATGTAGACGTTGAAACGTCTTGTTCTGATGACAGTTGCGGTTTCAATGTAGAAATATTTTCCATCAAGGGTTGAAACATAAGTAGATGCATCATTAAGTGTATAGGTCAAAAATCCGATATCATAAGTATAAAGTTCATTCCAATAACGGTCTTTGGGCAACGTAACTTTGAAGACATAGAATCCTGAAATGTCACGTCCAAAACTGTATCTGTAGTTTCCATCATAGGTGTAGTTCAACTGTGTCATTTGATTGTTGATGGAATTAACAGCTGAAAAGGTTGGATAATTTGCCGGGTCCGTGACGCCAAATACAGAGTCATCGCCATTCGTATCAAGATTCATGACCGAGATGATAACAACTTGATTTTCCATTTCCACACTTTGACTTGCCAAAGTACAGGATTCAAGTGTTTCGTCCGAACAGTAATAAATATCAAAAATCAATGAAACGTTGTAAGTAACGTCAGTCACGGTTGTGTAATAATAAGCAAAGTTCATACCGTCTTCTGAAGTAACGCGATACTGTACAACTACAAATTCTCCTTCTCCTGGTTCAAGCCCAGTATCTGGATACATTGTATAGTCTGCAAGTAATACTGATTTTTCTTCTAGTGTTGAAGAATTGTCAACTTCAGAGGTCCAATACCAGGAAGTTGTGTTTGTATTATATGCTCTTCTCGAAAGTGTAGATCCATATGGTAAGTAATTGAGGATAAACGGAACATACTCATTTAACGGAGTATTTGCAACATATCCATCTACGCGATAGTAAACATATCCTAACTCGTCAGCGCCGTCATAATCGATTCCGTTGAAGTAAACTCTTGGATCGAGTCCTGTACTTGTATTGATAACGCCCTCGTCGTCCGTTATATAAATTTCTGGATAAGACGTTTCATTTGCTAAGTCTGAGAACCGAATATCAGTCAAATAAGCGATAGTACCTGCTTCTTTGGTAATGACAAGGTTTGTTGAGAGAGTAGCATGATTGGATGTTCCATCTCTATATAAGACGAAAGAGAAGGTATAGATTCCAGGTTCAGTATCAAAATTCATGTAAAGCATCAAATATTCATTAGTATCATAAGTAATCCCTAAAATTTCTTCAGGTGCGTATGGAGTGACTCCATCCAAATGAGTTGCGCTCACTGAGATTACAAAATAATCATCCGTTCCACTAGACGTAATTGAATATAAATCCAATTCTTGGTCAAGACCTAAATCCACAGTGAAAGTCGTTAAAGGGTCTTCTCGAATCGCAAAGACATCGTTTATGTCAATCTCGTTTCCATTTTTTAGAACGCTCGCAAGGTCGATGGTTCTTTCAATCAAATTGTGTGTATATGTTGAGGTTGTGTTGTCTTCGGCTCTCACAATATATTCCATTTGGTAAGTCTTGTATCCTGCAGAATAAGTAACTTGCACTAATCGAGCAGACGTAATGGCTGCAAAATTAGAAATTGAAAGTGAACTAGCATTCATAAAGTCGATATCATAAGTGTAATTTGATAGGTATAAAGCAAGTCCTGTATTGTTGTAAGAAGTGAAATTTGTTGTTGAGTAGTCCATATCGACTGTATAGCCAAGGTTCACATAGGAAGTGATGGTCGTACCAACGATTCCTATAGACCCATTTTCTGAATAATAATCAAAATCCAATATCGATTTTTGAGAAGATGCAGTTTTGTCAAATACAACTGTCTTCAAACTACTACTGGCAAAGTATCGATATTCCAGGGTGTAGTCACCCATCCTGATGCCTGGAAGGAATGTAAAGGTGATGGAATAAGAGCCAACATCTGGATCCGGTCCAGTATCAATCGTCACTGGCACACTGGTTACAGTATAATATGCTGTAGGAATCACTGATCCATCACTATATTTTAACACAAAATAATTCTTAAAATCATAGTTATAAGTTAAAATTCCCTTTGTATCTTGAAAATTCAGTTTTAAACTGCCGTTATAATAGACATCTCCCAGACTTCTAATGTCAGTTTGAGAGACAACATTGACATTTCCTCCCCCGTTGAAGGCAACAGAAGTGATGCCGATGCTTCCAGTAGGAATTTGATCAATTGTCGGAGTAAAAGTGATATTAACTTGATACGAGGTGTAATATTGAGTAGAAGCAAACAAATCGTCTCCGATAAAAGCTTCAGAGAAAATTGTGAAATATCCTAGTTCAAGCGTCACGTTTGAACTAATGGAATGTGAGGGAAGCGTAACAGATAAATCAGCTGGATAGGTTTGTGAAATTCCTACTTCATTAGCTTGATCAAGCAAGTCTCGATACTCCAAGAGATTTGCGGATGACGGCGGACCACCATAATAGTCGTCCGGCCTCTCGGCAATCAAAGCATAAATAGAGGTTGAGGCATTGACAATTTCATAACTGACCGTTGTTTGTGATACCCCAAAAGCCTCCATACTAATGTGGAAGTTAATCGTATGGTTCACATAATCAATGGTTCCGTTTGCAAGAACCGTTTCCGATTGACCCACTTCATTCATCACAATCGTTGTTTCGTCGTTGGGAATCAAATCGGATTTTTCGTTGAATATCGTTTGACGCAGAGCATCATACTTATCACTAACTGCTTGGGGAAGAGAATTCGTATATAAAACAGAAACGTTATCATAATCCATAAGCAAAGAAATGTCCTCAGAATAGTTTTCGTCCATCACTCTCATATCTTCGAGATTGATATTCGCAGGCAAAACAGCTCCATAGCTGGAACCTGCAGATGTGGACAATACATACATTCCGTTCGGTCTGGGATTAGATCCAGTCGTTTTAAATCTAGACGCCAATAAATCGTAACCCATGTAATAAATATATTCCGTCAAGTCTGGATCGGTTCTCATTGGGAAAGCTGCATTATACATATATTGAGTCGCACTGTTCGTAATCAAAGGATCACTTGGATTCTCAGTGATCCAAGGAACGGGTACTTGTGATGCAAACGCGGTAACTGTAGTGCCTACGGTGTATGAGATGGGGGACTTGAAACTATAATTCGTGACCGCGCCAAGAGAGGTATCTCGTGTGCCAACCACATAATGCAACGTAGTTGCGTTCGCAGTATAGGTATAAGGTCCGGTTCCTGTTTTAGTCAAAATATATGCACCTAGCAAATATTGATAACCCGCAAAAATTACTTGAGTTGTATCATTTGTTTTTGCAGAGTAATAAATCGCGTCATAGAATACAAAGTATTGAATCGAAGAAGAAAAATTATATACTTGGTCGAGTCTTCCAATCAAGTCCACTTGAGGATTTGCATTGACGATAAAGTCAAATTCTCCTCCAACACTGGTCATGACTCCGCTCAATCCTCTTTGAAGACGGCCAAAGATTCCACCGAATCCACGCTTTGCTCGAGGTTCTTGGACGGTATAGCCACTAGGGAAAATAAACGTATTTCCATCAGCCATATAATATGTAGCTAAATTATCGAACTCAAACAAGTCCAGAGAAGCAAGACTCGTGGTATTGACTGCTTTGACGCCTCCATAATTAATCGCAGTCGTAATGTGTGTTACCGTTGTGGTTCCACTTCCACCTAATGCAAAAGTCGCTCCAACGATTCCACCAGCGACATCAGTGCTGGATATTGTTCCGTGATTCAACATTCTTTTCATCACAGACAACCCATAACCAATAATACCTCCTGCAGATGCATGAATTTCAGGTCGATCATTGGACGAAGTAAGTGTTGCGGGAGCAAAGCTGATACCTGGAGGAGTGACTGTAAAGGAAGTTGTATAACTTGAGGAAGTGTAAACTCCGATAATATTAGTTAAAGCAGTAATATTACCGAGATTAACTCCATTGGAAAGAATAGAGTCTTGAATCGAATTGGCTAGGCCCATACCTTCTGTGATGCCACCGCCCAAAGATTCTTCATATAGACAGATTCCGAGAATACCTCCGGCACGTGCAAAAGTATATGCCTTTGCGTAGATATTTCCATTATTTCCTGTATCGTAAATTCTTGCGTCACCAGAGAGAGTAATTGCTGCTACTCCGCCTAAAACAACACCACCAGTAAACCCGGTGATGAGTCCGGCTGTGTTTTGTGAACTATTGTCAAAAGCCACTGTTCCAGATGCTGAAGAATTATAAACTGTGATATCTCCGAGATTTGCACTGTCCTGAATGGATCCTGAATTCAAGGAGGCAATTCCTGCGGCAAATGTATTGTTTGTGCCGTTGATAGCGTAAAGGCCTTGCGATAGGATTCCATATGAACTTGAAATATTACCATAGTTAATAGTATTGATGATTCCTTCTGTCGCAATCGGTTGAGTTTCAGATTGACCGGAGTCGTTTAAGTCTCCCGAAAGATTTACATTGACGATTCCAGATACATAGATATTGCCTGAACCGCTGATTTTAGCAAAACTGATTGTTCCTTGGTTGATTGAATTTTTTGCGACCTTTGTCGGAGAAAGATAGGTGCTCAGTCCTGCAATATAGAGTGAATGAGTCCTCATGTTAACATTAACGAAAGAAATGTTTCCTTCGTTGACAACATTGATTAGACTTACATTCAAAGATGTTGTGATTCCGGTCACATAGACGTCCGTGTACATTACTGTCTCTGTACTGCCTGCGTTCTCCATTAATGATATGTCGCCAAAATTGGCAGAGTATCGAATAACAGTATCATTATTGTTTAATGATCGATATAGTGGTGAAATTTGAGTATAGTAACAATAATCATAATTGAAATCAGAGTAATTATATACACGGGACAATGTAACGTCTGATGATGCACTCACATCAAAAATCGTTGAGGTGTATAGAATCAACTCGTAGTCTAGAACCGGAACATCTGGGAAAGCATTCATTGTATGCGATCCTAAATACGAGAAAGTATTAACAGCATAGCCAATCCACTCAACGCTTGGGTCAAATGCAGAGGTATAAGCTGTTCGTCCAGTCTGAACAGTAGGTTTTCTAACCAGAGTCATGTTATATGTACTGACTCCATTTGCTGACCAGTATGATCCCGGGTCATATCCAACCTGACCAATACTGTCGATGACAGCTCCATTATTTTTTAGAACTACAGCATCATCTCCGGTAAAACTACAAACAGTACTAACTAAATCTCCTACGTTTCTAATAGCAATATTCGCTGAAGAACTTGCATAAACGACGTATACATCCTTCGCCGCAATCGTTCCGCTAAGGTTTTGTGTTGAACTCGGGGAAGTTGCCCCTCCATTATATCTTTCAATAGAATAGCCAGATAGACTAATCGCATAATTACTAGGATTATATATTTCAAGAACCCTGTTGTAACTACTTGATCCTTCCACATATTCGGAGAAGAACAACTCATGGAAACTGGGGTCAGGTCCCATATAGTTAGATAGATCCGATATAGCAACATCGAAATTTCCGTGATTGAAAAGCAATGCATACTCTACCGCTTCAGAGGTATTAGAGACTCCAATTCCTGCTGAATGAATTGTTGAAGTGTCAGTTTCATAAGTGGCATGGACATTTCCTTCGTTATAAAGATTTGCAAACAAATAAACTCCATCTAGTTCTAAAACGGGAGCATAGCCTGCAAGTTCTCCAAAAACGCCACCGACGTTTTTGGAAGACGGCATTGAAATTGTGCTGATTGTAGGACTCAAATAGATATCGCCTAAATTGGCAACATTCACAATTTGATGTTTGATGGTACTTGTATTAAGAATATATCCAATGATTCCTCCAAGCTTAGACTCAATGGAAGTGACTCCAGTTACAAAACTAAATGTTGATGTAGTTCCAAACCCATATAAATCTCCGTAGTTCTTTGCTTCTTCCAAGTGCAGTTGAAGCAAATCTGCACCACCGACAATCCCGCCGATGTAGAATTTTGGATTTACGTTGTATGAACTTTGGTAAGCATGGTCTCCTGCGACAACAGATCCAAAATTGGATACTCTGTTGATGACGCCAGAGGCTTCTCCTACGAGCCCGCCTACAAAGGTCTTACCAATGGCATTGGTTCCCAAGTTTATGGATACGTCGACAATGATGTCTTCAAAAGTACCGGCAGAAAGTCTTCCTGCAACTGCTCCAACATAGAAAATATCTGAATAATATCCTTCGGTATTTGTCAAATTGATGCTGGACTGAGAAATGTTTAAATTATTTACAACCCCGGTAGCGCCAACAATGCTGAAAAGACCGGAATAAAATCCAGTTCCACGAATGATGCCTTGGGTTAAAGTCATGTTGTAGATATAATAGTTTTCACTCAAATCAGTCGCAGATGAATTATATCCTGTAAACAACCCGGTGAAAGTAACCAAAGGCGTGCTATAGGCATTGCTAGCAAGTATCGAAAGGTCAATATCGGTTGTTAAAGCATAATCAGAATCACTGAAAACTTTTGAGTTGTAAACTGTAACAAATCCAATAAGTCTAGAGAAAAATACCAAGTCTCTCGCAGAAGAAATAAGATATCTACTGTTGCCTGAGTCATAAACCAACCCAAAAAGAATCGGATATCCATCCGACGGATAGAAATTCCAAAGTAGAGATCCAGCATCGTCTGCTAATGAGGAAGAATCAGATTTAAGCAAAGTGGTGGCTTCACCCGTCGCAAGTCCATTTGGTGTGTCGATGGTGAAAGTGGATGTACCAACAATCACTGAAAGCAAATATACATCCGAGTCATAGACGAGATTGTCTATCGTTCCGTTGTTGATATACAGCACGGGTTGAATCGAGAATTTATTGATATAGGACCCGTTGACGACTACTTTAGAAACATAATAGGAGTCGGTAAAGGTTCCGTCATTGGTATGCACGAGTCCTGCGGCTTGAAAATCAACCGAGGAACTTCCTACCTTATATCTGATACCGGCATCTAATACAGATGTACGGTTATCGATAACGTATACGTGGTCAATCACGCCATTTTCCAAATTGATTCCGACAACGTTTGACACCTTGTCAATGTCAATATGCAATGTCAATAATTCAAAAGTAGGATTCAATAACCCAAAATTAGTGATTGAGCCGTCATTGAAAGGAAACATCGAATAATAATCGGACAATGCGATGTCAACAGGGTTTAACGGATTAGATGTGTCTGTATAAATCAAATAGTTATATCCAGCAACGTATAAATTAGAAATAACAAAACCCTGCCCGTTGAACGATCCAGTAAAGATGTTTTTATGTTCATTTGCTTGAGTATCGGTGAACCAATATCCTATCGGGATAAAAGTCTTCGCACCCATAACTGAATAATCGATGTTGTTTCCCAAGACGTAATTTAAAGAAAGTAAAACGGCAATCTTATCTGAAGATAGTTTGACATCTTCGGTTGGGTTTCCAGTTAAATAAATCTGTGCATATGATACGTCAACGCTAAATCGATATAAAGATTCTGCGGAGTCAAATCGAATATACTTTCCTGCCGCGGCTGTTTCACAGGCGGAAGCTGAAGTGCCCGCAAGACAATAATTATTTCTAAAGTTTGCATACGTGATGTAATCTGTTGAAGATGTCTTCGTATCTAGAGTGGTATCCCAGTCGAAATCACCTGTGAACTCCACGACATCCGTCGATGGATTATTTGGAATATAAGGCTGAGCCTCCACGAAGAAAGGGGCAAATGCAAAAGTAACCAGCATAAGCGAAAAGAACGCTAAAAAGCGTCTCAAAATCATTCGTTTCATAAAATGACTCATCATTGATTCCTCCTTTTACCAGGTTCCTCCCCATGGTGGTGTTGCAAGATCCCAATTATTTTCAGGTCCGTCTGTGGCTTGAACCGCTTCTAAAGAAAAGGCAATTTGCAAAGAGTATCCTGGCGAAAATGTTGAAAATCCTGCCAAGGTGTAGTCTGCAATTAAATCAAGTGGTGTTGGAGTGGAACCATCCACTCTTTGAACGGGCAATTTATAATAGATGTACCCGTCAATATCACGGTTGTCATACCAATTCGTAGTTTCATAGTCGAACGGCATATATTCTTCATTCAATACAGTCAGTTCAGTTACAACCCCCAAGTAGTTTACATAAGTCAATGTTACTTGTTCATAAATGCGGATTCTAACATAAGTATCGACATTGCTTAATACATCGATTGAAAGTCTGAAGTTCTCAAAAAAGTAGTCATCTCCATTACTGACGATATTCACGAAGTAGACGCCAGGCTTATATACGCCTGATGCTATTTCAACTTCAGTCGCTGGAACTCTGTTGCCAACTGCTACAGCATCATAAAAGTACACGTCTGGTTCAACATCCACGAAACCAACGGTTCCAAAAAAAGTATCGGTTGTTAAATAAGTAAACCACGCATATGTAGTAAAAGCAAAAAGAGACAATGAGAAAATCAACATTGCCAAACCGACTATAAAGCGTTTTTTCATTGCTTTTGCAGTCATTTTTATGCTTCTCCTTCATGGTTTCAGAGTAATAAAAAATGCCATTATCTGGATCGAGTCACATCATTTATTCCCTTAGAAATAAAAAATGCCCTCGTCTGTTAGACAACGGCAACTGGCTACCATCTTATCGAAGGCCCTATAGCTTTGCGTCACTAAGTTTCCCTAGTTTTGCTATTTACAAAGTCAATTATATATATGAAAGACAAGTTTGTCAATATGAATGGTTGATTTTCCAACAAAATATCAAAAAAAAGTGCAATTTTTTCAATTTTGCAAGCGTTTGTCAAATAAAATGAGGATTTTACAGCTAGAGACAGTTAAATCACATAATACTCACAATTTTTTTGTTGTTTTTAAAGGCGTTTAATGATATCATAGAGGTTGCAAATTTAATAAGGAGTGACAGCTCATGAAAAGCAGCGGAACAAAAAAAGCCATTATCATTTTTTCGATCCTAATCGTAATTGTTTTATCAGCCATATTGGTTGCATTTGCGACGGGAAACACAAGATACCCATCACTTAGTGATCCAAATGGTGTTTTTTATCAACGATTGGATGCGGACGGAAATGTTGTATATACTATAACAAATCAAGAAGTTTTCGAGGAAATCAAAGGAAATGACGGAGTGACTCAAGCTCTTTTATTGGTTGATTCCTATTTGTTAAAATCATATTTGGATAATCTGACTGATGAACAGATTCAAACAAAAATCACCGAGTTGACTTATGGAACTGCAGACCCTGCAGACCTTGCCACTTTGGATGATGAGACCAGAACATCTTTGGAGACGAGTTATGCCCAAAGCATGATTTTGGCAGGTTATGAGAATAACGATGAAGCTTATGCTTCTATTGTTTTGGCAAGAGAACTATTTGCAAGAGACAATATCGATTCTAACGGTGATGTCACCGGAATGGATGTTGCTAGTGAATACGTTACAAGTTACTTTGAAGATATCAAAGCCTTAAAAATTCGTTTTACAAGTCTTGCTGATGCAAAAGATGTCATGAAACAATTTAACTTGTTGACTTACAACACTGTTACTTTAAGAGAATACTTGGGATATATTTTCACAAGTGAAACACTTACAGATGACAATTCAAATGTCGTTGAAGCTTATACAACCGTATTCCCTTATTACTTCGACGCAAGTGAAAACATTCTCGACTTAAGTGAAACAATCATCTATACTTTGGGAACAAACGGAATTTATTCGAAAGCATCCGACACCAAAGAGTATACGATTGATGGATCTGGAAATCTTGTTGATGTATCACTTACCGTCATTATTCCAAATACAGAGATTTTCTCTTCTTTGGAAGACGCAACTTCATACAAGACAGCTAATACAGAATACTATACCGTTTCTAAAGTTGACGCTTTTGACGATACTGAAGATGCAGTTGTTAAAGACGCTTCAGACACCACGGTTTACACCATTGATTCAGACGGAAAAATCTATGACGTGGCACTCAATGACGTTACAGATTCAACCGATTTAATTGTGAACAAAGTATTTACTTCGATTAACAGCGTAACTGTAACAACCTTAAACAATTCACAAGAACTTACAAATGAAGAAGTATTGGCAAAATACATTCAAATGTACAATTATGTATATGGACAGTATCGTGATTCAATCTCTGAAACTGCAACGGCTGAAGACCTGATTGCATCCGACAATACGTATCTTACATTCTCGTATGATGATGTATATGCTATACAAACTTCACTTGCAGCTTATATGTTCAGAACTTTGGATCTATCAAAAACGGCGAACTTACCATTTAGTGTTGCTCCCAAAGCTTATGCTGGTGCGAGTGATGATTCCTACTATCTAATTTATAAATTGGAACAAGTAGATAAAGTCGATCTTTATGGTGCATTGACAGATTTGGTTGAAGCAGAAATTAACCTTCCAGCTCAAACAGTAGATAACTTGACATTGCCACTTACCGGATGGTATGATTCTAAAATTGCTTGGTCAAGTGATCACATTGATGTTATCGCAAATGATGGTACAGTTACACTTCCAGATGCTGCAACGATTGTGAAACTGACGTACACGATTACCGTTGGTGGTGTTGCGAGAACCGGATACATAAATGTTACAGTCCTTCCTTCAGGAACCACTTCTACCGTTGTTGAAAGCACGAATACAGAACCGACAGTTGCATCTGTATTAAATGATCCAACCGTCTATGATATGCTTTACAATCAGCTTGTCGATGACATGGTTTATGGAACCGATGGCGAAACCAATATCACTACCCAATTAATTCTACTTAGAACAGAATATAATCTTCAAATCAACGATTACTACCTCGCACTGGAATACGCTCAAACAGATGGCGACTTCGTCATGAATGATAAGGGAGACAAAGTCATCCTTGTATCCGTATCCGGACGCATCGGCGATGAAGAAACTGCTTATGAAGTCAGCGCTGATGACTTCCAATCTTATGTAATGACCAAAAATCCAGGATTATACATCTTATATGCATCTCAAACGAAAGAATTAATCTATTCTACTTACTTCACTGAAGTCTTCGGTGATCAAACAAATATTTCGAAGAATAGATCTGCTAAAATGGATGCAATGTACACACAAGTTCAGAACGCGAAAGACTATTATGTTTACTTGTCGAATTTGTATGCACAATATGGAATGACACTTCCTTATTCTTCTTTCACCGAATATGCTTATATGCAATACAAAACAAAAACAGAAGCTGAATTGCTTACTTACTTCATTCAAGGTGTAATTCAACCTTACATGATCAACGAAGCCGTTAGCGAATACGACATCATCAATATGCTGTATCCTTCTGTTCAAGAATACTACGAAAATTATTTCTCACTTAACGTAACTCATGTTGTAATCTATCTTGACTTCAATGAAGACGGTACTCCAGATTCCTACAATGATTACATCGCTTCTTTAAACGAAGCTGATGCAAGTGCGTTCGAATCAATGATTGCACAAATTGAAACAGCAATTGACGATTATGACGGAACCTTTACTGCACTGATTTCGGAATATGAAGCAGCAACAAGAGATGACGCAACTTGGGGAGCATTCAAACAAGCAGGCATCATGATGTTAACTGAATCTCTAAACCAAACCGACTCTGACAGTGTAACGCACTCTGTAACTTATAGTGGAGACTATGGCGTTAAAGATTCTTATGTGCCTGAATACGTTACAGCACTTGTAAACTTGTATCATGAATATCAATTGGAACAAAACCTCACGCTTGAAAATATGACGGGAACGGTTTCTACTGATTTCGGATACCACATCATCAAAGTCACCAAGGGCGACGACTTCACACAACCGTCTGCAGCATTCACTGAAGCAGATGGAGCGAACCCTCTATACAGTGACGGAAGTGAAAACGCAAATGCGGAACCTACTAAGGCTCAAGTAGAACTTTATGCACAATACTTCTTCTATTCAACCGCTTATGACTTGACGGATGCTGACCTTGAAGCCACTTATGGAATTACGTTACCAAACATTCCAGCAAGTGTATCTAGCGCACTCAAAATATATTTCGATCCACTACTCCAAAACATGTATGTTTTAGGAACTGTGAATATCGTAATCGCTGATCATCTCGTTATGGGTGAGTTTGCTGACAGCACTTACTCAGATCTTACAAACGCTCAAATCTATGCAATGCTTTCTGACGTTCGTGACGTTTATTACGATGCATTGTTCAAAGATTACTTAAACTAATTCAACTCAATATAAAAAGAGGCCAATCATCGATTGTGCCTCTTTTCTTATGAAGTTACTTAGATAATTTGTGTTTGTAATAACGTTCTCTTTCCAAAACACCGATAGAAGTGGTTAAGTCTCCGATTTTGACCAAATCCAATTCTTCACCGAGTTCTGTGACTTTGGAGTCAATGTTGTCGATGAAATGAATGACAAGTGCTTCAGCAATGTTCGGTTTTTTGGGAGAACCGAAATTTCCGTAGTAGTGGTGACTGATGATAATGTGTTGTAACAGAATAACTTCTTCTTCGTTTTCAAGCCCAAGGTGCTTTGCCGTTTCTTGAATTAAAGCGGCACCCATCGTGATGTGACCGACTAGTCTTCCTTTTAAAGTGTATTCGCTGCCTTCATAGGAATCAAACTCTTCGATTTTGCAAATATCATGTAGGAAGATTCCTGCATAGAGAAGGTCGCTGTTCAAGAATGGATAGACCAAAAGGAATCCTTCTGCGAGTTTCATCATTGAATTTGTATGATAGGAAAGACCCGAAATATAGGCGTGATGAAACTTGGTTGCGGCTGGATATAGATAGAAATCGTCCTGAACGTTTTTGTAGATGTGATCGACGATTTTTTTGATGACTTCATTTTGAATTGAATGAAGTTTGGATTCGATTCCTTTTCGGATATCACTTAGGTTGACCGGAGCGTAATGATAGAAAGCTCTCATCAAACGCTCTTTTAGATCGTCGTCCAAATCAAGTTCTCCGATAATGGTGACTTCTTTGGCGAGAAGATGAATTTTCTCTTTGAAGACAATGGCTTCGGTTTTAAAATAGTATATCTTGTTTACGGAAACATCTTCGTCGTTTTGAATTCTGACGATTAAGGACTCCCCTTCTTCACTTGTGACATTGCAGGCAAAAGAATCATATGAAGAGGTATTGATTTGGTCTATCTTTCCATAGAAATTGTATAGATCTCCGATTTCGAAATTCATGCGTTTTCACTTCCTTGTACAAAAATGTAAGTTCCGATTTCTTTTAAAACATATGCTGAGGTATCTTTGTTCAGCTCTACTGGTTCGCTTG
>Ga0265593_1000416_pt1 | contig 24160 bp, 21 predicted proteins | sample saktaG_8_FD_190136 | JGI IMG/M metagenome (GOLD analysis project Ga0265593, IMG submission 190136) | Saline water microbial communities from Sakinaw Lake, British Columbia, Canada - sak_2011_5_24_36m | ecosystem: Environmental > Aquatic > Non-marine Saline and Alkaline > Saline ...
TAAAGATGCCGGGCAACTTCACTGCAAGTTTTTGTAACACCGCCGATAACTTTCGGCGTATTTTTTAGATTGAATTTTTTATTGCCCGGATCCACTCTCTCCGGAGAAAATACCAGGAAAAAATCTTTACCGGTTTTTAAACCGCTTTTTTCCAGTTCCGGCAGCATTATTTCTTCGGTAGTTCCCGGGTAGGTGGTACTTTCCAAACTAACCAGCTGGCCTTTGTGAAGATATTTAGCGACCTGCTTGGTGGTGGCTTGTATATAGGAGATATCCGGGTCTCTTTTTTTGTCCAGCGGGGTCGGCACGCAAATGCAGACGGCGTCCGCTTTTTTAAGCACCGAGAAATCCATGGTGGCGCGCATTTTTTTGCTTTTTACCAGCTCGCGCAGACTTTCATCCACAACATCGGGGATATAGCATTCACCCTTGTTAACCATTTTAACCCGGGCTTTATTCATATCTATGCCCGTTACAGAAAAGCCCATCTTGGCCTTTTCCACGGCGAGAGGTAAACCGACATAACCCAGCCCGATAACCACAATGCGGGCCTTCTTGCTTTTTAATTTAGAAATAAGTATTTCTGACGTTTTCATATGGGTTAATTTTAGCATAATACAAAAATATTGTAAATGTTATAAAAAATCGGAAAGGGAGTGTTTAAAAGGCCTTTTTACGGGTTAGGCTTCTGTCCTGGTCATCCACTGCCGCAATTCAGCGGCATAGTTTTTTATAAATTCTGAGATTTGCCCGGAAAAATCAGAGTTCTTTTTCTCCTCCGCATAAGGATATCTGGCAGTTTTGCAGAGTAGGAGAAGTTTTTTAAATTTGCAAACCGGATGCTTCTCCAAAAAGCTGGCAATTGCGGTTGATTTTGACCCTATCTTGTTTTCCTCAAGAAAATAAAGACTCCTGGTAAACCAGTGAACAGTTGCGACCGCCAGACCAAAACTCTGCTTCTCCCAAAAACAACCGGCAGTTTCTTTCAATTTGGCTTCTATTTCCACAAAAAGCTCATCTCTGCCCGGTTTGTAAATACTTTTTCTGATATTTTCACCCGTGTAAAACCTGCCCCGGGTTCTTATAAGTTCCAAATCCATTAAACTATTTGCAAAAGTGCCTGTTTTCTTCCAACCTTTCCTTGAAGTGCCAATGTAACAACTGCCTGCGTTTTTCCCAAACGGGTTACCGGCAACTTCTACAGGGTAATAGGCTCCCTCCAATTGCGAAAACAGAATTATTCTGCTTCCGTTTCTATATTCCTCGTGCAACTTATAAAGGCGGCGGCAATTTTCATTGCTCAACGACTCTGCCGCAAACACCATAAAATCCAAATCGCCTTTGCCTTCTTTAAAATCATTTAAAACAGCGGAACCATATAAAATACCGGCCTTGATTTTGATTATTTGCTCAACCTCGGAAAGGAAAGTTTGGAAAGTATTATTAATTCTTTCTTCTAAGGTCATAGAGACAACACCTTTTGAGCTTTAGTTTTTGACCTGCAGGGACAAGCCGGGCCTGCCCCTGCAAGAATTTTATTATTTAGACGCCCAGAGCATTCCGCGTTTCACTATCTCTTTTACTTCGGGAACGTTGAAATCTTTTGCGACATGACCGAGCGAGGTGTAAAATATCCGGGCTTGACCGTATTTTCTCTTCCAGACCACGGGCATCACGGTGCCGTTTATCCAGGGGTTAATATGCCCGTCAAAAGTTGTAGTGGCAAGAACTTCATTTGCGGGATCAACATGCATATAATATTGCTCGGAATTCATTTTAAAACCGGAAAGACCTTTAACAATGGGGTCTTCTGGTTTGGTTATCTGAACGGAATAATCAATTATGTTGCCCGGGTGCTGAACCCACTGCCCCCCTACCATATACTGATAGTCCACGTTGTTCCGGAAAGAGTCCCCCATACCGCCGTGCCAGCCGGCAAGCCCGACTCCGCTTTTAACGGCTTCCAAAAGTCCCTTTTCCTGTTCCTTGGTTATTGTCCCCATAGTCCATACCGGAACAATGAGATCGAGCGCAAGCATTTTATCTTTATCCGCATAAACATCGAGTTTGTCGGAGATAAGGACTTCATAACCCTGGGTCTGTAAAAATGGCGCAAATATATCCACACACTGTTTTGGTTCATGCCCGTCCCAACCGCCCCACACCATCAATGCTTTTTTCATTTTTTTTCCTTTTGTTACTATTTTGTTTTTTAGCCGTTAATAGTTATTTCCCAAACTTGCCCAGCGCCTGCCGGTAGAGCGAAGTAGACATTCCCGGTTTTTTTGCTTTCAATATTCCGGAAATTATTGCCAAACCGTCCGCGCCCGCCGCCAAAACTTCTCCGGCATTTTCCGCTTTTATCCCGCCTATGGCTATTACCGGGATCTTTAGCTTTTTTTTGAGTTTACCAACCATCTCTGTGCCCAACGGTTTACCATATTTTTCTTTTGAGGCTGTAAAATAAACCGGGCCTATAAAAACATAATCAACGCCTTCTTTTTCGGCCTTTAGTGCGTCCTTTATACTGTGACAGGATTTTCCGAGCAGCAGCTTCCTGCCTATTATTTTCCTCGCTGCCTTTACCGGTATCGAAGCAGAAGTAAGATGCACTCCACCTGCGCCCGCCGCCAGAGCAATATCACAACGCCCGTTTACAATAAAAACGGCTTGCCCTGCCGCTTTTTTTATCTTCTTAGCCAGATAAAGGAGTTCCGAGGTGTTTTCAATATCTTTTTCCCGGAGCATTACAGCATTCGCGCCGCCGGCAACGGCAGCTTTAACAATACCGGGGAGAAAATAGTTTTTACGCAGCTGTTTTCTATCGGTAACCAGGCAGAGGGAGAACACTACCTTCCCCCGCCCTCTTTTTTTACGGAATTCTTCTTTTTAACCTCTTCCATTTTCTGCCTGCGGGTCTTTCTGTCCCGGTTGGCCTTTTCTTCAACGCCGCTTCGGCTGTAAATAATATCAAGTTTATCCAGCAGGCAGACATCATTCACATAAAGATCCTGTTCGTAAATGGTTTCAAACTTCTCGGGCAAAGGCGCCACTGTGGTTATAAACCTCCGTGAGGCCACCTTGCCTTCATAGTCGGTAACATACTGGTTTAGATCAACTTTTATGGATTTCGGCAGGATGTTGTACGGATTGCTGACCAGCGTAATATCCTGGGTTATTACAATTCCTTCCGCCTGCAGAACTTCGTTAAACTGATCCAGCAATTGATAGGTGGTCACTGTAGCGTAGCCATAAAGATCCGGGCCTTCCTCAACTTTATTTTCATGGGAGAGCTGCTTGAAAACCACCGGTATTTTAACATAGGTGTTTTTTGAAACCTCGTAACTTTTTTTCTCTTTTTCACTTTCCAGAATATAAGTCAGTCTTATTTCAACTTCATCTTTCTTCTGGCTTATTTTTCTTGTTTTAAATTTTGCCTCGGACTTGGAAATATCTTCCGGAATCACAAAAACACTTTCACTTCCGCGGATAACTTCCCACTTAAATCTTGTTTCCTTGACCTGATGGGGCGCGCATTTAAACAATCTGGCGGGACCCGGACCGTCACAGAAAAATAGCAGGGGTTGTTCTATAATATCCCCTCCGAGTATCGCCACTTTTTTGACAAAAGTTCCGGTAAGTGCGCCCCTATTGTCTTTCGCCGTCACTGTAAGCAGGACCGGATTGGTAGCGGCCGCCTTTAGAGGCGCTGTCCATTTAACTTTAACCGTATCCTTCACAAATTCGAGCTTGCCGCTGCCGTCATGCGTCCATTCATATTTCACGCCGTCTTTGGCTTCCATCTCCAGTTCTACGGCCTCGCCGACTTTAGCAATAGCATCATAAACCGGGAATTCATAACCCGGCGCCGCTTTGATTATCTGCCCAAAAGCGCAGGAACCCAGCAGTAAAATACCCGCAATAAGCTTAACTCGCATAGAACTCTCCTTAAAAATTCTGTATTTTCTTGAATAACCGGAAAAACTCCGGAAAAGATGTTTTTATGCAGGCCGTGTCCTGTATTTCTGAACTTCCTTCGGCAATCAGAGCCAGTACTGCCATAGACATTGCGATACGGTGATCCCCGTAAGAAACACTTTTCGCCCCCACCGGTTTGGCTTTTCCGTAAACTATAAAACCGTCTTTTAATTCTTTTGTTTTAACCCCGAATTTTTTAAGTTCTGCGCAAAGGGTCTTTATCCGGTCGCTTTCTTTAACGCGCAACTCACCGGCATCTTTAAATACCGTCTTCCCTTCCGCCGCCGCGGCTGCGACCGCCAGTACGGGAATTTCATCAATGAGCCGGGGTATTATTTTCCCGCCGATTACCGCACCTTTTAAGCGGCTGGTCTCCACAACAAGATCCGCCGCCGGCTCGAATTTAATATTTCTTTTATTTGTAATTTTTATCTTCGCGCCCATTTTCAAAAGCGCGTCTATAATGCCGGTCCGTGTCGGGTTTATTCCTACATTTTTTAACAAAAGCTTGGAACCGGGAGTAATCAGCCCGGCTACAATAAAGAATGCCGCCGAAGAAATGTCCCCCGGAACATCCAGATTCCTGCCCCTTAATTCCTGACCGCTTTTTACACAAACTTTATTACCTTTTATTCCAAGTTTGACCCCGAAGTATTTAAGCATTCTCTCCGTGTGGTCCCGGGATTTTATCGGTTCCGTGACGCAGGTTTTTCCGCCGGCATAAAGACCCGCTAAAAGAATTGCAGATTTCACCTGCGCGCTGGCAACTTTCGACTTAAAATTAATTCCTTTAAGCTGTCCCCCTGTTACCGTAAGCGGAGTATAGTTTCCACCGTCTTTTCCCGTAATTACTGCGCCCATTTCCCGGAGAGGGTCCGTTACTCTTCTCATAGGTCTCTTGCAAAGCGAACTATCCCCTGTAATTTTTGAAGTAAACGGCTGTGCGGCAAGTATCCCGAGAAGCAAACGGGTAGTAGTTCCGGAATTATTGGCATTTAGGATTGTTTTAGGCGCTTTCAAACCAAAAAGCCCCTTACCAAAAACATTTACCCGGCTGCCTTTACGGGTAATCTTAATTCCCATTTTTTTAAAACTGTCCATAGTTGAAAGACAGTCTTCCGACTGCAAAAAGTTCCGGATCTCAGTTTTGCCCGTAGACAAGGCGCCAAGCATGATGCCTCTGTGCGAAATAGATTTGTCGCCCGGAAGCGAAATCATTCCGGAAAGGCGTTTTGGCTTATGGACGATAAGTTTACGCATATACCTCAATAATATTTACAATTTACGAATGACGATTGACAATTTAAGGTAGTATCTTCAATAAATTAAAACCGGACTTTTCATCATATTCTCTGACTACTTTCGCGTCCAGTTCGATGATTACGCCTTCCAGGACAAGGTACGTCTGACTGCCGGTGCGCAAACAGCCGACATAGGTCTTTTTTCCGCGGCCGAGAGCGAGGTGCATATGGACTTTTGGTTCCTTTCCCATCAAAAACATCGTCCCGAAGGCGACTACTTCATGCGCGCCGCCTATTTTTTGCCAGACAGGCACAGGAGGAATAGCGGTTTTTTTCGGGCCGGTCACGACTTTGCAGTTCTTGATACCGCCCGTAAGATGAATTATACCGGCTTTAATTTTTTCTTTTTTTGCGACCTTAATAAGTCCTTCCAAAACATCATCGCCATCGTTAAACCTGAGCACATAGATATTTTTTATCCTGCCTTTGGTATATTCCATTAAATGCTCTCCCTTTTTGCCTTTGCTTCTTTAAGTAATTTCACCAGTTCTTTTCTCTTTCCGTTCCTTATCGCTTTTTCTATTTTTACCGCCTGCTTGATGAAAGTTTTCAAACTTAAGGAGATGTTCTTTCTATTTGCCAGAGCTATCTCCGCCCAGACCTCGGGATTGGAGGCAGCTATTCTGGTTGTATCCCTAAAACCGCGTCCGATAAGCGCAAGCAGTTTTTTGTCTTTTTTAATTACTGCCGCCGCCATAGCCGCCGCCGCAAAATGAGGCAGGTGGCTCGTAGAAGCGAGAAGTTTATCATGCTCGGCCGGAGAACAAATAATTACTTTAGCCCCAAGCGCTCTCCAGAGACCCATTAATTTATTAAGCGCTGTTCTGTTTGTAAATTTATCAGGCGTAACTGCGCAGACAGAATCCTTAAAAAGCTGCGCAGAAGCATACTGCACCCCGCTTTTTTCCGAACCGGCTATGGGATGTGAGCCAACAAAATAAGTATAGAGAGGCAGATATTTATTTGCCGTGCTTATTATTACTTCCTTGGTGCTGCCCCCGTCCGTTACTATAGCCCCTGCTTTAAGATAAGGGCCAATTTTGGTGAGCATTTCTTTAATATGCAGAACCGGGGTAGCCAGAAAAACGAGGTCCGCCTCTCCCAGTATCCAATAATCAAGGGAGTACTCCGTTATCGCCCCTATTTTTACTGCTTTTTTAAGCCGGGACTCATTACGACCGATACCAATAACCTTTTTTGCAAGTTTTTGCTTGCGGAGCGCCAGACCAAAAGCCCCGCCTATAAGCCCGACCCCTATTATTGCTACCGTGTTAAATTTTCTCATAATTCCGCCTGTTTTTATCAGTTTTACCGAATTAGGTATAGTATAAACAATATTAGAATAAAAATCTATAGGGGAGATGGAGGATTTATGGGTTCTTAAAGTTTATAAGGTTTATAAGCATAGCTTTTCTCGATAGGAAGGATATATCATTGTCAACGTTAGTTTACAAAGCGAGATAAAGTTTGCAAGGTAAAATCTATGAAAACCGGATATAATAATAGAGATAGAGATGTTTGGTGGTGGATTAAAACTTACTGGTTCTTAAAAGTTTGAGTATTTGGTATAATAAAATAGGATTAAAAAAATAACGAATACTAAGGAGATATTATGAAATATATTTCTGAACCCGGGAAAAAACTGCCTGTCTTCGGGCATTTCGATGTTGTTGTTGCCGGTGGCGGACCTTCGGGCGTTGCGGCAGCTGTATCAGCAGCGCGAAACGGAGCAAAAGTTCTTCTTCTTGAACAAACAGGGGCTTTGGGCGGTATGAGTACGAACGGCCTGGTTCCCTGCTATGCTCCCTTTGCGCAATGGGGAAATACGGCAATCAGGGGCATAGGTTACGAGATAGTTAAAAAATTGGAAAAAATGGGCGGCTCCACCGATAAAATACAATGGCCTTCGATAGACCCGGAAAAACTTAAATTTCTTTTGGATGAACTGGTCGTAAAGTCCGGAACAAAGATACTCTTCTTCACTTTTGTTTCCGGCGTGATAAAAAAAGGCAAAAAAATACAGGCCCTTATTTTTGAAAATAAAAGCGGCAGGCAGGCGGTTACGGCAAATACCTTCATTGATGCCACGGGGGACGGAGATGCGGCTTTTAAAGCCGGCGTACCTTTCGTCAAAGGAGATAGGCACGGAAAAATGCAGGGGGTCTCCCTGGAATTTATGGTTGCGGGAATAGATATGAAGGCCTATGACAAATGGCAGAAAAAGTTCAAGAACAACACAGCGAAAAATATACTTTTTAAAAAGGCCGAGAAATCCGGCCAGCTCCGGAGTTTTAAAGACGGCGAGCACAGGTTTATGGCTGATATAATCCATTCGGACAGTGTCCGGGGCTACAACTATGGACACATTTTCAGAGTGGACGGAACAAAAACCCAAGATCTTACAAGAGCAATGATAAGAGGCCGCCAGCTGGCAGCAAGTTTTATAAAATACACAAAGAAAAATATACCCGGGATGAAAAACGCCATGCTGGTTGCCACAGGCGCGCTCCCCGGGGTCAGGGAAACCAGAAGATTTAAGGGGGCCTACCGGCTGACACTAGAGGATTTTGCTTCTATCCGGCAGTTCAAGGACCAAATAGCCGTTTATGATTATCCTGTAGATGTACACGGCTCTTCCAAGTCAGGAAAAGCAGAAGAGGCTTCTGTCCTGACCATGCGTAAATATGTATTACCTCAAGGCAAAAATTACGGTATCCCCTTCTCTTCCATGAAACCGGCGGGATGTGAAAATCTGCTCCTTACCGGCAGACATATTTCCGTAGACAGAATGGCGCACGGCAGTACCAGAGTAATGCCGGCTTGCATGGCCATAGGCGAAGCCGCCGGCCTAGCCGCTGCAATGGCGGCAAAAGAAAATATAACCGTTTCAAAAATAGATACTGACGAATTAAGAAAACGATTGGTTAGGCAAGGGGGAAAAGTTCAGTAGAGCGGTTCATAAGGTCTAAAATCTCGATGTGATATTTAGAATGAAAGCAAAAAGGCGTTGAAAATATCTCAACGCCTTTTTTTTAAAGAACTTATATAATATCCTTCAAGATCGTAAACTTTAAAAACTTTATAAACCTTATCTCGCTTTGTCAACTAACGTTGACAATGATATATCCTACCTATCGAGAAAAGCTACGCTTATAAACTCCCAAATAAATGGGACATTTATTTGGGGTACACTTCCGTTCCCTGATTTCTGGTTATTTCTCTGTATGCTTCAATCAGTTTCTTTGTGATGGGGCCGGGTTTGCCGTTGGCGATATTTCTCTTGTCCACATTTATGACTGGGATTATCTCGGCGGCGGTGCCGGTCAGAAAGGCTTCGTCGGCAATATACATATCCACCATAGTGAAAGGTTTTTCGGAGACTTTATAACCCAGCTCTCTTCCGAGCTTAATTACGGCGTCGCGGGTGATTCCCTCAAGCGCGCCGATATAAGTAGGCGGGGTAATAAGCTCCCCGTTCCTGACTATAAAGATATTATCACCGGTACATTCCGCTACAAAGCCCTCACGGTTCAACATAATGGCTTCCAGCACGTTGGCACTATTCGCCTCAAGTTTCGCAAGAATATTATTCAAATAATTAAGCGACTTAATCATCGGGCTGAGTGCTTCAGGAATATTCCTTCTGGTGGAAGCGCAAACCACGGGTAAGCCCTCTTTGTAATATTTTTCAGGATACAAAGAGATACTGGCGGCAATGATAAAATAGAAGGCCTTCGGACATTTTGTGGGATTCAGTCCCAGGTCCCCGACACCTCTCGTAACCACTACGCGGATATAAGCATCCCTTAGTTTATTTTTCTTTACGGTAGCCACAATTTCCGCTTTCATTTTGTCCCGGGAAATAGGAATAGTCATGGTAATAGCTTTAGCCGAAGCGAAGAGCCGGTCGACATGTTCTTCCAATTTAAAAACCCGGCCGTTATAGGACCTGATACCTTCAAATACCCCGTCCCCGTACAAAAGACCGTGATCAAAAACAGAAATTACGGCTTTTTCCTTTTGAACATATTTTCCGTTTAGATTGATGAGATAACCCATAGACATGCTCCTTACTTTGAAGTGAACCCTTGCGCCGCCTGTTAAGCGGTTTCAGGTTTCCTGAATTTAATTAATTATACAACTTTGCCGTCTCGCATTTCAATTATTCTTTTAGAGAGCCGCGCAAATTCCATATTGTGGGTAACCAGAACTATGGTCTGTTTTTTTGTAAGATTTATCCGGACAAATAATTCTATAAGGAGGTTAGCATTTTCCGTGTCCAGGTTCCCGGTCGGCTCATCCGCCAAGAGAATATCCGGATTATTTATCAAAGCCCGCGCCAGCCCGACCCGCTGCTGTTCTCCGCCGGAAAGTTCCCCCGGCCGGTGCTGCATCCGGCTTCCGAGCCCGAGTTCATTCAAAAGTTCTTTTGCCCTTTCCGCCGCATCCTTTCCTGCGATAAATGCAGGCAGCATAACATTTTCCAGAGCGGTAAAGTCCGGCATTAAATTATAAAACTGAAAAACAAAGCCTATCTTTTGATTTCTGACTACGGAAAGGTCGCTATCGGTCATTTGATAAAGGTCACTGCCGTTCAAATAAACATTTCCGAAAGTCGGACAGGAAATGCCGCCGAGCACGTTAAGCAGTGTGGATTTTCCGGCACCCGAAGGTCCGAGCAGGGTCACAAGTTCACCTTTTTCAACTTCCAGGTTTATCCCTTTGAGCACTTCCAGGCTGGTCTCTCCCAGGGAAAAGGCCTTATGTACGTCTTGTGCTATCAGGACTTTTTCACTCATAGCGCACCGCATCCACCGGATCCATCTTTGCCGCCTGCCTCGCCGGATATATAGTAGAGATAAAACTGAGAAGAAGAGAAACCCCGATTATCATACCAATATCAAGCAGTTTCAATTCCACCGGAATATAATCAATATAATAGATATCACCCGCGAGTTTTATAAACTGGTATTTTTTTAACAGCAGAGAAACGGTAACTCCTGTAAGGGTCCCAAGAACAGTCCCGAGGAGCCCGATTATCATTCCCTGGTAAATAAATATTTTCATAATCCCGCGCTCGGAAACGCCCAGGGTCCTTAGAACTCCTATGTCTTTTCTTTTTCGCATTACCATCATTATCAAACTGCTGAGCACATTAAAAGCAGCAACCAGAATAATAAGCGTTAACATTATCCCCATGACCAGCTTTTCCAGTTTTAGCGCCGAGAAAAGATTACGGTTCATCACCATCCAGTCATAAACCCCGAGATTGCTGTCAAGCCGGCCTTTTAATTCAGCGCCAATGGCTTTCACATTGTAAATATCATCCACCCGGATATCAATACCGCTGATCCGGCCCGGAATTTCAAAAAGCTGCTGGGCGTCGTTAAGATAAATATAAGCGAAGGTCGCGTCGTATTCATACATTCCTGATTTAAAAATACCGACCACTTCATATTTTGCAAATTTAGGCAACATCCCGAGGGGGGTGGTCTTAAAGATAGGGGTAATTATTACCACTTCATCGCCGATACGGGCGTAAATTCTGGAGGCAAGTTCTTTGCCGAGTATTATTCCGGGTTTTTTGTCCTGCGCCGGCAAAAGCACGCTGGTATCCGTGTCACAAACTTTTGGCTGCTGGAGGGGGTCCACACCCCAGAGCGCCGCGCCTTCCGTGTTGGAACCGGATTTCATCATACCCTGCGAGAAAACAAAAGGCGTCGCCGAAACCACACCCTTCGCGGCTTTAATTATATCCACGCTCCGCTGATAATCAGGAATGGCGCGATAGGTCTTATCATAAATTACAATGTGGGATTTTATACCGAGTATTTTTTCGCGCAGGTCCTTCTGAAAACCGTTCATGACTGCGAGCACTATGATGAGCGCCGCCACCCCGAGGGTAATCCCCCCGAGCGAAATAAAAGTTATAACAGAAAAGAAGGCCTGTTTATTGCGGGCCCTTAAATAACGGAGGCTTATGAAAAGGTCATACCCCCTCTTCATCTTTTGGCCTCATCTGGGGGAAGAGAATTACGTCGCGGATAGAAGGTGAATTCGTAAAGAACATCACCATGCGGTCAATACCGATACCGAGCCCGCCCGCCGGCGGCATACCGTGCTCCAGCGCAGTAATGTAGTCATGGTCAAGCTTTTTAAGCTCTGCTTCTTTTTCATGGTCTATCTGTTTTAGGAACCTTTCTTTCTGGTCCACGGGATCATTTAATTCAGAGAATGCATTCGCCGTCTCCCTGCCAAAAATAAAGACTTCAAACCTTTCCACCAGCATATCGTCATCTCTTTTTTTCTTGGCCAGCGGAGAGATTTCAATAGGGTAATCCTTAATTATGGTGGGCTGGATGAGCGTGTGCTCCACAACTTTCTCAAAAAGCTCGTTTATCAGCTGACCCTTGGACGGGACCGGAGCAAATTCTATATTTTTCGCGGCGCAGGCAGTTTTAATTTCTTCAAAACCAAGATTCGCCACATCTATACCCGTTACTTCTTTAACGGAGTCCGCCATAGAGATCCTTTTCCACGGCCGGGCAAAATCTATTTCTTTTTCCTGATAAACAATTTTGGTAGTACCGAAGATATTTTTCGCAACATACTCAAAGATCTCTTCGGTGAGCTCCATCATGTCGCCATAATCCGCATACGCCTGGTAAAGTTCCAACATGGTAAACTCAGGATTATGCTTGATGGAAATACCTTCGTTCCTGAAGTTCCTGTTTATTTCGAAAACCCTTTCAAAGCCGCCGACTAAAAGCCGTTTCAAATATAATTCCGGCGCGATACGCATAAAAAGTTCGATACCGAGGGCATTATGAAAAGTTTTAAAGGGTTTGGCCGCAGCGCCGCCGGGAATGGAATGCATCATCGGAGTTTCAACTTCCAGAAAGCTTTTTTCTTCCAGAAATTTTCTGATAAGTTTAATAACGCAGCTTCTTGTATAAAAAGTGTCTTTGACTTCGGGATTGGCAATCATATCCAGATATCTCTGGCGGTAGCGGATCTCCACATCTTTGAGCCCGTGCCATTTTTCCGGCAGCGGCAGCATGGACTTCGATAGCAGGGTAAGTTCGCGGACCCTGATAGTGACTTCTCCGGTCCGGGTCTTAAAAATATCACCCTTCACCCCTATAAAATCCCCGATATCAAGTTTTTTGAAGAGTTCCCATTGCTGTTCGCCCAGAAGATCCATCTTGAAATAAAGCTGTAACAGCCCCGCGCCGTCTTTAATATGGCCAAAAGCTGATTTACCGTGCTCGCGCAGGCTCATTATCCTGCCGGCCACCGAATAAATATCCTCTTCTAAATGCTTGCCTATCTCAAGATCTTTATACTTTTCGGTAAGTTCTTTGGTTTTTCCGGTGACTTCAAATCTATAGGGATAAGGATCCACCCCTGTTTCCCTTAATTTTTTAACCTTTTCCGCTCTTTCCTGAAATATGTCTTTTTCCATGTTATATCCGCCTGTTTTGAAGTTACCGATTTTCAAGTATTGTACTATATTGTAGGGTGTATTTCAAAGCCAAAATACGGAAAGCGATTTTGGCTGATTACACAGATGGGGAGTGAGATGTCACAGATAAGGGCAAGAGAAGGGCAAGAGAAGAACAAGATACGGGCAAGCTGCAAGCATGATAAAGGCGAGATAAGAATATTTTAATGTTTTTCTTGAATAAAATGATTTTTGGAGTATAATTGGATTCTGTAATTTATTTTGGTGACAAAAGGGTAATATGCCGCAAATAAGTGAGGAACATAAAAGAGATTTTACTCTCTTCCTTTTTGCCCTGTTGCTCGGGGGGTTCGGGGCGAGTTTTGTTGAAGCAACTTTTAATAATTTCCTCTTCGAAACCTTCAGGATAACTGATGCTCAGAGAACTTTTCTGGAACTTCCGCGGGAATTTCCCGGTTTTCTGGTGGCCTTTGTCTCGGCCCTGCTGTTTTTTATGTGCAACCGGACAATGGCGGCCTTTGCCAGGGTCACAACCGCAATAGGAATATTACTCGTGGGGTTTTTCTCCGTTAATTACAACGTAATGCTGGTCTGGCTTTTTATTTACAGTTCCGGCCAGCATCTTTTTATGCCCGTTAACGCGGATATCAGTATGGATTTTGCAAAAGAAGGCGGGCACGGCAAAATGCTCGGCAAGCTGGCAGGAGCAGAAAATCTAGCGGGTATTGCCGGCGCGCTGGTGGTGTTCCTGGGTTTCAAATTCCTGAGTTTTAGCTTTGCCGTGGCCTTCGGTATCGCCGCTCTCTGTTTTTTTGCTTCCGGCGCGCTTATTTTTATGATGAAAAAAAACAAACCTGTACCGGGCAAACAGAGATTTATCTTCAGAAAAAGATACGGCCTCTACTACTGGCTTACCGTGCTTTACGGGACCAGAAAACAGATCTTTCTGACCTTTGCGCCCTGGGTGCTGGTAAGTGTTTTTTTACAGAAAGTCCAGGTCATCGCCATACTACTTCTTATTGCCGGAGTTATAGGCATCGGCTTTAAGCCGCTTCTGGGTTATCTCATAGATAAACTCGGCGAAAAAATAATAATCGTCACGGAAGGAATTCTTTTAATAGGGGTTTGCATCGGCTATGGTTTTTCGCGGGAATGGTTTTCCGGAACAACCGCGCTATATCTAACCTTTGCCTGCTTTATTGCGGACGGGCTTTTAATGTCGGTCAATATGGCGCGTGCGACGTACATGAAAAAAATTGCTTTAAACCGGGCGGAGCTTACTTCCACGCTCACCATGGGCACGACCATAGACCATGTCTTTTCAATATCCGTTGCTTTGATAGGCGGAATTATCTGGAGTACTTCGGGTTATAAATATATTTTTTTACTCGGCGCAGTAATTGCTGCGACAAGCGCCGTTTCCGCAATGTTTTTAAAGATACCCGCCAAAGAAAACAATTAACGCTTTCCCTTAAAAGAGAATACTCTTTACTTCATTGGGCTTAAATTTTAATATAATTTTTTTACCGGCTTTTTTCAGCTTGCTGCCGGCAGGCCGCTCAAGAAAATTGACCTCCACGCCCCCTGCGATGCCAGAGTAGAACACTTTAGCTTTACAGTTTTTTCCGGAGGTTTCAAAGAAACGGAGGAGTTTTTTCCCTGAAGTCCCTGAATTCTTTAATGCCGTGCAAATAACAGAAGGCGCGCCCTCTATTTCCAGCTTTGCAGGATAACTTTTTAGACTGCCGGAACTTACGACTCCAAGAAGCGGCCGGTTAAAAGAAATACCACTCTTGATTACCTCTGCATCGGAATAGACGGCGGCGTGGGGAACAAAGGCGAGTTTGATAGAGTGCACCCCGTTATCCGTTTCCGGGTCGGGATAATAAGGATTCCGGAGCAACGTCATACGCGCCCGTCCGCCAAGCACATCACAGCCGTATTTGGAATCATTTAAGATAGTAAAACCCAAGTCCTCGCCGCCCACCTCCACAAATTTCTGTGTCGGCTGTTCCGTGCCGTTAGCCGGACGTTCGGTAATGCTGTAAGGACCCTCAAATTTTGCCCGGGGAGCTTTTACATTTGAAGCAAAGGAAAGCTTGAGCTGGGGAATACCTGTTTGAGGAGTACCCTGTTCCCGCCAATCCACTTTTACGTCAAAATCCACCCGTTTTATATTTTTGTAAAAAATAACTTCTTCCTCAATTTTAGAGTTCCTGAATTTATGTTTAACAGAAAAAGCCGCAAAGACCGGACCGGCGGAAAGAAGCTTTACCTCTGCCCCTGCCACCAGATTTTCTTCCCGGGTAATCTCGTTAATATTCCAGGCAGACATAACGTTGGGTGACTCATCAAGGATCTGAAAGAGATTGAGACCCAGTTCAGTTCGTGTCGTGCGTATATGCTGGAGATATTTTGACAGTCCCTGGGCAATAAATTCCCGGCCTATTTTTTTATCAAAGTAAGAGCCGATAATCCCTGAATTTTTATGCAGGAGGGCGGTATAAAGTTCCGTCTCCACTTTAAAAGTATCGTCATTATTTTCAAAACCTTTATAACCGGAAATATTTATATTTTCAAATTGTTTTTTGAGATTTGTTTTACAAATCTTGTAGACCGTTTTTGAGAAAGCAGGCACTCCCTCTGCGACAAAAACAAAATCCCCTTTATATTTTTGCACCGGCACTCTGGCGCCGTCAGCGCGGAGCAGGTATTTAGTCCCGCCGGGAAGTTTCATTTTAACCGCCTCCGTCCGGGAAAAGCCCGTAGGGTTAAGCACGGAAACCAAACTCCCGTTCCTGCCCGGGGAGAGTTTTGCTGCGGCTTCTTCAGTTACCTCGCCCGCAGTTTTTAGCGCCTTAACCGCTCTTTTGGTTACATCCGCATAAGGACCGTGGGTGGAAGAGCCGTCAAAGATATCATGGAACTGGGAAAAGAGTACGGGTGTCCAGGCGCCTTTCAACTTTTCGCCGCGCTCCAGACCGGCCAATGCGGAAAAGGCCTCAGCATTTAAAAGGGCGTTTTCACAATATCTATTCTCCCTCTTCACTGAAGCATGGGTCGTAAAGCATCCTTCAAATAAGGAGAAGGTTTCACCTGTATTCTGCTTTAACTCAGGCGCTTCTTTTTTTATATCTGCGAGCAATTCTTTTATTGTTGAAAATACTATTGTAGGCACAAGGGGTTTATACCGGTACCGTTTTAAAGACTCAAGCTGCTGTCTTGCCAGAGCGCCCCCGTGATTACCGATGCCCCAAACATGCAGGGAGGTTTTCACGCCGGCCCGCAGGGCTGCGAGTGCGCTTTTAACTACCGCACCGGGTAATAGAGTATTATTATAGTTAGTGGAGAAAGTTTTTATTTTTGTGCCGTCGCTCCCCTGCCAGTTCCTGACAGGCCAGTGGGTCGTACCGGCGGGATTACATCTCCAATGAAAATAGGCTTCTGCGCCCCCGAGCCGGGCCAGCTGAGGGACATTCGGCGGATGCCCGAAGGTATCCGGTTCCCACATTACCACTGCTTCCGTACCGAGCTTCTTTTTGGTCCACTCCCGCGCATAAAGGAAATGCCGGGCCACGGCTTCTCCGTCCGCCATATTTAGATCCCCTTCGACCCACGTGGCGGCCGTATTTTCCCAGCGGCCTTCTTTAATATATCCTTTAACCGCAGCAAAAACCTCCGGGTCCATTTTTTCCACGACCTGATACGTCGGCACCTGGCTGTGGAAAAATTTTACTTCCGGATAATCTTTAAGGACACTTACCACGGATCTAAAATCTCTTCTGATGCAGTGAACCGTGTCTTTCCAGGTCCACATCCAGTCCATATCAATATGGGAATGCCCTATCGCGTGCAGTTTTACCGCCTTAGCTTTTTTTGAAAGCGGGCGCAGAGTATTTTCCGATTTTTCAAAGGACTTTAACAAACGTTCGAAATGATTTTTCTTCAACGCTTGCAGATCTATTTCTGCAGCCGCTTTTGACACGAGCGTTTTTTCGGCGGCAGTTTCCGCCAGCGCACCGGCAAAAAGAAGCTGCTGAGCGGCGGTTTCAACTTCCAGAGCCAGCTCCAGGCATTTTTTTGAAGTCACCTGCATCCCGCCTGAAATATTTGTAGGAATGTCCGAAGGCGTGGCACAATAGGCGATGTAATATTTTTTTCCGGCTTCAACACGAAAAGGGAACGGATCTGCTATAGGACCGGTGGCATACCACGTGTGTTCTTCTTTGAAAAGCTCATAGCCGTCAATATATAGGGTAAAGGGTGTCCAGAAGCCGCAGGTCAAAAGCATCTCCGTGCCGGAAAGTTCCACCCCGCACCTTTTTACCGGAAACACTAATTCCGCATAAAGCCAGTTTTTTCCGTCTTTTTTAAGAAACGTCTTTCCAAACTCAAAGTCCGGCCAGTTTTTACGGGCCTTTTCAGCAATGGGCTTACGGGAAACTTTGGGATTTAACTTCCAGACAAAAGGAAACGATTCCTCAAGTTCTTTCTTTTTGTTCATAAGCAAACTCACTGTTTCTTTCAAATGCATACTTTTTTCCTCCGTTAAATGTCTCTGCTAATTAAGAAGTTTTAGTATCTCTTCACCGATCTGCCGCCGGTAGTCGTCCAGATTCTCATAAGCAAAGCTTTTTGTAGGACTTTTATGGTCATGCGGTATTTTTTCCGTTATCTGCCGCACAACTTCTTCTGCGGTTTTTGCATCTTTGCCTTTTGCTTTTGCCTCTTTAATAAGTTCCGAAAGCGTGTACATATATTTATAGTCATCAACGCCTTCCCGTATCCTTTCAAATCTCACGGAAGGCAGCATTTCTTTATTTATATAATACAGGAGACCCTGTTCCCGCGGATACATAATCCCGGGTTTCAGGCACCACGGCCGCGCGCCCTTCAAATTAAACTTCCATAAATACAGCCCGTATCCGAGACGCTGGTCTATTTCCACGAAAGTCATCCAGGAAGGTTTTTGCTTAGCGGCTTTTTCCCAGCCGGGATACATTTCGCCGTTAAAGCCTGTTTCATCCAGCGCCGGCAGCCCGGCATGCAAGGCAAGTTCTTCCTGCCGGTTAAAAGTGGCAAGCAGTTTTACCCCGGGCACTTCCCGCGCCGCTGCGTAAAAACTTTCTGCGCCTTTCATGACCGTATTAAAATCAACCGGGTTCTGAGAAGAAGAGCCTAGCTCACTCGAAAGATAGATTACATAAGGGAGCCATTTGTTTTTCTCGGCGTTCGCTTTTACCCCTTGCACGGTTTCTTTCAGCAGTGTGTAAGTTTTCTGTGTATAGATCTCTGCGCCCCGGCCGGCAAAGCAATAATTTGAATCCAGTCTGGAAGTTCCGGTGATCATAAGCCCGTGCAGAACAAACCGTCCCGGAAGCCCTATCTTTTTTGCCAGCTCCATATATTTATTAGCATAGGAAAAGTCCCCGGGCACCTCGCCTTCTCTCGCGGCTTTGGGCATCAAGCAGCCCGTAACTTCCCCGGTCATTCCGTGCTCTTTTATGGCAAGCAGTTCTTTTTCCAGTTCTTCAAGATCGAACGAGCCGGCCATAATAGGCGCCCAGGAGATGTCCGGCGGTTGTTTCAATTTAAAAGGGAGCACTTTTATCTCAACAGGTATTTCCGTCCCGGGTTTTCCCGCAGGCGAGAAAGTTAGCTTCCCTTTATACACCCCTGCTTGTGCATTTTCCGGAATAAGTACGTTTATCCAGACCGTTTTGTTGACCCCGGCTTCTATATGTTCTATTTCTTTTGTTTTTAAAAGTAGTTCGCCTTTAACCACGACATTGTCATTACCTATGGGTCTGTGAATTACATTGTTTATTTGAAAAGCTTCCCCGGGAAGTTTTCCCCCTTTTCCATTTAAAAAATCAGAGAGGGTAATAGCGCATTTTTTGAGGGCTTCAAGAGGGTAAACCGAGAAAACAACCGGCTCATACTCGCCGAGAGAGGCAAGGATTTTTATTTCTTTCTTTTCGAATTCATTTTTCGACGGGCTGGAAAACGCTGAAACATCAAAAAGATAGTTCCTTATGAAAAGCCCATATCCCTTCTTCTTGTCTTCAGGGGACATTTCCGGTTTCGCCGCATTTTCATATTCGTTGAGGAAGACCTTACCGACCTCCGCTTGTATTACCAGAGTTTCCAGAAGGTTTTGCGGATATTTGTCCATCTTTAAGGCCTTAAACGAGGCGGTAGTTGAGAGATCTTTTGCAAAAGCTGTGAACGGAAACACAAAAAGAATAACCAGCACCACTGAAAGAGTTTTTCTCATGCCTGCTCCCCTCCTGCTCAAAGTAATATAACATCTTTTCCTGCTCTTTGCAAACATACAAGTTTTCCCTGCCCCTGCCTCCTATTTCGGGACTTGAAAGCAGCTGTTTTTGCCTGTATAATTATTTAAAACAAACGCTCAAGGGTTTAAAATAAAGGAGAGCAAAATGGACTGGAAAATAATGTTAACCGCGTTCCTGACTATTCTTACCGCTGAAATGGGCGACAAAACACAACTTGCCGTGCTGGGATTCGCTTCTCAATCAAAATCAACCGTCTCCGTAATAATCGGCGCCATGGCGGCTTTTCTTCTGCTGACCATTCTGGCCGCCTATCTCGGAAGTTTTATCACGAGATATATTCCGGTAAAGTATCTTCATATTGCTTCCGGGGTGCTTTTCATAATACTCGGGGTTTTGGCAATCAAAGGGGCAGTTTCTAACGGTTAAGCGCGCGCTTGCTTGCCGCTTTTGAGAGTAAAAAGAGTACCGGAGAAAAATGAACACAATCGAAGTAAAAAAATTATCCAAAACCTACATCAGCGGGCACTTTTGGAACAAAAAAAGGACTGCGGCTTTAAAAAATATTAACCTGAAAATAAAAGAAAAGGAGGTCTTCGGACTGCTCGGACTTAACGGCGCCGGCAAGACCACCTTAATTAAAATATTAATAGGACTGGTCTATCCCACCTCCGGAACTGCGGCCATTTTGGGCAAACCCGCCGGCGATGTCGAAACCAGAAAAAAAATGGCTTACCTGCCGGAAATGCCCTATTTTCCCAGATATCTGACGCCGCTCGAGATCCTGGATTTTTATGCAAAACTCTATGAGCTTCCCGGCAAAGAAAGAAAAGAAAAAGTAGCAGGTGCTCTTTTAAAAGTTGGTTTGTACGAAAAGAGAAATTACAGATTAAAAGAATTCTCCAAAGGTATGCTCCAGCGGGTGGGCATCGCACAGCTGCTGTTAAACGACGCAAAAGTATTTTTCCTGGACGAACCCACTTACGGTCTCGACCCTTTATCCACCAAACAAATGCGGGATATCATTCTGGAATTAAAAAAGGCCGGCAAGACCATCTTTTTAAACACCCACCAAATAAATGAAGTGAAACAGATCTGCGACCGCATAGGCATATTGAATAACGGCGAATTGATAGAAGAAACCCCGCTCAAAAATATCAAGGGCTCCATAGAGAGCTACTTTGTAAAAAAGGTGTCAGATGACGGAAAAGCAAAGCTTTAAAAAGATATTGGCAGTGGCTCAAAACACCCTGAACGAATGTATCAGGCACAAGGTTTTAAATATTCTTTTTGTCTTTGCTCTGGCTTTGATAGGCGGTTCCCTGCTTATTGAAGAACTTTCGCCGGGCGCGCAAGGCCGGACCCTGATAAATGTCGGTTACGCAAACATGGAGCTTTTCGGCTTTTTCACCGTGATGCTGGCTATTTTCATTATTACTTTTGAGGAATTTGAAATGCGTAATCTCTGGCTTTCCCTTACCAAACCTATCTCACGAACCGGCTATCTGCTTGGAAAATTTGTGGGCCTTACCTTTGTCCTTCTCCTGACCCTGTCCGTAATGTCTCTTATCATCATGGGCATAGCGTTTTTAGGAAAAATAGACCTGAATTTTAATTATCTGCTCGTTGTCTATGCAATGTCTCTGGGACTGATACTTACCATTGCCTTTACACTCGCTTTTATTTCGATAGCAACCAATCTTACCACCGGACTTATTTTCTCCGCCTTTATTTTTTTAATAGGGCACCTTACGGAACATCTGCAAGCCATAATAGAAAACCCTAAGACCCCGGTCGCAGCAAAGAGCGTTCTAGCGCTGGTCTATTATCTCGCTCCGAACTTCTCGCTTTTTAATCTTAAAGATAAGGTTTATATGAACGAAGGGACTTTTGACCCGGCTTACATTTTACAGATAACTCTTTACGCCGCTCTTTACACTTTCCTGGCGCTCTGGCTGGGCAGTAAAGCCTTCAAGAAAAAAGAGCTCTAAGATGACGCTAAAAAATTATCTTTTGCCCGCGGCAGCTCTGCTCCTGCTCCTGGTCACCGTCGGCACTATTGAAAACTCCGCCTTCCATAAAAGAAATTATAAAACCTTTCCTTTTAAGGAAGCCAAGAAAGAACCTTTTTACGTTTTTTTATCTTCCATCTCCGGCTTCAGGATCCTGGTTGCCGATTTTCTGTGGATGGATGCAGTACAATACCTCGGTGATATTGAAAACCAGAAAGAAAACTACAAGCAGATCTATCCTAAAGCAAAAGATATAATTACGCTGGATCCAAACTTTACTTATCCGTATATTGCCGTAAGCGGCATGCTTTTCTTTGAATTAAACCAGAAAGACACCGCCATAGAATTCATTAAATACGGTATAAAAAACAATCCCGGCTACTGGCAGTTAAGTTTATATCTCGCCGCCTACACTTATGCAAAAGACGACAACCTGCGTATGGTGGTCCATAATATAAAAAGCGCCGTAAGTCTGGAAAATCACCCGCCTATGCTGGAACGCATACTGGGCTCTATCTATATCAAACTTATGAAAAAAGAGCCGCAAAACAAGGATTTTTGGCTGAAAGAGGCAGTTAAGCTCTGGGTGGAAATGTATGAGCATCCTTCGGAACCATTAAACAAAGAGTATGCAGAAAAGCATCTTAAAGAATTGGGATTATTGAAGTAGATATTTTGTTTCCTGATTTTTCTATTTTATCTTTTTTTATCTGTGACATCTCGTTTAACATCTGTGAAATCAGCCGTGAACTCGAACGAAGTGAGTAGTGCACGGCTTATAAAAATAACTTTAAACCGCTTCTAACTTCGAAGTTGTTTGACAGGAAGGCAGGAGTAATCCAGTCTACACCGTAATTTATGGCGAGATTTTTTGTTATAAATTGATAACCGCACACGCCTATCTTAAAGGCGGTAACTGATTCAGAGGTAACACCGGAAAGATAACTTTTGAATCCGAGTTCAAAACCTGTTCCGTTGGGATTTTGTTCTATAGAACCCGCAGACGGTCCTACCAGTTGAACCATTGCCGAGACGGTCCAAACATCGCGAGCCGGACTTCTATTAAAACCGCCTTCTACAAACAGATTAAAAACAGGATGACACCAATAGTCTGCGCTAACCGAGAAATAGCCCTGCCTTAATTCTGATTGTCTTATTACCGTCCAATCTATATCAAAGTTAAAATTTCCCGAGATACCGAGACCTACGCGGCCTACTCTTTGAATAGTTTCCTTGATATAGAGCCCCTTGTGAAATTCTTGCATCTGATAATAAGCATCAGAATATTTTTTGCGGAACTCATCTTCGCCGCCGAAAGCGAAACCGGAGGCAAGTAAAGAGAGAAGTATTAAAACCTGTAGTTTTTTCATTTGGCTGCTGCGTTTGTCCTCTGCCGTAAAACTTCATACATCATAACACCCGCAGAAACAGAAACATTAAGCGAGGGTATCATACCTTTCATCGGCAATTTAACAAGAAAGTCGCAATTATCCTTCAAGCTCTTCCTGATACCTTCCCCTTCGCCGCCAAAAACCAGCGCAATTCCGCCGGTAAAGTCCTCTTTGTAATATTCTTTCTTGGCGTCCGCTTCCAGTCCGGTCACCCAGACGTTGTGTTTTTTCAACAGGGAGACGGCGTAATTTAAATTACTCACCATGGAAATCAGCATGTATTCGGTAGCGCCGGTGGAAACCATTTCCACGGTCGTGGTCACATGCACGGAATTCTGTTTGGGCAGGATTATCCCGTGACAGCCCGCGCATTCGGCGGTCCGGATTATGGCGCCGAGGTTATGCGGATCCTGCACCGAATCCAGTATAAGAATAAAAGGTTTTTCCCCTTTTAAAGCCGCAGCTTCGAGAATATCCTCTATCTCCACATACTCTTTTGCATAGGTAAAGATAACCACTCCCTGGTGTGTTGAGCCTTTGGCCAGGCGGTCCATGTCTTTTTTGGACATATACTGCATCGCCGTGCCGGTTTCCTTGGCGAGCCCGATAATTTCGTAAAGCTCGGCTTTCATCTCTTTGGCAATCGCCATACGGCGGATCATTCTGCTCTTTGACCTTAACACCTCAAAACAGGCGTTTTTCCCGAAGATTGTTCTATTCATTTTATTTTCCTCATTATAATCTGGCCTTTAGGGGTGTCTTCCACCGCAAAGCCTTTCTGTTCAAGCATTTTTCTAATAAGATCTGACTTTACCCAGTCTTTGGTGTTTCTTGCGGTCTCTCTTTCGAGAGCCAACGCTTCAATTTCCTGCGGAATACTTTCCGCTTTTATAGTAAACCCTAATACGGATGAAAGCGCGGCTAATTTTTCTCCGGCTGTTTTCAAAATCTCCCGGTTTTTATAATTCAAGACCCACTCTTTCTTTTTTATAGTGTTCTTTATCTCGCTGGCAAAATCAAAGAGAGCCGCGATGGCTACTGCGGTATTAAAATCATCATCCATTGCCGCAACAAATTTTGCTTCCAGTTCTTTACCCTTAACCGTAAGGTTGTCGTCCGCAGCTGCCTCTTCACTCAGAGGCGTAAGAGTTTTTTTCAGCATCCCTGCTACGCGGTACAAAGTATTTCCCAGTTCCGAAAACCCGCTTACCGCATTGCTTACATTTTCCTCGGTGAAATCCAGCGGGCTTCTGTAATGCGCGGAAAGCAGAAAAAATCTCACGATATTTTTGTTATACTTTTTTAAAATATCCCGGGCCAGAAGAAAGTTGTTAAGCGACTTACTCATTTTCTCCCCGCCGATGTTCAGATGTCCGTTATGCACCCAATAATTTGCCAACTTTTTCCCGGTTGCGGTCTCTACCTGCGCAATTTCATTTTCATGATGCGGAAAAACCAGGTCGATTCCGCCTGAATGAATGTCAAAAGGATGTGCCAGGTATTTCTGGCTCATAACACAGCATTCGGTATGCCAGCCCGGACGGCCGGGGCCCCAGGGTGAATCCCAGAAGATGCCTTCGTTCTTATCTTTCTTCCAGAGCACAAAATCCAGCGGCGATTTCTTCTTTTCAGAAACTTCTATTCTGGCGCCGGACTGCAGCTCTTCAATATTTTTGTGAGAAAGCTTGCCATAATCCTTTACAGCAGAAACATTCAT
>Ga0265593_1000418_pt1 | contig 24132 bp, 22 predicted proteins | sample saktaG_8_FD_190136 | JGI IMG/M metagenome (GOLD analysis project Ga0265593, IMG submission 190136) | Saline water microbial communities from Sakinaw Lake, British Columbia, Canada - sak_2011_5_24_36m | ecosystem: Environmental > Aquatic > Non-marine Saline and Alkaline > Saline ...
ATCCCTCGGCCTGTCTTAGGAATCCCGCTTATAAAGTTGATGTCTGGAAAGATGTAAAATTCCTAAGGAAAGAATATGACCGTCTATGCGGAAGTAGCAATTAATGCCCCTTCGGGGAAAACTTTTCACTATATAGTTCCGGAACGCCTTACCGAGAAAATTAATCTTTTTCAACGCGTCCTGATACCCCTGGGTTTCCGTAAAACCGTGGGTTTTGTGGTTTCCTTTCCCAAAGAAAGTTCCATCAAAGGCCTGAAAGAAATTGAAGCGCTTTATGATCCTTTTCCGGTCATTACCCAGGCGCTCTTTGCGCTGGCCGGCTGGGTGGCAAAAGAATATTGCGCTGCGCCGGGTCTGACGCTCCATGCGCTCTATCCCGAAAAATTAAAATACTTTCCTACGAGAAAAAAAGAGTGGCAGCCGGCACCTGCACTGCCTTTGCATAACGGAAAAAATGAAACGGCGGCGGTGGAAGCACCGTTTGCGGAGCGGCTTAATTATTATCTGAAAGAAATAGAAAATTGTTTAGAAGAGAAAGGAACGGTTCTTTTACTTGTACCTGAAGTTGCACTTATAGAGACCTTCGCACAGGCAATTGAAAAAGGCTGTAATACCAGGGTAATTCGTTATAGCAGCAGGTTAAGTCATGGAGCTGCTTTTGAAGCGCTTTCCGGTATGCTGGCTCCGCTGCCCAAGGTAATAGTTGCAACCAGGCAGACCGCCTTTCTTCCTATCAGCGGGCTTTCTACTATTATCGTGGAGGAGGAAAACTCCGGCGCTTACGAAAGCGATGAAACGCCCAGATTTTCCACCGTGGCAGCCGTGGTGCAAAGAGGTAAGCTGGAGGGTTTGAAAATACTGCTCGGCTCTTACTCGCTTTCGCTTTCCACCCGCGCTAAATATCCCGTCCTTCTCGAAAAATCTGCGGAATTTTCCCGGCTTGAGCTTCTTGATTTTTATGATAAAAATAAAGTGATCTCCTATAGACTTGATAATGCGTTTAAAGAAACGTTGAAAGACGGCGGCCGGGTGGTTTTAATGGCCACGAGAAAAGGCTTTTCAACTTCGCTCCGCTGCAAAGAGTGCGGGGAGATAGTGAAATGCGGAAAATGCGGTGTGGCCACGGCCCTGCATAAAGAGGATAATACGCTCCGCTGTAGATATTGCGGCAAGAAAGAAACCGTGCCGGAAAAGTGTCCGTTCTGCCAAGGTCTATTGCTTTTTGCTGCGGGGTTGGGTGTGGAAAAGGCCGCCCAGGAAATAAAAAAGACTCTGAAATATGTGCCGATGGAAAGGATAGACACAGAAATATTGACCAAAGGTTCTGAAAAAAAAGCGGCGCTAAAAAGATTTGTGGATGGGAAGACGGAACTAATTGTGGGGACCCAGCTGGCTTTACCTTATGTGCGCGTGATGGAAAAAGGGGTGGTCGGGCTCGTGGGTTTTGATTATGTTCTAAATTTGCCGGCGTTTAATGCCACGGAAAAAGCGCTGGAGTTGGTCCTTTCTCTTCTGGATGCGGCTCGGCCCGGGGTCAAGGTGCTGGTGCAGGTGATGAAAAAAGAAAACCGGCTTGCAGAAGCTTTACAGAAAAATGAAATAGACAAATTTAAAAATGAAGAGCTTAAAATGCGGGAGGCCTTAAAATATCCCCCGTTTTACCGGTTGGGTGAAATAATAATCTCCGGAAAAACCGAGGAAGAAGCCGGAAACAGAGCCCTGGAATTTCTGGACTGCCTGACAAAGAAACAGGATAAAAATATTCAGCTTCTGGGACCCATTCCGGCCTCTCTGCCGGGAAAAAAGGGAAAAGCCGTGCAGATACTTGTTAAGGGCAAGAGCGGCGTGAGTGAAGCTGTGTCCTTTGCGATAAGTGAGCTGGAAAAGAAATATTCCGGCGTGAGAAAGATCCTGGATATTACCCTCAGCTAGCAGGTCCCGCCCTTTATTCTTCCGTTAATTTCTTCAGCGATTGCGCATGTGTGAAAAACTGTTCCGGCGTCATGGTTTTTAAGAAGACCATACCCCGGGTGGCGCGTATCCTGGCGACCTGATGGGATAAAAAGTAATCCCGGCCCAGGCAGGTTTTAATTACGGAATACTGCTCCACCATTATTTTTTGGGCCAGATCCGAGAAAGGCCCGTCATATTCGTAGCTGGGGAAAGAGGCTGCGCGCTGCGAGCCGAAGCATTCCATAAAAGCGCTCCGCATAATAGCCAGAGAATTCATAGAAACCGGCACAAAAATATCCGCTTCTGAAGGATGGAACCTGAACCAGACGTTGCGGTAGCCCCAGACGGTTACTTTCCTTGTTTTATCTTCCGCAAGATAGATCTTTAAAGCTTCCGCTATGGTTTGAAGTATTTTATAATGCGTATCCGGACCGCTGGCTTCGGGATCGAACGCTACCGTAACTACGGTAGGGTTGGTCTTCCGGAGTAATTCCAGCGTAGGTTGCACATCTCTTTCAATTTCGGGGTTTTGCGTAAAAATATCCCCGGTGTAAAAACCAAGGCGGAGGTGGAAGATGTGGTCGCAGTCAAAACCCAGATGCCCCCAGGTAAGTTCTTCTTCCCATTCGCGCACGGTGCCCTTAAGTTTCTGCACCAGCGGGCTGTCTTTTTTTCCGGGATAACTTGCCGCAAAATAATCATTCAACTTGTGTATCTCTTTTATTATTTCCGAGGTGGCTGTTTTACCGGTAAGTTCCATGAGGTTCCGGAGCATCCTTCTGGTCTCGCCTTCGGTTTCCATATCCTTGCTGTTAGCTGCGACCCCGTCTAAATACTGAAAAACATCCCGGTTCCTGCTTACCAGATTATCCTTTTTGAAATACCCTTTGGAAAGGAGCCGGTCAAATTCTTTTCTTACAAGTTTTTTCTCAACATTTTTAAGGATACCCAGCACGTAGGAACTGGTTACGGAGGTGAAACCGCTGGTCAAAGTCGCGAAATAATGTTTATTGGTCGGGTTTCTGACCAGATGCAGAATATAGGGCAGGTAACCGAGCATAATATCGTCATGGTGGGGGGCGGTATGCAGAATGGTCTGCTCCGAAAGGTTCTCGGCGCCCTTGCGTATTTTTTCCCTGATACCGGTGACTATTTTCGCCGCAGCGTCCAGCGCATGCCGGTCGTTTTTAAGCAGATGATTCCCGAGCTTATCCCCGGAAAGGTCTTCTGTTTCGAGTTCTATCAGACGTTTTTTGTTTTTAAAGGCCACGTCTATTAATATCCGTTCTTTTGCTTCCTCAGGAATATTTTCTTTATGTTTTTTTAAGTTTTCCAGCCGTCTTTCCGTGAGCCGGACCGCCGCTCCGTGCGTAATGTAAAACGCAGCGCCTTTTAAATTATGCAGACAAGTCGCCGGATACAGTACGGAAGGCGCCTTCTCGACTGCGTCTTGTACTACCTTAGCTTTTGATTCCCCCGCAGCTATAATTATTGCGGTGGCGGTCGGATTAGCCGTAATAGTTTTTAGGCCTATGGTAATTACCACTTTCTGACGGGAAATTTCTATGCCGCCCAGGTCGGTGGCTGCGGAAGCCGCAGTTTCGTAGTTTATAGGTATTAATCTTGTGGTTGAGAAGTGGTCGGAACCCCTTATATTAAAGCCGATATGCCCGTCAGGTCCGATACCCCCAAGGAAAAAGCCGATACCGCCGGCTTTGGCAATCTTTTCTTCATATTCCATGCAAAATTGATCCGCAGCCGTGATGGCGTTATACTGCTGGCGGTCGGCCTCATTGGCCGGCTGTCTGAACCTTAGCGAAAGGTCTACTTTATCTTCTGCGAAGACCAGACCGAGATTTTTGCCTTCCGGCGCACCGTTGGTCCAGGTGTCAAGAAGAATGGCCTTTTTTGCATCCAGACCAAAATCTTTGAAATAAAACTTATTTATATAGTAAGCAAAACTGTTTTCCTGAGCAGGATTTAGCGGGTAAAATTCGTCTATCTGTACAAAAGTAAAAGAGCCGATATCCGGTTTTTTTGAGGTAGAAATTCCCCATTCTTCCAGTTCTTTTTTAACGGCGGGTTTATTCCAATCCGACAAAAAGCGCTTGGTCCACTTTATGAAATGTTCAGGGGTCTTGCCTGTGGGCAGCGAAATAACGCCTTCCGGATTTTTAATCATCCACTCTACAAAACGAAGAGCGGCCAATTTACCTAACGAGGGAAAATCAGAAACTTCAATTACCTTTAGTTTTTCCGTCGGAGCGTAAAGCGCTTTCTTTTTTTCTTTCTGGAGGGCTATTTCTTCTACTTTAGAACTGTTATCATACTGTCTCATTATTTGCCTTTCTTTTCCGGAGGATGTTTGCTAAAATCTAATATAAATATTATAGCATCTTTCAAAAAAAATAGCAATTATGGTTAACACTGTTAGATATAAGTTAACAGGCGGAGAAAGAGAATGAAAAAAATAGATGTGCATACGCATTTTTTCCCTGATAATATTGCGCCGGGCACGGTAAAAATGCTTGCCGAAAAGGCGCAGATAAAGGCGTGGGGGAACGGCACCGCCGCTTCCATGGAAGAATATATGAAGCTTGACGGAGTAAATGTTTCTGTTAATGCGCCGGTGGCGACAAAAAAAGAGCAGGTAAAAAGTATTAATAAAAGAATGGTGGAATTCAATAAAATTTCAAAAAACATTATCGGGTTTGGCGGGATGCATCCGTTATTCCGGGAAATAGGCGACCCCGCAGAGGAAATCCAATTTCTGGCGGCAAACGGCATAAAAGGCATAAAACTCCATCCGGAATACCAGACTTTCTATCCTGATGATCCGGCGATGCTGGGGCTCTATGAGGCCTGCGCGAAGAACAATATAATAATACTTTTTCATGCGGGAGTCGATTTTGCGTATCCTGACCACACGCATGCCACGCCCAAACGCCTGCTGGAGGTAACAAAAATTCCCGGGCTCAAACTTATCTTCGCCCACACGGGTTCCTATCAAATGTGGGAGGAAGTGCTTGATCTTCTTGCCGGCAAAGATGTGTATTTTGACACCTCCTATTCCGCCGAGATAGGCCCGGAGATAATGCGCAAAATAATAAAAAAACACGGCGCCGAAAAAATGCTCTTTGGCTCTGACTTCCCGTGGATGCGCGCCAAAAAAGTAATTGATATGCTGGAAGCGCTGGGACTGGATGAGGAAACGAAGGAAAAACTTTATTATAGGAATGCTGAAAACCTGTTAAATATTAAAATTTAACAGTTTTCTTTGTCATCCTCGCGCAGGCGGGGATCCATTGTTCTTGCCGGTAAAAGGTACTTAAGGGGAAGATTTGAGGAAATATTGCTTTTTTGTTTATATTTTGGCAAGCAGAAAGAAGGGGACAATTTATATTGGTGTTACAAATAATCTTGCAAGAAGAGTTCTTGAACATAAGAATGATTTGATAGAAGGTTTTACTAAAGACTATAAAGTGCACGATCTGGTGCATTATGAGGAAACGGACAGTGTTGACGTGGCAATAACCAGAGAGAAGCAATTAAAGAAATGGAAAAGAGAATGGAAAGTGAAATTGATTGAGGAAAATAATCCTTTATGGGAAGATCTTTATAAAAAAATAATATAGTTTGTTGTGTGGATCCCCGCCTACGCGAGGATGACAAAAGAGAGAGTGTGACAAAAGTGCGAAGATGACAAAAAGGAAAGCAAAAAGACGTAAGAGGAAAAATATGAAAGATATTGTGATGCCGGAACGGGTTGTTGGTAAGAAGATAATATTGCGGCGGTTTAATCATGTGGATGCGCCGGCGGTTTATGGTTATGCGAGAGTTGAAGAGGTTAGCCGCTGGACGACTACGATGCCGCATCCTTATCCGAAGCCTGCGGCGCTTAAATTTATTCTTGATGCCAACAATAAATTTGACAAAGGCCGTGCCTATAATTTTGCCATTGTTCGGAAGGGTGGAAAAGATGAGCCGATTGGCGGGTGTTCGATTCACGAAATAGACCAGGTTAATAAAAATGCTTATTTTGGTTATGTTCTTGGCAAAAAACATTGGGGGAAGGGGTATGCCACGGAAGCCGCGGGTATTCTTCTCAACCTTGGTTTTAAGATACTTAAATTTCATAAGATGTCGGCGAGTGTTTTTCCTGAAAATCCCGGCTCCGAACGTATCCTGAAAAAATACGGAATGATATTGGAGGGCATCCAAAGGGAACGATACTATAAACGCGGCACCTGGCGGGACTTGCTGGTATATGGTTTGTTGGCAAAGGAATACAAAGGTATTAACTCCTGCAAAAAAGAATAAAATAATTAAAAAAAAGTGACAAAAAGTGACAGTCACTAGTGACTGTCACTTTTTGAGTCACTTTTTGATGTTTCGCTGCTGCCTGTTTCTCTTCCTTAAGATTATTGCAAAATAGGCCTGCAGGGTGGAATACACGGTCTAAAAAATGTTATAATAACTGCTGCTTGAATTTAGATTCCAAAAGGATGTGTGTAAAAATATGACTTGGGCGTGGATAGGCTTTATAGCTTTTGTACTTATTATGCTGGCTCTGGATTTGGGAGTATTTCACAAGAAAAATAAGGAGCTGAGCTTAAAAGAGGCGCTTATCTGGTGTGCTATCTGGATTGGTCTTGCGCTCCTTTTCAATTTGGGCATTTATTTTATACTTGGAAAGAGACCCGCCTTGGAGTTTTTGACCGGTTATCTTATAGAAAAATCCTTGAGTGTTGATAATCTTTTTGTTTTTTTAATGGTGTTTTCCTATTTCAGGGTCCCCAAGATTTACCAGCATGGGGTTTTGTTTGTAGGTATGCTGAGCGCGCTTATTATGCGGGCGGGTTTTATTTACGGAGGCATAGCTCTGATCCATAAATTTGAATGGATCATTTATGTTTTTGGGGCTTTTCTTATTTTTACAGGTATTAAGATGGTTACGGGAGAAGATAAAGAAATTCATCCCGAGAAAAGTATATTTTTTAAATTAATCAGCCGTGTCTTTCCTGTCCACCCGGAATTTGACGGCGGGAATTATCTGACGAAAATAAACGGCAAATGGCATTTAACCAAGATGTTCCTGGTCTTGATGGTAATTGAAGCCACAGATCTTATTTTCGCTTTTGATTCAATTCCTGCCATTATTGCCATAACCCAGGATACTTTTATTGTTTATACATCAAATATATTTGCCATTCTGGGACTGCGTTCCCTGTATTTCGCTTTGGCCAAGATAACCGACTGGTTCCATTATATAAAATACGCGCTGTGTATCATTCTTGTTTTTGTGGGCACAAAAATGCTCATAGCCGGTTATTACAAGATACCGATTCTGGTATCTCTCTCCGTAATAGCCACAGTTCTTTTGCTCTCCATAGTTGCCTCTATTCTTTGGCCTAAAAAAGATATTCCGGAAATCTAATCCGGTCTGACAGGTTTTAAACTTGAAAACTCTTCTTTTACGGTGTAAAATCTATTATCACATCATCAAAAGGAGGTTTTTGCCTTAATTTGGCATAATTATGAATCAACTTCAGACTATTCAGGACCTCGTAAAAAGTTTTAGGAATTATTCCGGCTCCAATTTCGTTTCCTGGAAAGAAGAAGGGGAAACAAAAACCCTCCCCTATCTCCGGGCCTTTGAACTGATAAACGCCTATAGCCGCGGTTTTCTTGAAATCGGGCTTAATCCCAAGGATAGAGTAGCAATATTTTCCTCCAATGTTCCTATGTGGAGCGTGCTTACCCTGGCTATCAATAATGCCTGCCTGATAGATGTTCCGCGGGGTCAGGATTCTGATGCCGAAGAGATAAACTACATCCTTGAGCACAGTAAAGCCAAAGTCGCAATAGTTGAAAATGAAATTATACTTCAGAAACTCTTGAAACATAAACACAAAGACCTTGAGCTTGTCCTCTCCATGGATAAAATAGAAAGCGTTAAGCATATTGTGCAGCTTGAACAGATTGGGAGCAAAAGTAAGAAAGAACTTCCAAAAGCTTCCCGGGAATTTACCGCCAGCATTATCTATACTTCCGGCAGTACGGGAATCCCAAAAGGGGTGGAATTAACCCATTATAATTTTATAAGTAACGCGGTTGCAGCTCTGAAAAGGATTGAGATAGTCCGTGAAGACAAATTTATCTCTATTCTTCCTGCCTGGCACGTTTTCGAACGCGTGGTAAAATATGCAGCTATGATAGGCGGTGCGGAGACCTTTTATACTACTCAAAAAACGCTCCTTGAAGATGTTGCCTCAGAAAATCCGAGTGTTATGGCTTCGGTACCGAGAATCTGGGAAAGGGTTTACAACGGCGTAATGAAAAAAGTCAAGGAACAGAGCGGGATTAAAAGAAGCATCTTTAATCTGATGCTTAAAACCTCCATAGACGCCCAAAAGGAAACAAACCCTGTCCATCCGGTAAAGCTCTTCGGCGAATTTACGACCAAGATGCTCGATTCCATGGTTTTTGCGGAACTGCGGGCTAAACTCGGAAAAAAATTCAGGCTGGGTGTTTCCGGCGGCAGTAAATTGCCTGATTACATCGATGATTTTTTTAATGTGGCCAAAATAGAACTTATCGAAGGCTACGGGCTTACGGAGACCAGTCCGGTCATTGCCGTGAGAGAGATAGGCAGCAAGGCGCTATATACGGTTGGACCAATTATTGAAGGTGTGAGCGTCCGGATAATTGACTCCGAGACGGGGAAGGAAAAACCGGCAGGGGAAGACGGCATAATATATGTTAAAGGGCCGAATGTTATGAAGGGCTATTACCGGAATTTCGAAGAAACACGCAAAATTCTGGACCATGACGGCTGGCTGGATACCGGGGATATCGGACATTTTGATAACAAACTGAATCTAGTGATTTCCGGCAGAGAAAAAGATATTGTAGTGCTTTCCAACGGTGAGAATGTTAACCCGGTGCCTTTAGAAACCGTTCTTTCCCGGAGTGATTATATCGCATCTGTAATGGTCACGGGCCATGATTGGAAATCTCTCGGCGCCCTGATTGTCCCTAATATGGACGCTCTGAAACAGTATTGCGAAAAAACAGGTATTAATTGGCAGGAGAAAAATATTCAGAGCGTGCTGGCGCATACCGGCGTGCAGGAACTTTACAGGAAAGAGATTCTGCGCTTTATAAACAGGAGAGTTGGTTTTAAGGATTACGAACTTATCCGGGAGTTTCGCTTTCTTTCGGAACCTTTTGAAGTCGGGCGCGAGCTTACTGCCACTTTGAAGCTGAAAAGAAAAATAGTTGTGGAATTATACGGCAAGCATTTGGAAAGTATGAAAAAAAGTATTCACGGAAAGGAATAGAAGAAAACCCTTAAAGGTGCTGTTTTGGGAAAAGGAGTTAATATGAAAAAAACTTTTGTTTTCGTTCTCTTGCTCATTCTTCCCGGACTGGTGCGTTCCGAAATTACAAGAAAGGTGGAAACGGATCCCGAAAGCAAGCGTATAAGGATTGTTACCTATTTTGACGGCGACAAACAGATAGCGAAAGAAAGAATTGACCGCTGGGATGAAGTGCTTAAAAGAGAAGGGACTATCCCGGATGGCGAGGTAATTCAGATAATTAATAAGAAAAAAATTATATTCACTTATAAGAAAAATCTCAAGAACGGGGTAGCCAAACAGTACAAAGGGGAGATTCTTGAAGCGGAGAGCACCTATGCGGACGGGAGATATAACGGTCCTACAAAATTTTATTTCGAAGACGGTAAAATAAGGTCAGAGCTTTCTTATGATATGGGCGACCTGTCCGGGCCCTCAAAGGTGTATAACGCGGCGGGCAAGATTGAGGCCGAAGGGACCTATGACAAAGGCAAAAAAACAGGCGCCTGGAAACAGTACGAATCGGATGGCACTCTGAAAGTGGAATTGACCTATGCCAACGATCTTCTTGACGGAGTCAGCAAAGAATATAAAGGCGGGAAGCTGTTTAAGGAAATGACCTTTATCAAAGGGAAACAGGCCGAGTTTACTACTGAATATTATCCCAGTGGTTATTTGTACGCCGAATGGATATATAAAAGCAATGTCTTGAACGGTAATTCCAGGCTTTATCTTGATAAAAAGGGCGAAGTACTGAAGGAAACCAGAAATTATATTGAGGGAAAACAGGAAGGTATCACCAAGGAATATGATGAAAAGAAAAGACTGGTTGCAGAATGGAATTATATCGATACTAAGAAGGAAGGTGTAAGCCGGGGCTTTTATGAGACCGGCGAGCTGCGGTATGAATGGAAATACTCGGACGGGAAAAAATACGGTATTGCCCGGGAATATTCGAAAAACGGCAAGCTGTACGCTGAATGGGATTTCTCTTATGATATTCTAAACGGGATGAGCAAGCTATTTTACGATGACGGCACTATTGAAAGTGAAATAATTTATAAGGACGGAAAGCGCATAAACGAAAAAAAATATAATAAAGACGGCAGCGTTAAGAAATAGAGCAGCACGGGGGTAGTATGAAAATAGGCGCTTGCAACTTTCCGCGGGGTAATTTATACGAAGAGCTTAAATGGATCGGGGAAAACAAGTTTGAGTTTATAGACCTGTTTTTAATGGAAGACGGAAAAACCCCTGAGAAGATAGAAATTGACCGTGTAGTAAAACTTCTGCGCAAGTATAAACTAGGCGCAGTAGGGCACACCGCCTGGTATCTCCCCTTTGGCACTTCGATAAGTTCTATAAGACAGGCAGCTGTAGCGGAATGCGCAAAATATTTCCCGTATTTTTCCGCAGCCGGCGCAAAATATGTAACCGTGCATGCCAACTGGCCTAACCGGCTTTTTAGCGATGATGAAGGTCTGGAGTTTCAGGCCGAGAGTATAAAAAAACTTATGGAACTGGCAGCGCCGTATAAATTAAAAATAATGTATGAACACACGGATACGGAGAAAGACACGGTGGAAAATTCCGCTAAGATCCTGGCAAAAGTTCCGGATTTATTATTTCATCTGGATTTCGGTCATGCGTCCGTTTTTGGCAGAAAGCCGGAGGATTTTATCAAGGCCTTCCACAAAAAACTGGTGCATGTGCATATTCACGAAAGTAAAAAGAATCTGGATCTGCACCTGCCTATCGGGGTCGGCGATACCAACACGGAAAGAGCCGTAAGTTTTCTGAAAAAGTATTATAACGGAACTATAACCTTGGAAGTGTTTTCCCGTTACCGCGAAAATATTCTTATGAGCCGTGAAATTCTGAAGAAAATTTGGGCTAAATAACAGTTGCTTCTGTTATACTAATCCTGTGAGAAAGATTCTCCTCTTAAATACGCTTGCCAAAAAAAACTGTGCCATTGCCGGCTGTAAAGCTGCTTTTCTCGGGGAAGTGCTGCTGGCCGGGGTAAAAACCCCTCCGGGCTTTGTTCTTACAGTCTCTGTTTTTGATGAAATAATAAGAAAAAACAAGCTCCTGCCTCTTATAAAGGCGGGCAACCTGTCCGTTGTCAGGGAAAAAATACTAAACTCTGTGCTTCCCTTAAGTATTGAAAAGGAACTCCAGCTGGCCTTTAGGGCTCTGGGCGCAGAGAAGGTTGCTGTCAGGTCCAGCTCACCTTTCGAAGATACCCTCAAAAACTCTGCTGCCGGGCAATTTGATTCGTTTTTGAATGTAGGCGAAAAAGAACTTATAGAAACCGTGAAGAAAGTCTGGGCTTCTACCTTTAGCGACAGGGCTGCCGCCTACGCAAAACATAATTTTACGGATATAAATAAGTTCTCTATGGCCGTATTGATACAAAAAATGGCCACCGGCACGGCAGCCGGCGTTGCTTTTTCCGTTCATCCAGTCACTCTGGATGAAAAGTTTATGGTAATCGAAGCCTGCAAAGGGTCCGGCGAAAAGCTTGTGGAGGGGAAAGTCAACCCCGAGCGTTTTACCGTGCAAAAAAGCAATCTGGCGGTTATGGAAAACGGCTTTATGGCGTCAACCGAGAAATTAGTAGGCGCCGCTGTTTCCGATGCGGAACTCAAACGCATCGCCAGTCATGTTATTTGTCTGGAAAACCATTTTGGTTTTTACACGGATACAGAATGGGCTCTGGAAGCCGGAGAATTATATTTTCTGCAATGCCGGCCCTGTACTTCCGTAAAACCCGCCGCAAACAAGGCGGATGTCTGGTCCAATGTCAATATCGCAGAAGTTCTTCCCGGTCAAAATTATCCTCTGGTGGTTTCTTTCTGCTCCAAAACCGTGGATAGGGCGCTTAAAAGGTCTGCGGGTATTCCGGCAGGTATAGAAATCTTGCGCGGAATAAAAGGCCGGCTGTATTTTAACCTTTCTGCCATTGAAGGGCATTTCAGAAACAACCTGGGCATGACCAATTTTTCTGCGGCCTTATTGTTTGGCGGAGAAAAAACAAAAACACAGGGTGTGTCCGGGGTTAAGTTTAAATACAAATTAAAACTGTTTAAATTGGGCGCTGGGCTCCTGCTGTCTTCGATAGCTCTGCAGGGTTGGTTGAAAAGATTTACAAAGAAAATACCTGAGGAAACCCGGGACCTGCTGCTAAAAACAGAGAGGGCGGGGACTTTAGAAGAACTTGTTTCCTTAAAAAAAATATTAATAGCCGGTTTCAGAGAAGATATAGCAAAAAGTTTCAATGCTTTGATAATTCCCTTGCTCTGGCTGGACCTTTACCATAAGGCCGCAAAAAAATGGCTCCGGAATGTTGAAGAGCGCCACCTCCTTTTATCCGGAGATTTTGAGGGGGTGGAAATATTTTTAGGTTTTAAAGCTCTCTGGGAAATAGCCCGCCGGTTGAAAAGTAAGGAAATACTTGCCCAAAAATTCCTTGCGGCTGTAAATACGGCCGCAGCAGAAGCAGTTGTAAACGAAGAGCCCGAAATACATGCTCTCTACAAGGAATTTATAGAAACACAGGGGTACAGGTGCGTTAAGGAAATTGATTTTTCACAGCCAAGATGGTCAGAAGACCGGAGTTTTATTATTGATAATCTTAAAAACTATATAAAAGCCGGAGAGAGCCTGGACCCCGCAAGTATTGAGCAGGCGCTTCTGGTGAAAAGGCAGGAGCTTGCTGAAAAGTTAAAAAAAGAGCTGCCTGCGTGGAAGGTTTCGCTTTTACTTCTGCTGGCAGAAAAAGCCCGCAAAGGGCAGAACGCCCGGGAAACAGTTAAAAGTTCCCTTATCCGCATCTTCGTACCTTTGAGGAAAGTTTTAATTAAAACGGCTCTGCTTTTAAAGACCGAGAAACTGCTGCAAGAGGAAAACGATATTTACTTTTTGCTGGATGAAGAATTTGATGCGCTTTCTTTTGATACAACACCTCTCGGGCATATTTCGGGAAGAAAACTTGAATATTTAAAGAACCGGGATATCTATCTGCCGGATGTTATTACGGATTTGGACCTCCTCATAGGAAAGGGTCAATATGAGCCGTCACCCGATATAAAAGAAATGCAAGGTCTCGCTATCAGTCGGGGAAAAATTATTGGAATCGCGAGAGTGATACTGAGGGCTGAGGATATCGGTGAGCTTCTGCCGGGAGAAGTGTTGGTAACTGATCATACCGATCCCGGATGGACGCCGGCTTTTGTCACTATTTCGGCGCTGGTCACCAATACCGGCGGTCTCCTTTCCCACGCTTCGATTGTTGCGAGAGAATACGGCCTCCCTGCGGTAGTTAATGTAAAAGATGCCGTCAAAATTATTAAAACCGGTGATAAACTGGAAGTCGACGGGAACAACGGTACAGTCAAGATACTTTAATTTCCTGCCGGCAGCTTAGTTAAAGCCCTTGTGCAATAAGCCAACTGAGTATATTCCAAATGCCTGCTAATTTGTGTATAATAAATAAAGAATATTTATAAGGAGCTGCTTATGTCAAAAAAAGTAAAAAGTTTAAAAAAAGGCCGTTGGACCCTGCGGACCGATCTGCAGGATTTTATCTATCAAAACCTGACCCCCTATGAGGGTGATGCTTCTTTCTTGAAAGGCCCGACCAAAAGAACTCTGGCTTTGTGGAAAAAGGTGGAAAAACTCTATGCGCTAGAAAGGAAAAGAGGCGGAGTTCTGGATATTGATACGGAAGTTGCCGGCGGTATTACCTCTCACGGTCCGGGTTTTATTGATAAAAAAAATGAACTAATCAAAGGTCTGCAAACGGATAAACCGTTAAGAAGAGCGGTTAAACCCGTCGGCGGCGTCCGGCTTGTCGAAAAAGCCTGTGAAGCCCATGGTTTTAAACTTTCCCCGAAACTTAAAGAAGTTTATACTAAATTCAGAAAATCCCACAATGATGCGGTCTTTTCCGTTTATTCTGCGGAGATGAAAAAGTTGAGAAGCCTGGGTATTATTACCGGTCTGCCGGACAGCTATGCCCGGGGCAGAATCATCGGGGATTACAGAAGAGTTGCGTTGTATGGCCTGGATTATTTAATTAAGGAAAAAGAGAAGGACTTTTTAAAAATAGACGATAATATGTCCACCATGGCTATCCGTTTAAGGGAAGAAGTCGGGGATCAGCTTGAAGCGCTAAAGGCGATGATAATTCTCGGGAAAAGCTACGGTTTTGATCTAACCCGGCCGGCCAAAAATGCCCGGGAAGCTATCCAGTGGACCTATCTTGCGTATCTTGCGGCGGCGAAAGAATCAGACGGCGCGGCTATGTCCATCGGTCCAATCTCTGTATTCTTTGACATATATATAGAAAGAGATATTAAGGCGGGAGTGCTTACCGAAGAAAAAGCGCAGGAACTTATAGATGATTTTACCATCAAACTCCGTCTAATTCGCCAGCTGCGGGCCCCGGAATATGATCTGCTCTTTGCGGGCGACCCCGTCTGGGTCACGATTGTGCTCGGCGGTATGACCGGCGATGGCAGAACAAAAGTAACCAGGACCGATTTCCGTTTCTTGAACACGCTCAGAAATCTCGGCCCTGCACCGGAGCCCAACCTGACAATTTTATATTCGCCGCGCCTGCCCTCGGGCTTTAAAAAGTTTGCCGCAGAGATGTCTATAAATACAAGTTCTATCCAGTATGAGAATGACGATCTGATGCGGCCCATAGCCGGGGATGATTACGGAATTTCCTGCTGTGTCTCGCTGCTCAAAGCCGGGAGCCAAATACAATATTTTGGTGCGAGGTGCAATTTAGCTAAAGCACTTTTGCTGGCGCTTAATGAAGGACGGGAAGAGACCTCCGGCGAATTGGTCGTGCCCGATGTCCCAAAATTAAAGGGCGAATATCTGGACGCCGAGCAGGTCAGAGAAAATTTTAATTATGTGGTCACCTGGCTGGCAAAACAATATGTGAAAACTATGAATGTCATTCACTGGGTTCATGATAAATATTATTACGAGGCCGCCCAGATGGCGCTTTTGGACACAAATGTAGATCGTTTGATGGCTTTTGGTATCGCAGGTTTCTCCGTAGTGGTTGATTCACTTTGCGCCATCAGATACGCTAAAGTAAAACCTATAAGAGATAAAAAAGGCATCACTAAAGATTTTCAAATTAAAGGGGATTTTCCCTGTTTTGGAAATGACGACGAAAGGGCGGATAACCGGGCCCGGGATCTGGTCATAACTTTTATTACGGAGCTCAGAAAAACCCCTATTTACAGAAGGGCTAATCCGACGCTCTCCATACTTACCATAACCAGTAATGTGCTTTACGGCAAGGTTACGGGTGCGACCCCGGACGGCAGGAAGTCAGGTGAACCTTTTGCACCCGGCGCTAATCCGATGTTTGGCAGGGAGAAAAACGGGGTGCTGGCTTCGCTGGATTCCGTTTCCAAACTTCCTTATTATGCGGCGCAGGACGGTATCTCCAATACCTTCTCGATAGTTCCTTCCGCGCTGGGCGTAGAAAAAGGAACTCAAAAAGCCAACCTTATTAAGATACTGGACGGGTATTTTACCCGCGGTGGTCACCATATAAATATAAACGTGCTGGATAAAGCTCTGCTTAAAGATGCTATGGTGCATCCTGAAAAATATCCCCAGCTTACAATCAGGGTTTCCGGCTATGCCGTGCATTTTACTAAGTTGTCAAGAGAGCATCAGGAAGAGATAATAAAACGCACATTCCACGAAGCGCTGTAAGTGCAAGTACGAAGTACGAAGTCTGAAGTACGAAGTGGGAAGCTGAAAGTGAAAAGTTAAAATAAAGTACGAAGTGAAGATAAAATAATGGGGAAATGGATATTGTGAAAAAGAGCGGGCAGGTGCATTCTATTGAAACTCTGGGGACCAGGGATGGGCCGGGGCTTAGGTGTGTATTTTTTCTTTCGGGGTGTAATTTTAAATGTAAATTTTGTCAGAACCGCGATACCTGGTCTAAAAAGGGGTCTGAAAAAATATCGCTTCATGCTATTTATGATCGGCTGCTCCGCCTTTTGCCGTATCTGCAAAAAGACGGCGGAGGTATAACTGTCTCCGGCGGTGAACCCTGTCTGCAGGCTGAGTTTGTTATTGAACTTTTTAAGCTGGCGCAGGGGATGAAACTTACTACGGCGCTGGATACGAACGGCAGCTGCGAAAAAAAATATCTTCAAAAACTTCTTGCCGTGACGGATACGGTGCTTTTGGACATAAAGGCCAGCACACCAAAGCTTCACAAGTCGCTTACCGGAGAAAACCTCGTAGGCGTCCTGGATTTTGGCAGGGAAGCGGCAAAATCTTGGGCTGAAAAAGGCACACCCAGACTGGTTCTCCGCAGAGTTCTTTTGCCCGGCATAAATGATTCAAAAGAAGAGTTAGAAACCCTGGCCTCATATGCTTTAAGTCTAAAAAAGCTCCCCGCAGTAGAACTTATCCCCTATCACCGGTTAGGCGTGCATAAATGGAGAGAACTGGGCAAAAAATACCCCCTCCCAAAAATGAGCCCGCCCACCGAAAAAGAATGGCAAAAAGCCGCAGAAACATTAAATAAAAAAAGCATAAGAGTATTTAAGGGATAAAACATAAGAATTAAATAACGGCGGGCTTTTTCGCCCACCTAAAATAGTCAATAGTCATTAGTACTTAGTCATTATTTTCCTCACAGGAGTTTTCAATGTTAAGATATCTCTACGTAGCTCTCGGTGGCGCTATAGGAAGTATGCTCAGATATGCCCTTTCAGGCGTAGATTTTAAGATTTCCAACGGTATATTTCCTACCGGTACGCTTTTAGTCAATCTCCTGGGCTCACTAGTCATAGGTTTTCTCTGGGGTATGTTCGACCGCTTTGATTTCTCCCCGCTTATCCGTGTCTTTCTTTTTGTAGGAATCATGGGCGGTTTTACAACTTTTTCCTCCTTTAGCCTGGAAAACTTAAACTTGCTCCTTGACGGTGAAATAAAAACCGCCGTTATTTACATTCTCATTACAAATATAGCCGGAATAGGTTTAGCATTCGCCGGTTTCTACTTAGGCAAGATAGTTAAGTAAAATAAGCTTAAACTTAAGAACTGCTGGAAAAGGGACTGTCCTTTGGGACTGTCCCTTTTTTCGTATTGACACAGGGAAATAGTTTATGTTACTATGTGCAATATATAGCACATAGTCAAAGGAGTAAGCTCTAATGGAACCTAAAGAAAAAATCTATCAACTCCAGTCTGATATTCTAAAAGCCCTTGCCCATCCCGTGCGCATCAAAATAGTGGAATATCTGGCGGGGGGAGAGCAGTGTGTCTGCAAAATAGTACCTGCGGCGGGTGGGGAGCGGACCGGGGTTTCTAAACATCTGGCAATACTCACAAAAGCGGGTATCCTGGCTTCTAGAAAAAAAGGACTTTTTGTCTATTACAGTTTGAAAACCCGGTGTGTGGGTAATTTTCTTTCCTGTTGTGAAAATGTTATCTCGGAACAATTTGAAGAAAAGAAAGCTGTGAATAAAGAGCTTAGGAGGAGAAAATAATATGAGCGGTGTTTCTAAAAAACTTGCCTTTTTGGACAGATATTTGACCCTCTGGATATTTCTTGCTATGGCAGCCGGTGTTCTAGCCGGCTATTTTTTTACGGGTGTAGAACCCTTCATTAATTCTTTTAATTCCGGAACTACTAATATACCGATAGCGATAGGCCTTATTCTTATGATGTATCCGCCTCTGGCAAAAGTGAAATACGAAGAACTCGGGGATGTTTTCAAAAATTGGAAAATACTGGGGCTCTCTCTGGTTCAGAACTGGGTAATTGGCCCGGTTTTTATGTTTTTTCTTGCCATAACTTTTCTTTCCGGGTATCCGGAATACATGGCCGGACTAATATTGATCGGGCTGGCAAGATGCATCGCTATGGTTATTGTCTGGAATGAATTGGCAAAAGGGGATAGTGAATACGCTGCGGGTCTTGTCGCTTTCAATTCCATTTTTCAGGTTCTCTTTTTTAGCGTCTATGCCTGGGTTTTTATTACGGTCCTGCCGCCTGTCTTTGGTTTTAAGGGAAGCGCGGTGGAAATAACCATAGGGCAGATAGCAAAAAGTGTCTTCATCTACCTCGGTATTCCGTTTATAGCCGGTGTAATTACCAGATTTTCTATGCTGAAGTTAAAAGGCAAAACCTGGTATGAAACAAAATTCATCCCGAAAATAAGTCCGCTTACTTTAATTGCCCTGCTTTTTACCATTATGGTTATGTTCTCGCTTAAAGGAAAACTTATTGTAACCATCCCTCTGGATGTTTTAAGAATTGCTTTACCGCTTTTGATATATTTTGTCGTAATGTTCCTCATAAGTTTCTGGATGGGCAGAAAGATTGGGGCAGATTATTCAAAGACAACTACTATCGCTTTCACGGCTGCGAGCAACAATTTTGAGCTGGCCATAGCGGTTGCGGTCGCGGTATTTGGGATTAATTCAGGTGTTGCCTTTGCCGCAGTCATTGGACCTCTTGTAGAAGTCCCTGTAATGATAGGGCTTGTCAACGTCTCTTTTTGGCTTCAGAAAAAATATTTTATAAAGACAAGGGGGGTTTTAGCATGAAAGAGGACGTAATAATAAAAAAGAGAGTTCTTTTTCTCTGCACCGGAAATTCTGCGAGAAGTCAGATAGCCGAAGGGTATCTGCGGAGCCGGGCCGGGGAAGCCTACGAAGTATTTAGCGCAGGAATAGCTCCTACCGGTCTGCATTTTCTCGCCGTTAAATTTATGGCGGAAGAAGGGATTGATATTTCCGGACACTCTTCTAAAGCTGTCGAGGAATTTAAAGACAAACATTTTGACTATGTTATCACGCTTTGCGATAACGCAAAAGAAAACTGTCCGGTTTTTCCGGGAAAGTACAAAAGCTTACACTGGAGCATTAAAGACCCTGCAATCAAAGGTACCGCAAAGGAAAAGCATGACGCTTTTCACGAAGCCGTTTATCACCTTAGACAAAAAATAGAAGAATTTGTAAAAACCGAAAGGTTAGCAGAATAGATAGATGTTTGGAGGGTTAGAGGCTTGGAAGGTTAGAGGCTTGGATGGTTGGTAAACCTCTTGTCATCCTCGCGCTTTTGTCCCTGCACCTGAATGAAATGAATGGTACAGGGGGCGGGGATCCACTCAATTTCCCGAGCTTGCGAGGGCAAACTTTTTGTATAATATTTTCATAACCAAAGGAAAACAATGAAAGAAGCACTAAAATTCGCAGGTATCTTACTGGTCTTCCTGGGTTTTTATTTTATACCCTTTGAAACTCTCGGTCTTACGGGACCTTTTCTTGAAGCGTTTATGATGGCGCAGGAGTACGCCAGACAGCATGTTTTACTCTGCCTCGTACCTGCATTTTTTATAGCGGGGGCCATAACTAATTTTGTCAGACAGGAAGCGGTAATTAAATACCTCGGCGCCGGCGCAAAAAAAGTCACGGCTTACGGGGTTGCCTCTGTTTCCGGGGCCATTCTTGCCGTTTGTTCCTGTACAGTACTTCCTCTTTTTGCCGGCATCTATACTAACGGAGCGGGTCTCGGTCCTGCCACTACTTTTCTTTACTCCGGCCCTGCCATCAATGTTCTTGCGGTTATTTTAAGCGCAAGGGTTCTCGGAATTGAAATCGGCGCAGCCAGGGCGATAGGCGCTGTCGGACTTTCTATTGTAATAGGACTTCTAATGCATTTCTTTTTCTTGAAAGAGGAAAAGGAAAGACAAGTAAAAAACGCCGCAGCTTTTGCGACCAATGCTGAGACGAAGGAAAGAAGAAATCTTTTACAGACCTCCATATTCTTTGGTGTCCTGGTCTTAATCCTTGTTTTTGCGAATTGGAGCAAAGCCGGGCCGGGCTGTTGTCCTCCGGATCTTACGCTTGAAAAACTTCTCTCGGGAGACCTTGGCATAAGTTATTTTATGGGTTTCTGGGGGCTTGTTTTTAAATATAAGTGGGTGATAACCGTTGCTCTATTGACTTCCCTGGGGATTATGCTCGTAAACTGGTTTGAAAAAACAGAGCTTAAAACATGGGTCTCCTCCACCTGGGATTTTACAAAACAAATACTGCCTTTGCTTTTGGGCGGAGTTCTTGTGGCGGGTTTTCTTCTGGGGCGGCCGGGGCATGAAGGTCTGATTCCTTCCTCCTGGATAGCAAAAACTCTCGGCGGCAACGGGATAGGCGCAAATTTATTCGCCTCCGTGGCCGGCGCCTTGATGTATTTTGCGACACTGACAGAGGTGCCGATACTGCAGGGTTTAATGGGTTCCGGAATGGGAAAGGGTCCGGCTTTGACCTTACTTCTTGCCGGCCCGGCGTTAAGCTTGCCCAGTATGATAGTAATAGTTAAAATGATAGGAGTGAAAAAGGGTTTCACCTATATCGGACTTATTATTGTGCTGTCAGCGATTGCGGGGATGGTGTTTGGGGCGATATTTTAGGTTTTAGAGCCTCACCTGTATCCTCCCCTTATGTACTCAAAGTGAAAAATGTTGTTTGAAGGGGAGGAAATCTATGGAAATGGAGGGAAAGCAATGGGAATAAAAATAGAAATACTGGGAACCGGTTGTCCTAAGTGCAAAAAACTTTATGAGTTAACGCAGGAAGCTGTGAAAGAGCTTGGGGTGGCTGTGGAAATAACGAAAGTTGAAAAGCTGGAGGATATTATGAAACATAATGTAATGATAACCCCGGCTTTGGTAATTAACGGCGTTATTAAAGTGTCCGGCAGAATACCTGCAAAAGCGGACATTGTGAATTGGCTTACGACGGAGTTAGCAAAGTAACAAATGATCTTTATCCGGTTCTGATTCTTTCTTTGGAGTTAAGAAGAAGAGAGTCTAATGAAATAAGGAGGAAATATGGCTGATTGTGCTTGCGGGTGCGGGTCCAAGAACTATTTGATCTATTCCTGTTCGGGAGCTTGTGATACGGCGGAAATATCGGATCTATCAGCAAGGAAGCTGAGAGCCGAAGGGGTGGGGAAAATGTACTGCTTGGCGGGGCTGGGCGCGAACCTTCCCAATTTTATTGAACAGGCGAAAGGCGCGGATTTGAATATTATTATAGACGGCTGCCCTGTCAATTGCGGTAAAAAAATATTTGAAGGTAAAGGCGCAAAAACACAGGTATTTACCGTGACGGAATTTGGCATGGAAAAAGGCAAGTCCCCTGTAACGCAGGAGAATATTAAGAAAGTGGTGGACGGGGTGAGGAAAGGGATAGGATGTTAACGCAAGTACGAAGTTAGAAGTATGAAGTACGAAGTGAGATAATAAAATGTGAAGTGAGAAGTTGTTAAGGGCAAGTACGAAGTGATAGAATAAAAGTGAGAAGGGGTAAATGGTGGGAGGAGTTTTTTGTGAAAAAAATAATTGCTGTGCTGGTAGTGGGGCTGATGTTTTCTGCGGGGTGTTCGGGGGAGAAGAAAGATTTAGAGCAAAAAGGGAAAAACAGTGCAGGTTTAACCAAGGAAAAACTGCCTGTTACTTCGGAAGTAGGAAAGGCGGCAAAACTGGAAGAACCGCTTGTGACTTTTGTCGAGCTGGGTTCGGTTAATTGCGTTCCCTGTAAGATGATGCAGCCGGTTATGAAAGAAATTGAAGAAACTTATAAAAGCAAGGTTAAGGTTGTGTTTTATGATGTCTGGACTCCTGCCGGAAGACCCTTTGGGGAGAAATATGGAATAAATCTTATTCCTACGCAAGTTTTTCTGGATAAGGCAGGAAAAGAGTTTTTCAGACACGAGGGATACTTCCCAAAAGAAGACATTGAAGCCCTCCTTAAAAAACAAGGAATAGACAAGTAGTTTGGAGAAACCCCTAAATGGATCAGTTGTTTACTGCACTTACACGCGCCGTTGAGGGCTCACCTTTTATTGCTCTTAGCGCATCTTTTGCCTGGGGCATACTCAGTATCATTTTGAGTCCCTGCCATCTGGCAAGCTTACCTCTTATTGTCGGATTCATCAGTGGGCAGGGTAAGATATCAGTAAAGCGCGCTTTCGTTATCTCCTCTGCTTTTGCAGTAGGAATCCTAATTACAATTGCCGCTATCGGGGTCCTGACTGCGGCTATGGGCAGGATGCTTGGAGATACCGGCCAATATGGTAATTATGTTGTAGCCGGAGTGTTTGTAATTGTCGGGCTTCATCTTCTGAATATTATTCCCCTGCCTTTTTCCGGTCCCAAACAAGTCGGACTGAAACAAAAAGGTTTAGTTGCCGCTTTTATACTTGGCTTAATATTTGGAATTGCGTTAGGCCCTTGCACTTTTGCCTATATGGCTCCGGTGCTGGCTGTGACACTCCGGACTGCCTCAACGCAACTTTGGTATTCCGTAGCACTTCTCCTTGCGTACGGTTTGGGCCATTGTGCAGTAATTGTTTTTGCAGGCACCTTTAGCAACGCTGTCCAACGGTATCTGGATTGGAATGAAAAATCAAAAGGCGCCGTTATAGTAAAAAAGGTCTACGGCGTGCTTGTAATACTTGGCGGAGTGTATCTGATATTCAAGTAAAGAAGGATGATTAGATGCTCGGAAGGTTGGAGGCTCAGAAAAAGTAATTGTCACTCTAAGTCGAGTTTTTTACAAGGGAAATTCGTAATTTAATTGCCCGAGACAGGAATGTTTTGCTAAAAGAAAAACAGCTCAACATTATAGAAAAGGAGTAGTTGTGAACAATAAATCAAAATTAAAAGAAGATTGTGGGTGCGATACTCTTGTTCCTGATTGTTGCGGTGGGGCGAAGAGGGAAAAACATACAGGGCTGGAGATTTTTGGCGGTGTGGAAAGTAAAGCCGGGGCTATTCCTCTTGTCGGGACTGCGCTTAAATTAAGAGATATTTTAGGCAGTTGGCGGATGCGTTGGGGGATAGGCAGATATGGTTACTCTGTTGAACCGGGTATCTATGCTGTCGGTAAACCGGAAGCGGCTTCGCCTGTTTTTGTTTCGGCAAATTATAAGATGTCTTTTGATCGGCTGAGAAATGAACTGAAAAACATAAACGGCTTCATTCTCGTGCTGGATACCAAAGGAATAAATGTCTGGTGCGCGGCGGGGAAAGGCACTTTCGGCACGGCGGAATTAATAAAACGGATAAAAGCGGTAAAACTTAATAAGATAGTTTCACATAGAAATGTAATTCTTCCCCAGCTTGGGGCACCCGGAGTTGCGGCGCACCTAGTCGCAAAGAAAACCGGTTTCAGGCCTGTGTATGGGCCTGTTGAGGCAAGAGATATTCCGGCTTTCCTGAAAAAAGGTATGAAAACCGATGAAAGAATGCGGAAGGTTGAATTCCCTTTCAAAGCAAGAATAGTCCTGTCTCCTCTGGAAATAACAAGCTCCTTTAAACTTCTTTTGTTTATCTTTGTTCTGCTTTTCCTTGCAAATTATCTGGCAACAAAAGGTGTTTCTCTGAGCGGCACTGCCTTAAGTCTTTTACCGTACCTGGGCGCTGTTTTAACCGGAACCGTTCTGGTGCCGGCGCTTTTACCCTGGCTGCCGGGCCGCTCCTTTGCTCTTAAAGGCTGGCTCGCCGGTCTTTTGTTCACGGCTTTGCTGGGCAATCTCTTTTTCCCTGGGCAAAACGTTTATCTGGTCTGGGTATTAATACTGCCTGCCATTTCAGCTTTCGCCGCTTTGAATTTTACCGGCTGTAGCACCTACACCTCGCTTTCCGGTGTTAAAAAAGAGATGAAATATTCAATACCTTTAATTGTGATATCGGCGTTAATAGGAATAGTTATTTTTAGTTTCAGCATTCGGAAAGTATGATGTTTAGTT
>Ga0265593_1000422_pt1 | contig 23999 bp, 26 predicted proteins | sample saktaG_8_FD_190136 | JGI IMG/M metagenome (GOLD analysis project Ga0265593, IMG submission 190136) | Saline water microbial communities from Sakinaw Lake, British Columbia, Canada - sak_2011_5_24_36m | ecosystem: Environmental > Aquatic > Non-marine Saline and Alkaline > Saline ...
ATCAGCCATGGCTTTGCCTTGTTTACCTTCGAGCGTAACCAGCGATTCACCGGGATAAAAACGACTGGTATTAGTGCTTAACGGTATAACAACAACCCGCAATAAATTACGGTTAGCCGAATCATTACTGACAATAACAGCGGGGCGTGTTTTACGAATTTCACTGCCTACTGAAGGGTCAAACTTTACTCGCCAGACTTGACCTCGCTTCATTTTCCATATCTCCGGCAAGCGCGTTAACCCATTCCATTGCTTCACTTTCTCGCACTTGGTCTGCAGTCATGGCCTTATAACCGGCATCAAGAGATGTGTCGAGCACGTGGGATCGTAACAAGTCTTCAATAAACTGACTCATTTTGCGCTTGCCAATGGTTCTATAAAGCTCGTCATAAAGGGCTTCATCCAAGGTAATTGTCATTTTTTTGTGCATTACAATCTCTCAATGCGTATACGTGTAACTTACTATAGCATTAAGTGTAGACAAAGCCTTAACCTAGTCTCATTAAGTAAAGCTAGGGATTTGATGGGTAACAGAATGCTATCGGCATAAAACCAAACAGCCTTACGGATTGATTTTATTACTATAAGCCGGCCTTAAATCATACATGACCTTTTTACAGTTTCGCGCTTGAACTGTGTTTCTTCAAAACATGACACTTCGGGGTTAGATTAATCTATAAAGACAAAGCTCAGGTAATAGGCTTGAGAACGAGTGCTCGTTATATGAGGCGTGGTTTGTACGACGTGAAACAGGTGTTATTTTCACCCAGTCGTTTTTCTGATTTATAAAATACTGCCTTGCCAGTGCTACTCAGAGAGTCGAAACCAAAGCTCTTTTTTATGCCTGAATTGTTGGCAAGTGTTGCAGTGGTTTATTTAGAATTGCGTCATGAGTGCTTCATTGTAAATTTTAGGCACAAAAAAAGGACTCGGTTTGTGCCTAAGTCCTTGATTCTTATGGTGGCGATAGGTGGATTTGAACCACCGACCCCGGGGTTATGAATCCCGTGCTCTAACCAACTGAGCTATATCGCCTTTTTACGGGCTTTGTAAAGACTCGGAATTATAGATAGCCGCTGTTGGTTTGTCAAACGTTGAATCGAAAATGAACGACATCACCATCCTTAACGATGTAATCTTTACCTTCCAGTCGCCATTTTCCAGCATCTTTCGCACCTTGTTCCCCTTTATAGGTTATAAAGTCTTCGTATGAAATAACTTCAGCGCGAATAAAACCTTTTTCAAAGTCGCTATGAATAACCCCTGCAGCTTGTGGAGCTGATGCACCAACAGGTATAGTCCACGCTCTAACTTCTTTTACACCGGCGGTAAAATAAGTAGCAAGATTTAATAATGCGTAGCCCGCCCTAACTACTCTATTTAGGCCCGGCTCTTCAAGTCCTAGGTCATCCAAAAATTCTTTCTTTTCTTCTTCATCCAAAAGGGCTATTTCTGATTCTATGGCTGCACAAATAGGAACCACCATTGAACCTTCCTTGTCAGCAAGGGCGATTACTTTATCTAAAAGAGGATTGTTCTCAAAACCATCATCTTGGACATTAGCAATGTACATGGTGGGCTTTAGTGTCATTAAGCAAAGGTCTTTGATGAACAGTTTCTCATCATCTGTTAAAGGTAATGTTCGTGCTGGTTCGCCTGCCTCCAGTTGTTTTAGGACTTGCTCTAAAACCAGTTTTTTGGCCAGCTCATCTTTATTGCCGGTTCTAGCGATTTTACTTGCTCGCAACAAAGCCTTTTCAACCGAAGCCATATCAGCCAGTGCCAGTTCGGTATTTATGACTTCAATATCAGAAATGGGATCAATTTTTCCGGCAACATGAACAACATTGTCGTCTTGAAAGCAACGAACAACGTGGGCTATAGCGTCAGTTTCGCGGATATTTGCCAAGAATTTATTACCCAAACCTTCGCCTTTTGATGCGCCGGCAACCAGTCCTGCAATATCAACAAATTCGATTGTTGTTGGTAATATGCGTTCTGGCTTTACAATGACAGCCAGATTTTCCATTCTGGAATCGGGAACCGGGACAACCCCGACATTGGGATCAATAGTACAAAAAGGGTAATTTTCAGCGGCAATTTTAGCTTTGGTTAAGGCATTAAACAGAGTTGATTTGCCAACATTGGGTAAACCGACGATTCCACAATACAGCGCCATAGAGTTCTCTTGAGAGTGTTAAGTTAAGAATTGAGTTCAGTGCAGCAAGTTTATTAAGCTGCGATATTGTTCAATTATACTGGTTATCGAATCATTCTAAATAATTTTAAAAATAAATGAGGTAGCAAGCCTTATAAAAAATGATGTAATTATTAAGCTTATCCAAATTTGTAGTCGTTAATTCAATGAATTATTTGTAATAAAAATGCCTAGATTCTAAAGCAAGCATTATCATCAATAGACTAATCACCTAGTATTTTGGTATAGTTACATAGTTTATAAATTTTCGATGCATCAGTTTTATTAATTTTTCAAATCATCACTCTGGAGATACTCAATGCCAATTAAAGTTGCAATCAATGGTTATGGTCGTATTGGACGTAATATCGTTCGTGCCTTATACGAATCAGGCCGCACTAATGAAATTCAAATAGTTGCAATTAATGATTTAGGTGACAGCAATACAAACGCTCACTTGACTCAATATGACTCAGTGCATGGAAAATTTCCTTTTGAAGTGACTGTCGATGGTGACTTCATCGTTATTAATGGTGACAGAATCAGAGTTTTCTCTGAAAGAGATCCTTCAAAACTACCTTGGGCTGAATTAGGTATTGAAGTGGTTCATGAATGTACCGGGTTTTTTACAAGTAAAGCTAAAGCTTCTGCACATATTACAGCGGGCGCAAAGAAAGTTATCATTTCTGCTCCAGGCGGTGATGATGTTGACGGTACTATCGTATTTGGTGTGAACCATGATACTTTAAAAGCTTCAGATACTGTGATATCAAATGCATCATGTACTACTAATTGTTTGGCACCAATCGTCAAGCCATTAAACGATACCATCGGTATTGAAAGTGGTTTAATGACGACTATTCACTCTTACACCAATGATCAGGTTTTGACTGACGTTTACCATAGCGATTTACGTCGTGCACGTTCAGCGACTCATTCAATGATTCCTACCAAAACAGGTGCTGCTGCAGCTGTAGGTTTGGTATTGCCTGAATTGGCTGGCAAACTCGACGGTTTTGCAATGCGCGTACCTACTATCAACGTTTCAGTGGTTGATTTAACTTTCCAAGCTTCAAGAGATACCAGCAAAGCCGAAATTGATGAGATTTTGACAGCTGCTTCTAAAGGCTTTTTAAAGGGTATTTTGGATATCAACGAAAGACCACTGGTCTCTATTGACTTTAATCATAATCCTGCTTCATCTATTTATGAGTCGCCATTAACTAAAGTACTGGGTGGACGTTTGGTAAAAGTTCTCTCTTGGTACGATAACGAATGGGGTTTCTCAAATCGTATGTTGGATACCACTATTGCTTTTGTTAACGCCAAATAACGGATTTACTTAATGTTAAGAAGAACCAAAATTTTAGCCACACTCGGCCCCGCAACTGATAAACCTGGAGTACTTGAAGGCTTATTTAATGCAGGTATTGACGTTGTCCGGATGAACTTTTCTCATGGTTCTGCTCAAGATCATATCGACAGAGCCAATGCAATTCGCGAACTCAGCAAGAAAACAGGAAGACGTGTAGGCATCCTAGCAGATTTACAGGGTCCTAAAATCCGTATTGCCCGCTTTAAAGATACCAAGGTAATTTTAAATGAAGGACAAGACTTTTCGTTAGACATTAACTTTGACCCCATGATGGGCGATAACACCCAAGTTGGAATAACTTATGAGCCTTTGGCTTTAGAAGTTAAGCCGGGCAGTCGTTTGTTACTAGATGACGGTCGTATTGTATTGGATGTTGTTGATGTTGTTGATATGCGGGTTAACTGTACCGTTATTGTAGGCGGTGCTCTCTCCAACAATAAAGGTATAAACTTGATGGGCGGTGGCCTGTCTGCTGCAGCATTAACTGAAAAAGATAAAGAAGACATCAAAACTATCGCTATCATGAAGTGCGATTATGTTGCGGTATCTTTTCCTCGGTGCGCTGAAGATCTTAATGAGGCGCGTCGTTTACTGGAAGCTGAAGGCTGTTATGCCGGAATTGTTTCTAAAGTCGAACGTGCTGAGGCAATAGTTCCTGATGTAATGGATGAAATCATTCTGGCATCTGACGCTGTCATGGTAGCGCGTGGCGATCTGGGGGTTGAAATTGGTGATGCTAATTTGCCAGCCGTACAGAAATTACTGATTAAACGTGCTCGTGAGCTTAATCGTGTTGCTATTACAGCAACACAAATGATGGAGTCCATGATCGAAAATCCAATCCCTACACGGGCTGAAGTATTCGATGTTGCTAATGCAGTTTATGATGGTACTGATGCCATTATGTTGTCAGCAGAAACAGCTTCTGGAAATTACCCCATAAAAGCTGTTGAAGCTATGCATCGAATTTGTATAGAAGCAGAAAAGCAACGTAGTGTTCGTGAATCAGATCATCGCATTAATGTTAAACATTTTGAGCGCGATGATGAAGCTATTGCTATGTCAGCGATGTATCTGGCTAATCATGCCAATATCAAAGGCATTGTAGCTTTAACAGAGTCTGGATCAACACCGTTATGGATGTCCAGAATCAGTTCTGGAATGCCAATTTTTGCTTTTAGCGGTCAGGAAAAAACGCTGGGTAAGGTAACCCTGTATCGCGGTGTTTTTCCTATGTATTTTGAGCTTCAAGGTAATAACGATCATGCTGAAGTTAATCGCAGTATTGTTAAAGAGCTTAGAAGATGGCACAAAGCTAAAGATGGTGATAAGTTTATTATTACTAAAGGTGATTTGACCGGAGTAGAAGGTGGCACTAACGCATTAAAAGTTATTGTCATTGGACAAGGTTTAACGCCTTAAAATAGATTTATTCTGCATCCGGACCATGGCCGGGTGCAGAATTACTTATTAGTGGTTATTGTTTTATCCTTACAAAACATCCAGTTTGGCGAAAGCCAGCATTAACCATTTAACACCGACTTGTTTAAAGTTAATCTGTACTCTTTCCTGAGCACCAGAACCTTCAATTTGTAATACCACTCCTTCGCCAAATTTGACATGGCTGACGCTTTGTCCAAGCTTGTAAGTGCCTGTTGTCTTAAGGTAAGCGGGTTTTGGTTGTATTGCAGTCACCGGACGGCTAACCGTCGCGCGCATTCTGACTTCTTGTATCAGTTCTGAGGGGATTTCACGAAGAAATCTGGACGGTCTTGGGTAGCTTTCACGGCCATATAAACGTCTTGATTCAGCATAGCTCAAATACAGTTGTTGCATGGCACGGGTCATTCCCACATAACAGAGTCTACGTTCTTCTTCCAGTCGACTTACATCATCAACAGACTGTTGTGATGGAAATAAATTCTCTTCCATCCCCACCAGAAATACCAGTTTAAACTCAAGGCCCTTTGCTGAATGGATGGTCATGAGTTGCACACAATCTTCAAAATCATCGGCCTGACTATCGCCTGATTCCAAGGCAGCATGTGTTAAAAACATATCCAGTTCGCCCATGCCTTCTTCATTTTCCTGATCAAAGTCAAAAAGACGTGCAGCGTTAACCAACTCCTCCAAGTTTTCAACTTTTTCCTCGCCTTTCTCCATTTTTTCTTTTTGATACAGCTCAGTCAGCCCTGATTTTTCGACAACCAGTTTAACTTTTTCATAAAGCTCTAAACCATCAGCTTGTGTGGCAAGGCCTTTAATCAGTTCCAAAAATCCTATTAACGCGTTAGTAGCTCTGGCAGACATGGTTCGCTGATTAATCAACACAATAGCGGAAGCCCATAATGAAAGGCTTTGATCTCGTGCTATGATTCTTATATCATCAATAGCTTTAGCACCGATGCCACGGGTTGGGGTATTAATAACCCTTTCAAAAGAAGCATCATCATTACGATTAGCTATCAGCCGTAAATAAGCCAGCGCATTCTTGATTTCTGCCCGATCAAAAAAGCGCAAACCACCATAAACACGATACGGTGTGGCAGTAGCCATTAGTTTTTCTTCAAATTGACGAGATTGAGCATTAGAGCGATACAAAATTGCTGCATCACTGCGGAGTCCCCCTTCATTTACCCAGCTTCTAATCCGTTCAACGACAAAATAAGCTTCATCTTGTTCGTTAAAAGCGGCATACAAAGAGCAGGGATCTCCTTCGCCTGCATCAGTCCATAGTTCTTTACCCATGCGTCCAGAATTGTTTGAGATAATCTGGTTGGCAGCCTTAAGAATGGTGCCGGTAGAGCGATAGTTTTGTTCTAGTTTTATAACTTGATGATTGGGATAGTGTTTTTGAAAGCTATAGATATTCTCAATTTTGGCACCGCGCCAACCATAAATTGATTGATCGTCGTCTCCGACTACAAATAGATTGTCTTTGCCATCCGTTAATAATCGTAACCAGGCATACTGAATAGTATTGGTATCTTGAAACTCATCAACATGAACTTGCCTGAAACGCTGCTGATAAAAATCAAGAACATCTTGATTATCACGCAATAATTCATGCCCGCGCAATAATAATTCAGCAAAATCAACCAAACCGGAGCGATCACACAGTTCTTCGTAAGCCCTATAGATAGTTAACATTTGTCGATGATGAAGGTCTGGTGATTCCAGCATGTGCCGGGCCCTTATACCTTCATCTTTCTGAGCATTGATAAACCATTGCAGTTCACGGGGCGGCCACTTTGAGTCATCTAAATTAAGTGTATTTAGTAAGCGCTTAATAACTCTTAATTGATCTCCGGAATCCATAACTTGAAAAGTCTCTGGCAATTTTGCCTGTTTGGCATGGCGTCTTAACAGGCGGTGTGCAATTCCGTGAAAAGTGCCTATCCATAAAGAATGAGTGGGGACTTTTAGCAAAGTCTCAATTCTTACACGCATTTCCTTGGCAGCTTTATTAGTAAAAGTAACCGCCAAAATGCTGTGTGCTTCCACACCTTCTACCTGAATTTGCCAAGCAATACGATGCACTAATACCCGTGTTTTACCGCTTCCAGCACCTGCCAAAACCAGCATAGCCTGCGACGGTGCAGTAACAGCCTGTCGTTGGGCATCATTTAAAGATTCGATTATTGAAGTAACATCCATTATGGTTTTATCGCTTGCACATTTTGTAGAGCTGTGTATATTATTTCAGACTCGGTAATGGGTAATTCTACCGTTGCTTCATTAAAATAATAACAATTACACAGAAGGGGATTAAGATGAGTTTTGATATTAAACGTATGATTAAATTTGAACACAATGTCGGTGAGAAAGAAAAAAAATACCGTCTATATGCCGGTGCAGCATTAACTGCCGTTTCAATCTTTACCGCCTCAATTGCATTATTGCTCATAGGCATGGTTCTTATAGGAACCGGATTTTCAGGCTGGTGCCCAGCCTACTCAGGGCTTAATAAAAATACCTGTGACGCTGACAATAGTCCTACTGAAAGCTGAAACAACAGTTAACAGGTCCAAGGTTAAGAGTTGTATAAATTATACCTTTTTACCTTGGGCCTTAAGCTTTACTCTTCTTTTTTAAACTCGCCTTCCAACACATTATTATCAGTGGCTTTTTCTTGTTTAAAAGCACCACTTGCCTGAATCAATCGGCTTTCAATGACATATTGAGCTAATTTTTTACGCAAAGGCGATATTAAACAGGCGAGTCCCAAAATATCAGTAATAAATCCGGGTGTTAATAATAAAAGCCCACCTAGCAAAATAATAGGCCCTTCAATCATTTCATAGGCGGGAATGACGCCTTGAGCTAGATTCTCCTGAAATCGTCGAAAGGTGGCAAAGCCTTGTTGTCTTAGTAACCATGCACCTAATGCTGCTGTAAAAACCACTAAAAAAATAGTTGGAAACGCACCAATAACACTACCTACCTGCAATAGTAAGTAAATTTCCGCAAAAGGAATAATTAAAACCACCAGAAACAGCACTTGAAAAACTTTCATTACACACTCTTAAATTTTAGAATATTACCTAAAAACGTTATATTAGGGCTAAGCACAATGCTTCCTCAACTTTTATTTGTACAATATAAAGGCAATCGAATTTAATTTCTAGGATAATATGCACACTTGCTTATTACCAACCAACAAAATGCCGAATAGTTATCAAATAATTCATTGTACCTGTCCGGATAAAGGCACTGCAGAAAGCCTCGCTCATTTACTTTTAAATGACAAGTTGGCGGCTTGTGTAACTATTCTTCCAAGCATTACCTCTATTTATTTATGGCAGCAAGAAATAGAAACAGTTCAAGAACACTTGTTACTGATTAAAGCCAATAAAGCCAATTATCAGATGATTGAAAATACCCTAAAAACACACCATCCTTACAAACTTCCTGAAATAATTGCCGTTTCTATAGAAAACGGCTCATCTGAATACCTGCATTGGATAGATTCATGTCATTCTTACAAATAATTTTTTTCTGTTTACTATCGTCAAGTGCATTATCTAGCGGTGTGCACGCTAATCAAGCAATGTTGCCGCCCGAGGAAGCTTTCGAGATTTCTGCAAAAGCAGTATCAGCCAATCAGCTTGAAATTTCATGGGATATTGCCCAAGGTTATTATCTTTATAGTAATCATATACGGCTTGAATCAAAAACTGAACAGATCTCAGAGGTGGTTCCAACTTTTCCGTCCGGTGAAACAAAACATGATGAAAATTTTGGTGACGTTATTATTTATCGAAACAACCTGCAAATACCCGCATCGTTTACGGCAACAAGCGATCCTGAATTGATAACCTTAGAGGTGCAATATCGCGGCTGTTCCGATAAAGGCATCTGTTATCCGCCCCAGAAAAAAGTTTTTGATATTAATTTACCGGTTGTTTCTGCAGTAACTAATCCTAATCCTTTGGAATCGCTGGTAAAAAAACTCCCTTCCTTTAATCTTAATGCCACTCAAGACGAGTTATTACCCCCAGACCAAGCTTTCAAGTTTTTTGCAGTGGTTATCGACTCAAGTACCGCGCATGTTAATTGGGAAATTGCAAAAGGCTATTACCTTTATCGTGAGAAAATCCAGTTAAAAGTTATCAACACAACGAAAAATCCCCTAGGCCTTTTTTTAATACCTCACGGCACACCAAAAGACGATGAAGCCTTTGGACAGGTCGAGATTTTTCATAACGAACTGGGGTTTGATGTACCACTTATTCACACTAACAGTTCAGAGCAAACAATCATATTACAGGCAACTTTCCAAGGCTGTGCGGATCGTGGTGTTTGTTATCCACCCATGACTAAAGACATTGAGCTGCAGTTGCCGGTTGCCCACAACACTATCCAAAATAATAGCGCTCAAGTAACACCGATACTTTCCGAGCAAGATCAAATTGTGCAATCCTTGCATCACGACAGCTTGGCGATGGTCTTAATCAGTTTTTTTGGATTCGGATTGTTACTGTCTATGACTCCGTGCATTTTCCCTATGATCCCGATTTTATCGGGCATTATCGTCGGTCATGGTAATCGGATTACTACTGCCAGAGCATTTATGCTGTCCTTAAGTTATGTAGTCGCCTCAGCCATTACCTATACAGCGTTTGGTGTACTAGCTGCTTTATTTGGCAGCAACTTGCAAGCGACATTTCAACAACCTTTGATAATCAGCTTATTCAGTGCAATTTTTGTATTACTGTCTTTATCCATGTTTGGGTTATATGATCTTGAGCTACCCAATGCATTAAAAATAAAACTGCATAACTCCAGTGTAAAACATCAAGATGGTTCCCTCTGGGGTGCGGCTATCATGGGCGCCTTATCTTCTTTAATTGTTGGACCTTGCGTTGCAGCGCCACTGGCAGGCGCATTAATATTTATTGGTCAAACCGGTAGCGCCTTTTTAGGCGGTAGTGCTCTATTTTTTATGGGTATGGGTATGGGCATGCCCTTGTTGTTATTAGGCGCTTCTGCCGGTAAATTATTGCCTAAAGCAGGTGCTTGGCTTTATTCAACTAAAGTTGTTTTCGGGGTGCTGATGCTGGGTGTGGCTATTTGGATGTTAAGTCGAATTTTGCCGCCCGCCATCACAATTATACTGTGGGCAATGTTACTCATTTTACCCTCCATCTATCTTAATGCCATTGACACCTTGCCGGAGAATAGTTCTGGTTGGCGAAAACTGTGGAAAGGGATTGGTTTGATGATGCTTGCATACGGACTGATATTATTAATAGGCTTTAGCATGGGCAACAACAATCCGCTAAAACCGTTACAAGGGTTTGCCGTTAATAAAGCGCAAGCCGCTGAAGCGGGGTTGGTTTTTGAAAGAGTAAAATCACTAGCGGCTTTAGAATCAAAGCTTCAGCAAGCAAAAGCTAATCATCAGCCAGTCATGCTCGATTTTTATGCGGATTGGTGTATATCGTGTAAAGAGATGGAAGCTTATACCTTTACAGAGCCTAAAGTTAAACAAGCGTTGAAAGAATTTGTACTCTTACAAGCCGATGTCACAGAAAATTCTGAAGACGATAAAGTCCTGTTGGCAAAATACAAATTGGTAGGGCCGCCAGCAATTATATTTTTTGGTAATGACATGCTTGAAAAAGCCGCTCACCGTGTTATTGGCTATCAAGACGCCGATACGTTTATCAAAACATTACAAGGTGTTAAATTATGAAAAATACCAAAATTATTATATTCGCTGCTGTGTTGGCTTTAGGTGGAGGAATTTTTGCCAGAGGTTATTTTGCGCCTGTCGCGCTTGCTAACCCCATCCCTTTGGCAGAATTTACAATGCCGGATGTTTCAGGTAAGCCACACAACATAAAAGAATGGGAAAGCAAAATACGCATTATTAATTTCTGGGCAACTTGGTGCCCGCCTTGCCTTAAAGAAATCCCCATGTTTAAAACCTTACAGCAACAATTTACAAATAACGGTCTTCAATTTATTGGTGTTGCGGTAGATGATCAGGCGTCAGTGAAAGAATATATGGCTAAAACCGACATTAATTATCCAATCTTGATCGGCGACTTGGCGGGAATTGCCTTGTCTCAACAACTGGGTAACACAGCAGGTGTCGTTCCCTACACCCTAATTGTTAATCAGCAAGGACAAGTTATCTATCAGCATAATGGTGAGATTTCCAGAGAACAAATAATTGAGATTATTACCCCATTACTTAACTAAATAAAACAACAATTACATGCTAAAGTTAATTCTCTTTAGCGGATGTCTATGTTTTAGATGCAGATTTAAAAACGGTGGACAAAAATTTTGCCCACCCCTTTAGTTCTGCCTTATAGAGATTTATATAAGCTTAGGGCTTTGTTTAATTCGGCTGCCGATTCTTTAATGTCGCCATGTTTGGCTTGAATTTGTCCTTGGATAACACTGGCATTAGCTAGTTTGACTTTAGCTTGATCGCCGGTAATGTTTTCTGAGGATAAACGCGCTGATTTTAAATGCAACTGTGCGGCAGAAAAATCACTTTTATTGACTTCGGTTAAGGCTTTTTCAACATGCGTAATAGTTTCATTGATGCTGGTTGTTGAGTTGACGGTTGTTTCTTCTGCAAATACTGACGTGCAATTGGCACCTAAAAGTAGCGTCATGCAGAAAGTGAGAGCTGTTTTTTTTATGTTATTCATTTTTTTTATCGATTTGTAGGGGTTGCCGGTCGTGTGCCGGAAGTTATTGTTTGAAAAAAGCTATTTTCCAGAGCCATCATATAGGATTATTCTGTCTTTGATGTGACAGTTTATAATTTAAATCAGTATTTCATGTTGCATAGGAGATTGTATTAACGGATTTGTCAGTCTGTTTTTAATGGTTTTTTGCTGATTACTGATACTTCCTAATTTTACATAGACTAATTTCATATATAATGCTTGATTTGTTGATCATTCATTTCATTTAAACCATTCTATTTACATGTCAAAAAAGAAAAGCACAGCTCTATTTGAGGACTCACTTGCAGAAATTGAGCGGTTGGTTAGTCAATTGGAGCAAGGTGACCTGTCACTGGAAGAGTCATTAAAATCTTTTGAGCGTGGGGTTACTCTGACCCGAATCTGTCAAAAAGCGTTGCAAGAAGCTGAACAGAAGGTTCAGATTCTAATAGAAAAAAATGGTACTCAAACCTTGGAGTCATTTACTGATGAGTAATGCGTTAAAAGAATATCTTGGCTTTTGTCAAAGTCGAGTCGAAAAGGCTTTGGATGCGCGTCTTCCAAGCGAACTGTTACTGCCGCAAAAGCTTCATCAGGCGATGCGTTACAGTGTGCTTGATGGCGGCAAGCGAATGCGCCCCATGTTAACGTATTGCACAGGCAGGGCGCTGGGTATTGCTCCCGAAGTATTGGACGGTCCGGCTTGCGCGGTTGAATTTATTCATGTTTATTCTTTAATCCATGATGATTTGCCTGCGATGGATGATGATGAACTCAGGCGGGGAAAAGCGACCTGCCATGTTGCTTTTGATGAAGCAACCGCTATTTTGGCGGGCGATGCTTTACAGGCTTTGGCTTTTGAGTTGTTGGCGAATGACTCCAGTATGACGGCATCTGCAGAAGGGCGCTTAAAAATGATCATTTCATTGGCAAAAGCCAGTGGTTCGCAGGGTATGGTTGGTGGGCAGGCTATTGATTTGCAGTCGGTTGGTACAAAATTAAATCTGCCTGAACTGGAAAATATGCATATTCATAAAACGGGCGCTTTAATCCGTGCCAGTGTCAATATGGCTACGCTTGCAAAATCGGATGTTGATCCTGCTGCAGCGTTAAAGCTGGATCATTATGCAAAATGTATCGGTTTGTCGTTTCAGGTTAAAGATGACATTCTTGATGAAGAAAGTGATACGGCTACTTTAGGAAAAACTCAGGGCAAGGACAAGGATAACGATAAGCCAACTTATCCGGCTTTGTTGGGGTTGAACGGCGCCAAGCTAAAAGCTCAAGAACTGCATGAGAAAGCCTTGGATAGTTTAAGTCTGTTTGGCAAAGAAGCAGACCTTTTGCGTGACTTATCACTTTATATTATTCAGCGTTCTCATTAATTTCCTACTTGATTGCTACGGATTTAAAATGGATAATTACCGATTTGATTATTAAGTCGATCACTTCTTTTTGTTACCGGTGATCTTGCCAGACCATCAAAGGCTTTCAGAACCAGCCCGATGGCCATCATTACAAAATGAGATGCCACTGACACTGTGTCAACTTCAGGAATTGATTTACACATGAATAAACTAGGTAGTTTTCCCCTGTTAGAAACCATCAATACCCCAGCGGATGTACGCAAGCTTAAAAAAGAGCAGTTAAAGCCGCTGGCAAAAGAGTTGCGTGATTATTTAACCCATACCGTGAGCATTTCCGGCGGTCATTTTTCGGCCGGCTTGGGTACCGTAGAACTGACTGTTGCCTTGCATTATGTCTTTGATACGCCCTCCGATCAATTGGTTTGGGATGTGGGTCATCAGGCTTATCCGCACAAAATTTTAACCGGCCGTAAAGAACGTATGACCACCATTCGTACCTTAAATGGCGTCTCTGCGTTTCCCAATCGTGCCGAGAGTGAATACGATGCCTTTGGTGTCGGCCATTCCAGCACCTCAATCAGTGCCGCCTTGGGTATGGCGATTGCCTCCGCATTGAAAGGTGAAGACAAACAAATGGTTGCCATCATTGGCGATGGCAGTATCACCGGTGGGATGGCTTTTGAGGCCATGAATCATGCCGGTGCAGTTGATGCCAATTTGCTGGTCATCCTGAACGATAACGACATGTCCATTTCTCCGCCGGTCGGCGCGATGAGTAATTATCTGACTAAGATTTTATCTAGCAAACTGTATTCCTCGTTGCGTGAAGAAAGCAAAAAGGTATTGAGTAAAATGCCCAGCGTTTGGGAACTGGCGCGTCGTACCGAAGAACACATGAAAGGGATGATCGTGCCGGGTACTTTATTTGAAGAACTGGGTTTTAACTACATTGGCCCGATTGACGGCCATGACCTAGATATGCTGGTGCCCACCTTAGAAAACCTGAAAGCCATCGCCGGTCCGCGTTTTTTACACATTGTTACCCAAAAAGGCAAAGGCTACGCGCCCGCCGAAAAAGATCCCCTGGCTTATCATGGTGTGCCTGCCTTTAATCCGGAACTGGATTCCCTGCCCAAATCAGCTCCGTCGCCGCATCCTACTTACACCGAAGTGTTTGGCAGTTGGTTATGTGACATGGCTGCTCAGGACGAACGCCTGTTGGGTATTACCCCCGCCATGCGCGAAGGTTCGGGACTGGTCAAATTTTCACAACAGTATCCCAGTCGTTACTTCGATGTTGCCATTGCCGAACAACACGCGGTTACTCTGGCGGCCGGCCAAGCCTGTCAAGGTGCAAAGCCCGTAGTAGCCATCTACTCCACATTTTTACAACGGGGCTATGACCAATTAATTCATGACGTCGCCATACAAAACCTAGATGTCTTGTTCGCCCTCGATCGCGCGGGTCTGGTTGGCCCTGACGGTCCGACCCATGCTGGTAGCTTTGATTACAGTTACCTAGGTTGTATTCCCAACATGCTGATCATGGCGCCCGGCGATGAAAATGAATGTCGGCAAATGCTCACTACCGGCTATCTGCATGAAGGTCCCGCCTCTGTCCGTTATCCGCGAGGCAAAGGCCCTGGTACGGTTGTTGATAGCGCACTGACAGCGTTGCCCATCGGCAAAGCCGAAATCCGCCATCAAGGCAGTCGCATCGCCTTATTGGCATGGGGCAGTCTGGTCACTCCCGCATTAGTGGTCGGCAAACAACTGGGCGCCACTGTCGTCAACATGCGATTCATTAAACCGCTGGACGAACAATTATTATTGGAACTGGCCAAAACTCACGACGTGTTTGTGACACTTGAAGAAAATGTACTTTCAGGGGGTGCAGGCAGTGCCGTTAATAATTACCTGCAGGCGCAACGGATACTGATGCCGGTATTAAATATCGGCTTGCCTGACAGTTTTGTTGAACAAGGTACGCGTGAGGAATTACTGGCTATTTGTGGTCTGGATACGCACGGCATTGCTGCACAAATTGAAGCGTTTTGTGCATAAAATGTTTTTTGGAAACGAGACGATATTTTTGTGGGCAAGTGAAATAAATAGCAACCTAGTAATTAGTGCTATTTAGGGTTAGGTAGACTCAGAAATTATTATGGAATTCTGACTAAAAGCAAACTTTTTTGGACTTAAAGTCTGGTGGATACATATTGACTTAATTAAGGATTGGCATCAACTTTGTTGATGCCAATGAGTTACTGGGTTAATTTTAAGTATTTTTGATAGAGTGAGTCAGGATCTTCAACATGTTTGGGATCTTTGTCGATACAATCAACAGGACAAACCTCTATACATTGGGGTAACCCATGATGCCCTACACATTCAGTGCATAAGTCAGGATCTATAATGTAGATATCTTCTCCTTGAGATATTGCTGCATTTGGACACTCCGGTTCACAGACATCACAATTAATACATTCTTCATTAATTATTAGCGCCATTTTAGCTCCTAAACAAATTTGTTAGTTAAGCGCTGGAGAACAGCGTCAGGGACAAAGCAGGATACGTCGCCTTTTAATTGAGCAATTTCTCTGATCATGGTTGAAGAAATAAATTCATATTGTTCCGCAGGTGTCAGGAACATGGTTTCCAATTGTGGTGCAAGGCGGCGATTCATTCCGGCTAATTGAAATTCATATTCAAAATCAGAGACTGCGCGAAGTCCCCTCAAAATGACATTAGCACCCTGTTGTTTGGCGCAGTCAACGAGTAAATTGTCAAAACCAATAACCTCAATATTAGAGAATTCGGGTGTAACGCATCTTACCAGTTCTACTCTTTCTTCAAGAGAAAATAATGGAGTTTTCCCCCGGTTTACGGCTACAGCAACAATAACTTTATGGTAAAGTTTTGAAGCTCTGGCTATGATATCAAGATGCCCATTAGTGATGGGATCGAATGTGCCCGGATAGATTGCGATAATTTGCATAATGCCTTGTTTTCAAAAAAATATGGCAATTCTATACTATGCTATTGCTTAAACATATGACTTTAGCAAAAAATGGTTGGTGTAAAATTTGAGATGGGTAGTAAAAGTTTTAGTATCCTGTTAAATATTGGCAATATTTTGGTTGTTGTTTTGAATGGTACTGTTAAAACTAGTGGTAGTATTTAATGTTTTATGAGAAGGTATAATTATCTTTTTATTTAGCGATATTTGAATATTGACCATGAATATACTTTCACTTAATCACGCCAGTTTTATTGTTGCAGATACAGAAGTTTCTTTGGGTTTTTATCGGGATGTTCTTGGTTTACAGTTGCTGGAACGGCCAGATATGGGTTTTCCAGGCGCATGGTTAAAACTAGGTAGTCAGCAAATTCACTTATTGGAATTGCAAAATCCAGATCCAATCAATGGGAGGCCTCAACATGGCGGGCGTGACCGTCATATTGCCTTAAACGCATTAGCATTAGTCCCTATTCAAGAGGCCTTGGATAAGGCAGGTATTGTTTATACCATGAGTATTTCCGGAAGAAGGGCTCTTTTTTGTCGTGATTTCGATGGAAATACGGTTGAGGTTATTGAGTTGCCATGACAACGGAATTTAAATGGATCGGGCCAGACGATGCAAAGCTTCGCTGCCATGATTAAAAATTGGCCAACCATCACCGGTTAATACTGTTTTAATCCCGGTAATGTCTGCAATACGTTTTATGGATTGTGTTGCCTTGTGATAATCAGTCAGTTTGGCTTTGGGTAGCATACATAATTCACCACCTATGTGGCATCTGATTAGATCGCCTGTTATGAGTGTAGTGTGCTCCAATAATAAAGCCAGTTCGCCATGTGTTTTTGAGCCTTCGAGTTGATAAGCAATCAATCCCGGTACAATCTCTTCGTTGTCATGAAGCCAACGATCACAGATAATTGGAAAAGTATCTTCTTCGCCTGATGGGCCAAATATTTGGGCGCCAGTGTTATTTGCAATATGTTCTGCATAACGGCAATGATCGCTATTAGTTAACACAATAAAATTGACGCCACCTAAAAGTTGTAAATGACTGTGGTCATGTTCCGACATTGGTAAAGGGTCAATTAGTATATTGCCGTTTTCACGGACCCAAAGTACGCTATGGAAGTCGAGGTTGCGTTCGGCGTCAAATTCTGACCAGCCAAATAAATCAGGTCTATGTAATAGTTTCATTAAAGATGTCCTCGATTAATTATTTGTACATTATGCTTATTGTAAATTAAGCTCTTCTTAGGGTTTTTTCAAATGTTTTTTTCGGTTATTAATGTTTTGTAGAAAGAATCGAAGTGTTTGATTGTCAACTTTTGACCATAGGGTGATTTCGTCAATCGAGCGAAAGCAACCTATGCAGATATTTTTGTCATTTAGCGAACATTTGCTGATGCAGGGCGAAGATACCAATTCCTGGTTGTTGTTCATCTATTAATGCTTCGTAGTTGGTTTTTATTGAAAAATTTATGAAAGCCTTGGTAAGTTCTTTGCTGTATTAATCTTTTGTGTTGCTTTAATCTTTTTGCAGTAAAGTATCTAAATTGTTTTGTTGTTCTAGGGCATATAATTCGTCGAAACCGCCAACATGATAATCGCCAATATAAATTTGGGGTACTGTTCGGCGTTTTGTTTTGCGTATCATTTCTTCTCTCATGCCCGCTTTGGTATCAACGTTAATCTCAGTATATAAGGCACCTTTTTTGTCGAGTAAGCGTTTGGCCATAGTGCAGTAAGGACAAATGTTGGTTGTGTAGATCAGTATCTCAGGCATGTTTTAATGATGTTTGTTACTATAGACTACTTTGTAGTCTATAGGTCCAAAGTTTAAGGTACAAGGCAAATAGTGAAAATAATATTTCCTTTTCAATCTGCCCCCCTTAGTTGCGTTCCTTTTTTTGGCAAATTTTAATATTTTTAGAGAATAAACCATGAGTGATTTACCAGTAAATTTAAAATATGCGCCATCGCATGAATGGGTTAGTGTCGAAGATGATAACATTGTTCGAGTTGGTATAACTGAGTTTGCTCAGGAACAATTGGGTGATTTGGTTTACATAGGCTTGCCTGAATTAGGATGTAAAGTTAACAGTCAAGAGCAATGTGCAGTGGTTGAATCAGTTAAAACGGCATCAGATTTATTTAGCCCTGTTTCTGGAGAAATTGTCGCTACTAATTTGATCTTGACTGATGAGCCTGAACTCATAAATGATGATCCATATGGGACATGGATATTTTGTGTTAAAGCAGATGTGTTATCAGATTTAGATCAGTTGATGGATGCTGATGCTTATCATGAATTTATTGGACAATAACAGTTGGTTATTTGAAAGGTAACCATTTTTACACATAACTTAAGTACAATTAACAGTTTTAACTTGGCAATCATATAGAGCAAATGGCAAATGGCAAATCAAAATGCAAAAGGCTTAAAGCGCCTTATTAATGCGTGTATATTTTCTGTTGCAGGGTTTAAGGCAACATGGAAGCATGAAGAAGCGTTCAGGCAAGAAGTTATTCTTTTTGTTGTTTCAACCCCTGTGGCAATTTGGCTTGGGCAAACCAATATTGAAAAACTTTTACTAATTGGTAGTATGGTTTTGGTTATGCTGGTTGAATTATTAAATACAGCTGTAGAATCAGTCGTTGACAGGGTGGGTTTAGAGCATCATGAGCTATCCGGAAGAGCAAAAGATATAGGATCAGCAGCAGTTATGATGTCTTTGGCATGGGCAGCAGTAACTTGGGCATTAATTTTACTTTAAAAAAGAGGAATACCGATGAGTGCATTAATATGCGGATCAATGGCGTATGACACCATTATGGTGTTTCATGATAAATTTAAAAATCATATTTTGCCCGAAAAAGTACATATACTAAATGTGTCTTTTTTGGTGCCGGTCATGCGTCGTGAATATGGTGGTTGTGCTGGTAATATTGCCTTTAATTTGAATTTGTTGGGCGAAGATGCTATGGCTATGGCGGTTGTGGGTCATGATTTTGAACCTTATAGCCAATGGATGAGCCAAAATAGTATTTCAAGTGAATTTATCCATATTTTAGATAATCATTATACAGGTCAAGCTTATATTACCACTGACGAAGACGGAAATCAGATTACCGCTTTTCATCCTGGAGCCATGAGTTTTTCTCATTTAAATTCCATTCCAACTGATAGAGATATTAGTATTGGCATCGTGTCTCCGGACGGAAAAGAGGGTATGCAGCTTCACGCTGATCAGTTTGTTGAGCTGGAAATCCCGTTTATTTTCGATCCCGGGCAAGGTATGCCCATGTTTAATGGCGCAGAATTGCTCAAGTTTATTGATCAAGCGACTTGGATGACCTTAAATGACTATGAGTCCGAGTTAATGCAGGAGCGCACAGGTTTGTCATTAGAACAGATCGCAGAACGTGTAGAGGCTTTAGTTATTACCTTGGGTAGTAAGGGTTCAACAATTTATACTAAAGGCCAGTGTATTAATATACCGGTGGCAAAACCCAAAGCTTTGCTTGATCCAACCGGTTGCGGAGATGCCTATCGTGCCGGTTTACTCTATGGTCTGATGAATGAATTGGACTGGGAAACAACAGGAAGAATAGCTTCTTTAATGGGGGCTATTAAAATTGAGCATCATGGTACACAGAATCATTCAATAGACATGGATGAATTCAAATTACGCTACCATGAAAACTTTGGTTGTTCGTTTTAAGGTACCCAGCGTTTAATGCTTAAAAATACTCAACAGTTATTGGATCTTATGTCTCGCTTGCGCAGGCCGGAAGATGGTTGTGCTTGGGATATCAAACAGGATTTTACCAGCTTGATTCCTTACCTAATTGAAGAAGCGTATGAAGTTGTTGATGCTATTGAGCGTAATGATCTGGATGATTTACGCTCAGAGTTAGGTGATCTTTTGCTGCAAGTTGTTTTTCATTCTCAAATTGCACAAGAACGTGGACTTTTTGGTTTTGAAGAGGTGTCAGCAAGTATATGTGAGAAATTGATTCGCAGGCATCCTCATGTTTTTTCTGATGCAGTTTTTAATACCGATGCCGAACGTCATTTGGCTTGGGAGCAAGCAAAAGCGATTGAAAGACAGGAGAAAAACAAATCTTCTGTTCAGGATAGCGTTTTATCTGGGGTCGCGATCAATCTTCCAGCCTTGATGGAGTGTGAAAAAGTTCAGGATCGTGCCGCCCAGCATGGTTTTGATTGGCCTGATATACCGCCTGTTTTTGAAAAAGTGCTTGAGGAGCTAGAAGAAGTTAAAGAGGCTTGGCAATCTGGCAATCAAGCGCATATACAAGAAGAAATAGGTGATTTGTTATTGATTGCCGTCAATTTGGCTAGACATTTAAAAGTCAATCCCGAGATAGCGCTTAAGGAAAGTACCAAGAAATTTTCCAGACGTTTCCATTATATCGAAGGGCAGGTTAAAGCGTCTGGTCGAGTTTTGAAAGACTGCGAGTTGATCGAATTGGATGCTTTCTGGGACGAAGCAAAAGTATTTTTTAAAAGCCAAACCGTTAAAAATTAAATGAATAGCATATCGGAAGGCTTGAAAATTTGGATATTATTGATTTATGTGGTTACTCTAGCTTTTTTAAGTCTTAACCCTTGGCTGATGCCTGATCCTCATCAAGTAGTTGGAATTATAGCCTGGGACAAGATAGATCATGTAGTGGCTTATTGTCTATTGTCTTTACTGCTCATGTTGATATATAAATTGCCTAAATCATTAGGGTGGGCTTCTTTTATGGTATTGTTGACCAGTTCTATGCTGGGTATATTATTTGAATATTGCCAAAATTGGTTTACGACAACTCGGCAGTTTTCTTATCAGGATGCGACCGCTAATGTTTTTGGTGCTTTCTTCGGCGTAGCTTTGTATTGGTGTTATCGGTTACTTGCTGTAAAAAGGTTAAAACATTTAGATTAATTTTTATAATCCATCCCACTCTTACAACAAAAGCACCCTATCCATCAATATCCCTTGTCATTTCATTAAGCTTTGAAATGATTTTTCTTAGATCAATCGTAACTAAAGTAGCTAGTGAGTATCCGGTAATAATGAGTAATGAATATAATGCGGCGGCAATAGAAGTTTTAAGTGGGTTGGAGCCGGTTCGAAAGCGTCCCGGCATGTATACTGATACCACACGGCCTAATCATCTTGTTCAAGAAGTAGTTGATAACAGTGTTGATGAAGCGATGGCTGGTTTCGCAAAAACTATTGATGTTGTTATTTATAAAGACGGCTCTGTACTGGTTAGTGATGATGGTCGTGGAATGCCTGTTGATATTCATCCTGAGCAAGGTATCCCAGGTGTGGAGGTTATTCTTACCCAGTTACATGCCGGAGGGAAATTTTCCAATAAAAACTATCAATTTTCCGGAGGATTGCATGGTGTTGGCGTATCTGTTGTAAATGCTTTATCAGCAAAGCTTGATATTGAGGTAAAACGTAACGGTAAAGTGTATGCCATGAGTTATGCCGATGGTGAAAAGCAAACTGAACTCACTGAAACTGGAACAGTCGGCCGAAATAACACAGGTACTTCAGTTAAATTCTGGCCAAATGAGAAATATTTTGATTCCAGTAAGATATCGATAACCAAGCTTAAGCATGTTTTGCGAGCAAAAGCAGTTCTATGTCCGGGTTTAAAAATAAGCTTAAAAGATGAGCAAGGTAACGAGGATTATGTATGGTGTTATCAGGATGGTCTTAAGGAGTATTTACTGGATCGGATAGGTGATATTGAGTTTTTTCCGGAACAGCCATTTATGGGGAATATGGCGGCAAATCATGAGGCCGTGGAGTGGGGTATTGTTTGGGCGCTTGAAAATCCGCCAGAGATACTCAATGAAAGTTACGTTAATTTGGTGCCTACCGCTCAAGGAGGAACCCATGTGAATGGTCTGCGGGCGGGATTGACAGAGGCTATGCGCGAGTTCTGCGATATAAGAAGTATTTTGCCGCGCGGTGTAAAAGTGGCACCGGAAGATGTGTGGGAAAATTGTCATTTTGTACTGTCCGTTAAATTAGAAGATCCGCAGTTTTCAGGTCAAACCAAGGAAAGGTTAAGTTCGCGGGAGTGTGTGGCTTTTGTTTCGGGTGTTGCTAAAGATAACTTTAGTCTGTGGTTAAACCAGAATCCGACAGAAGGCGAAAAAATTGCTGAGATAATTATTTCCAGTGCACAAAAAAGACTGCGCTCCAATAAAAAAATTATTCGAAAAAGAATAACCTCGGGTCCTGCATTGCCGGGGAAGTTAGCTGATTGTTCTGCACAAGATATAGCCAGAACAGAATTGTTTTTAGTGGAAGGTGATTCAGCCGGCGGATCCGCCAAGCAAGCCCGCGAACGAGATTTTCAAGCAATTATGCCTTTGCGTGGAAAAATTCTTAATACGTGGGAAGTAGAATCCAGTCAAGTGATGGCTTCACAGGAAGTACATGATATTGCCGTTGCTTTGGGTATAGAGCCCGGTTCAAGTGATCTACAGCATTTGCGTTACGGCAAAGTCTGTATTTTGGCAGATGCCGATTCTGATGGAAATCATATTGCCACTTTAATTTGCGCTTTATTTTATCAGCATTTTAATGCGTTAGTTCGGGAAGGACATGTATTTGTGGCAATGCCTCCTTTGTATCGAATAGATGTCGGCAAACGTGTATTTTATGCTTTGGATGAAGCTGAACGTCAGGGTGTTTTGGATAGAATTAAAGCCGAAAAGTTAAAAGGTCAAATTAATGTTCAGCGGTTTAAGGGTTTGGGTGAAATGAACCCAAGTCAGCTTCGAGAAACTACCATGAATCCGGATACTCGACGACTTGTTCAGTTAACCATCGAAGAAAACGATGATACCACTGGTAAACTCGATTTATTGTTGGCTAAAAAGCGCTCGTCTGACAGGAAGCAATGGCTAGAAACTAAAGGAAACCTAGCTGATTTAGCTTAAGTTTGAAGGGTTAAAGTTTTACATGAAAGAACAAGAAGGCGTCATAAAGTATCAGTTAGAACATTTTCAAAAATCTATTGATGAACTTTTTTCCTTTAACGAAATCAGTGCTTGGCGAGCCATCATATTTCGTCTTGGTCTCATTGGTAAAGACCCTGATCTATACGAAAACCTCGGTTTTGGTAATATCAGTCAGCGACTTAATCCTAAAAGTAGTCAATTTATTATTAGCGGCACTCAAACAGGGCATATTGAGTATTTAAATTCCAATCATTACGCTCTTGTCATTAAATCCAGCCCTCAAGAAAACTGTTTACAATCTTGTGGGCTCAGTCAACCATCTTCTGAAGCGCTAACACACTCAGTCTTATATAATCTGGATAGCAATATTCAGGCAGTCATTCATGTGCACAGTTCCGAGATTTGGAGGCAAACAGCAGCACTTAATTTACCTCACGTTACTGGTGATATTTCCTACGGAACCGTCGAGATGGCAATCGCGGTAGAAAACTTATATCAATCCGGTAAGTTACAACAATCTTCTGTTTTTACTATGTTGGGACATGAGGATGGTGTTGTTTCTTTCGGTAAAAATCTTGAAGAAGCTGCAACGGAATTGATAAAGCATATATCGCTGGCTATTGCCAATAAGTATCAATAATTTCCTTAAAGAATCTGATAGTCAATATTTCGAATGTATATGTTGCTCGTCGCAATGAGTTAAAGGCTCTTAAAGGGTAGCTACTTTTTAAATACTATAGTTAATTTAGGGTTTGTAAAGAGCTCTTAATTATATTAATTGTCTACTAAATACGGCATTGAGAAAACATCTATTTTATGGTGTAATGCCAAGGTATTATGTCTTAATG
>Ga0265593_1000423_pt1 | contig 23996 bp, 29 predicted proteins | sample saktaG_8_FD_190136 | JGI IMG/M metagenome (GOLD analysis project Ga0265593, IMG submission 190136) | Saline water microbial communities from Sakinaw Lake, British Columbia, Canada - sak_2011_5_24_36m | ecosystem: Environmental > Aquatic > Non-marine Saline and Alkaline > Saline ...
TATTGAGTCTGAAACAGTAAACGACTACAAGCAAGTGACCCAAGAGTTACTAGCACAAGGTTTTGTAATTCAAGGCGTCACCATAGATGGCAAGAGAGGCGTTGCAAAGGCTTTCGGCAGTATTCCTTGGAATGACCCCCATTTTATAGACACATTAGTTTTCCGCTAACACCTCATTTTTCGTTGATTCCAAAAAGTATCTTACCTCAAATTCGTTTGGAGATAAATATCCAAGATAACTATGCCGTCTTTTAGGGTTGTAAAACATCTCGATATAGTGGAATATTTTAGATTTTGCATACTCTCTCGTTACAAATATCTCTTTCCTGACACATTCACGCTTCAGAGTTTTAAAGAAGCTTTCCACGACAGCATTATCATAACAATTTCCTCGTCGGCTCATGCTGGGAATGATGTTGGAGTGCTTGAGCATACTTTGCCAGTCATATGAGCTGTACTGTGATCCTTGATCAGAGTGAAGTATCACGCTTTGCTTAGGACGTTGACGCATCGTAGCCATTCTCAGTGCATCCAGAGCTACAGATGTCGTCATTCGATGGCTCATCCCCCATCCGATCACTTTACGGCTGAACAGGTCTAATACAACTGCCAGGTACAACCATCCCTCATAGGTTCGGATATAGGTGATGTCAGTTACCCATGCTTCATTTGGTTTTTCGACATTAAAGCACTGTTTGAGATGATTCGGATGGGCTTTATGGATACTACCCGCTTTATGACGAGGCTTTTTCTTGAGAGTCCCAGCACCGTAAAGTCCGTTGGTGATCATTAGCCGTGCCACACGCTTTTTATTGACGGAAATCCCTGACTCGATCAGGTCTTTATGGATATTACTGGCTGATATCGTTGGATACAGAAAATGGGAAACAATCTATGATTGAAGCTATGAGTAGTTACTATAATTATGATAACTATGGCTATACCAAATCCCTTGATGTTATTAATTATGGCAACATGAAAAATAAAGGCACCACATCTACACATTATAATTGTAATGGGAGTCCAATTTTTACTTTTTCTTCTACCGATAAGTGGGCGGATATCGTTCCAGGATCTGTAATGGAAAATATTACAGAAGGTATTATGAAGAAATATAATCTCAAATGAGACTACATACCTTTGTAATACTATCCATAGCTGCACTAATCGTTAACGCTCAAACACTGACGACACAACAAGCTAAAAATCATATTGGTGAGAATCAAACAGTATGTGGAGCCGTTAAAGGTACATACTACGCTAGAAATAGTAATGGTGCACCCACATTCATTAGTCTTGATGGAAGCTACCCTAACCAGCCATTCAACATTGTGATATGGGAAAATTATCGATCAGCATTCAAGTCGTCTCCAGAAACCTATTATATGGGTAAAAATCTATGTGCTACTGGAACAATTAAAGAGCATAAAGGTGTACCTGTGATGGTTTGACTTGAATGAGCTGTTTGATTGAATCGAAAGTAGATAAATTTGACAAAAGTGTCACCCAAAGTGTCACCCAGTGAATTCTTAAACGATTTTAGTGTTTGATAAAAGTTGAGGAAAGTTCGATGATTACGGTGTTTGAAAGATGGTGTCAGAGGGGGGACTCGAACCCCCGACCCCCGGCTTATGAGACCAGTGCTCTAACCAGCTGAGCTACCCTGACATCTTTTATATTGGAAGGGTGGAATTATAGTAACTCATTGCTTATTATTAGCTAAAAGTAATAACTTTTCTAAATTATACTTTTTGGCTAAACAGTATTGAGTCAATAAGACTAAAGGTGTTGACTATTAATCCAAACTCGTGTACAATCCCGTCATAAATTACAAAAGGAAAAACAATGAATTTTCAACCACTTGGAAAACGTGTCTTAGTTCAACGTCTCGAAGAAGCAACTACAACCGCATCAGGTATCATTATTCCTGACAATGCAAAAGAAAAACCTTCATCAGGTACCGTTGTTGCAGTGAGCGACAAGGTCTCTACAGTAGAAGTGGGCGACGTTGTTGTATTTGGTAAATATTCAGGGGCGGAGTTGACTTTGGATGGGAAAACTTACCTCGTCATCGCAACAAGCGACTTACTCGGAATCGTAAAATAATTTAATCACTTAAGGATAAAAAAATGGCAAAAGAAATTCACTATTCAGATGATGCACGTAATAAATTAGCCGCAGGGGTACAAAAACTCACTGACGCAGTCAAAGTAACCATGGGACCACGTGGTCGTAATGTTCTTATCCAACGCAGCTATGGTGCTCCAATGATCACCAAAGACGGTGTATCGGTAGCCAAAGAAGTAGAGCTCAAAGATCCATTAGAAAATATGGGAGCACAACTCGTAAAAGAAGTTGCATCCAACACAGCAGATGAGGCAGGTGACGGTACCACTACGGCAACCATCCTTGCCAATGCGATTTTCAAAGAGGGTCTTCGCAACATCACAGCAGGTGCAAATCCAATCGAAGTAAAACGCGGTATGGACAAAGCAACGGAAGCGATTTTGGCAGAACTCAAAGCGGCATCTCGTGTTATTAATGATAAAAAAGAGATCGCACAAGTTGCAACCATTTCAGCAAACTCCGATGAGCGCATCGGTGCAATGATCGCAGAAGCGATGGACAAAGTAGGTCGTGACGGTGTTATCACGGTCGAAGAAGCAAAAGGGATCAATGACGAACTAGATGTAGTTGAGGGGATGCAGTTTGACCGTGGTTACCTCAGCCCTTACTTCATCAACAACTCTGAGAAAATGACGGTTGAATTGGACCACCCTTTTATCCTCCTTTTCGATCAAAAAATTTCTAATCTTAAAGACCTTCTTCCGGTTTTAGAGCAAGTACAAAAAAGTTCACGCCCTCTTCTCATCATTGCTGAAGATGTAGACGGTGAAGCATTAGCAACATTAGTTGTCAACAAACTTCGCGGTGTATTGAATATTACCGCAGTAAAAGCTCCTGGGTTTGGTGATCGTCGTAAAGCAATGCTTCAAGACATCGCCGTTCTTACTCGTGCTCAGCTTATCTCTGAAGAGATTGGTCGTACACTTGACAGCGCAACCGTTGCTGATTTAGGTCAAGCATCACGCGTGGTCATCAGCAAGGATAACACCACTATCGTCAATGGTGCAGGAGATAAAGAAGCCGTAGAGATGCGTATCAAAGAAATTCGTACTCAAATCGAAGCAACAACCAGTGAGTATGATAAAGAAAAACTCCAAGAGCGTCTTGCAAAACTTAGCGGCGGTGTTGCCGTTATCAAAGTAGGCGCAGCAACAGAAACTGAAATGAAAGAGAAAAAAGACCGTGTAGATGATGCACTCTCAGCAACTAAAGCAGCGGTTGAAGAAGGTATCGTTATCGGTGGCGGTGCGGCACTTATCCGCGCAGCAGCAAAAATAACCCATGACCTGCACGGCGATCAAAAAATCGGATGGGAGATCATCCTCCGCGCCATCACAGCCCCAGTTAAACAAATCGCTGAAAATGCAGGGTACGATGCAGGTGTTGTTGTGAACACTATCGTATCCGCAACCAATGAAAATATCGGATTTAATGCTGCTACTGGTGAATACGTCGACATGTTCGAAGCGGGAATCATCGATCCTCTCAAAGTAGAACGTGTAGCATTGACCAACGCTACCTCCGTATCAAGCATGCTTCTTACAACCGAAGCAACCATTCATGAGATCAAAGACGATAAAGCTGCGATGCCAGATATGGGTGGAATGGGCGGAATGCCGGGGATGATGTAATCTTCTCTTTCTTAAGTTTCCCTATTTTTGGGAAACTTTAACCTTGTTTCTTCTTCCTTCTCATTTTTTTTCTGTTTAATTGGCTACAATAAAGAAAAGTACATTCGTAAGGTCATTCTATTGATTTCTTTAAATCTGAAAAATTTTGCTTTATTGACATTAGGTGCCACTGTTTACTACTTGATTGCCCTATTTGGTATGTCTATTTTTTCGTTTCATCCTTCTAACATCACTCTTTTATGGTTACCTTTTGGTATAGGCGTGATTTTAGTACACCACTTTGGATTAAAAGCTTTACCGTTTATATTTGTAGGGAGTTTTTTTGCCAATTATGGAGGGATGGTACACGAAGGAAACCATTATATTATCCATACGCTCATTGCTTCATTTGCAGACACACTCGCCCCAATTATCTCGTCTTTACTCATAAAACGATATGCAGATGGGAACTTTGACACGATAAAAATCTTACTTCCTTTTACCTTCTATGGAGCACTTATCCCTACCTTGATCAGTGGAATGATTATTTCCCTCAACTTAGCCCTAGGTGGCTATATTTCTTACAGTGAGATCTATGGGTTGACCGCTATTTTGATGTTTGCAGACGGGCTAGGATTATTTTTACTTTATCCTGTCTATCGAAGTTTTAAAATCTTATCCAAGCCAACGATAAAAGTAAAACAAACAGCTTTACTTTATGCTATTTTAGCCTTCGCTCTTGTTTGGTTGTCATTTCATTTTCACTATCTAATCTTTTTGATTTTACCGTTATTGCTTATCGCATCGTTTCGAATACGAATGGATTTTCTCATGGGAATACTCTCCATCGTTATCATTGAGATCATTGCTTTATCTGCAAACAATACTAATATTTTTAGCAACAGCACACAAATAGAATCAATTTTAATGCTAATTACCTATTTAATCAGCTTAGTCTTTGTGATTATGGGGATTTCCCTTCATCATACCGAATTAATAACGACCATTAATCTGACAAACACTGATAATCTTACTCAAACAAAAAATGGTAAAGCCTATAAAGAACGAATAAGTGAACTTCTATCTATGTATGAAAGATACCAAACACCTTTCACTCTCCTTCTCTTCGATATTGATGATTTCAAAAAAATCAACGATACCTATGGGCACAGGATTGGTGACATAGTCTTAACCGATTTATGCGCACTTGTTCAAAAAAACATTCGGAATAATGACACCTTATTTCGAGTTGGAGGAGAAGAATTTGTTATTCTTTTCCCCAATACGGTACTATACGATGCAAAAGATGTGGCAGAAAAAATCAGAATCGTTGTTGAAGAAAATCTCAATTCCATCGACAATAAATCTATCACAATAAGTATTGGCATATCTGAAGTAGACATAAAAGATACTGAGGATTCACTCTATCGAAGGGTCGATGGATTATTGTATCAATCAAAACACAACGGTAAAAATAGAGTAACAGCAGAGTGAAATTAATTCAAAATTGAGAAATTAAAATGGAACTAAAATCCCAAATCATTGGAGACATCGTCGGTATAACCGGTGTCTTTATCATTGTTATCGCTTATATCTTAATGCAAATCGACCGGATGGATGCCAAAGGATTTTTATTTTCCCTTTTAAATACCATAGGAGCGGTTTTCATCCTCATATCACTCCTTTATGACTGGAATCTCGCATCCTTTGTCATGGAAGTGATCTGGTTTACCCTCAGCCTTTATGGAACCGTTAGAGGGTATAAGCTAAAAATTAAATCTCATTAAGTTTTTTATTTTCCCAAAGAGAGTGAGCAAACGCAATTCCAATAAGCCCAATACCAATCGTCCCTGTCACCATTTCACTAACATGTGTAGTGATTTTGAGCAACATAATAATCGCTAAAATCCCGATCGCATAATGGGCACCATGTTCAAGATAGCGAAATTGTGACAACGTTTTATGTTCTACAAAATACAGCGTAATACTTCGAACAAACATCGCCCCTACCCCAAGCCCAATCATAATGATAAAGATATTGCTTGTCAGTGCAAATGCTCCGATGACACCGTCAAAACTAAAACTCGCATCCAAGATTTCCAAATAAATAAATCCTGCTATTCCGCTCTTAACGGTATCCGAGGATAAAAAATGATCCAGCATCCCGAGTAATGAATGCAATAATGCTCCGTACATAAATGCCAATACGACACCAAAATCCTGTGTAATATGTCCCAAACCGATCCCTACCATGATGGCGGTAATAAGCTCAATGTTGGCAACCCCTGAAAACTGCTTCATGGTTTTGGAACCTTCTACGAAGGTTACCCATTTAACATCATGATCCCCAAAGAAAAAGTCCAAGAAGACCATCAATAAAAATGCTCCACCAAAGGCAAAAATGGTGGACTCAGCAGTTTTTAGCGCTTCTTCGTAGACATCAGGCTGATTCATAGCAACATGCAATGTCTCAAACAATCCCATACCTGTAACAATAGAAACGATAGCGAGAGGAAAAAGAAGACGCATTCCGAATACGGCAATCGGAATACCAAAAACGATAAAGCGCTTTTGCCATATTGGATCCATAGTTTCAAGAACTTTGGCATTCACAACCGCATTATCAAACGATAATGAAACTTCCAAAACAATCAGCAAAAACGTAATATAAATAGCGGCTAACCCGCCAAGATAGAATGCAGCGATCAGACCAAATGCCATAATCACAAAAGAAGAGTAAAAGTAGCGCATAACACACCCTGAAATAAGATGTGTTATTATAGAGTATTTAGCCTATTAGAGTTATTTATGGCGTAAAAATCCTAATTGTTTGCCTATGATTTTTTGCTTTCTTCGAACAAAAATTTTTGCATTTTGATAGCTTTTTACATACTTTGGAGATTGTACCAATGTCATAACACTTTTTGCCCCCTCTTTTAAACGTGGTACATACGCAATACATATAACTTTACATCTCTCAAACGGTGACTGGTTCACTGACATCGATAAAAAAATATCATCCAATGCCACTCTTTCTCGCTCTGTCAAACAACTCATAGCTACCCTTTTAACCTATTAATCTTTCGTACCACACGGATGATTTCATCATCCTCCAACATCCCTAACATCCCTAACATCCCTAACATCCCTAAAACTGCTACAGCGGCTTGCGGTTTTGCATTTCCCAACCGCCAGTCTTGGTATGACCGCATGGAAATACCCAGAGTGTTTGCCATCTCTTTTTGTGATATTTTTCTCCCATTACGCTGCGCCTCAAGAGCATTATGCAAGAGATTAAAAAGATCATTTGTTTCCATTGAAGCAGTATACGTTTTTTTGTATTAAATAAGTATTAAATATCTCTAAATATACTTAATAATTATTATTAAATGTATTATACATGTATTAAATAACACTTTTAATACTTTTATATCTATTTATTTAAATATTTACTGCTATATAAATTATATTTTATACGGTTTTACGTATATTTATGATATGTTTTATTCCCGTTCGCCCGGAACCTGTCGAAGGGTCATGGTTCGACAAGCTCACCACGAACGGTATTTTTAAAGAAGTGCGCTATGCCATTGAACGAGAGAAAGTCGAAATCCTTTGTGTACAGGGAGAACTTCGTGTGAAAAATAGGGGTTACTTAAAAATACGACCATATCCCCTGCTTCTGGACGCAAAGTAATCGTATTGCCCTGCTCGTCGCATAAGTAGTTAAAAAGGAGTTCTCCACCGCTAAAATGGTCAGTGTCGGTGGGGTTAGGAGTATAAGAGGTAGTAAATAAAACGGTTGTAAGTTTACGCTCCACAGCAACGGTACGAAAACCGATTGTTTGACCCTGTGCATCACGCAATTCACTCGAATCATCACTGTGTCTGAGATAAAAACTTCCGCTTTCGTACCCCAATACTTGAACATCCGTCGAGCTTGAGAGTGAGAGAGCAAAAAAATCTTCTATCTCTGCTTTAATATTTGCATAACGACTGTCATAAATTGCACGGTGCTGCGGAGAAAGTGTATGAATATCTGTTTTACGGATAGCCGTATCCAGAGAACGTCCGCGAAGTTCTGCCCTGACTGATTTCTCATCCTCCAGTGCAGCAAATGTGATAGCTCGGCACTCCGAGGGGCTTAAAACCCCTTCTATAACCATATAGGGAAAATCGTGATAGGGATTAGGGAGGCGTTTAGTAGGCATATCCATGCTCAGCAATTCATCACGGGCGTAAACGTAGTTACTGATTTGGTGCATATTACTTTTGGCTATCGGTCACAATATAAAGCTGTTCATGCCCCAAGCGCTTCAGTACGTCCATCACACCAACGAAGTTTTGAAATGCTGCGTCTTTATCACTGTAAAGCACGACCGTCATCTCTTTGCCCCCTTTAACAACATTTTGCTCAAATACTTCCAAACTTATAGGCGTTTTTTCTTCACCCATCAACAGTGTTCCATCTTTTTGTATGGTGAGTTTGAGTTCGCTTGGTTTATGCTCTGCCGCCGAGCCTTTTGCATCAGGAAGATCAACAGGGATGACTCCTGTTTTGATAAACGTTGCGGTGGTCAATACCATCACAAGCAATACCAGCATAATATCAATGAAGGGAATGACATTAATCGAGTCAATTCGTTTCATCTTCATGGAATCAGCCTTGTTTCTTTTGAGAATTTATTTCCCACATCGTTAAAATACGTTCCATCTTACGAAGTAAAATATTGTAAAAAATGATAGCAGGAATCGCGACAACAAGACCCATCGCCGTAGCTTTGAGTGCCAATGCCAAACCTGTCATGATTTTTTTAGGATCAACCGCCCCTACATCTCCAAGAGAATAAAACGTAATCATAATCCCCAAAACTGTACCAAGCAATCCGACATACGGAGCATTTGAACCGATTGTTGCTATCGTAGAAACATTATCACCCAAATCAAGTTCAAGCTCTTCTTTGTTCGTATAATCCTCAATACGAATGGAACCATAACTCATCAATCGCTCAATAAACAACGTCAATGATCCTATGCTCATCAACACCAAAATACCAATAATCCCATAATCCACTGCCATGTGCGCATATTCCAACATGTTGCTATTTTCCATTTTTACCCCTATTAAATTCTAATGTAATACACGTTCCATCACCAAGCTGTGATTGAACGCTTAATGCTATACGATACCGATCACAGTATTTTTTAACAAGCCCAAGCCCAATACCGTATCCCGCCATCGTTTGATCACTTTGATAATACCGATCAAATATTCTCATAAGCGTTACCTCATCCATCCCAGAGCCTGCATCACAAATACGCAACGTATTCTTCGTTAACGTAATGGTAATTTTTGGGATTCCAGATGAGTATTTCACCCCGTTATCCACTAAATTATCAATCACTTTTGCCAAACCGATTCGATCAAGCTCTACCTTAATAGGCTCACACTCACGTTGCCAGACAGCAGAGGGATAAAGTCCGCTTAAAAAAGAGACCCGCTCTTCAATCAATTCACAGAGATTAAAGCACTCTATAACTTCTCTCTCCATTTGTTTTTTGATCAAATAATCAAGCTCATTATACCGTTCTTTTAACATCTTCGCAGCCAATTCAATCCGTTCAAGCCGTTTTTGGCTCTTTTCATCCTCATGTGTTTTACGCAACATTGCCACATTGGCGGTAATAGTGTTGATAGGAAGATTGAGTTCATGGAGCGTCTCTTTGGAAAAACGATCGAGATGATAAAAGTGTTCTTTGAGCGGTTCAATCGCTATTTTTGAGAGAATTTTACCCAAGCCAATCGAACCCACTAAGCTGCCAAAAGCAATTACACCCCATTGATTGACATGGGCAATTTCATGCAAAGCATAAATAACCGCAACAATAACCGCAACCCCCATCACAAACAGGGATATAAGAGCAATCTCAACGCTACGAAACATAGCTATAACTTATTTCGATTGAATATATCAAAAATCACAAGTTTGCCATTATCTGTATCAACTTCATAGACGATGGTAAATTTTTTGTAGGTCATATCTCTGATATTTTCGTTATCAAAATAGAGAGACTTTCTGTATTGGTAAGGATTTGAGGGGATTTGTAAAATATGTTGTTCTAAGTCTATTGCAAAATTGATACTAACACTTATCTTGTCCAGCGCAATATAATCCAAAATATCAATAAGCCGTTTTTCAAATCGTGGGTGATAAACAATCTCCATATCAGAGTTTTAAATGACTTTTAATGTTTCCCCATACCTGCGAGTGTGTCTCCATCTTTATTTTATCATTTTTAATTTCGTTTCGTATTTGCTGTAACTCTTTTTGTCTTTGGTAAAAAAATGAATCATACGCTAAATTTGTATCATCATTGAGCCTAAGAACATCTTTGTGATTTTCTACATATTGTAAAAAGTTAGGCAAGAATCCATCTTGAACATTTATTGTCAATGTTTGCATTTTAAAGTCCTTTTTTTGATTATAGCAAAAAAGCCATTTATAGTTTACGAAACAAGCCGATACCCCATTCCCCGTACATTGAGGATACGCTCATTCCCAATTTCTTGCTTGAGTCGGTTGATGTAGACGCGAATTGCCCCTTCGCTGATAGATTCGGATGCACTCCATAACGCATCCATCATCATCTCTTTGGTGACAATCTCTCCAACATTTTGGATAAGCAGTGCCATTAGCTGATACTCTTTGGGAGAAAAAATAATCTCACGCCCTTCCAAAAGAACGCATTTATGGTATGTATCCAAACACAATTCCCCGACACAATGACGCTGACTCACTCCGCCTCTGCGACGCAATAGTGCGTGAATTCTCAAAAGCAGCTCCTCCGTATCAAACGGTTTTTTCAGATAATCATCCGCGCCGTTTTCATACGCTTCACGCAAAATAGTCGCGTCTTTATGGGAGGTTAGATAAATAGCCGGCGTTTCATCATCCGAACCTCGAAGTTCTTTGAGCAAGGAGAGACCATCAATCAAGGGGACATTAATATCAAGGAGATAGAGGTCGTATCGCGAGTTGAAAGTGGCATTGAGTGCTTCCTGACCATTTCGACAAAACTTCACCTCAAATCCCTCCTCTTCGAGAAAATCTTGAATCGATTCACCAAAGAGAAGATCATCTTCCAGAAGAAGAAGTTTAATCGACACGCTCAATCGACCATCTCAATGTTTCTCCCGCTCTCATGGGTACAACTTCGCCATACATCTCAGGGACAACAAAATCTCTTTTAGAGAGGACGACCTCTTTATATTCGGCACAAATTCCATAAATTCTCTGCGCGTTATCACTGATAAAAGCTTGTAGATTATCCAGTTGATTATGCTCTTCGAAAATTTCACATAACAGTTGCAACGCAATCGGAGCGGTAAACACCCCTGCCCCACATCCGCAAGATTCTTTGGCATGTTTAGGGTGTGGTGCAGAATCAGAACCGAACATCACTTTCGGATGGGCTTCAAGGGCTACTTTAAGAAGTGCTGCGCGATCTTCCGGACGTTTGGCGATTGGTTTGCAAAATAAATGAGGACGTAACATCCCTCCAGCCACATCATCGAGAGTGATCATCAAATGATGCACGGTGATCGTTGCGTACAGATTTTCATACCGATTCAGCATCTCTACTGCAGCACATGTCGTAATGTGTTCCATGACGATTTTGAGTTTCGGGAAGTTAATAGCAAGCTTCTCATACACACTCATAAATTCCGCTTCTCGATCCATCACAAATCCGGCCGTCTCACCGTGCACCGAAAGGACAATGCCCAAATCGCTCATTGCCTCAAGAGTTGCACGCATCGGCTCGATGTCAAAGCTCACAACACCTCCCTCCGAGTTTGTCGTTGCACCGCTAGGATAGATTTTGATTGCCGTAATGTGGTCTTGAACACTCTCCAAAAACTCACGGCTGTAATTTTGGTAAAAGAGGGTCATATAAGGTTCAAAATCATCCGATTCCATCGCAATCTTAATACGATGACGATACGCTTTTACTGCTTCAAGCGTTGTTACGGGAGGGACAAGATTGGGCATCACCAACGCACCGCTAAAGGTATACGAGGTAAGAGGTGCGACAATGTTGAGCATATCACCATCCCGTAGATGAACGTGCATATCCAGCGGCATTGTAAGGGTTATCGTTTGCATATCAGACCTTGAGTTGATTTTGAGCTTCTTGTATCAGTGCATTCAGAGCATTTTCATAGCGTACCGCTTCGACCTCTTCGGTCGATTCAAAACGGGTCACAAGGACAGGCGTTGTATTGCTCGCACGAACCAAACCCCACCCTTTATCAAAAATCACCCGAACTCCGTCTACTTCGATGATTTCTCGTATGTTAGGGAAATCAGATGGAGGAGTTTTTAGCAGCTCTTTGAGTTTGTCGATGAGGGCAAATTTTTCATGCTCCGTCGTTTTAACTTTTATCTCTTCGGTCGAAAATACTTTCGGAAGCTTAGCAATTTCACCATCCAGATCAATCCCATCCTGAATCAGTTCAAGCATTCGAAGTGTGGCATAAATCGCATCGTCGTATCCGAAATAACGATCCGCAAAGAAAACATGCCCACTCACTTCACACGCCAAATCAGCATGAAGTTCTTTCATTTTGACTTTGAGATTTGAGTGCCCTGTTTTGTACATGACCGCCGTAGCACCGCGTTCACGTAACGTATCGTACATCACTTGCGAACATTTCACCTCACCGATTACGATTGGATTTTTCATCTTGAGCGCGAACAACAGCGCCATCATGTCACCTTTGATATTGTTCTTATGAGTCAATACAGCAATTCGGTCACTATCACCATCATATGCAAACGCAATATCGCCACGCTCGGCTAACACTTTCTTAATATCATGGAGATTGTGTTCTTCACTGGGATCAGGATGATGATTGGGGAATGTTCCATCCGGATCAACGTAAATACCAAAGGTATCAAGCTCCAATGCCCTAAAAATATCCACTAATCCAAGCCCTGCCACACCGTTGCCGCAATCATAAACAATCCGCTCTTTCATCCCTCGCAAATGTGAGAATTCTTTAATCATGTACGCTTTATAACGTGCAAGAGCATCAATTTCTGTCACATCACGCGGTGTTTTTAGAGGAAAAGGGAGTATGTCAATCGTCCGCCCAAGAGCATAAATGGATTCACCGAAAAAAGGAAGTTTATTAATGGTGATTTTAAAACCGTTGTATTCACTTGGATTATGTGAACCGGTAATCATTACTGAAGCGCACGCCGTTACGCCATTGAATTCTTGATAATTACAGAAATAATTCACCGGAGTAGGAACCATCCCCATCCCCAATACTTTCATCCCGCCGGCATTGAGTCCAGCGGTTAAATATTCAAATAAAATGGGGGAGTGTGAACGGGCATCATACCCAACCGCAACATATTCACCGTAAGGACGCATCTCATCTGCGAGTGCATACCCTAAACGGGTAATCGTCTCTTCATTGAGCTCTTCTTCAAAAATTCCTCGAATATCATATTCACGATAAATGCTCATAATTTCCCTTTACTGAATGGTAATACGAAAATTATAGCGTGAGGTTGTTAAATTGCCCTTTTAAACTCAGGATAGGCTTCAAGCCCACACTCACTGACATCAAGCCCCTGCTGCTGCTCTTCATCTGTTGCACGGAAAGGAAACATTTTATTGATAAGATAAATAACGACAAACGAAACGGTGAATACGAAAATTGCAATCTCCGCCACCCCTTTGAGCTGATTCATAAAAGTAATATTTTTTGCTGCATCCCTTGCAAAAATTCCTACTGCCAATGTTCCCCAAATACCATTGACGAGGTGAACCGACAATGCCCCAACAGGATCATCAATACGTACTTTATCGAACAACGGAATCGCAACAACAACTAAAATACCGCCAATAAATCCTACAGACAATGCATCGTAAAGGCTAAATAAATGAGCACCTGCGGTGACTGCTACCAATCCTCCAAGCGCACCATTGAGAATCATCGTGATATCAAAAAGTTTATAGCGGACATAAATCAAAATTCCGGCAGATATTGCCCCTGCAAGACCTGCAGCATTGGTATTGAAAATCGTCAATGCGACGCTGTCTGCCAATTCTTTCGTCGAGATACCGCCAACGGAACCGCCATTAAATCCAAACCATCCGATCCACAGCAACATTGCGCCCAAAACGACGAGAGGAATATTGGATGCAGGGATTACACGCATTTGACCATGAACGTATCGACCCTTACGTGAACCAATCACTAAAATCGCTGCAAGCAACGCCCATCCGCCCGTCGAGTGAATAACGGTAGAACCCGCTAAATCGACCATATTCAAATCAAAAATCGTATCTTTAATCCAGTCACTTCCCCAGCTGATATTCACCGCAGTAGGATAGATGAATGCACCCATAATAATGGTGAACAAAGTCAACGGTAACAATCTTGTCCGTTCTCCGACACCACCGCTCATAATGTTGATCGCTTTACCAACAAATGCCATTTGGAACATAAAAAACGCCCATTTGCTCATCGTTGTACTTTGCAATTCACCAAACGCAAGCGCATAACCAACTAAAATAAATGCCATAGAAGCCACCGCATAAATCATCACGTTGACGGTCAAAACACTGGAGACATTTTTTGTCCGAACCAAACCTGCTTCAAGCATTGCGAATCCGGGAACCATTAAAATAATAAGAGTAATAGAGAAAAGGGTAAAGAGGGTATCAATAACGTACGCAGTATCCATGCAACACCTTTGATTTTAAATAAAGGTGTGCATTATATATCCAATCGAAAGGATTGGAGAAGAAAAACTGATTAAATTTTAATCAGTAAGGATTAAATAGCTTCTATATCTGTTTCACCCGTACGAATACGGATGATTTGATTGATGTCGCTTACGAAGATTTTACCGTCTCCGATTTTACCAGTACGTGCCGCTTCGACAACCGTATTGACCACTTGATCCACCATTGCGTCATCCACAACCATTTCCATTTTGATTTTCGGAAGAAAATCAACGACATACTCAGCACCGCGATACAATTCGCTGTGTCCTTTTTGACGACCGTAACCTTTTACTTCACTTACCGTCATACCGGTAATGCCGATTTCAGCAAGAGCATCTTTTACATCTTCAAGTTTAAATGGTTTAATAACCGCTTCAATTTTTTTCATTTCAATTCCTTCTTATAGGTTAAAGCCACGTTCACCGTGTACTGACTCATCAAGACCCATGCTCTCTTCTTCATCATTGACACGTGATCCGCCCGTAATTGCCATAGCGATATAATACACTACAACCGTTCCAATCAAGGTAAATGTACCAACAATTGCTACTGATTCAAGCTGAACGATAATTTGTCCCATACGATCATCTGCATCTTTAAGCGGTCCTGCCCAAAGAAGTGCTTTATCGGTTACTGCGAAGATACCCGTTGCAATCGCACCCCAAAGACCTGCTAGGAAGTGAACCCCAAAAGCATCCAATGAATCGTCGTAGCCCAATTTTTTCTTCAAAACCATTACTCCGAAGAATGCAACCAATGCTCCTGTGATACCGATGATAAATGCACCAGGAACCAAAACAAACCCTGCAGCCGGAGTAATCGCAACAAGACCTGCAATAGCACCCGTAGCTGCACCCAATAATGTTGCTTTCTTAAAGACCATGTATTCCAACATAATCCATGTAATCGCTGCGATAGAAGCTGCAATCGTTGTACTCAAATACGCTACACCCGCGATTGCATTTGCACCAAATGCCGATCCGCCGTTAAATCCGTACCAACCGAACCAAAGTAATGCCGCACCCAATGCTGTCAAGATAACACTTGCAGGTTTCATTGCTACTTTTGGATAACCGGCACGTTTACCAATCAATACTGCGAGCACCAAACCAGCCAAACCGCCGTTCATGTGAACAACCGTACCACCGGCGAAGTCAAGTGCGCCTAGGTTAAAGAGGTATCCGCCACCCCATACCATATGAGCAATCGGAGCATAAACCACTACCGTCCAAATCGCCGCGAATACCATCCATGTTGAAAACTTCATACGTTCAATGACTGAACCGGCAACAATTGCGATCGTAATCGCCGCAAATGTCCCTTGGAACACAACAAACACAAATTTAGGATAAAGTTGACCAAGTTCTACGCTTGTAAAATCGGTCCAAGCAATACCGTTAAGCATCACATTACTAAATCCACCAATAATTTGGTTCATTGACCCATCGGCTGTACCAAATGCAATTGAAAAACCGGCAATAATCCATGCGATAAATCCGACTACGAATGCTCCAAAAACCATAGAATAGGTATTCAAAACGTTCTTAGCGCGTGTCATCCCGCCATAAAACAGTGCCAAACCAGCAGGTGTCATCAACATAACTAATGCTGTTGACATCATCATCCATGCTGTATCACCTGAATTAAGAACTGGAGCCTCTTTTACTGCTTCAACCGCTGCTACAGCAGTTGTTGCAACTGCTGCTGTTGTCACCGCTACAGCATCAGATGCTGTAGTGACTGCCTCTTCTGCGAACGCCATCATCGGTGCAAGCGATAATGACCAAATGAATTTCTTCATCTCTACTCCTTTAAATTGTGTTATCAAAACTCAACCACCATTCTACAGACAAAACAAAGCAGTTCTCTGTGAATAAGTGCTTAAAATTTAATCACCCCCTTTTCTTATGAAGATTAAGCCTCATTGAGCTATAATCGAAAACTTAATCTTCACTTTTTCGGGGACTGCATGAACGACTTGCTAGACAACAGCGAAATTCACGATATTAACATAGAAGACACACTCAAGAGTAGTTATCTCGACTATTCTATGAGTGTCATCATCGGACGGGCATTGCCAGACGTACGTGATGGACTAAAACCGGTTCATAGACGTATCTTGTACGCAATGGACAAACTCAGCCTCTCAGCGGGTGCCAAATACAAAAAATCAGCCCGTATCGTCGGTGACGTCATCGGTCAATACCATCCGCACGGTGACACATCAGTTTATGATGCACTTGTCCGTATGGCACAGCCGTTTGCGATGCGTATGCCGCTTGTAGATGGTCAGGGGAACTTTGGTTCGGTGGATGGAGACAACGCGGCAGCCATGCGTTATACCGAAGCACGCATGACTCGCTATGCAGGAGAATTACTCAAAGATCTTGAAAAAGATACGGTCAATATGGTAGAAAACTACGATGGTACAACCGTTGAGCCTGTTGTTCTTCCTGCGCGTGTTCCTAATCTTCTTATTAATGGTTCCAGCGGTATTGCTGTCGGTATGGCTACCAATATCCCTCCTCACAATCCAAAAGAAGTTCTAAGCGCACTGGTGCATCTTATGGACAACCCTAATGCCTCACTCATCGAGATCATGCAGTTTATCAAAGCTCCTGATTTTCCTACCGGTGGAACCATTTACGGTAAAAAAGGGATTTTGGATGCGTACGAAACCGGTCGTGGACGTATCCGCGTACGTGCCAAGACTCATATCGAGAAAAAAGCTAATAAAGATGTCATCGTTATTGATGAACTTCCATATCAAGTCAATAAAGCGCGTCTTATCGAAACCATCGCTGATTTAGTTAAAGATAAGTATATCGAGGGAATCAGCGAAATTCGTGACGAATCGGACCGTGAAGGAATTCGTGTCGTTATCGAGCTCAAGCGCGACGCCATGAGTGAAATTGTCCTCAATAATCTTTACAAATCGACGAATATGGAGACGACTTTCGGAATTATTATGCTTTCGGTTTTCAACCAAGAGCCTCGTATCTTCTCACTTCTTGAAATGTTGGGTCATTTTGTCAATCACCGTAAGACCGTTATTATCCGCCGTACGATTTTTGATCTTGAAAAAGCCAAAGCGCGCGCACATATCTTAGAAGGTTTGAAAAAAGCCATCGATATTATCGATGAAGTCATTAAGACGATACGTGCTTCCGGAAATGAAGAAGATGCGAGAAATAACCTTGTGTCTGAGTATGACTTTTCTATAATCCAAGCAACAAGTATCGTTGCGATGAGACTGGGTCGCTTGACAGGTCTTGAGATAGAAAAAATTGAAAATGAACTTCGTGAGATTTTGGAGCATGTCGCTTATCTTGAGTCTATTTTACGCAGCGAAGAGGTCCTCAAAGATATTATCAAAGGTGAATTCGTTGAACTCTTAGAGCAGTTTAATATCGATCGCGTCACCGAAATCGAAGACAACTATGATGATATTAACATCGAAGACTTGATCCCGAATGAGCCAATGGTAGTAACCATCTCTCACCGTGGATACATCAAGCGTGTTCCTCTCGTAGCCTACGAAAAACAAAAACGTGGTGGTAAAGGCAAAATCGCTGCAACCACCTACGATGATGACTTTATTGAAAAATTCTTTACGTGTAATACTCACGATACCTTGATGTTCGTCACCGATCGCGGGCAACTCCACTGGCTTAAAGTGTACAAAATCCCAGAAGGATCTCGTACTGCCAAAGGTAAAGCAGTTGTCAATCTTATCAATCTTGAAGCGGATGAGAAAATCCGATCGATTATCCCTACGAGCGATTTTGATGAGAACAAATCACTGGTATTCTTTACACAAAACGGGGTAGTCAAACGTACTGCACTCAATGAATTCTCAAACGTTCGAAGCAATGGGGTTCGTGCGATTGTCCTCGATGATGACGATGCTCTTATTACCGCATACATCGCAACCGAAGAGACAAAATATCTCTTTATCGTGACGAAATACGCACAATGTATCAAGTTTGAGATTGAAAAAACACGTGACCAAGGACGAAGCACTCGTGGTGTCCGTGGTATTAAATTCAAAATAGAAGGCGACGTCGTTGTCGATGCCAATATCATCAAGAATGATGAACAAGAGATCTTGATGGTGAGTGAAAAAGGGATTGGAAAACGTACAACTGCCGAAGAGTATCGCCTTACCAATCGTGCAGGCACGGGCGTTATTGCAATGAAACTCAATGCCAAAACAGGAACGACTGTTGTTGGATGTCTTATGGTCGATGAAACAATGGACATGATGGCCCTCACGAAAAGCGGTAAAATGATCCGTGTTGACATGCAAACCATTGCGAAATCTGGACGTAATACCAGTGGTGTTTACATCATCAAAGGTGATGATGTCAAAAGTATCTCCCGTTGTCCAAAAAAAGAAGATGACGAAGAGGATGAAGGTGAAGAAGGCTCAAGTGAAGAGGGAACGTTGATTTTGGAATAGTATTTGCTTAAGTCAGATACTATTTAGCCTATTAAAGGAACATACCCATGAAATATTCACTAGCTCTGGCATTTATCCTCAGCGCATCCTTCTTGCAAGCAGGACTCCTGTCATCTAAAGATGACGTAAAAGTTCGCTGTGTTTACAGCGGAACGGATGGCAATTGTGTAGAGCCTTCACTTACAGCAACACATGAACTTGTCATTACTGTCTTTGGACAAGGTGTTGCACCTACGGTAACTTCATCACCTGCACAAGCGTATGCCCTAGCAAAACGTGCAGCGATGGCAGATGGATACCGTCAGATTGCTGAACGTGTTCAGGGTGTCCATGTTGAAGGTCAAGACTTTGTCAAAAATATGATGCTTCAGCGCTCAACCGTTCGTACTTCTGTTGAAGCCATGGTGCGCGGTGCGAATGTCATGGATACTACTTTTAAAGACGGTTTATGCGAAATCGAACTCGAAATCGTCCTCTCATACTCGCGGCTTTCCAAATAATCAGTGCGTGCACGCTGATAGGAGATGATTTTCTTATCGGTTATCGCGTCACAACCAAAAACTCCGCTGTTCAAACTGAAAAACTCTCTGTATCCAAATCTATGACCCCGTGTACCGGATTAAAAAAAAACTCGCTGATCCTCTCCCGCCAATCCAATGAACTTTTAGAAACAACCCTTAAGAATAATGAAGAAGAATTTTTCACCTTCGTGACACACCAAACCCTTCATGTGCAAAGTCACCAAACCATTAACCTACAAGCGCACAACTCCATTGAAACACTCACTCTTCCTACCCACTGCTATGCAGTCGAGTTTAATGATGACACTGCTACAATAACCCTATTACAATAAGGGATTTATCTACCATGAAAATTGCCATCGTTGAAGACGATATTAATATGCGTAAATCACTCGAAATTGCTATGGCAGAGTATCCACATTTCGAAGTACATACCTTTAAAAGCCCAAAAGACGCCCTCAAAAAACTGGATGACACCTTTGAACTTATCATCAGTGATATCAATATGCCGGGAATGGATGGTATAGAGTTTGCCAAAACACTGGCAGGAAAATACGAGATCATCTTTATTACCGGAAATGCAACCCTTTCACGTGCGATTGAGTCCATCCAACTTGGCGTAAAAGATTTTCTCCTTAAACCTTTCGAAATCGAAACGCTCATAGCCGCAATCGAACGAAGTGCTACCGTACAAAAAAAGACAAAAAAATCTGCTCCCAAATGTGCTCTTAAATCCGGCTCTTTTCTAGGGACTTCTCCTGCCCTAGAAAAGCTACTTTCGTATATCGATAAAGCAGCACGAACGGATGCCAGCATACTATTACTAGGTGAAAGCGGTGTAGGCAAAGAGGTTTTTGCCTGCCATATTCATGAAAAATCATCCCGTTTTGATAAACCTTTTGTTGCTATCAATATGGCGGCAATTCCTGAGAATTTGATCGAAAGTGAACTTTTTGGATTCGAAAAAGGGTCCTTCACCGATGCCATAGAAACCAAAATTGGACAATTTGAATCGGCAAACGGAGGGACGCTCTTTCTCGATGAAATCTCAGAAATGCCTTATCCTCTCCAAGCAAAACTGTTACGAGTACTGCAAGAGCGTGAAATTCGACGACTTGGTTCCTCCAAAAGCATCAAAATCGACGTTCGAATTATTTGCGCCACCAATGCGAATTTACAGCAAAATATTCAAGAAGGAAAATTTAGAGAAGACCTCTATTATCGACTCAATACCATCCCCCTCTCCATCCCCCCTCTTCGAGAACGACGTGAAGAGATACTCCCTATCGCAACTGCCATTTTGGAGCAAAATTGCACCCAATACGACTTTAATAGAAAATCCTTTGATGATGAAGCCAAAGCTGCTTTAGAACTCTATACATGGCCAGGCAATATCCGCGAACTCATCTCCGTCGTCGAACGTTCAGCCATACTCAGTGATGGAGACCGTATCGGTGTCAATGATTTGTTTTTAGAAGCACGAGGATTTGGGCGAATTTAATACAGTTTTTTTCAAGCCCTAAGACGCTATAATCGCGAAATTATTATCCACTTTTAGGAACATGTCCATGAAACGTTATAATGTCGCAATTGTTGGTGCTAGCGGTGCCGTCGGTGAAGAAATCTTACGTGTTTTTGAGGAAATCGATTTTCCTTTCGCAAAAATCATTCCTCTTGCCAGCGCACGAAGCGTTGGGAAAATGGTCATGTTTAACGATCAAGAACTCCCTATTCAAGAACTAACAAAGACCATTTTTGATGAAGAAAACATTGAAATAGCTCTCTTTAGTGCAGGGGGAAATATTTCTGCAGAGTTTGCGCCGTATGCGGCAGCAGCAGGTGCAGTGGTTATTGACAATACCAGTCACTTTCGTATGTTTGAAGATGTCCCTCTTGTCGTTCCTGAAGTCAATCCTGAAGACATTTCACAATGGCGCAACCGTGGTATCATCGCCAATCCGAACTGCTCTACCATCCAAATGGTTCAAGCACTCAAACCTCTCGATGATGCTTACGATTTACAGCGTATCGATGTAAGCACCTACCAAGCAACTTCAGGAGCAGGTAAATCCGCGATGGAAGAGCTTGTTGAACAAATGCAAGCTTTTTTTGCCTTCAAACTTGATGATACCCAGCCAAAAAAGTTTCCTCACCGCATTGCACTCAATGCCATTCCTCAAATCGATTCGTTTACCGACACGGGCTACACCAAAGAAGAACTCAAAATGGTGAATGAAACCCAAAAAATCATGCACAAAGACATTGAAGTGAGTGCAACGTGTGTCCGTATCCCAACACTTCGCGGTCATGCTGAAACCCTCACCCTTACGTTTGACGGTGCTGTCAATGCGGATGAAGCACGCGAACTCTTGCGCAAAGCACCGAACATTATCATTTTGGATACACCAGAAGAGAGTATCTATCCGATGCCATCTCTGTGTATGGATCAAAATGAAACTTTTGTAGGACGTATCCGCAATGATTTGTATCGTGAAAATGTTCTCCACTTGTGGGTTGTAGCAGATAACCTTCGTGTAGGTGCAGCTACCAATGCCGTACGTATCGCCCAAAAATGGGTAGAAATGCAAGGAAACTAAAGATGAACTTCATCGAAAACCTATTTGAACACGGCTTATGGAGTTCGCGATTTATTATTGTTTTAGCAGTCGTCTTTGGCTTGCTCGGTGCAATTTTGCTCTTTACGATTGCCAGTTTTGATATTTATCATACAGCATCATACGTTATCAATTCCTACCTCACACACGGGCATCCTGAACATTTTCACGAAGATGTCATCGGAGGGATTATCGGTGCGGTTGATCTATACCTCATTGGTGTTGTAATGATTATTTTCTCTTTTGGTCTTTATGAACTTTTTATTTCCGATATCGATCCGGCGAAGGATGAACACGGAACAGAAAATCAACTCCTCGCTGTCCATTCCCTCGATCAACTTAAAGATAAAATTTCAAAAGTTATCGTTATGGTTCTCGTTGTTGGCTTTTTTCAAAAAGTTGGACGTACAGAGTTTAATGGAGCATTAGAGTTATTGTATCTTGCTCTCTCCATCACGGCCGTTTCTGTCGGTCTTTATTTCTTAAGTAAAGTAGGACATCATGAGTAAAATTTTTGTTGATGCGTGTTTTGGTAAAGAGACTCCCCACACACCCGTATGGATGATGCGTCAAGCAGGTCGCTATCTCCCTGAATACATGGAAGTGCGCAAACGTGCCGGAAATTTTTTAAATCTTTGTCATGCTCCCGATATGGCAGCTGAAGTTACGATTCAACCGTTGGATATTGTCGGTGTTGATGCTGCGATTTTATTCAGCGATATTTTAGTCGTACCTAACGAAATGGGGATGAAGCTCGATTTTATAAATGGCGAAGGGCCGGTTTTTGAAAAACCGATCACCTGTGAAGAGGATTTAGACGCTCTTATCGGCGGAGATGAAGCCGCTTCAAAACTCACCTACGTGTATGAAACGATCAAGATTTTACGCGCACAGCTAGATGCACGCGATGATGAAAAAGCACTCATCGGCTTCACGGGAGCACCGTGGACACTTGCAACGTATATGATCGAAGGACATGGGACAAAAACGTACAACGTTTGTAAAAAAATGATGTATTCCAATCCAGAACTCTTGCATAAAATCCTTCGAAAAGTGACCGAAGTAGTCAAGCTCTATATGGAAAAACAGATCCAATCAGGAATTGATGTCGTACAAATCTTCGACAGTTGGGCTGCTGCGATTGAACCAAGTAAATACGATGAATTTTCATGGAGCTATATGGTCGAGATCGCAGAGTATTTAAAAACAAAATACCCACATATCCCCGTCATTATGTTCCCAAAAGGTGTTCCTGCATTTTTAGATCACGTGTATGGAAACTTCGATGTTTTTGGAGTCGATTGGAGTACACCAATGGCATTGGCAAAAGAGAAACTTGGGGATCGTTATGTTCTCCAAGGCAACATGGAACCCTGCCGTTTGTATTCCAAAGAAGAAACAACCGCATCCGTCGAAGCACTCCAAGAAATCATGGGTGGAAAACGCCACATTTTCAACTTAGGTCACGGAATCCTCCCTGATGTCCCCGTTGAAAATGCAAAACACTTTGTGCGTGAGTGTCAACGAGTCAGTAAAAAATAATATGAGTACCATCTTCGGTCCCATCCATTCACGTCGTTTTGGCGTGTCACTTGGGATTGATCTCTCTTCTTCTGCTAAACAATGCAACTTTGATTGTCTCTATTGTGAACTTACTCCTATGCAAGCCATCAAAGCACAACACACCGTAACCAGCGCAGAAACAATACTCCATGATTTAAAAGAAGCTCTAAAATCTCATCCCAATATCAATGTTATCACCCTCACCGCCAATGGTGAACCAACGATGTATCCGTATTTGAATGAACTCATCACCGGAATTGATGCTATTAAGGGAGATATTCAAACTCTCATT
>Ga0265593_1000424_pt1 | contig 23995 bp, 16 predicted proteins | sample saktaG_8_FD_190136 | JGI IMG/M metagenome (GOLD analysis project Ga0265593, IMG submission 190136) | Saline water microbial communities from Sakinaw Lake, British Columbia, Canada - sak_2011_5_24_36m | ecosystem: Environmental > Aquatic > Non-marine Saline and Alkaline > Saline ...
GGAAAACCAAAGTCGTTAGATTGTGGTGTTTTTTGTGTAAAACAGGCCAATCCAATACTGATTGGTAAATTTGCGCAAACGGGTAAAAACTCTCACCCCGGGTGATGGGCATCCTTGCCGCCTGCGCGGGGGTAAATGCCCTTGAACAACAAGTCCAGGCAATAAGGGTAATCTGGCGCTGTCGGATTTATGAATGGCATTTATCAGTCACGGACTGATAAAAATGGCCGGTCTGGGATCGTGTCGCGCAGACACCCCTCGCATGGAAAGCTTCCCGTGCGCCGCCCCCTGCCTTATGCAAACTCACCCGGGCATCCACGGGCCGTTGCCCACGTCGAAGGGGGGTTCCCATTTTAGGCCACGCTCTTCCGGTAGAGAATGGCCTTGCCGAGCCTAGGGCTCCAGCACCCACTGACGACGATGGCCCTGCCGTCGCGAACCGAATAGGCGTCGCCCTGTTTCTTTAGACTGCTGGCCGGGACCGACCCGTAAGCGTAATAGTCCATGCCGCTGGCCACCAGCGTGGCGTTGTTGCAGTGCCAGTAGGTTGCCGTCCCTTGGACGTTGCCCCCCAGGTCGGCCACCCACTTTTTGCCCGTCTTCCCATCCTTTGCGGCGGGCGGCGCGGGGGCGGCTTCTGGCTTGACCAGAGCAGGGGCGGACAGCGGCCCCGGTTCCGGTTGGCTGGCTGCCAGTTTGGGCGGTGAATCCTGGGTAACCGTTTCAGTACGGGGCTTTTCGGCCACTGCCGTAGGCGTTGTTGCCATGGGCGCTGCCAATGCTGGCGTTGCGGCGGATGCCAAGGTTACAGGCTGCACCTCGGCAGGAAGAGCCGGTTTCGTGTCCGATCCGCGCCCGGATGCCGCCACAGGCGGCATGGCGACAGCGGTCGGACGCTTTTCATCCCGCCAAGGGCCGATACCCGGTTTCTCGTGAACGAAGCCTATTTTCTCGCCCCTTAGAAACCTAAGCGATTCATTGAGTTTATGATTTTCTTCAATGAGGGAACCGTTAGCGTAAAAGCGGCCAGCGGCAAATGCAGCCGCCACTAGGGCAACTATAAGGTAAAAATTATTCAAACCATTACTCATCTTTATCAACTTAAAAACCTGCTCCTGAATAGAATAATTGGGTGCGGCACCAAAGGCAGAAACCGTGCGGATTTTTGGTGATGCCTTACATTGACATACACGGTCGGGCTGGGTATGAAAACCACTCATGAGTTGACCAAATATGATCCGAAAGTGCCGCAGCCATGGCGGGTGTCCGTTGTAGCCACCTGCCAGTGTCGCCCTTGATCCGCAATGTCCTGACCGGCCAACAGAAATTGTAGCTGTATGCCACAAAATACGTCACCGCATTGTGCATGTCCCAGTCCTTTGAAAAACGCAGGGTTTTACGCGCTTTCCTGGCATTCTGGTCCCGGTCGGTGCCGTTGTGCCGTTCGACAAACGACGTGTTGATGGTGTTGCTGACGGTTGACCGGAATATGAGCATCAGCAAAACGCTCAACGTGCCAAAAACCAGCGTCTTGGCAATATTTATGACGCGGCCGCCCTGGCGCGTCTTGCGCACAGTGGCATGACACAAATCCTTATGCCATCTCCTTCCGCGTCGAGCCGTCGGGTTGCCGCACCTCGACCGCACAGGCCTGTTCAATGGACGGTTCATAAGGCTGGCGCTCGTCTGATGTGATCAATAGGTCCGTCCGCTCGCCAGTGCGCTTTTTGGCCTCATCCACCACCTTCTGACACTGCCCCGAGTGCGCTTCCCGGGTACAATGCTCAACAACAACCGGTGTTCAGGGTCAATCGCAACACGGTCCCAGTTGTCCCCGAAGGTTTCCCCACTCTCTTCGCAGCGGGCTTCCTTCTTGTAGACAAACGACCACTTCTCGTCGAATTGCAACTCCCTGGTCAGCGGGGAGACGGCGACGAGCTCGTCGTGCAACTTCCGGGCATGGCCGCCGGCGAGGCGGGCGTAGCGCATCACGGTGTTTTGGTTGACCTTCACCAACCGGCTGATGCCCCGTATCCCGCACCCTTCGCGCAGATGCTCCATCACCGAGACTGTCTTTGCCAAGGGCAGGGGGCTATGTTCAAGCACGGTGCCCTTCCGCTCCGAAAAGCACTTCATGCAGGCCACGCAATGAAGGCAGCGGATTTGGCGCTTGTGGCCGCTCCACCCATGCCATCGCAGGTTGCCTTTCCCTCGGATCCCAGCATCTGGGCATGAAGGGTTCTGACAGCAAAAGTCTTCAAGCTGGCACATGCAATTCCCCTGTTAGGATTGTTAGCCACCAGAAAAAGATACGACATATCAAAATGATATGTCAATGTAAGGCACCACCGGAATTCCTAGAGACGATCCCCGACGCCAGGGTCCGGGTGCTGAACGGCCCGGACACGCTCAGGCAATTGCTGGCGATCCGGGCCAGCCAGTGCGAACCGCAATCCGATCAGGCCGAGTTCTATGTGATCGGGCGGGTCAGGATGCGCATGGGGTTCGACTGGGTGCCGGTGATCCATAGGCGCAAATACCACCGGCGGACATTCACCGAACGGGGCAACTGTATTTTGCGTGGACATGACTTTATGCGCTTCCCGCAAGGACTTCGATTGCCGTCGCCCCGACTATGCTCTCCCAGTCTGCCTGATTGCTGAAACCGCTTATGAGACGGCGTGAGCGAAAACAGCATGAATATTGGCGTAGGAATTGTAGCTCTGTTACTATTATGCATTTGAATATCTACTGAATCCGTGTTGCGAAGTTGATTCCTCAGGCCATCATTGCTGATCCACAGAGTCCCTCCGGGCGAAGAATAATAATGAGTAAACGCGATTTACATGGTTTGAGTCTAATTGCCCTAGCTCTGTTGATTTCATGCTGCGGATGGAAAGGCGGCTGGCTGACTACCGTAGGTCCGGATTATAAAATGGGCCCGCTACCGACCGCAAGCCGCTGGTATTCCTCCTTGGATAACGACGGAATGCCCATCGCCCATGGGGGGGATACGTCCGATCTGAGGCGATGGTGGGATCGGTTCAATGACCCGGCGCTTAGCCGACTATTGGCGGCAGCCCAAAAGGAAAGCGCGTCCGTCGCTGCGGCCAAGGCGCACATCGAACAAGCCAGAGCCAGCCTCATCGTTTCCAATGCCTCTGCGCTCCCCAGTCTGGATGTGAATGCGGGAATCACCCAGTCTGGCATCAACATCAGCAACCTTAACGTGGGCGGTCAATCTTTAACCATCCCCCCTATTGATATCACCATGTATAAAGTGGGTGTCCAGTCGAGTTGGGAGGTTGACCTCTTCGGCGGGCTGGCGCGGCAGTCGGAGGCCTCGCAGAGCCAGCTTGAGTCTAGCACTGCGTCATGGCACGCTGCGCGGGTGGCCGTCGCGGCGACGGTGGCCGATGCCTATGTGGCCTACCGCGCCTGCGAGGTGCAAGTTAAGCTGGTTGCCGCCGATGCCGAATCCCTCGAAAACTCGGCCCGGCTTTTAGGTGTCATCGGGGATGCCGGTTTCCGCCCCCAGGCAGATGTCGCCTTGATCAAAGCCAGTTCCGCCGACGGAAAGAGAAATCTGCAAGAGCAACAAACTCAATGCGAACGGTCAATCAAGGGATTGGTGGCGATCAGTGGTTTGAGGGAAGGGGAGGTCCGCCAGTTATTGACGGGAACGACTGAGCGGGTGGCCCAGTTACCGGATCCACTGCCGTTCAACATAGACGCCATGCCTGCCCGTGTGCTTTTACAGCGCCCGGATATCGCCGCAGCGGAGCGCGATGTGGCGGAGGCCAGCGCCACCATCGGCGTGGAGCGAGCCAAGCAATTCCCCAAACTTTCACTGACCGGGAATGTCTCTCGCATGTTGGCAAACTTGGATCTCAACGTCATATCGGTGATGGGCATTGGACTGCAAACCTGGTCCGTCGGTCCCTCGCTGACCTTGCCGCTGTTCGATGCCGGCAAACGGGTTGCCAACACAAGGGCCGCCCAAGCCCAATATGAGTCTGCGTTGGCGAACTTTCGGGCCAAAGTGCGGACAGCCGCGAAAGAGGTGGAAGAAGCCCTGTTGCGCTTGGACAGCGCCGGTAAACGCTTGCCCCAAGCCCGCTTGGCAGCCGACGAGTATCAAAAGAATTTTCAGGCTATGCAGGAATTGTACCAAGTCGGCTTGGGCAGCTTGATTGATGCCGAATCCGCCCGCCGCAGTGCGCTTTCCGCCCAAGTGATTGTGGCTAAGCTGGAGCAAGAACGAGTGGGGGCTTGGATCGCCCTCTACCGAGCCGCTGGCGGCAGTTGGGAAGACAGTGCGTCCGCCGCCAAACCCAAAACCGACGCTTCCCGTGTCCAGTAATCGCCGGGGACGAGGCTGCCGTGACGGTCAATTACATGCCGAAAAGGGGAAGTCGTGACCAAAAAAACGCTAGGTATTGTGCTGATTATCGTGGTCTTGATCGTAGCTGGCGTTATCGCCCTTGAGCGATTCAAGCATGACGCCAAGCCAGCCGTGGCGACGGAGCCGCCCCCGGTTCTGAGCGTCAACCTCACCCAAGCCGTGCCGAGGAATATCCCGCTTTCTTTGTCAGCCTATGGCTCCGTGGCTGCTTGGCAAGAAGCGGTCATCGGTTCGGAGGTCAACGGCCTGCGCTTGGTCGAAGTCCGCGCCCAAATCGGCGACACGGTGCGCAAGGGGCAGGTGTTAGCGGTTTTTGACGATAAGACCGTGTTGACCCAAGTGGCCCAAAGCCAGGCCAGCGTGACCGAGGCCGAGGCCAATCTGTCCGAGGCTAGGCTCAAATCCCGTCAAGCCCAACTAGTGGCGGGTTCCGGTGCGCTGAGTGAATTGCAGGTGACCGAATACGCCACCAGCGAAAAATCCGCCCAAGCCAAGCTACAATCGGCAAAAGCCCAGTTGGATGCCCAACAGCTACAGCAGCGCTATACACGGGTTTTGGCCAGCGACGATGGCATCATTTCCGCCCGCAGCGCGACCTTGGGCGCCGTGGTTAACCAAGGGCAGGAGCTATTCCGTTTAATCCGGCAAAACCGTCTGGAGTGGCGGGCCGAACTCACATCCGACGAACTGTCACTGGTGAAACCCGGTTTGACCGTCACTGTAGCCGCAGCGGGGCTTGCCCCGGTCAGCGGCAAGGTTAGGATGCTAGGGCCGACGGTGGACAGCGAAGGACGTAAGGGCTTGGCCTATGTGGATTTGCCGGGCGCAGTCGCGCACGGCTTGCGTCCGGGCATGTTTGCCAAGGGTGAGCTTCACTTGGGCTTTAGCACAGGGCTAGGTGTGCAAGAGGATGCGCTGTATGTGCGTGACGGCTTTAGCTATGTGTTCCGCGTGGGCGAAAAAAGCGGCGATCAGGTTAAGGTGTTTCAGCTTAAGGTACAGACGGGCCGCCACTTCGAGGATTGGGTGGAAATCGTAAGCGGCGTGAATCCGGCGGATAAACTAGTGGCCAGAGGCGTCTCTTTCCTGACTGACGGGGATAGCGTGAGAGCGGTGCCTAAATGAATGTTTCCGCTTGGAGCATCCGTAACCCCGTTCCGGCGTTGATGTTATTTGCATTGCTGATTTTTGGGGGTCTGGTCAGTTATCGTTCCATGATGGTGCAAAACCTTCCCGACATGGATTTGCCGGTGGTGATCATTTTCGCTGCCAACGGCGGTGTCTCGGTAAAACTGACCGTGCTAGGCGGTGGGCCCAACATCTTCAGCATCAGCCCCCGCGTCGAGCAACTGGTCGCACCCCCGGTGCAGAATCTGACCGTTAAAATCACCTCACCTGCCTCCTTGATCACAGTCGGGCGCACCCCCATCACGGTGCAAGGCACGGTGTCCGACCCGACCGCCAACCTGACCCTCAACGGCGCGCCGGTCACGCCGGGCGGCGACGGCAGTTTCAGCGCCAATGTCAGCTTGCAGGAAGGCAACAACACAATCATCGCCGATGCCAAGAACGCTGCGGGACAGGAAGTGACCGACTCCCTCTCGGTGTCCTTGGATAGGACGCCGCCCTATGTCACCATCGAATCCCCTGCCGACGGCACGGTAGTTTATGACAGCACCGTGGACGTGTCCGGCCTGGTCAACGACATCGTGCGCGGCACGGTGAGCGCGGGACAGGCCAACGTCACCGTCAACGGCAAGACCGCCACCGTCTCCAATCGCAGCTACAGCGCCTTGGCCGTGCCGCTGGCGGAAGGGACGAACACCCTGAGTGTCAGCGCTGCCGACGATGTGGGCAATGTCGGCCATGCCCAGACCACCGTCATCTACACCAAGCCCGGCGCGAAACACGTCCAGGAGATTTCCGGCAACAACCAGGGCGGCAAAATTGGCACAGCCGTGGCCAATCCGCTCAAAGTGCAATTGGTGGATGAAAAAGGCCAGCCCGTCGCCGGCCAGGGTGTCATCTTCCGCGTCACGCAGGGCGACGGTGTCGTCGGCGTGGGTACGGCAGACATTGGCCAGGCCAGCCTGGCCAATACCGGCGCGGACGGCACCGCCGCCACTGGCTTCCAGCTTGGCTCCCGTGCAGGGCAAGGCAACCAACGGGTTCGCGCCACGGGCGGTGGGCTTTGACGGCGAGGTCGTTTTCTCCGCCTCGGCAGACCCCTCGGCAGGCAGCAAGGTCAGCGTCAACTCCGGCAACAACCAGCGCGGCGCAGTCAGCCAGCCGCTGCCACTGCCCTTGGTCGCCGTCGTCACCGATGATGGCGCGAACGTCGTGGCCGGGGCATCCATTGAATTCAAGGTTACCCAAGGCACTGGCACCTTCCAAAACGGCCAGGCCAGCTACACCGTCAACACCGACAGCGACGGCCGCGCCTCGGCCAAACTGACTTTGGGTCCCGAGGAAGGGCTGGATGGTCAACGCGCCACCGCGACCCTGGTCGGCACCAGCCTTTACGCCGGCTTCACCGCTTCGGGGCTGAAGAGCGGCGATGCGGGCAACACCCGCATCAGCGGCGTGGTGCAAGACAACCAAGACGCGCCACTGCCGAAGGTCACCGTGCGCGTGGACGGCACCACCCGGCAGGCCGAGACCGACGCCCAGGGCAAATTTCAAATCGACAACGCCCCGGTGGGCCCGGTGCGCCTTGTCGTCGATGGCAGCACCACCACCGTGGCGGGCGAATGGCCCACGTTGCCGTTCAACATCGTCACCATCGCCGGGGCCGACAACCCGCTGTCCGCGCCGGTCCACTTGGTCAAGCTCGACACCGCCCACGCCGTCACCATCGGCAACCAGGATGCCGTCATCACATTGGCCGATGTGCCAGGCTTCAAGCTGGAGGTCAAGGCCGGTTCGGCCACCTTCCCCGACGGCAAGAAGACCGGCAAGATTTCGGTGACCCCGGTGAACGCCGACAAAGTGCCGATGCCGCCGCCCAACGGCATGCAGCCCCAGTTCATTGTCACCATACAGCCGGTTGGCACCAAGTTCGACCCGCCCGCCAAGCTGACCCTGCCCAATGTGGACGGACACAAGCCCGGTGCGCAGGTGGAAATGTATTCCTTCGACCACGACCTGGAGGAATTCGTCTCCATCGGCCTAGGCACGGTCAGTGCCGACGGCAGCCTGATCGCCAGCAACCCCGGCGTGGGGGTCATCAAGGCGGGATGGCATTGCGGAAGTCAGCCGGGGGGAGCGGGGTGTGCGAACAATTGTGCGGTTTGCAATGACTGCGATGGGAAGTGCAATTGCGTACCCAAAGATGGCGATCCACGCTTGCCCGAGTGTCAGAAGTGCCAAACCGGTTCAGCCGTCCCCGACCCGGCGAAAAACGACACTTGTTGCGGTGGCGGATCGAGCATCTGCAAGACGGGTGCTTGTACCCCCGTCAAACTCGACAGCGCCGATGCCGAGGCGGATGGTAAGAAAGAGGATATAGTCGCTTTCAAGACCGGCGGCACATCTGTCAACTTCACTGGTACCGCTACGGGCAGTAATTGCGATTACGAATACAAATGGGATTTCGGCGATGGGCAGACTGACACCACCCAAAGTCCTGCCCATACCTATGCCAATCCTGGTGAATTCACCGCCAAACTTACCGTCAAGTGCAAAAAATGCGGTCCTGCCGAGAAGACAGACACAGTAAAGGTTTATGTTGTTCAGGTTGAGCTAGTAACTCCAAAGGGTGATCCTGTTGGTGCGCCGGTAGACTCGGGCGACGGACAAAACGAATTTACCTTCAACAACGCCAGCCCAGGTGTGCTGACGATCAACTTTAAGGCCAAAGTGACACCGAATACAGTCGATCTGAACAAAGTAAAGGATAAAGTCTTTTTCACGGTTGCGAATGTCGGGGGATCTCCGACCTGGGATGCGGCAAACCCCGGTGGAAAATCCTCGATTAGCGGTACGGATTTAGTGGCGAAGGCGAACTTTTCAGGCTTGCCGGCAAACAACACCGATTTCGGAACCAAGAAGGTAGAATTAAAATTCGATGGAAATATCATCGAATCACCCAATATTGAAGTTTTCTTCAATCGGGATGCGACAAATCATCCGGGCGGTCAAGCTGGTAGCCCCAATTGGTTTCAATATTGGGGGAGTATTTCCGGTGTTGCAAACCTAATATATGGCGGTGCTGGGTCTGGTCAATTTGGTGAAGTAAGAGGAATGTTGTATTGGAGTTATACTGCAGTTCCAGAAAAGATAAATGTATATATGATGGATGCTAGCAGAACTGAAGGAAAAAGTTACGGTGTAGGGAAGTTCTTCTCAGGGATAGATAGGTTTATGTGTACGTCAGTTCATGAAAGGAAGCATACAGTGCAGATAGCTAACGCTGATACCTTAGTTGGTAACTCGGGGTCGTTCAGATATGGGTGGTCATTTAATCAAGGGACGCACAATCACTGGACAGTGGGAGCAGACGCAAAGTGGGGCGTTGCTAATGTGGATGATGATGGCAATGGGATTGTAGACGATGCAGCAATTGTTTCGCCATTCGAGCCTGGTAATGGAGACGACGCAAATTTGACTCATGCTACATACTCAGATTGGCCTGCGGCTTGGCCATTGCCAGCCCCAAATAATGCACCTCACCCACTAGAGAGCGATGCAATAAACGTCTGTGATAATGCGATGAACGAACATGATAAAGCGGGTGTTGATTGGGCTGACCCTGGAAAGCAACACGCTACAATCAACGACTATAAGGACTGATTAGGTAAATCTGGAGTTTTCAAAAGATGCGCATAACAGCATATATATTTATTTTTGGTATTTTCTGGTGGTGTTTTCCTGTGGGGGCATCGTATGGCCCTATGCCGCCTTCAACGCTCATTACGGAATCCGAAATAATTGCGGTTGGAGGAGTTGAATTAAAGGGTACTCAGCTAACGTTTGCTGTTGATAATGTGCTGAAGGGGAATATTAAAACTTCGGAGATTAACTATCTGTTGTTTCCAGAATATGTTCCAAATTTTGAAAGAAAAGTTCTTTTGGAAAAGCTCGCAGGTACCGATCTGAAAAGAACCATTGTACTTGGTCGGCTTAGTAAGGATAATAATCATTCAATATTATTGATTAATTCGATATTTTCAATATGGCCTCAAGGCTTGGATTCAATAATCGGTAATATCTCTTTCGAGGAATCAAAAGCTCTCATTGAATCTGTTATTCATTACGAGAGCGTGAAAAATGATTTAGATAAGTTAATTAATGAGCTGATTTTTGATATATATCGTAATAATTTTGTCTCGGTAGTTGAGTATAGTAATAACCGTCTAGCGGATGACATAGGAGGCGGCAGTCGAGCTATTCGTAAGCAAATTCTTGCAGTGGCATTTGCAAGGTTTTTAGCTAGAGAAAATAACTTCCAAAGCCCCGATAATCAGGTTTTTTTAGAGATTTCTGATTCTCTGCCTCAAACGTTGGCAGTCCCATGGTTAATTGATATAGCTAAGTCAAAAACAACCAGTGCCAATACAGCATTCTCTAAGGTGGTTTCAAATTTCAGAACCCGCCGTTTTCTCTCAGATAAAACAGTTGGAATTGAACAAATTACATCAATTTATAGCGAGCAAAGAGAAAAATTTCTTGATTATGATTTCAAAGATGCGCTGACAATGTTAAATTCTGATCATGAGATAATACGTGATAATTCAGGGGTTTTGCTTGGTAAGCTCCTTGGATTACCCGAAAAATCGATAGCGAAGGAATTGTCAACTAGAAAAAGTATTCAGGAACTTCGCGATTTTTGGCAGAAAAAATTTGTTACCCGGTCTAATCCGTAACCCGTAACCGTCTTTTCGGGTTCTGCCGCATGGGGACGAGCCGGGTAGACATTGCAACGCGGATAATGGCGCAATGCGATGGGATATGCCAACCAGCCTTGCCATCGGAGTTATTGAATGTTGGGCAACGATGGAGCCGTTGCCCAACCTACAAGGTTTTGACACGAATCCATGAAAGCAGAACCGCTACTTAAGGAACGCCTCATCCTAGACGGCAACAGTTTTGCTGAACTGATGCTCTGGCGTTTACCTAGACCCGTTAAAGGAAGTTCACATGATTTTAAATATAGGTTGGCTTTCGTGGTGGATGGTATTTGTGTGATGCGCTACGACAACGAAGTCGGCAAAGGTGACCACAAGCACATTGGCGGCGCAGAATACGCTTATGTTTTTATCTCGCCGCAACGCTTGCTGGCAGATTTCTGGAACGATGTGGATGCTTGGAGTGGATTTCATGAATGAGGTAACTATTGGCGTGGCTAACCGGGACACAGTTTCGGCCCGGTTTATCAATGCATTTGAAACAGGTAAGCCGCAAGGTAATTATATTAACTTTGAAAACGAGCGGTTGTTATGGAAGACACTGACCTTGGAGCGTTGGGAACTTCTTAAGGTATTGACCGGCGCTGGTTCTGTGACCCTACGCGACGTGGCAAGCCGCGTGGCCCGTGATGAGAAGGCAGTTCAAGGTGATGTGGAAGTCTTGTTGAACACTGGCTTTCTGGACAAAACCGAGGAGGGCGAGATTGTTTTCCCCTACGATGCTGTGCATGTGGATTTTGTGCTGAAGGCGGCATGAATAATCTATTGGGGGTTCTGATGCTCTTGCTTGCGCTCTTTTCGCAAGCCGGGTAGGTCGGGCAACGTCTTTTTGTTGCCCGACATTGCAACGTGGATAATGGTGCAATGCGATTGGATGCGCCACCATGTTGGGCAACGATGGAGCCGTTGCCCAACCTACAAGGCTCCAGCGCTCGCCGTTATACACAAGTGTAAGAGGCCCGTCATTCCGGCATGGACTGCCGGAATCCAGTCACAAGGATGTGAACCTAGGGGGCTGGCAACTTAACTGAATCAAGCACTTGTGCAAGCGGCAAGTTACCGTCCTTAGGCTCTGGATTCCGGCAGTCCATGCCGGAATGACGGCGTTTTTGGGTCGGCCGGGTAGGTCGGGCAACGTCTTTTTGTTGCCCGACATTGCAACGCGGATAATGGCGCAATGCGATTGGATGCGCCATCATGTTGGGCAACGATGGGGCCATTGCCCAACCTACAAGGCTACTACATGGACGAACATGTGGAAAAAGCGGTAAAAGGTTTAATGTTGATATACCAAGTCATTGAGGCTGAAGAAATGGTCAACCATTGTGAGTTTTTATAGCCGTGATGATGATATCTCGGTTTCTAGCAGTCTTGCTCGCGATTTATTCACAAGCGAGCTTTTCCGCCGACGAATGGCTAAAGGACGAGGTGCTCAAGCAATTGTCCGAATTGCGCCAGGACAATGCCAAGCTGCACGGGGAAGTGGATGTGCTGAAAAAGCAACTGGCCGGGATGGACAAGGGCAAGCCGTCGAAATCCGCCAAGCCACTGGCTGAACTCATCGGCGGCAGGGCCACCTTGGGCAATGCCAAGGCCAAACTCGTGGTGGCCGAGTTCACCGATTTTGAATGCCCGTTTTGCAAGAAGTTTAGCTTGACCACCTTTCCCGAGTTCAAGCAGCGCTATGTGGACACCGGCAAGGTGCAGTATGTGGTGCGGGATTTCCCGTTGGGGTTTCATGCCCAAGCCCAAGCCGCCGCCGTCGCCGCACGTTGCGCCGGGCAACAAAATGCCTTCTGGCCGATGAGACAGAAGCTATTTGAGAATCAGGCCAAGCTCGGGCGGGATTTGTATCTGTCAGTGGCTGCGGAACTCAAGCTAGACAGTGGCAAGTTTAAATCCTGCCTGGACAATCCCGCCATGGCCGATGCAGTGGGCCAGGATGTGGCCTATGGCAACCGCGTCGGGGTGCAGGCGACGCCGACGTTTTTGATTGGCAGGATTGAGTCCGGGCAAGTCAAGGACATGAAGGCGGTTTCAGGGGCGATGGCGTTGGGCGATTTTTCGAAATTGATCGATTCGTTAGTGGAATCCCACTGAGCAACTCAGACCGACTCGGTTTTCAAGACCGCGTCGGTCTTGCTTGCCAAACGGGTTATTTTTTTTACAGTGCGCCGGTTGACCGGGGCTTTGACAGTCGGCGTAGCGACATGAAGGAAACCGTATGAAAACCACACAAACACCTTGGGCCTGTCTTTGGATGGCGGCGGCTTTGCTTTGCTTAAATATAGGCTGGGCGGATGCCGCCGTGAAACTGGACCAAAACTGTGTGGTCAGCCTGCTCAACCGGACCGTGCAAGTGGGTGCCAATGGCGGTTGGTCCATGCCGAACGTCCCATCGACCATGGGCCGCATCAAGGCGCGGGCCACTTGCCTCCAGAACGGGCAGGCCATTTCTGGCGAAAGCGATTATTTCAGTGTCGTCAACAACGGTATTGCCACCGTCGGCGACATCAAATTTGACAACATCGAACAACTCCCCTCTTCCGTCGCTTATTCCGACCCCAAGCCCACCACGCTCACCTCGTTGACGGCCACGCTACAGCTTACCGTCATCGCCACCTATCCTGACGGCAGTCTGAAAGATGTCTCTGGGGCGGCGGCGGGCATCAACTATTCCTCCACCAACCCGGCCATTGCCACGGTTAGCGAAAACGGCTTGGTCAGCGCCAAGGCCGCCGGCCAAGTGATCGTCAGCGCGCGCAAAGACGGTGCCATCGCGGTGAAGCAAATCATCATCGACACCGCCGGCGATTCCGACGGGGACGGCATGCCCGACGATTATGAAAAAGCCCACGGCTTCAATCCCAATGACGCCTTTGACGCCTTGGAAGATGCCGACAAGGACGGGCTTTCCAACTTGGATGAATACAAGGCGGGAACCGATCCGCGCAAAGCCGACACCGACGGCGATGGTTTGAATGATGGCGATGAGGTGCATAAGTACCATACCAGCCCGGTTTTGGCAGACACGGACAGCGATGGCTTGAGCGATGGCGTTGAGGTGATGGTCGGTTCCAACCCGCTCGACGCGACGGACGCGAAGTATTCCGCCGCCTTGGTTTCCATTGCCAGTGTCCCGTCCAGTGTGCATATCACCTACAACGCGGTCTATAACGAGTCCAGCCAGCAAATCAAAGTGCTGGGAAAATTGATCGACGGCAGCCAGATTGACCTGACCGGCAAGTCCCGTGGCACGAGCTATGTTTCCAGCGATTTGAACATCGTCAGCTTCGGTGTCAAAGACGGTCTGCTGTATGCCGGGCAGCCAGGTTCGGCCACGGTCACCATCACCAATCATGGCGTGAAATTTAGCTTGCCCGTGGTGGTGGAAGGCTTCAATCCGGTCGCGCTGTCTTACATCGACATTCCGGGTTATGCCAATAATGTCGATGTCTTGGGCGATTTCGCCTATGTCGCGGCGGGATCGAAAGGTTTGGTGGTGGTGAATGTCACGGATCACAAAAAGCCTGTGATCGTCGGTAGCCTGGACACTACTGGCACTGGCATTGATGTGCGGGTCGTCGGCAACCTGGCTTATCTGGCCGATGGCGAAGCCGGTTTGCAAATCATCGACATCACCGATCCGGCCACTCCCAAATTGCTGTCCACCTACGACACCGCCGGCATTGCCCAGGATTTGAAGATCGACGGCAGGTATGCCTACATTGCCGACGGCGGCAACGGCTTGGAGATCGTCGATGTGCGCAATCCGTCCAAGCCTGTTTCCGCAGGGCATCTGGGCAATCTGGGCGAACTCAAAGGCGTCGATGTGCAGAACAACACGGTGGCGGTGGTCAACGATTCTGCGCTCAGGCTGATTGATGTGACCGACCGGCTCAACCCGGTGCTACATGGCAGCCTCAACATTGGCTCGACCAAGGACTTGGTGATAGACGGCGGCTATGCCTATGTGGCGGCTTATAGCACCGGCTGGCGAGTGGTCAACATTGCCAATCTGGACGCCCCCGCCATCGTTTCCGGCGACGCGAGTTTTGCGCCTAGGGACGTGGAATTGACCGACGGCCTGGCCTTCTTCGCCGAACAGTTGTTCCCCAATGTCATTGCCTACGTCAACATCCGCGACCCGGCCAATGCCGTCTTCCAGGGTACGATCAATCTGGAACCTTTGGGCGATTATGCCGGCACCGGCATTGCCGTGGATGGCAGCTATGCCTATGTCACCGAGGAGTCCTATGTGGTTAGCCAGGACTTCGGGGTTAGCGGCACGACGCGCTTGTTCATCGCCCAATACCGCATGTTGCAGGACAACCAGGGCGTCGCGCCGACGGCGGCGATCACCAGCCCGCCCGCCGGGATAGGCGTGGTGGCCGGAACCCAAGTCACGATGAGCGTGGACGCCAGCGATGATGTCGCGGTGGCCGGGGTGAATTTCCTCGTCAACGGTCAAGTGGTGGCCAGCGACACCACACGCCCCTACCAAACCACCATCACGATACCGGTGGGAGGCAGCAGCGTCGAACTGGGTGCGACGGCGGTGGATTTGGGCAATAACGTGGGTACGGCGCAAAGTTTGACGCTGAGTGTGCAGGCCGACGCGGACAAAGACGGACTGGGCGATGACGACGAGATCAATTTGTTCAAGACCGATCCCCACAACCCCGACACCGATGGCGACGGCTTGAGCGACGGCGACGAGGTATTGACCTACCACACCGATCCGTTGAAAAAAGACACCGATGGCGATGGGATCAATGACGGGACGGAAGTCGCCAATGGCACCGACCCCTTGAATCCCGACGTGACCCCGCCGACGGTGGCATCAATCAGTCCGGCTGACGGGACGAAGGATGTCTTGGAGAACACCCCGGTCATCGTCAGCTTTACCGAGGCTTTGCAGCCGAAATCCATCAAACTGGATTCGATTGTCGTGTCCAAGGCCGGCACGCCCGTGCCAGGCAAGGTCAGCCTAATGGGCAACGGTACGCAATTAGGGTTTGTCGTGGACGGCTTGTTCGATCACCTCTCATCGTTTGACGTGAAGGTGCAAGGCATTCGCGACACGGCGGGCAATCCATTGGCTGCGACTTTCACCTCCAGCTTCAGCACCGGGAATACGGTCTATGCGGTTCCGCCCCATGTGGTCGATCAAAACCCCGCGTCTAGCGCCCAGAACGTGCCGGTTAATGCACAGGTGTCGGTGTTGATGGATCATCGCATCGACCCGAAAACCGTCACCGACAACAGTTTCTATGTGAATGACAATGTCACCGGACAGAAAATACCGGGGGCGGTTTCTGTGAGCGCCGACGGGTTGTCTTTGAATTTCACCCCGAACTCCGCTTTCCTAGTGGGACGCCAACATACCATTGTTGTGACCAGTCCCATCAAAGATTTATACAATAATGGCGTGTCTTACTATAGCGGATACTTCACCACCGCCTTCACGCGGGATGGCGTCGCGCCGGTCATTAGTCAAGTCACCATTGCCAATGGCCAGACAGGCATCCCCACCAACCCGTCGTTGTCCGTGCGTTTCAGCGAACCGGTGGACGGCCTGAAGCTGGACGGCATCGTCATCACCCAAGCCGGGGCCGTGGTTCCGGCCACACGGACATTGAGCGGCGATCATCTCCTCGTGACACTGAAACCAGTGGCTCCGCTGTCGGCGAACGCGGGCTACAGCCTGACGGTGGACGGGGTGGCGGATCTCAGCGGCAACCTGCTGGCCGCGGCCGACGTGCGCGGCTTCACCACCGGGGCGGGCGTGGACGGCGTGGTGCCTTCGGTAACCGCCTGGTCGCCGTTCAGCGGGGCCAACGGCGTGCCGCTGAACGCCATACTCAGCGCGACCTTCGGCGAGCGCATCGACCCGGCCACGCTGGGCGGGGCGAACCTGCTGTACGACGGCACGACCGGCGTGTACGTGGGCGGCACCTTGGCGCTCAGCGCCGACGGCAAGACCGTGATTTTGACCCCGGCCTCGCCGCTGGCGGCGAACCGCCAGTACTCGCTGTACTTCGCCTACTACGGCTTCGGCGGCATCAGGGACTTGGCCGGCAACGCGACTGGCTACAATTACATCTCCTTCACCACCGGGGCGGCGGCGGCCACGACCGCGCCGGCGACCGGGCTGCAAAGCATCGCCGACGGATCCACCGGCGTGCCGGTCAACCCCAAACTGGTTTACCAGTTCGACCAGCCGTTGAGCGATGCCTGCCCCGGCCAGTTCCAACTGACGGCGGGAGGCAGCGCGGTGGCGGGGACGCTGGCAGTCGCCTCCGACCACCTTAGCGTGGTGTTCGCCCCGACCGGTCTGCTCTCGGTCAACACCGCCTACGGCGTCAGCCTGTCCGGCCTGTGCGACCTGGCCGGCCACCCCGTGGCCGCGCTGGCGCAGGGCTTCACCACCGGCAGCCCGGCCACGGCGGACATGGCAGGCCCCAGCGTCGCCATCACCCCGGCCAACGGCAGCACGGCCAGCGTCAACACAGCAGTGACCTTGGGCTTCAGCGAGGCCATCGACCCGACCACGCTTGCGAACGGCGTCAACATCTCGGTCTCGGGCTTCAGCGGCACTGTCGCCGGCACCCTGGCGCTCAGCGGCAACACCGCCAGCTTCACCCCGTTGCAGCCGTTCCCGGCCAACGCCACCGTCACCGTCTATGTGAACGGCGTCAAGGATCGGGCGGGCAACAACAACAGCTACGCCTACATCAGCTTCAAAACCTCCACGGTAGGCGCGGACACCACGCCGCCTGCGGTGGTGGCGGTGACGCCGGGCAACGGCGCGGTGGACATTGGCAAATCCACGCCGGTCACCCTGGCGTTCTCCGAGTCGCTGGACGCCAGCACCGTCAACGGCAGCAACTTCCTGCTGTACGCCAACGGCGCGACCATCGCGCCCAGCGTCAGCCGCTCCGGCGACAACCGCACGGTGACCCTGACCGCCAGCCTGCCGGCCGCCAGCGTGGTGTCGGTGATCGCCACCAGCGCGGTCAAGGACCTCTCCGGCAACCATTTGGCCGACTACGTTGCCAGCTTCAGCACGGCGGCGGACACCGGCACGGCGCGCCCGTCGGTCATCACCCAGTACCCCGGCAACGGCTCGACCAGCATCCTGCCGGACGCCAAGGTCGTGCTGTACACCGACAGGCCGCTGGACGCGGCGACGGTGGGCAACGCCTCGCTGCACGTTTCGCAGAACGGCGTGCTGGTGGCGGGCAGCCTGCAACTGATCGGCAACAACCGCGCCGTGCAGTTCACGCCGACGCAGCCCTTGCAACGCGGTGCGCTGGTGCAGGTGTTCCTCGACAGCAACGCCAAGGACACGGCGGGCAACGCGCTGAACGCCTACCAGGGCCAGTTCACCACGGCGGCGGACCCGGCCACGCAGAACCCCACGCTGGTGGCGACCCAGCCCGTCTATGGGCAGACCGGCGTGCCGGTCAACCCGGTGATTGACTGGCAGTTCAGCGAGGCGCTGGACCCGGCCACGCTGACGGCGGCCAGCGTTGTCCTGCGCAACAGCAATACCGGCCAGTTGGTGCCAACCGCCGTCAGCCTCATCAAGGGCGGGCGGGTCGTCCGGCTGGTGCCGGACGCGCCGCTGGCGGCAAACACCCAATACTATTCGCAATTCGATGGCAGCCTGCGCGACCTGCAGGGCAATGCGATGTCGTACTACTACTACTATTCCATCTACTTCACCACGGGCGCGTCCGCCGACCCCGACCTGACCAGTCCGAAGGTGGCGGCGATGAGCCCCGGCAACGGCCTGGAGAATGTCGGCATCAACGCCCATGTGCATTTGCGCTTCGACGAGCCGGTCAACCCGCTCAGCCTGCTGCCGGACGACCCCGACACCACAGTGCGCTACGCGGTTTCGTTCAACAGCGGCAACACCGAGGTCAGCTACCTGCCGTTCGCCCCGTACCCGGCTTCCAGCACGGCTACCGAGGCGGTGCCGGCGGTGCAGGATCAGTCTGGCAACGTGCGCGAAGCTTATTCCAGCACCTTCAAGACCGGGCCGGAGCCGGACACGGCGGCACCGACGGTGGACGGCACCAACCCGTACAACAACGCGACTGGCGTGGCGGTGAACGCGGTGGTGACGGTGCGGTTGAACGAGACCATCGACCCCGTGTCGGTGAATGCCAGCAGCTTCTATGTCTCCGACAACACGACCGGGCAGCCGGTGGCGGGCAGTCGCGCGGTGAGCGCCGACGGCCGCACCCTGACCTTCGTGCCGGCCCAGGCGTGGGCGGTGGGCCGGCGGTTCACCCTCTACGTCTATGGCGTGAGCGACCTGGCCGGGAATATTTACAACTACTACTACGGCTACAGTTCGTTCACCACCGGCATGGCGGCGGACACGGCGGCCCCGACGGTGGCGCGGGCCACCGTCAGCGACGGGCAGGCCGGACTACCGACCAACGCGGTGCTGTCGGTGCTGTTCAGCGAGCCGGTGGACGGACTGAGACTGGACGGCATCGTGCTGGCCCGGACGGGCGGCGCGGCGGTGGGTGTCAGGCAAAGCCTGAGTGCCGATCACCGGACGGTGACCCTGACGCCGCTGTCGCCGCTGTCGGCGAACGCGGGCTACAGCTTGACGGTGGACGGGGTTTCGGACCTGAGCGGCAACCTGCTGGCCGCAGCCGACGTGCGCGGCTTCACCACCGGAGCGGGCGTGGACGGCGTGGTGCCTTCGGTAACCGCCTGGTCGCCGTTCAGCGGGGCCACCGGCGTGCCGCTGAACGCCATACTCAGCGCGACCTTCGGCGAGCGCATCGACCCGGCCACGCTGGGCGGGGCGAACCTGCTGTACGACGGCACCACGGGGTGGCAGAACGGCGGCACGCTGTCTTTGAGCGCCGACGGCAAGACCGTGATTTTGACCCCGGCCTCGCCGCTGGCGGCGAACCGCCAGTACTCGCTGTACTTCGCCTACTACAACTACGGCGGCATCAGGGACCTGGCGGGCAACGCGACCGGCTACAACTACATTTCCTTCACCACCGGGGCGGCACCATGAAATATCTGAACAAGCAATCCGTAGGTCTTTTTGTAATGATCCTGCTGGCGGCGGTTTTATCGGCCTGTACGCCTAGTGATGAGCCGAGCGTGAAGGCAAAAGCGGTGGCGGAAAACCCGAAGCCCACAATGCCTAAGGAGGCGAAAGCGGTTGCAGCCGCTCATGCCCCTGCGCCGGTGGCCCAGACAATCACCATCCAGATCAACAATCCACAGCCCGCTTTTTCCGAGGAAGACAAAGCCCGCCTAGAGCAAGACGTGGAGACCTTGGCAGTGCCGTTGAAGGAGGTGATCGAAGAGTATGACCGCAACCTCGACAACCCCGAGCAAAAACGCCGCCTGGAGGGCAAGATGCAAGCGGGTGTGGATGCCTATAACCAAAAAGTGCTTTCTTTGATCAAGGAAGAACTGAAGCAAAACCCAGTGCCAGCGCAGTAGCCCGACTGGACAAGACGCGCAACCCGTTGAAAGAGGCCGCAAGCCCACTGTCCAGGGAGATTGCCCTCCGCAACCATCTGGTTGCCATCCTCATTGCAGCGGCCGCGACGGGTTTTGTCACGCTGCTCCCCGGCCATCCGGGCGTTTGGGTGCAATGGACTTGGTTGCTACATGTCTTCCTAGGGCTACTGTTTTCCATCTATCTGACCGGATACTTGGCATTGCATGTCAAGCGCGCTTTCGGATTGAGGCGTACCCTGGTCTCGCTTGTCGGCGTGTTGGTCGCGTTGGTGTTTTTGGGTGTCATTGCCAGTGGTTATCACCTGTCCGCCTTGGGCCAGCGGGAAGCCGACCGCTGGGTTTACCAATGGCATGTCATCCTCTCGTCACTTTGCTTGGCAGTGTTCCTCGCGCACGGATTGACCGGCTACCAGTTCTCCGCCGGGCGAAAAAACAAAGCCGTTTCAGATTCCAACGAGTATCGGCCCGCATGGAATTTGACGGTCCGTTATGCCGGCTTTTCGTTTGCCGCCGTCCTGTTCCCGACCCTGATTTACACCGCCACGCTCCCCGCCGAGAAAACTGGCCCGGTGATCACCCCCTACCAAACCCCATACGGCCCGCATCCGTTCAGGCCAAGCCAGACGGAAACCTCCACGGGAACCTTCATGGAACCTGCCCGTACCGGCAATTCCGCCCAGTGCGGAGCCTGTCATGCGCAAATAGCCAAGGAATGGCAAGCCTCCATCCATTCGCAAGCAGGCTCGGATCAGACTTACCAGAAAAATGTCAATCTGCTGGCGAAGAAAAAGGGCATGGCCACGACGAGGTATTGCGAGGGTTGCCATGCCCCAGTCGCGTTGATTTCCGGGCAATTGACCGAAGGCGGCAAATTGGACACGCCGGGCCATCTGCTCGAAGGCGTCAGTTGCCTGGCTTGCCATGGTGTCGATCAGGCGGTGCATGTGAAGGGCGTCGCCAGTTTCAGATTCTCGCCGCCCTCCGATTACCTTTTTGCAAGGCAGTCCAACCCCCTTGCGTTAAAGGTTCACAATTACTTGGTCAGGATACAGCCGAGACAACATAGGAAGGACATGGCGCGCGATATTTTGGCATCGCCACAACTGTGCGCCACCTGCCATGTCCAGTTCATGGACAAGGATGTCAACCAGTGGGGATGGGTGCAGATGCAGGACGAATACACCGGCTGGCTCAATAGCCCCTATTCCAAACAAACCCACCAGACGTTTGCCGAAGGCTATTTGAAGCGTTGCCAGGATTGCCATTTCCCCCTAGCCAAAGGAAGCGATCCTTCGGCAAATTCAGAAGGCATGATCCGCTCGCATTACTCCCTGGGTGCCAACACGGCGATACCCTATTACACCCATGACGACGGGCAACTGCTTCGCACCAAGGAATTCTTGCAAGCCGACAAAGTCAGGGTTTCCATCGACATACCGGACAGGCCCGATGCCGTGCATAGCAATGCCTATGTGGCCCCCAATATCTATGATAGCAAGGAGGTTCCCGATTATTGTTATATCGGCGAGACCCTAAAATTCAATGTGGTCGTCGCCAATACCCAAGTAGGACATAACTTTCCGGGGGGCAGCACCGACATCAACGAGGTTTGGCTGTATGTGAGGGCGTCCGACGGCCAAAACAATACCGTATTCGAGAGCGGGGCAATGGATAGTAAAGGCACGGTTGACCAGAACGCCTATTTTTATAAATCCATTCCCATCGACAGGCAGGGCGAACCGGTTTGGAAGCATGATTTGTTTAACATGACGGGGGACAGCTTCAAACGGGTCATCATGGCGGGAAAGTCCGACATCGTCCCCTATTCCATCGTCATCCCGGACTGGGTGAAAAGCCCGCTGACTATAAGCGTTTCTTTGAAGTACAGGAAATTCAACGACCGCTATGCCCATTGGGCCTTGGATGACGAGGGTATACAGTTGCCGGTCATCGACATGTCCACGGACATGGCTTCCATTCCGGTCAGGATAAAACCCGAGATAGAGGCATTGCCCACCCACTAATTCTTTTACTTTGGGCGCGTTGGCAGAGAGCGGCTTTCCCTTCCCTTTGGGCAAGGCTATCCCGCCAGCAGATGGAGCCGCTTCAAATTGTAGGCGATGCAGACCAGCGTCCATTCCCCCGTTACGGCCTTCAATCCACGCAACAGGAACTGGCGGAACCCCATCACCTGTTTGATGATGCCAAACACTGGTTCCACCGTGGACCTTGCGCCGGGCGTAGACCGCCTTGCCATCCGCCGTCTTCAGCCGGTGGCGCATCCGTATCACCGCACTGGCCGTGGCGGCGTGCGCCTCGCCGGCCTCGGCGAAACGGGCTTCCGGGCTGGGATGGTGCGCTTCGCGGCCGCTGGCCAATAACGGGATCACGCCCTCCCGCTCACAGGCCTCGGCATTCGCCTCGCTGCAATACCCGGTATCCGCCGCCACATGCGCGACTTGCCCCAGCTCCTCCGGCAACGCCCCCAGCTTGGCCAAGGCCGGCGGCTTTTTCCAATTGATACCGCGCCTCCGCCCGCGCCTTCAGTTCCGTTTTCGCCTCGCCGATCTGCCGTAACCGCGCCTGCCGCAACGCCACTTCGTCCCCCACTTCCATCCCCGCCACCGGTTCCTGATCGCCAGCCGCCCCGGCCTTTTTCAGCAACTCATCCACTTCCTCCCGCAGCTGCCCTTCCAACCGGTTCGCATACCCCCAACTCAATGCCTTGTGTTTGCTGGCATTGGCGTGAATCTTGGTGCCGTCCAGCACCAGGACCTTCGGCCCGGGCGCGGATTGCAAAGCCCGGATGGCCTTCAGCGACACGGACTGGTGGAGCCGCCGCCAGTCCAAGTCCTCGCGGTTCATCAGGTCGTATAAGGCATCCTTCTCGGCATCGCAAAACACATGCAGGGACTCCCGCGCAAACAGGGCGATGGAGCCCGCCTTCAGCCAGACCCACAACACCAGCGAAAACGCCAGCCGTGGGATAGGCGTCCCCGAGCGCTTGCCGAAACCGGCCCGCTTCAGCAGCGCGTCCATGCCCACCTGCTTCCAGAGGTCGGCGAACAGGTTGTCGACCAGAAGGCCGTTGTCCCGGAGCAGGTCGGCGGTCAGGGCTGGAAGCGCGGGAAGTTTTGTGTCACGATGCATGTCGGTCTCCTTAGCGGGAATTGGCCGAAGAGGAATACCAGAAGCTCAAGGGTTCGATGTGGCTGGTGCGCAAAGACCCGGACACCCTCGACGAGGAGGAGCGCGCCACACTGCGCCTGCTGTTTGGTTATGCGCAGGCCTTGTTCCTGGCCTATGCCTTTGGCCGGGCGCTGACCAGCATCTTCGACACCCCGCAGACCAAGACCAGGGCGGAGGAAATGTTGCGGGCGTGGATGAGGCTGGCCAGGGAAACCAGGGGCGAGGGTTTTGATAAGTTTATGAACACTTTGGACGATAAAATGGACTTGATCACGAATTACTTTATCCGGTGTCAAAATAGTGGTTTCGTGGAGGGTCTGAATCATAAGATCAGGGTATTGCTTGGGAGGTGCTATGGGGTATTCAACCGGGTACACCTGTTTCAGCGCCTGAGCCTAGACCTTGGCGGCTACGAGCAGTTTGCTTAAATTACAATGGGTTGTCAACCATGCGAAATCCCAAAGAGCCTAAACAGCCTATGCCTCGGCAAAATCCCCCAACAGCCCGTCAAACCCGGACCGCATCAGGCTGGTCATGGCCTTCAGTGTCTTTGGCTTGTGTTTGATGCCCATGTAAGCAAGCATGTCGATTTGTGGTTGTTCCACTCCCCTATCACTCCAATGACTGTTTTGTATGAATTAGACGCATCTTGTTGATATTGAATGATATTTATACGCTACGGACTGACTGATTTTAGAGTGATATGGGAGTGGATGATATTATATCAGATAGGGGTACTGTCTTGTATATTCAACTTGCATTGGTAAATGCTACAATTAGGGGCAGCATGGCCCAAAGGCTTTGCTTTTGGTGCTAAGTCGGTTATGGCCTATGCCAAGCCGTTGCTAACCGTATGGGGATCGCTGGCACAAAGCACCCCTAAGCTATTGACATTTCAACTTAAAGTTAACTGGAGACCACCATGGCGATACTTGATTCCGAAGCCTCGTTTGAAGAAAAGCTCACTGCCGCCGCCCGTGCG
>Ga0265593_1000426_pt1 | contig 23884 bp, 22 predicted proteins | sample saktaG_8_FD_190136 | JGI IMG/M metagenome (GOLD analysis project Ga0265593, IMG submission 190136) | Saline water microbial communities from Sakinaw Lake, British Columbia, Canada - sak_2011_5_24_36m | ecosystem: Environmental > Aquatic > Non-marine Saline and Alkaline > Saline ...
TTGCTATTGCTACTTGAGCTTTTTCTTGCGGACTGAATGTTCTAGGTTTTTTAGACATATTTTTTGATTTAATTTTCCTATCTCATTTTAGCATATTTTGTGTCTAGATTTCCTAGGCCATTATAAGTGGTGAGTGGTTTTATTGCAAGTTTTATTTTTATATATACAGTGTCGCACATTATATCTTTTACGACATACTAACAATTATTCCTGCAGATATGTCACTTAACCAGCCAGATCAACTATTTCCCTTAAAGCCATACAAATAGCCATCCTAGTCACATTCTGATATCCTATCCATCAAATATTGCCTCATTTCAATGCATCTTTCTTCTCCTTTTGAAGATCCTGGGCATCAAATTTTCCAAAATAACCATATCCCTATTTTAAGCTTTAAATAAGCCATATTCGGTGGTATAGGTATATCACTTTTCACCCAAAGGGGCCTTACAGGTCAATTTTGAGGGTCGTTTTTTGGCTTAAATAAGCCATTATTTGAGGGTCAATTTTGACGCATTTTAACGTCATTTAACTTCAAAAATGAGCCTAAAATGACTATAAAAACTTATTTGGTACTCATATACTTCAAAACCTTCAAAGCAAGCTTAGCGGTCAAAATTAAAGGTCTGTCGAATAAACCAAACCTTCTAATTATGCCTACCAACAAATTACTTATTTAAAAAATAAAAAAACTTGAATCAAAAAATTCAAGAAAAAAAATAAAAAAAAATCGTCTAGTTGATTTTAATGATTTGAATAGGAGTGTGATAGTTAAGTTGCTTCACTCCTTAAAGCTGATCTTAAAGTAGAAAATGAAGGTGCAGTGTTTCCTATTTCGAAAATGTTTACCTACTTCAATGTCGCACAACCTTCACATACGTTTAGAAGGCAACTACGCGCTTTATGGAAAAAAATTAATTGTAAACAATCATTTGATCAATATAGGTCGAACTATCAGATCCCATCGCGCCAACCAGTGCCCTTGAAGTATCCAAGAAAATATTAGCTCCAAAATATGGATCATGCACCACATACTTGCCTTTTGAGTCCTTATGATGAATGACCACATAATGCCCTCCAGTTTTGTTTGATTTTCCAATATAAATAATTACCGGGTTTCCTTTCGCTATTTCACTATCAATAGTCGACCAGTTAATGTTTTTGTGAGATTTTCCTTCAATATTAATAGCCAACTTTGGGTTGTTCCAGGCATCGGGCCAATTAATCAAATCACCAGAAAATATCGGCTGTTTCGCAAGAGTCCCTGGCGTAATCGAACCGCCGTGACTTTTGAAAACCATTGCGACTGAAGTGACCGCGCAACCATAACTTTTCATTAACGTTTTAGTTTTTCCGATTGTTGTATTGCCCCATCTGGAATCCCATTGTGAAAAATACCATCCCGTCGAAGCAAAATATTTTGCATCAGGTTTTGGATAGGAATCGGCTGACAAACCGCTTGCAGCAAAAAATTGATCAATATCCAAAAGTTCTGCCTTTTGCTCTTCCACTCTTTTTAGTAATTCAGCGTACTGCGCAGTTTCACCTTGAGTTTGGACCAGTAATGCCGTTTGCTGTTTTTTAATACTTTGGAAATTGTCATTTTTACTCTGAAGTTCTTGATGAGCATCGACAATTTCGGCTTTTCTCTTAGCTAATTCATCACTTTGCTGTTGTATTTCAGCCTTCAAATTATTCATCGCTTCGATCATTTCCCGAATTCTGTCTCCAGTTTGAGAAACTCGATCTTTATTGAGCATAAAAGAAGTAAGGTTGTCCTGTGCAAGATATATCGCAACTGGACTCGTTTGACTTATTTGATAATATGACTGAATCAGCTTGACTAACATTTGTTTTTGCGAATCAATCCATATTTCCTTTTCTTTTATTTGACTTTCAAGCTTTTGGATTTGAGAGTTTAGTCCGTCAATTTGATTTTCCGTATCTGTTATTTGACTCTTCACTTCTTGGATATTTGATTCCATTGAAGAGATTTTATTTCCAAGAGTTTCACTTTGTTTTTTCTTGATTTCAATAATCTGACGATAAACGGCAGCTCGGGCATCAAGCTCCTTTGCATTCATTTGTTCAATTTGAGAAATACTATCACTAGCTCTAACTTTAATAATGTTAATTGAAGAAACACTCAACAGAAAAAAAACTGCGAGGAACATTAGTCTGCTAAGATTTTTGTTTTTTTGTTTTTTTTCTGTGTTTAGCATATTTTCAAGGCAAACGATTTGAAAACTAAAGAATAGCCAGCGCAATTCCTATTCGCTTGGTTGTTTCTTCTTTTCCAAGCACCCAGGCACAATCAAATGGCGAGGGAGACTTTTGAACTCCAGTCAAACAGGCGCGAAGTGGCCAAAGCAAATCACCCCGCCTATCTCCCGCTTCCGCAAGTAACTGTTTCTCCAAATTTTCTTGAGTCCATTGCTCCTCATCGATTTCCTCCAAAACCTTCAAAGATTTTTGCAAAGATTCCTTCAACTGCTGATCGTCCATTTCCTTCCAGCGAAGCAAATCTTTTTCATAGCTTATGTCTTTGAAGAAAAATTGATTTTCCTCTCCGACTTGAGAGAGATTGGCAAGCCTGTCTTTCTCAATTGAAAGGACTTTTTTGACATATTCTTTTGATTTCATCTCTTCTCGCGCTTGCCTGAAAAAGTCTTTCTGCTCAAAAAAATATCGAGTTCTATTATAAAGATCTTCCGGATTTTTAGTCTCCATCTTGCGAATATATTGTCCGTTGATCCAATCTAATTTTTTGAGATCGAAAACTGCGCCAGCTTTGTGGACTTTTTTCAAATCAAATTTTTCAATCAAATCCTCCATTGAGAAAATTTCTTGCACACTTCCCTCCCCTGGGTTCCAGCCAAGCAAAGCAACGAAATTAACGATGGCTTCTGGCAAGTATCCTTTTTTCAAATAATCTTCCACTGCCACGTCACCTTGCCGTTTGGAAAGTTTGGATTTGTCGGGATTTAAAAGTAGCGGAATATGGGCAAACAGTGGCTCATCCCATCCAAAGGCACGATAAAGCAAAATGTGTTTCGGCGTGCTAGGTAGCCACTCTTCACCGCGAATAACGTGAGAAATTTCCATCAAATGGTCGTCCACCACATTGGCGAGATGATAAGTTGGAAACCCATCAGATTTGAGCAGCACTTGGTCATCAATTGTATTGGTATTAAAAGAAACTTTGCCACGCACCAAATCTTCAAATTCAACAATTTCATCCTTAGGAACTTTCAAACGAATGGTGGCCGGACATTTTTCTTTCAATTTTTCATTTATTTTTTCAGAATCAATGTTCGTCAAACAATAGCGATCATACATCGGTGGCAATTTTTCCTGTTGTTGTTTTTCGCGCATTTCTTCAAGTCTTTCCGGCTCGCAGAAACAATAATAGGCCTTCCCATCAGCCACCAACTGCTCGGCATATTTTTTATACAATTCCAACCTTTCCGATTGTACATAAGGTCCAAAATCCCCAATCTCAACTATTCCCTTATATGTTGTTGAGTTTTGCTTTTGCTGGTTATTGCTTATTTTGTTTTGACCATTGATAAAAACTCCTTCATCCCAGGATAATCCTATTTCTTCAAGTGCTTTGATCAAATTTTCAACCGCGCCTTCGACAAATCTTTTTTGGTCTGTGTCTTCTATTCTCAAGGCAAAAACGCCCCCATTTTTTTTGGCGAAGAGATAGTTGTATAGTGCCGTTCGGAGACCCCCAATATGCAAATAGCCTGTCGGAGATGGTGCAAAACGAACTCTGACTTTTTTTTCTGATTCAATCATTTTGATTTTTTGAAAATAAGATCTTAATCGGAAAAACAACCACAGCATTGAAAATTCTCTTAGCCCTATAAGCAGGCTCCTGGACAAAACGCCATAGCCATTCCAGACCAAGCCGACGCATCAAAATCGGAGCGCGGGCAATTTTGCCAACCACAAAATCAAAGCCTCCTCCGACTCCCATTGCTAATCTTATTTTAGCATCTTTCTGATTTTGAATAAAGGTTTCCTGATATGGCGCGCCGAAGTTGCACAAAAGTATTTTGTATTTTGTATTTTGTATTTTGTATAAAGAATAAGATTCTCTATCTATAATATCTCCAGAAAAGTCTATACTTGGATAATTTTTTTCCAGGGCATCTCTTACCTCTCCGTAACTACTGAGTCCGTTTTTGCTGATCGCCAGAAAAACGCTAAGCTTTTTTTCTTCGGCAATCTCCAAAATCTTTTCCAGCAAATCAACTCCGGCAAACCTGGCTTTCAAAAACTTTCCAAACCTCAAAAAAGCAACTGAGATTCCAACCCCATCCGCAACATTCAAATCGCATTGGTTCAAAATATTTCTGAAATCCACATTTTTTTGCGCTTCCAAAATAAATTCCGGATTGACGGTTGCAATTTGATGAAATTTTTCCTCACTCAAAAAAAAATTCACTTTTTCAAGAATTTCCTTTCTGGACAAATTATCAACCCGAACCCCAAGTAATTTCATAAAATATGATGCTAATCCACTAATAGACACTAATCCACAAATCGCAAATATATTCAGTTAAATCCCTATTAGTAATTAGCAGATTAGCGATTAGCAGATTGGCATTTATTCGTATCATTAGCATAATATCCTTATCCCAAGGGACAATCTTCAAGCGAAATATATTCCGCGCCACCGCCCTTGCTTTCCATCACACTCACACAGTCAACTGGGATAATGATTTGAACTTTTTCATCAATAATAGCTTTTTCTTCAAGCAAATCCCATTTTTCTTTTCTGATTTTTCCCAAGGTTATATGAGGCTTGAATTCTTTGTAACTCTGCACGCCCATTCCCAAAGCCTGAGCAACAGTGCTATGAAGATTCTTGAGCTCTTCACTTGATTGCCCAATGATTAAAACCATTTTCGGATCAACTGGATCCGGACCAAGCACAATTGCGTCCATTTCTAAATCAAAAGCTTCCAAACTAGCAACAGCTTCGTTGGTCTTGAGACATATTTCTGGAATAACACTTTCATCCACATAGCCAATAAATGAAATCGTAATATGGAAATTTTCCTCCTTGCTCCACTTGACTGGCAATTCACTCCATTTTTCGATTTTTTTGGCCAAGCGACGCTTAATTTGATCAGAAATTTGGATTTCGATGAATATTTTTTTCTTTTGCATGAGCCAATTTTAGCATAAATCCAGGGAAAATCAACCCATTTCTTTGCTCCCAAAGCTTCAAGCTGATACAATAAAGCTATGATCAACCCACAACAAAAATTTCTCATAGATGTGATTCCAATTGCCAGAATTCCGCTTTCACGGCAGCAATTTTTTTCCTATGTTTTTGACAGACCTTTGCCAACAGGAACCCTGGTCTCAATTCCCCTTTTTCGGCGAAATATCGAAGGCATCGTGCTTGAATCTCGCCCTGAAGTGGAGCATTCTGGAGGATTTCAACTTAAAAAAGTTTCCGGCGTTATTGAAGAATCATTTATGACTGCTCAACAACTGCAATTGGCTGAAAAAATTTCAAACTATTATTTGTCTTCACTCGGAACAGTCCTCCGCCATTTTATGCCAAAGAGAGTGCAGGCGCGAAAAGTGGAACGTGAAACGCAAAACATGAAACATGAAATGCAAGAAATAACACTGACCAAAGAACAATCGAATGCCGTATCTGCAATAGCAGATACTGATTGGAAATTGGAAATTGGAAATTGGAAATTTTTATTATATGGTCCTCCCTCTTCCGGCAAAACCGAAGTTTATCTGCACTCGATTTTGAAATTGAAAGAGCACGATAAAAAAAGTCAATTTTTAATTTTATTGCCAGAACTGACGCTAGCGCCTCAGGCCCTGGAGCGCTATAGCGCCTATTTTTCTGAAGAAGAAATTGTTTTGCTCCATAGCAAAGTTTCCAAGGGTGAGCTTTATCGCAGTTGGCAGAAAATAAAATCCGGAGAAGCTAAGATTGTCATTGGCACTCGTATGGCCTTGTTTGCGCCGTTTCAAAAGCTTGCCTTGATTGTCGTGGATGAAGAGCAAGATATGTCTTTTAAGCAATGGGATATGAATCCGCGCTATGACGGACGCAAAGGAGCAGAACTACTCAGTGAAATCTTTGCTTGCCCGCTGGTTTTTGGAACCTCCACCCCTCGCATCGAAACTTTTTATCAAGTTAAGATAAATAAAATAAAACTATTAAAAATTCCAAAACTAGATTTACGGGCTTCAGGTTATGGGCTTCAAGTTACGCGTTTTGAGTTGGTTGATATGCGAAAAGAAAAATGGACTGATTTTGCTGGCAAGAAAAAACCCAATCTCTCGCTCTTGAGCCTCAAGCTTCAAGGTGAAATCTCTTATGCACTCAGCCATAAACTGCAAACGATTCTTTTTGTCAATCATCAGGGCATGAGCAATTTTTCCATTTGTTCAGCTTGCAAAACCGTCCTGCGTTGTCCAAAATGCGATCGAGCCCTTATCTATGAAAACTCAGGTGAATATAAGTGTCTGCATTGCAACTATGCCTCTGGAGCTTTTCCTGTTTGCTCTTCTTGCAAAGGCATTGAATTTAAAAATATCGGAATCGGCACCCAATTGGTTGAGCGTGAAGTCAAAAAATTTTTTCCTTCAGCAAGGACTAAGAGACTCGATGGAACCTCAGCCAAAATTGCGAAAGAAAAAGAGCAAGTCTTTGAGGATTTTTCTGACAAAAAAATTGACATTCTCATTGGAACTCAGATGATAACCAAGGGCTGGGACAATCCTAATGTCGGATTAGTGGCAATCATTGACGCCGACAGCCTTTTCACTTCCCCGGATTTTCTGACCGATGAACGAGCCTACGGCAATATTATGCAAGTCGCCGGTCGTACTGGAAGATTCGGTGCGATTTATCCCGGACAAGTTCTCATTCAAACCTACAATCCCAACAACAAGATTTTTGATTTCATTCTTAATCAAGACTACGCTTCTTTTTTTGATTCCCAAATCAAACAAAGGCAAGCCCTTTCCTATCCGCCTTTTGGAAAAATCATCAAACTTTCTTTTAAAGATGAAGTTGAAGAAAAAGTTGAAAAAGCTTCCCAAATAGTTTTTGAAAAATTTAGTAGTCTCATTTCTCAAACCGATTATCTTTCCCTTACTGAACCTGATAGGCCCTTAATTTCTAAAGTTCGCACAAAGTTTATCAGGCAAATGATTCTTAAAATCAAAACAGGCGATGGCCAAAAGCCACTGCCCGTTGAAATCATCAAACTTCTCGCCACCCTCCCCACCGGCTGGGCAATTGATGTCGACCCTATCAGTATCGGCTGAAAAAAAGAAAAACGCCAGGGTCTTGACATTTTTCTTAATGTATGCTAAACATACCAAACAAGACACTAAGGGAAAACTAACGCCGCCCGGCTTAGAGCGTAGGTGTTGGGGGACATCTGCGCTAGAACTTAGTGTTAAGGGGGATAAAGAGATGTTTTTGTTGGCAACAGGTCAACTCATCTCTCCCCCCTTTTTTTATTTCCACCATTTTTTATACATCCGCATCTTGTGTGTTGAATTTCTGTCCAGCCTTCAAATCCTCATAGAATTTCGCGAAACTGATTTGCATATATGGGAAAAGCCACAAGAATCCTATTCCGCAAGAAAGCACGCTAAGGATTGCCCAACCAAAAAACCTCCAGGAAAGACAAAAATATTTCCACTTATAACCTTTCATCATCACCTTACTTTTCTTAAGAGCCTCAGATACCCCGATTGAACTGTCATCTGCGATAATGAAAAATACCATTGCATAGCTAAAAGCTGCGACAATTCCCGGGATAACAAAAAGTAGAGACCAAAGCAAAACAAAAAGAATCGTCAACCAATATGCCCCAAGAAATTTCCCAAAATTATTAAATCCCTGAAATAATTGTTCAAGTTTTACTTCTTGCTTTCTACTTATAGCTAAAGAGAAAATTGCCAATCCGCCCATTAATGGTCCTGCAACGAGGATTCCAACCCAAATTGCTTCCGTTATCGCAGAAACCAAACAAAAAATAAACATCCCTCCAACAGCCAGACCCCACTTTCCTTTCAGTGATTCTCTTGCCAGCCTCATTAAGCTTTTATTGTCTTCAGTTTTCATAAGTTTTTTAAAATTAATTATAAACTTTGTTATATATACAACTAAACAAATTGATTTATTTCTTATTTTTTCCACCTTTCAAGCGTTGGTAATTGCTTGATTGCCAACCACCTGAAAAATTTTAGGAATTTCATTTCATTTTTCAAGACATCATCAACAAGTTTTTGCATTTCTTCCAGCGACATCTGCGGATTTTTGAAAACTCCATCCTGATAACAAGAACTACAATACTTGAGACTCAGCGTTCTATCACTTTCTGAGCCACCACCTTTTTTATCTTTTTTCATCGGCATTCCGCACGACTGACATTGTTTATAGTTTTTTTTCATATCAAATTTTTTATTTATAACGTTTTAAATCATTTATTAAAACAAATTTTTCAAATCATCCATTCTTAAATCTTTAAAGTCAGAGAAAATATAATCAGCTTCAAAAAAATCTTCTCTTGTATGATGCTGGGTCAATTTAGCAACGGCTTTCATGCCAGCACTTTTCGCAGCTTGAATACCGTTGACAGCATCTTCAATCACGACACAATTTTTTGGTTCAACTTGCAATCTCTTGGCAACTTCAAGAAAAACGGCTGGATCTGGTTTATGATTAACAACATCATTAGCAGTCACAAGCGTATCAAGCTTGTCTAAAATTCCCATCAACTCCAAGAAAATCTCCGCTCTATATTTCACACTTGAAGTTGCAACTGCAATTTTTATATCTTGTTTTTTTGCATTTTCAATTAGATTCAGGATTGTCTCATTTGGTCTTAATTGCTGACTAAGAATTTTCAATTGATATTCCAAGGCTTCTTTTGAAAATTTTTCCACTTCTAAATCTTTGGGAACCTGTGGAAATATTTTTTTCCACACTTCCATTTGGTCTCTCAGGGAACGACCTAGATATTCTTTTTTACTTATACTGTTTAAATTAACACCATATTTTTTCAATACCAAATTAAAAGACTGAGAAATTGACTCCTCGGATTCCACCAAAACCCCATCCATATCAAATATAATCGCTTTCAGCATAAATTAGTTGCCATCTTCCCTAATCTTTTATACACTTAAATTACGCTTAAATTGTAGCAAAAAAGCCGGCATTAGTCCATTTTGAGTGGTTGTGTTAAAATATAGAAAAAGAATACTTATTTTTCGTACATTCGTACAAGTTCGTAATTCGTAGAAAATAATATGCTTTTAGAAATCAAAGAAAATCCAGCTCCGATTTTACGGGAGAAAACCGTCAAAGTTAAAGATGTTTCTGCGCCAGAAGTCCAGGAGCTCATTTTGAATATGATCGAAACGATGCACAAAGCCCAAGGAATGGGACTTGCGGCCAACCAAGTCGGGTCCGATCTAAAGCTTTGTATTGTTGAAACAGAAGGAAAACTTCACATCTTGATAAATCCAAAAATTACCGCCAAATCTAGAAAAAAAACTTTGTCTGACGAGGGATGCTTGAGCTTTCCCGGCATTTTTCTGGCAATCTCCCGTGCTAGTGAAGTTCAGGTCCGATTTCTCGACCAAACTGGAAAACCTCAAAAAATCAAAGCGACTGACCTTTTTGCCAGAGCTATTCAACATGAACTTGACCATTTGGAAGGCGTGCTTTTTATTGATCATCTCAAAAAATCAAAAATTAAAAATCTAGCCAAAAAATAATTATGCCGTTTAAAAAGAAAGAAATTAAATTGCGAATCGTCTTTATGGGAACTTCGGATTTATCCGAAAAGATTCTTGATGGACTTCTTACTGAAAAATACAACCTCGTCGGAGTTTACACAAAAATTGACAAAAAAGTCGGCAGAAAACAAGAAATGACTTCCCCAAAAGTCAAACTACTTGCTGAAAAAAATCAACTTCCAGTCTTTCAGCCAAAAACTTTCAGAAGTGAAGAGGCTATTAAGGAACTCCGCGATTTAAAACCGGATTTAATTGTGGTTGCTGCCTATGGAAAAATCCTGCCAAAATCAGTTCTGGAAATCCCAGGTTTTGGATGCATCAATGTACATGTCTCTCTTCTTCCCAAATATCGCGGTCCCTCTCCAGTGCAAAATGCCCTGCTTTGTGGAGAAAAAGAAACCGGCACAACTATAATGCTGATGGATGAAGGTGTGGACACTGGCGACCTTCTTTCTCAAAGAAAATTAGACATCCAGCCAAATGATACGACGAGTTCACTTATGCTGAAATTAGCCGAACAAGGAACTCAACTTCTCTTGGAAACTTTGCCCCGTTGGATTGAAAGAAAAATTCAACCTTCCAAACAAGACCATTTCCACGCCTCCCTATGCCAACTTATTGAACGTGAAGATGGTCATATCATCTGGGAGGATGATGCTCAAAATATTTTCAATAAATATCGAGCACTGACACCTTGGCCAGGAATTTTCGCTTATTGGAAAAATGAGTCAGCTGTTGTGCGACTTAAATTAATCTCTATTGATCTTCAGAAAAAAAATTCTCAGCAAAAAAGAAACTGCGGAGAAGTTTTTGAAATCGGTTGCGACATAGGAGTTCAAACCATCAAAGGAGTCATTTTGTTAAAAGAAATTCAAAAAGAAGGCAAAAAAGCCACCGATATAAAATCTTTTATCAACGGTCATCCTAAATTCATCGGTAGTATCCTATTTTAAAAATATTCACCCTGTTTTTAAATACAGGAAAAACACAAGTGCAATGTAATTATTATAAAAATAGGTTGTTTCTGTCTTATCTGCAGGCTCAATCTTATTTAAAAAGATAAATGAAAAAACAAAAAGAAACTCAAATATTACTAGTCGGACTTTCTCTTATTGTTTTAGTTATGATTATCACAGTTGCAAGAAATATCTTTTTCCCCTTAAAAGAGAAGTCCTCCTCACAACAAACCGAGAACAAAACTGCGGTGATTCCTGAAGAAAAATTCAAGACAATCAATTCAATAAGCCTTAAGAAAAAAATTGACGCTGGAGAAAAAATCAATCTTCTGGACATTAGGGGCTTTGAAAGTTACTCAAATGAACATATTTTAGACTCAATCAACGTGCCTATTGATGAATTTCCTGCAGCATCGAAGATAATTCCAGAAAACCCAGTTATCCTTATTACGACTGATTTAAGTGATGAAGACAAAACAAAAGTTGAAACTGCCATAAAATCCCTCAAAGATGAGCATATAAAAAATATTCAGGTTCTTGCTGGAGGGATAGAAGATTGGAAAAAAACCATCGGCGCCACAATTAATTTTGGCAATCCAAAGTCCTTCATTGATCAAGCAAAAGTTTCCTACGTGGAAACTGACAAATTAAATGAAGCACTGAAAAAAAATATTCCCACCTTCATCCTTGACGTCCGTTCGTCGGAAGAATATTCTATTGGTCACATTAAAGGATCAATTAATGTCCCGTTTAATGATTTAGAAAAAAGGAGAAATGAGCTCAAAGCTTTCCCAAAAATTGTCGTTGTCGGTATAAATGAACTTCAGGAATTCCAGGCCTCTGTTCAGCTTTATGATATGATCCTTATCCAACCTTTTGTACTAAAAGGAGGAATCGAGGAATGGCGAAAAAAAGAATTTGAACTTGTTAAATAGAAAATTAGCAATGCTTTCTATAAATTAAAAACACCGCCATTATAGCAGTGTTTTTAATTTATAAAGACTAAAAATTTTTTCCTACTTTCCAACCTTTTCTTGAATTTGCTTAATCGCCGCTTCCATCTGCGGATCGCGATTATTGGCATAATCTTCGTTGGTCAGCTCAACTTCAACATCCGGCTTAATGCCGAGTTCATTAATTTTATTGCCATTAGGAGTGAGCCAATGAGCTATCGTGATTTTTGCAGCTGTTCCTTGAGCAGTTTTGATGAATTCCTGAACTGAACCTTTTCCAAATGATTTCTTTCCAACTAAGGTGACGTTCGTTCTATTCTCCTTCAGCGCGCCAGCCAAAATTTCTGAGGCGCTAGCACTTCCCTCGTTGATCAAAACAACTGTCTCTATTCCACTTGCCACATCTCCACCTCGCGTATACATTTTTTCTTGTTTCTTGTTTGAGCCTTCTTCGATAACAACGATTTTGCCTTTGGGAATCAACTTGCTTGCCACGGTCACTGCTGTTTCCAAATAACCACCAGGATTATTGCGAAGGTCTATAATTAAACCTTTAGCGTGACTAGCACTAACTTTGGCAATGGCTTGTGAAAAACCGCTATCAGTATCGTCTCCAAATTTAGTTACTTCAATATTTGCAATATTATCCTCCTTAAATGTAAGAACAACACTCTTTACGGAAATTATATTTCTCACTATTGATATTTCTTGAGTATCCTTACTTCCGTCGCGAAATATCGTCAACACCACCGACGTGTCTTTTGGCCCTCTAATTTGACCTACGGCGTCTTCAATACTCATATCGCCAGTCGTTTTCCCATCTATCTTAATAATCTTATCACCAGCCCGCAAACCAGCCTTATCAGCTGGAGTGTCCTGAAGTGGCGCTATTACAGTCAAAATTCCGCCTTTAACTCCAAGCTCGGCTCCAATTCCTTCAAAATTTCCGGAAATATCTTCACCGAATCGCTTATTTTCTTCGGGATCAAAAAAAGTCGTATATGGGTCACCTGTTGCTTCCAGCATACCTCTAATTGCTCCGTACACGAGCTTGCGAGCATCAAGACTTTGAGAATCAACGTATTTATTTTTCAAAAGATCCCAGGTGTTCCAAAAGAGAGAGAAATCTACAGTATTGTCCGTGTTACTTATCTTATTTTCGAGCACCACGTTACTTATCTTTACAGGTATATTCATTGCCTGATTATCCTGTTTTCCTTTTTGATAACCAAACCAAAAAAATAAAGCCAGCATCAAAACCACCAAGACCGTATCTATTTGCTTTTTAGTTATTTTATTGAATATTGAGCTGATCTTTTTTTTTCGCTCTACTTTTTTTTCTTCAAGATTATTACTTTCCATAATTTTTGAATTACTGATGTTTAGGTGTTGGTTTATTCCAAAATTTCTTAAAATATTTTACTGCGCTAAAAATATGTACCCAGGTCAATTTATTAAGTAACAAGGACCTGATTACACCACCTTTAGCACTTCCTTTCCCGTGATAATGATGCATCACCGCCGATGGACAATAGACCACTCGAAAATCATTTTCCCAAAAACGACGACACCAATCAACGTCTTCCATATACATAAAATAGCCCGGGTCCAAAGGGCCGACTTTTTCAAGCGCCCTGCGCGAAATCATCAGCGCACTCCCCATCAGCCAATCAACGTCCTTGGGGAAACTATGGTCATAATCCTTCATTAAAAACCAATCGAGATGTTTTTGAGCGAAAGAAAAACTACCCAAAAAAGTCCTTCGATAAACTATTGTGATTGGATGATAAAAATGAAAACAGGAATATTGAAGCGTGCCATCAAAACTCAAAAGTTTCGGTCCGACCATCCCTATTTTTTCATCACTCTTAATATGCTCCAACATCTTCCCAATTGAATCTGGCGTCACAATAATATCACCATTTAAAATCAGCAGGTATTTGCCAACACTTTCTCCAATCCCCTTTTTTATCAAGGCTTGAAAACCTACATTTTCCTTAAACGGAAAGAATTTCACATCTGAGAAATTCTCCCGCATCATCATTTCAGTGTCTTCCTGCGTTGCGCTATCAGCTACAATCAATTCATATGCCAGTCCGCTGGCATATTTTTTGATGGAATCCAGACAAAGCTTGAGCAATTCTGGATTCCGATAGTTTGTTATGATGATTGATAACTCCATGAAGACTTTTCTTTGAAGAGAAGGAAGCTAGTTTTTTGGCTTAATGTCAGACTGCGCTGGCATTGTAAAAATATTTTTGAACAAGTCTTGAATTTTGCTATAATTTTCTCCGATTGGAAGGAGGATATATCCTGATTCCTTGGTTGGTTCTGGAGCATATAACAAGCCTTCTTCTGAATTTTCCAAAACTCGCTGGAATATTTGAGGATCTTTCAAACTTCTTTCCATATCATACAATCTTTGCATTTCCCAACCTTGCAAATCAGTTGAAACATTATTACCCAAAGCATTTAGCATTCCATTTACTTTGTTGAAATCAGTCAATGTTCCAACTGAAAGTGCTTTCGCCTTGATCTGTTGTATGATAATTTGCTGACGCTTAGCACGTTCGAAATCACTGCTCTGGTCGCGTGAACGGGCAAAACAAAGCGCCTGGTCACCGTTGATTGTTTGAGTGCCTGCAGGCAATTTGAAATTTCCGCCACATTCTGGATTCTTGTTCAAACATAATGGATAGACCGGCTTTTTGACTTTAACTTCAACACTCACCCCGGCGGCATTTGTCTCATGATGCTTGAAAATTTTGTTTTGCCATTTGCCTGTCGGAACCGTAAAAACAACTCCGTCACAAACTCCCTCTTGATTAAATTGCACTGACTCATTAAAAGGCTGTTCAAGCGTAATTTCCACTCCGCCGAGCGCATTAACCAAATCCTTAAAGCCCTGATGATTAATCACAACGCCATAGTTGATATCCATTCCAGAAATCTCACTAATTTTCTTTTCCATATCCTTGAGCCCCTGCCCTTTCCCCTTTGCCTCTCCTTGAGCATAAATCGCATTTATCTTGCTTTTACTATCCTGCTGAATATCTTGAACATAAAGATCACGAGGAATTGAGATCATTGAAACTTTATTTTCCTTTGGAAGCACGCTCACTACCATAATACTGTCGGCCAAATTTCCACCGGCTGGATCATCCGCTCCACGCATACCCAAAAGAAGCACGTTGACACGCCCCTCCTTTTCACCTTTCAATTCCTCTGCCATTCCTGGAACCATATGTCCAAGCGTCCCCAGGATATTTCCGTTTGAGGATATTTTATTGAGCAAACTTCCAGCCTTCCAACTCAAAAAACCACCCGCAACCAAAACAATAGCGAGGATAATAAGCAAAACCTTGACCCATCCTTTTTTCAAAAAATTGCCAAAACCGCCCTTAGAAACGGTTTTCAAATTTCTCTCTTTTTCCATAAAATAACTTTTTTATATTAATTAAAACTAATTTGTCCATTATGCTACATTTTTTCGAAAATGGCAAGGATTTGCCTGGCCGATTTCTCCCAAGAAAAAAAGCTAATTCTGTCCCTTCCTGATTGAATTAGCCTGCTTCTCAAATCTTCATCTTTATTTACATTATATAGCATCTCAGCAAATTTTTCAACAGCTTCTGGACTTGCATAAAGAGCTCCGCCACCTGCTATTTCCCGCAAGCTTGGAATATCAGAAACCAAAACTGGCACGCCCTGACTCATCGCCTCCAAAGGAGGAATTCCAAACCCTTCATACAGAGAAGGAAAAACAAAGACTCTAGCTTGAGCAAAAACAGCCACTTTGTCTTTTTCATCAATAAAGCCAGGAAAAAAAACTTCATTTTCCAAGTTGCCGACAACCACGTTTTTTTCAATCCCTGAGTCGCAATTGTGCGCTTTCAAATCTCCACAAACGACCAGCTTCACATCCTCAAGTCTGTCTTTAATACGAGCGAACGCTTCAATCAGGTGCGGAATATTTTTGCGAGGTTGCAAGGTTCCAAGATATAAAATGAATTTTTCTGGAAGTTTGTACTTTTTCTTCACTCTCTCTTTTTCCTCAAAAGAAACTTCACCTTTCAAAAAATCATCTCCGATAGCATTATAAATGTAATCGACTTTTTCAGGATTAACCTTATAAAATTTGATTATCTCATCTCTGGTAAACTGCGAGACCCCGATGATTTTGTCAGCCCTTTTCAGGCTAAGTGGAATCAGTGTTTTCAAAAACAGCAGATCCGAAAATTTGATGAACTGAGGAAAAAAATTAAAGGAAATATCGTGGATAATAGTAACGATTTTAACCGAACGAGGAACGAAAAATGGCGTGATATATTGAGTAAGATATATATCAACTGGATTTTTCCTCAAATAATTTGGCAAAGTCCAAAAATTCCAACTGAATTTATTGCTGGTTGGCAAAGAAACGATCTTGAAATTATTTTTTTCAATAATTCCCAGATCCTGACTGATTTCTTGCAATAATTTTTCATTGACAACATCTGTAAACAGCTCAAAGCTATGTCCAGTCTCGATTCGTGCCAAATTTTTCACCAAATTGAAAAACACCACTTCGTCGCCAGTTCTCTTTTTACCTATTAATCTAATGTCAATGCCAATCTTCATATAACCGATACGAATTTACTAATTAAATACGAATCTACGAATTTCTGTTTTTGTGTTTTTTTGCGCCATTAGGAAGCGCGTTTCAAAATTCAAATGGATGAGCGTTAAAAAATTTCAAGTGAGCTTTGCCAGCAGGCGGAGCGCAACGGAAATTTTAGCGAAGAAATGCTAAAATTTTGACAGCGTGAGTACGGCGCGATTTTCTTTTGTAACTTTTCTTTCTAAAAAGAAAAGTTAATTTTTGAAATTTAAATCATCCTAATGATTCCATTGCTAAAAAAGGAATGATTTTATTTTATTATACCTTTTCTTCCCTAGAAAAGCCAACTACAAAACTCATTATCAAAGCGAAAAACAGCAGGCCAAAATGAAAACTCCAGAGCCAATGATCAAGCCAAAGCATCGGCAAAATTGCAATCAGCAAGGCTCCGGAAATTGGACTTTTTCTGCCAAATTGCCAAAAAAGACTTATCAGCAAAGCTGCCAACGACAGCATTCCGAAAATTCCCAGCTCCGCCCAAGCCAACAAAAAAACATTATGCACCGGCTGATATGTCCAGGCCTTTTTGGCTGAATCGCCTTGGAGCAATGCTGGAATATAATTTCCAATTCCAACTCCGAAAATCAAATTTTTGGCAATCATATTTTTTGCTTGCCCCAAATAAATTACTCTTTGATCAAGGGAAAGACTTTCCAGTCTCGTTGAGCCTCCAATCCTGACCCCGACCAAATCGTGGTATCCAGACAGCATAACCAAAAAAACCACAGCTATAAGTACGCAGCCAAGGATCCAATTCTTCAAATCAACAGGATTCTTTTGAAAAAACAAGCAAACTGCCACGAAAACAGCCCCCATTGCCAATCCCAGCCAAGCGCTTCGGCTAAAGCTCACAAAAAGTCCCGCCGACAAAATAACAAAACTCAAATATAAAAAAATCAGTTGCTGAACTTTTGCGTTTTCTTTTTTTTGTCCTAGAAATAAGAACGAAGTGATCAGTAGTCCAATCGCAAGCATCGCACTCAAAATGTTCGGGTGATCGAAACTGCCATAAGCCCGAAGCCACCTACCAGAAACGATTCCATCTGAAAATGTTTCAATCACGGAAGTTCCACCCAAATTAGCTTTATGCTCAGCTAGCCCCAACCACTTGTTGGCAAAAGTTGTCTGAAAAAAAAATTGCCATAGACCCAAAACAGCTGGGATGATTAAGCTAAACAAAAAAGCAAAAGCCAGCTTTGATGTTTTTGCAAAATTAGCACAGAGCCAAAAAAAGCTCAAAGCTAAAATAAGTTGTCCTTCTCGGAATAGAGCTAGCGTCTTATTTTCTGCCCAAAAGATCGAAAGCAAACCAAGAAACAAAAAAATTAAAAGTAGTTTCACTTTCATATATCGATTTATGGAAGTAAGAAATTTTCCAGTAAAAATACTTTTACGAAAATATACCAAAGCCAAAATGAGCAGCCCGATAAGCAGAATATCAACCCCATAAAGACTGTACGTTAAATATTCACTCACTCCCCCATTTATTTTCCCAGCTTCAAAAATCCACCTCGTTTGCCAAGGCAGTAAAAAAACTAACGCATAAATTCCAAATTCAACAAACTTCTTCATTTAATTATACAAAAATAACTTAAACCGCTTTACCACTGTGTCATCTTGAGCGTAATTTCTCTGCCCTAAGCAGAGAAATGAAGTCGAAAGATCTGAGCCCAGATTCCTCGATTTCACTCATCCTCCTTATGGTCGGATTCGTTTCACTCGGAATGACAGTGCATTTAACATTGTATCTTTACTTTAATTTTTCAAAAATATTATAAAATGGATCCGCCTTAAAGACGGTCTTGTCGATTTCAACCAACGCATACTGATGAATATATATTGAAATACCACGATATGGAGGATCTGGATTATAGAAAAACATTCTTCCTATTTTAATTTCACTTTCCTTAAATATTTTGGAGTTAACAAGAAGCGATTTCAAGAGTCTATTCTGAGTATGACACCAAAGAAAGCATTTTTTCTCAAGCATCGACTGGGTTGAAAAATCACTAATCCAAAACAGTGTTGCTAAGCTTTCCCACTTCCAAATTTTATCCTCACTATGATGATATTTTCTCAAATATCGAAACACATTCTCGAGTGTTTCTTTTTTATCCTTTCCCCTAAGTTCCATTGAAAGTTTTACAAGCGATGGATATTTTTCCACTTTCCCTGGCAATAAGTAATTCGGATACAGCACAAATGGCAGAACCTTCAATAGGAGCAAATAAAGAATGATAATGTAAATCAAAAACATTTTTTGATATTTTAATTTCTTTTAGTTAACAACCCCACTGCGACTGCCAAGAAAACCCAAACAAACCCGAGGAATATTCCGGAATTAAAAAGATTCGGAATCAAAATTGCGAAAAGTCCAAGCAAAACAAAAGTCGTTGAAATATTGGAACCTCTTGTTCTGACAAATTCGACGTAAGAAGCAAAAAAAACAAATCCCAACAAAATCAAAAAGGCCGACAACCCAAGCAAGCCCGCGCCTAGCCAAATTTCCAAAAAGATATTGCTGGCATTTAGTCCTGCCCCCCGTTCATCCAATCCCAGAATATCCGAGATACTTCCCCACCCGATTCCAGAAACCGAATGATTTTTGATTTGCTGGAAAACAATCTGATAAATTCTTGCGCGAATTCCGACATTAGGGTCCGGTCTGAAAACTTCCTGAATAAAACTGCCCTGGGCTTTTTCTTTTTCTATCTCTTCCAAATCGATATGCCGGCAACCGTGCTGAGCAAGATTGGCGATGCTTTCTATCCTATCGTCGACAAACAAAACCTGACTGGTGCAGGCAATTGTTATTTTTTGAAGACCGCCAGTTGATTGAGCGCGGTTTCCAAGTTGGAAAGTTGTCAAATGAAAAACAAAGATTACGCCAACGCTTATTGCAAAAATCCCAACCAAAAAACCCGATGACTTTGAAAATCCTTTCCAATTCCAAGGTCTCTTCAAGTCAAACATCACGGATTGCCAAAATTTTCCAGATCTGCCTGCGACTTGGCTTTCTTTTTCACCATAAAGCAAAATGATTTTCAAAAATCCCAGAGCAATCAAAATTGCTCCGATCCAAGCGCTGCGCGAAACGGTCAAAATGAGGGCGATCGTGACAAGGGTTATGAAAACATAAACGACCACTTTTTTGAAAATTTGAACATTGAAAAATTGATTTAAAATTTCGAATTTAAAATTTAAAATTAAGCGATTTTCTTTTTCGTTATAATTTTTAGAAACATAAAAAAGCCAAACAAGCAGTGACGCTAAAAGAAAAGTTAAATATATTCCAAGCCAATCCGGTTCCGAAAAAGTCCCATTCGGACGACCTGGCATCGTTTCAAACGATTTAAAACCTGAAGAAAAACGAATGTTTTGCCAAATTGAATAGCAAACAACAACCACGCCGCTGCTCAGAAAAAACGGCGCAATTTTTCCAAGATCCTCAAATGATTGGACATAAACTCGAACCAAAAAATACAGCGCCACAAAAGAAGCTGCAATCAACGCTTGTTTCAAACTTAGCCCCCTATTGGCAGCGCCCAATCCGCTCAAAAATCCGCCCAAAACAAAAAGGATCGGCAGCGTGTCATACCATTTTAATTTGAAAAGCGTCACAACCCGCTTGCCAATCAAGAATCGAACGATAACGGCAATCAAAGTCAAAGCTCCAAACAATTGATATGGTCGCAGCGATATGCCAATTGAATTTGGCGCCAGATTGATATTTTCCAAAGCAAGCGCGCCAATAAACAAAACGAAAGCCCAGCCGGGACGATACAAGGCAAACACCAAAGCCAGAATGACAAAAAAAGCGAAATCCCCGAGATTCTTAAATGGAAGCAAACCGACATTGGAAAACCAAACGGCAAAACAAGTCAGGACAACATTAGCCAAGACAAGATAAATCCTTGTTGAGTTTTTGAAAAATTGCTGTGAAATCTGCTGGAAATATTTTTTCATAATTCTTTGATAATATTGTTCATTTTTGCGACAAACTTTTCCCAAGAAAAATGCTTGGCGCGCTCCCTGCCTTTCATCGAAAGCGCGGCTTTCAGATGGTCATTGAACAAAACGTTTTTCATCACCATTGCCAAATCTTCAACATCACTAGGATCACAATAAAGCACACTGTCACTGCCGACTTCCGGCAAAGACGAAGTCTTGGAAGTGATGACCGGAACTCCTTGATTCATCGCCTCAAGCACCGGCAATCCAAAACCCTCATAAAATGACGGGTACACGAAAATTAAAGCATTGGCATAAAGAGCCGGCGAATCGGCTTGCGAAACTTGACCCAAGATGACCACTTGCTTTTTGAGCCCAAGCTGACTGACGAGCATTTCAAGGTCGGTCACCAAAGGCGCAAGCTCGGGAAGCAATTTTCCGAAAATCGCCAATTTGGGAAGCTTATCCTTTTTGTCAGCGTTTTCAAGCAACAACTTATACGCTCGCACGACGCTTTCAACGTTTTTTCGCACTTCCAAACCTCCCCCGCCATAGATATATCCCGGATCAAGCTTGTGTTTTTTCAAAACTTTCTGACTTTCAACCTGGGTCACTTTCTTTTTGTATATCGGATCGACATCAATATAGGAAACTGTGATTTTTTTCGGATCGATTTGCAGATGACTGATCAAGTCTTTTTCAGTCCGATGCGAAATCGCAACAAGCTTGTCAGCCTTTTTGATTGAATTTTCAACCAATTTCTGATAAAGTTTTTTTCGCCCATTGTTGAGATAGTGCGGAAAAAATTTCGGGATGAGATCATGCACGATCATCAAATGTTTTGTCTTGCCAGACAAAACCGTGGTTGATTGATAGAGACTCAAAAAAACGTCGCAGTTGTCCTTTCTGACTTTTTTCGGCAACAAAAATCTTTCCCACCAAATTCTGCGAATCAAGTCATCTCGCTTATAAGCTGGCAGAAAAATCCTTTTGTGGAATTTAACTGCCGATGAGGCAGTTTTTTTCGGCAATTTCAATTTCACGTCTTCTTCAAGATACAAAAAAAACTCAGCATCTTTGTTGCCCGAAGATTCTGCTATTTTCTTTATCAAATTCGCAGTCACCTGACCCAAGCCAGTGCCCTGCTTTCTCAAAAATGAAGCGTTGATTCCGATTCGCATATTCATATATATAAAAACAAATTTATCGTCTCTACATTTCAAAGTATACAAGAATTTAGCCAAATAAAAAAGGTTTCAAAAAAACATTCTTAAACATTATCTATTTAAATCAAAAATAACTATCCCTTAGCCGAATATCCCGATCAAAACCGCGCCGGCGACCATTAGCGCGGTAGCAACAAGTTTTCTTTTAACGTTTTTGCGTTCTTTAAAAATGAAATAAGCAATCAAAAAAGCGAACAAGGGATTCAAACGTTTAAGTGCCATCACATAGGAAACGCTTCCCCACTGAAGTGCTGTATAGATGCTTCCATTAGCAATAGCCATCGCAATTCCAGTCAACAGGGCAATTTTCAAGAAATTCTTTTTAAAAATTAGTTTTTTAAAACTAGCAATTAAATCAAAAAAATTGATTTTCTTCCGACCAACTTCGTTTTCATTTTTCAAGACGTTGTAAGATTTCCTTGATACAAATAAAGCAAAAGGCATAATTAAAAATAAGATTGCCAAAATTAATTGGGTGAAAATGACAACCAACAGTGGCGAACTTTGCTGCACGGCGATCTTGGTTCCAATTGGAGAAATGGAAAAAGCGATGCCCACAATAATCACATAGACAGTTGCCAAGTGCATATTTTTTCTTTGCAATTGTTCACCTTCATTTAAAATTTTCTGCGATTTCTTTTTTAAAGAAATCAGCAATGCTCCAACCACAATTAAAGCTATCCCAATTAAACTCAATCCAGTTGGAATTTCCCCTAGTCCGATATACGCGGTAACAACTGTAAACAAGGTAGTCAACGTTATCCAGGGCGTGACATAGCTATATTCAGCAAGTTGCATTGCTCGATATCCAATAATAATTCCAACAACATTAAAGGGCATCGAAATCGCAATTCCTTTCCAAAATTCAAAATGATCTCTAATTTCAAATGAAAGACCTTTTGCAAAAAACGCATACAAGATGATGACAATAGTCGCAGCAGTATAGTTAAAAAATCCAATAATAGCCTTACCATTTGGAACCTCTTTAATTTGATTTAGATTTTTGTAATTCATCGCCCAGGAAACTGCCTGAAACAAAGCTCCTGCAATTGAAAGCGAAACCCAAAGAATAGTCATAAAATTTCTCTATAAATATTATGTTTAACCATCTAAATATATCAAGGTTTTAGGAATAAAAAAAGCCCGACAGTAAAAAATACCTATCGGGACTTAAAGTGCCATTAGCACCGCTCCTGAAATTGCCAGAACGATGCTAGTAGCGTGAAATGTGTTCAGCTTCCCTTCTTTTCTCCAATAATAATAGGAAGCTGGCAAAACACGCTTGAGCATATACACTCCAGGAATGACCGCGCCCAATTGAAAGGAAAAACTGGCGAGCGCGTTGGAAAATGCCATAGGAACACTGATCATAAGGAAAATCAGGAATAATTTCCTGCGACCTCCGACACTATCAGCCAAATTCACCAGGCCTTTCTTTTTGGTCAAAACTGCTGCGAAAAAAAGTGCAACCGCAATCCCGAGATGGGCCATCCAGGAAGTGAAAGTCGCCGAGGTCATCAAGACGCAAGCTTTGTTGGTGGCCGGAGTGATGAAATTATAAATCACCAACGAAGTCACCGACTGCCCCAACAAGGACCACGAGGGTCTGCTATCTTTTGACTTCACCAGTCTGGTCAACGAAGCAATGATGTTGATATCCTTTGTCTTTGAAAAAAAGAATGGGATATTGATCATCAGAATGCCAAGCCAACCCAAAGGTTTCGGCCACTTCCCGAACCAAACTCCGTCAGCCAGCACCATCAGACCGCTAGTCATAGAGACCAGCAGCAGCACCAGCGATGATTCTGTTTCCTGAAACATCTTCAGGTTCAACTTCGCTGCAAAACTGTTGGCAATCACAAAAATAAACATGATGAGCCAAAATTTTACAGGAATTTCACCTTCAAACCAGATGCTTCCGGAAGCAATTGTGTGAAAAATTAAAATTGCTGTTCCAGCTATCCCATATTGGACCGCCAAGAGCAGATAATTATCAAGGAGACTTTTGACTGAATCTCCTGAAAAATACTTCTTGATTTTCCCCTGTCTGAACCCCGCGCTGATTGCATGAATCAAAGCAAACGGGATCCAAAGGATATTATTCATACATCCCCCTTTCCCGTTTCGGGATTTTAATATTATTTCAAAGTACAATTTTCACCAACTACCCATATTATTTCATATTTCCTCAAAAGTCAATCCTTTGTACAGGATGAGTACATAGGTGACAAGTCGTTAAATTGCATAGGTGTCTGATATGCGAGAGCTTCATGGGGTCTTTTGAAATTGTATTCAATAAGCCATTCAGTTAACTTGGGGTTGAACACC
>Ga0265593_1000428_pt1 | contig 23770 bp, 21 predicted proteins | sample saktaG_8_FD_190136 | JGI IMG/M metagenome (GOLD analysis project Ga0265593, IMG submission 190136) | Saline water microbial communities from Sakinaw Lake, British Columbia, Canada - sak_2011_5_24_36m | ecosystem: Environmental > Aquatic > Non-marine Saline and Alkaline > Saline ...
TACGGTCTTTCGGTAATAAGTAAAGCCTGAACCCTAATTTTCAAAATGTCAAAGAACGAAAAAGTATAATTAATAAAAATAGGTTTCTAAAAGGTTTTGAACACTCCTAATTCCTAATTCCTAATTCTTAATTCTTAATTATTTATATACCCTCTGCTTCACCTCGATTTCTTCATAGTCGAGCGGCTCTTTATGAAGTCTGAATTCTCCTTCTTTGATATATTCCCAGGCGGCCACATATTTATAATCCACATCATTTCTGAGGCATTCGCCCTCCTCTGTCTGGTATTCTTCCCTGAAATGGCCACCACAGCTTTCGTTGCGGTTCAGCGCATCATAAGCCATCAGCTCGCCCAATTCAAGAAAATCCGCCACGCGGTTTGCTTTTTCAAGCTCCACATTCAATTCATCCGGTTTTCCGGTAATTTTAACGTCTTTCCAGAACTCCGCACGCAGTTTTTGTATGAGGTCAATGGCGTTTTTTAAACGAGTTTCTGTACGTCCCATTCCAACATTTTCCCACATGATTCTGCCAAGCTCCTTGTGGAAATGGTCAACGGTTTTTGAACCTCCAACCGCAATCAGCTTTTCGAGTCTTTCCTGAACCTGTTTTTCGGCAGCTTCAAATGCCGGATTTTCGGTTGACATCCGGGCTACGCGTATTTCTCCCGACAGGTAATTCTGAATGGTATAAGGTAAAACAAAATATCCGTCAGCCAGTCCCTGCATCAGGGCGGAAGCGCCCAGGCGGTTGGCTCCATGATCGGAGAAATTTGCTTCCCCGGCCACAAACAGACCGGTAATGGTCGACATCAGTTCATAATCAACCCAGGTGCCGCCCATGGTATAATGTACGGCCGGGTATATCATCATGGGATTCTCATAAGGATTTTCATCCACGATCTTTTCATACATCTGGAAAAGATTTCCATACCTTTCTTCGATCACATTTCTGCCCAGACGACCGATGGATTCTTTAAAATCGAGGAACACAGCCAAACCGGTACTGCCTACGCCAAAGCCTGCATCACAACGTTCCTTGGCTGCCCTTGAGGCCACATCACGGGGAACCAGGTTCCCGAAAGCCGGATAACGGCGCTCGAGAAAATAATCACGATCCTCTTCGGGAATATCATTGGCTTTCAGTTTCCCATTTCTGTTTGCTTCGGCATCTTCTTTTTTCCGGGGAACCCAGATCCGGCCGTCATTGCGCAGGCTTTCGCTCATCAGGGTGAGTTTCGACTGATAATCACCATGAACAGGGATACAGGTCGGATGGATCTGTGTGAAACAGGGATTGGCAAAGAAAGCGCCCTTCTTGAAAATTTGCCAGAGGGCGCTGCTATTGGATCCCATGGCGTTGGTGGAAAGATAAAAAACATTCCCGTAACCACCGGTCGCAATCACCACTGCATGTCCGAAATGACGTTCCAGTTTGCCACTGATCAAATCGCGGGCTATGATACCACGTGCTTTTCCATCGATGATCACCGCATCCATCATCTCATGGCGGTTATAAAGTTTCACGGTTCCCAGTTTAATCTGGCGGCTCAGGGCACCGTAAGCGCCCAGCAGCAATTGCTGCCCGGTCTGGCCCCGGGCAAAAAAAGTTCGGGAAACCTGGGCTCCGCCAAAAGAACGGTTCTCCAGAGATCCTCCGTATTCACGGGCAAATGGGACACCCTGTGCCACACATTGGTCAATAATGGCATTGCTGACCTCGGAAAGCCGGTAAACATTGGACTCCCGTGAACGATAATCCCCTCCTTTAATGGTATCATAGAACAGCCGGTAGATACTGTCGCCATCGTTGGGATAATTCTTAGCAGCATTGATACCGCCCTGGGCAGCAATACTGTGTGCACGGCGCGGACTGTCCTGGTAACAGAAAATCTTTACATTAAAGCCCATCTCTCCCAATGAGGCGGCGGCCGATGCTCCGGCCAGTCCGGTCCCCACCACGATGATGTCGAGTTTTCTTTTGTTGGAAGGATTTACAAGGTTCTGATGGTTTTTATACTGGGTCCATTTCTGGAACAAAGAACCCTTGGGGATTTTGGAATTTAATGCTGTCATAATGCCTAACGGATAAATAAAAAGTATATCGGGATGATGATAAAGCCTAAAGGAATAACGATGGAATAAATCACGCCAAACGTCCGGATACAGGGACTGTATTGCTTGTGATCCAATCCCAGCGTCTGGAATGCAGCCTGGAATGCATGATTCAGGTGAAAACCAAGAATAATGAACAGGATGATGTAAAGGAAGGAGTAAAGCGGTTGGGCGAATAAGTCCCTGGCTATAATGTAAAACTCAGGTTCTCCATCCGGGGTGACATTCGGATTTGAAACCCATCCGAGTTTGATAAAATAAAAGTTTAAAAAATGAATGATCAGAAAAATCAACACAATACCCCCCGTATATATCATGTACTTGGATAAAAAAGGCGTGTAGGTTTTATTGTTAACCTTGTACCTCGCAGGCCGGGCGATCCAGTTCTGCACCTGAAGAATAATGCCAAGCAGGATATGGAAAATGAACCCGGTAAAAAGCACGATTTCAAAAACCTTTACCACGTAGTTGGTCCCCATGAAATGTGCCGCATCGCTGAACCACCGTCCGCCGTCATCGCGTAAAAGACACAGATTGATCCCAAGGTGAACCACCAGGAAAACCATCAGGAAGAGACCCAGCAATGCCATCCAGATCTTTTTTGTGATGGAAGAAAAGCGTAAAAATGAAGGATTCATAACAAGCTTTTAATATATTTGTTCGTTGTATCAAAAGTAGAAACTAATTTTTTTAAAAAATAAAAATCCCCTAAAATATTTTTAATTCAAAAACAATCTAAATTATGTTTCAGTCAGATGTGTATAGCAATCGTAGAAAACAGCTAAGGGCCGAGCTTTCAGATGGCCTTATCCTTTTTCTTGGAAATCAGGAAGTCCCCTTCAATTACCCCGCAAATACCTATTCCTTCCGCCAGGATAGCAATTTTTCTTATTTTTTCGGACTGGACCACCCCGACCTTGCCGGTTTGATGGATCTTGAGGATGGAAAAGATTGGATTTTTGGCAATGACCTGGATATTGACGATATCATCTGGATGGGACAGCAACCCGGTATCAAAGACCAGGCTGAAAAAGCCGGAGTGAGCCATACAGCGTCACTTTCTGAATTAAATGCTGCCATTGACACAGCAAGGAAACAAGGTCGTAAAATCCATTTTGTCTCTCCTTACCGGGGTGAATCCATACTCTGGCTTTCAGATCTCCTCGCAATTCCGCATCTGGAAATCCGGAAGCATGTTTCCGAAGATCTGATCCGGGCTATTGTGAAACTAAGGATGAAAAAAGATGCCCTTGAAGTAAAGGAAATCGAAAAGATGGTTGACGTAGCCTGGCTGATGCATACTACCGCCATGAGCATGGCCCGGCCCGGGGTAATTGAACAAAAGATTGCCGGAACCATTGAAGGCATTGCCTTATCGAATTGCGGGCCGGTCTCTTTTCCGGTTATCCTTTCCATCAACGGGCAAACCCTTCATAATCATTACCATGGAAATACACTGGTGGAGGGCCGCATGCTGGTCATTGATGCCGGTTGTGAAAATGAACTTCATTACTCCAGCGACATCACGCGTACCGTTCCTGTCGGAGGAAAATTTAATCCCCGTCAGAAAGGGATCTATGAAGTAGTACTCTCTTCCAACATGGCTGCGATTCAGGCTGTAAAACCCGGCATTCCTTTCAGGGAAATTCATATGCTGGCTGCAAGGGAGATCACCAGGGGATTGACCGCCCTTGGCATTATGAAAGGCGATCCGGATGAAGCCGCCGCAAAGGGAGCGCATACCCTTTTCTTCCCCCACGGACTCGGACATCCGCTGGGTCTTGATGTTCACGACCTCGAAGGCATGGGCGAGAACTTCGTCGGATATGACCACGAAGTAATACGCAGCAACGAATTCGGACTGGCATTCCTCCGTTTTGGAAGGAAGCTGCAGGAAGGCTTCGTGATGACCATCGAACCGGGCATTTATTTTATACCGGAATTGATCGATATCTGGAAAACTGAAAATAAACTGGGTGAATTCATCAACTATGAGGTGGTCGAAACCTATAAAGATTTTGGCGGCATCCGCATTGAAGATGATATCCTGGTTACTGCTGACGGATGCCGGGTGCTCGGAAAACCAATCCCGAAAACGGTAAAGGAGATTGAAGAACTCATGGGGTGAAGGGTAAAGTGGAATAATGTTAATTTTTAAACTTCATGTCTACCCTCAGATTTCAGAAAAAAAACATTTTCTTCACTGACGAGGGAAAAGGGAAAACCATTGTTTTCCTGCACGGGTTTACGGAAACTTCAGAAATCTGGAAACATTTTTCCGCAAAGCTTTCCAAAAAATACAGGGTTATCAGCATTGACCTTCCCGGACACGGAAAAAGTGACTGTATCGCCGGGGTTCATACCATGGAACTCCTGGCGGATGTGGTAAGGAAAGTGATGAAAAAAGCTGAAGTCAGGAAATGCCTGATGGTCGGACATTCGATGGGAGGCTATGCAACCCTTGCATTTGCCGGGAAATACCCCGAAATGCTCAGGGGATTCTGCCTGTTCCATTCGCATTGTTATGCAGATTCGCCTTCCGATCAGGCAAACCGCGACCGTACCATCGGAATCGTGAACCAGGACAAATTCAGTTTTCTCTCCCAGTTCATTCCCGGACTTTTCCCGCTTGAAGTGCATGAAAAATTTGCAAAGGAGATCAGGAAGCTGGTGAAATCAGCAGAGAAAATGACTAAAGAAGGGATCATTGCCGCCCTTGAAGGAATGAAAAACCGTAAAGACCAGACGGAATTATTGAAGTCGACCCGGCTGCCCGTCCTTTTTATTCTGGGTTTGAAAGACGTCAGGGCACCCCTCCCGCAATGCTGGGATATGGTTTCATTGCCCTCAGTCAGCCGGATTCTGCTTCTCCGTGATTGCGGCCATATGGGATATCTTGAAGCAAAGAAAGAAACCTGCCGGGCCATCATGAATTTTGCACAAACCACCGGTTAATGTCCGTTATTCAAACCAATTTCTCCAACCCCCAACTTGCCTGGATAATCTTATCCCTGATCCTGGGCTTAGTCAGTATCATTTTTTTTATCAGAAAAGATGTAAAACTCAGCCTGCTCTTTCTCTTTTTTTCAGGCTTGATCCTTCGGTTCGTGGCTGCCGGTCTCGATCCCTTCCTGAATACCTGGGATGAACAATTTCATGCACTGGTGGCAAAAAACATGATGGCCGACCCTTTTAAACCCATGCTGGTCGGAAATCCTGTTCTCGACTATAATTTCCGCGATTGGACCAGCAACCACATCTGGCTTCATAAACAGCCCTGGTTCCTCTGGCAGATCGCCCTTTCGTTTAAAATATTTGGCCTAAGCGAATATTCTTTGCGCCTGCCCACCGCCCTTATGTTCTCGGCGATGATCCTGATTATTTATCGGATCGGAAAATTACTTGGCAACCCTGGAATAGCCTGGTATGGGGCTTTCCTGTATTCCTTTTCCGGCTTTTTCATCTCTTTTGTCAGTGGAAGTTATTTTACAGATCATAACGACAGCGCTTTTATTTTCTATGTCAGCCTGAGCCTCTGGGCCTGGACAGAATATATGTTCTCGGGAAAACGGAAATGGCTTTTATGGATCGGGCTTTTTGCCGGAATTGCCATTCTGAACAAATGGCTTGCCGGCCTGATGGTATACGCAGCCTGGCTTATGGTGATAGGGTTTAGGAAAGGCATTCCCGAAAAATTCAGAGAACTGAAACGCTTGTCCATCTCACTTCTTGTTGCTTTCTTGATGGCCTTACCCTGGCAACTCTTTGTTTTATGGGCATACCCCTTGGAAAGCCGGTATGAATATTCGCTGAACAGCCTTCACTTTTTTAAGGCCATGGAAACCCATTCCGAAAGCATCTGGTACCATTTCCGACTCTTGCCTGAACAATACGGAGGTTTAATGGTGGGGTTCATTGTCCTTCCCGGCCTTTATTATTTTTTCAGGGAGATAAAAGACCGGGCAGTTCGATTGGGCCTGTTATTTATGCTGGTTTTTGTTTATTTGTTTTTTACGGTGGCAGCCACCAAGATGCCCATGTTCTGCACCATCACCGCTCCCCTGATATTTCTGGGAATCGGTGCTGCCCTTGATCAGTCTGTATGCTGGCTTCAGAAAAATATCCCTGGCAAAATTTTTCCTGGCTTGATGGTTTTTTTACTGTTTTTGCTGGCTTATCTCAACCTTGATCTGAACCATATCGACGAAATCCATTCCGTTAAGCAGCCTTACTGGAAAACAAGAATGACGGATGCCGTCCTTGATAAACAGGTGGCCTCCATTTTAAAAAACGAGGATTGCGTAGTGTTCAATTGCGGAGGATATAACACCATTATGTTCATGTTCTATAGTGGAAAAACGGCTTACGGTGCTTATCCCGATTCTGTTCAATATCAAACGATGAAGAAAAAGGGCATCAGGTTAGCGATATTTATGGATGAAAATAGTCCTCCATATTTACGAAACGAATCCGGATTAAAGAAAATCTTTACTCGCTCAATCCCATTCTGAATTTAGCGGTAAAAATTCATTTCCTGAATGTACTTCCAAACCTTATCGGGAAGGAAGTAACGCATCTCTTTTCCTTCTTTGATTCCTTGCCTGACAAAGGATGAAGAGAGGGTGATCAGGGGTGCGGAAATATTTACAAAGGAAGGATGGCTGGCCAGTTCCCCGCCTTCAGCTCCGGGCCTGGGATAAACATAGAATTGGTACTCCGCCAATAGAATCTCCCAGTTTTTCCATTTCTTAAAAGTGGACAGGTTATCGGATCCAAGAATGGGAATGAACTTTTTTTGGGGATATTTTTCCGATAAATAGGTCAGGGTATCAATGGTGTAGGAGGGTTGCGGCAACTTAAATTCGAGGTTGGATGATTTGAAGCGGGCATCCTCCTCAATGGCAAGGTTCACCATGGCAAGGCGGTGATGATCGGCAAGCAGACTCGATTTCTCCTTCAGGGGATTATGGGGGGAAACCACAAACCACACCTGATCCAGGCCGGCATATTCAACCATGAATGAAGCAATCATCAAATGACCCTGATGGATGGGGTTGAAGGATCCAAAAAAAAGACCGGTTTTGGCATTCGGTTTCATGATAAAAACGATTTTACCAGTTCTATGGCTTTTTTACAGCTAAGCCCGATGTCGTCATTGATCAGGATGTAGTCGAATTCCGGGGCAAATTTAAGTTCGTATTCTGCCTTGCTTATCCGTTTTTGAAGACTTTCCGCTGATTCGGTACCCCTTTGCTGCAGCCTGGAAATTAAAACACCGAGCGTTGGAGGCTGAATAAAAATAGCCAAACCGTTATTCCCGAAATATTTTTTCAGGTTTAAGCCTCCGATCACATCCACATCGAAAATGGGAATTTTATTTGCTTCCCAGATGCGATCCAGGTCTGATTTCAGGGTGCCGTAAAAACTGTCAGGATAAACTTCCTCCCATTCGACGAATTCATCCCGGGCGATCTTTCCGCGGAATTCATCGGCTGTCATGAAATAATAATCCTTCCCGTTTTGCTCATTTTCTCTCGGTTGCCGGCTACAGGCAGAAACGGAAAAAGCAAGATCGGGGATCTGCCCCAGTAAAAACTTTACAATACTGGTCTTCCCAGCCCCCGAAGGAGCCGAAACAATAACTGCATTCTTATCTTCTTGCATTGTTTGCATTCTTGCATTCTTGCATTCTTGCATTCTTGCATTGTTTGCATTCTTGCATTCTTGCATTCTTGCATTGTTTGCATTCTTGCATTCTTGCATTGTTTGCATTCTTGCATTCATGCATTCCTGCATTCCTGCATTATAATATATTCCCCAGCTGCTCCTTGATCTTTTCCAGTTCGTCTTTCATCTGGACTACAATCTTCTGGATGTCCGCATCACTGGCTTTAGAACCAATGGTGTTGATTTCCCGGCCCATTTCCTGGGTGATAAATCCCAGCTTTTTACCCTGGGCCTGAGGCTCATTGAGCGTTTCCAGGAAATACTGACAGTGCTTCAGAAGGCGGACCTTCTCTTCCGTGATGTCAAGTTTTTCCAGATAATAGATCAACTCCTGCTCAAACCGGTTCTGGTCAGGCGCAGATCCATTGAAATCGCCCGAATATCTGGAGAACTCTTTTATCAGGCGTCCGCGCAGCTCAGCCATTCTTTTCCTTTCATGAGGTTCAACCATTTCCAGGAGCTGGAGAATTAACTGAACCCTTTTCAGCACATCTTCTTCCAGGACCTTCCCCTCTGAACTTCTGAAAATATCAGCCTGGTCAACAGCCTGTTGAATGCCCGCCGAGATTGATTCCCAGTCCTGCTCCGTCATTTCCTCCCGGCTGTTTTGCATCACATCGGGCATTTTCAGAACCAGGGGCAAGATGCCTCCCGGGCAATTTTCACGGAGTTCTTTCATCAGGTTCTTTAATTCACCATGATACTTTTTGGCGAGGATGTGATTGATTGAAAAACCCGGTGTTTCTCCATTGTCTTCCGTAAAAATATACAGTTCTATTTTCCCCCGTTCCAGACGTTGGCTGATGAGCGACCGGACTTCCAGTTCCTTGTTGCGAAAGAATCCCGGAAGCTTAAGGCCGAGGTCAAATTGCTTGCTGTTCAAAGTTTTAACCTCGATCGTTAATTTTCTCCCCGGAATTTCAACGGCGGCTTTTCCATATCCGGTCATCGATTTGATCATGCTTTTTTTAGGCAAACTTAAACAAATTTGACAATTTTACCGTTATCATGCTGAAAGCAATGTTCCCTTATATTACCTTTACGTCATGGAATTTCTTGTGATCGATGATACCCTGAAGTTTTATAACCTGATGCTGAATGATATTGATCAGGCCAGATCCTATATTTACCTGGAAACCTATAAATTTTCCAATGACCATATGGGCATCAGGTTCCGCGATGCCATTACCAGAAAAGCAAAGGAAGGGATCCAGGTTAAAATACTGATTGATTCCTGGGGTAAAGGACCGGTTTCTGAAACATTTTTTTCAGAACTGACCCGGTCTGGCGGAGAAATAAAATTCTTCGAAAAAATTAAAATCAACACGGATCTTTTTACACGGGGGCATCGGCGCGATCACCGTAAAATTCTGGTGATCGATGATCAGATAAGCTATATAGGTTCTGCAAATATTACAGGTTATAACCTGAACTGGAGAGAGTTGTCAATCCGTATTGCCGGCGAACTGACCCTGTCATTTAAAAAGGTTTTCCTGGAAAATTTCGATGCATTTAATCCTTACATCATCACCAACAAGGTGGCTTACACCCGGGCCATTAAAAACGGTGAATTTGAAATTATCCGGGATGTTCCGTCCATGCCCCTTCAACGCTTAAGGAAAAAATATACCCGGATGATCCGCAATGCCCGTTCCTCTGTTGTTATCGAAACTCCTTATTTTCTCCCCGGGTACATGCTGCGTAAGGTTTTAATGGATGCTGGAAAACGCGGAGTTCAGGTGAAAATTATCATGCCCAAGCATTCCGATGTCAGAATGATTGATATTCTCCGGAATAAATATCTGGGAATGCTTTTTAAATCGAATGTTCAAATCCTCTTCTATGGGCCGTATAACCTGCATGCCAAGCTATTGCTCATTGACGAACAAATGTTCTCCATTTCTTCAGCCAATTTTGATTACCGCAGTTTCCGCTACCAGTATGAGATAGCCCTGATCGGGAATGAACCGGATGTTCTCCGGCAACTCCTCGATCATATCCGGGAAACCATCAGAAACTCAGAACCCTTCGATTTTGAACAATGGAAGAAAAGAGCCCTTATTGAAAAAATATTTGAGTGGTTTCTGCTTCCCTTCCGGCATTTATTTTAAAGTCGCCTTCCTTTCCGGACGGTTGACCAGATAAACCCCTGAGAAAATGATCAGGGCTGCGATGATTTTCGGAAAGGAAAGGACTCCCTGACCCAAAACCATAAACGATAAGCTTGCAACAACAGGCTGGATATAGCTGTAGTAGCTTACTACCAGAGGTGTAACGCGCTGCAGGGCAAAATTGATCAGCAGATATGCAAAGAAAGTATTTAGAACAATGATGTAAGCAATACCCAGCCAGGCCATCAGTTTGACGGATGAAAAATCAATGTTCATCGCCGGTCTGATTGAAAAAGGAAGGATGGCTAAAAAACCAAAAAAAGAGACCCATTTTAAAATCGTCGCGGTATGATATTTTCCCACCAGGGGTTTGATCATAATCAGATACAGGGCATAGAAAACAGCATTTGCAAACACCAGGATGTTGCCAAACATGGTTTTTCCGCTGAAACTGACCACATGGCCATACAAGATCAATAAAACAGCGCCCCCGGCTCCGAGAGCGATGCCAACAGCCTTTTGAAACGTTATCTTCTCTTTCAGGATAATGCCTGCAAAAACCAGCACCAGGATCGGAATAAGGACATGGATGATGGAAGCATCCACGGGTGTTGTCATATTTAATCCCACATAGAACAGGGTCTGGTTGAGTGCAAACCCAAGTATCCCGCATATTGCGAGCATAAACAGATCTTTCCGGTCAACTTTTTCAGCAATGAAGAGCCGCTGAAACAACCAGAAGAGGATCACGCCCCCCAGCGTACGGATAAAAATCACCTGCATGGGTGAAAAAGATTCCGGCATCAGGCTTTTGGCAATGGTATAATGCAGCCCGAAAATCAGGGTGGTCGCAAGCAGGGAAAGGTGGGCGCGCTGGTTCCTCGTCAATGGTTTACGAGATTTTTATCTCTTTTTTCATTTCTACCCTGGATTCTTCTTTTTTTGGTAAACTGATTTTCAGGATGCCATCATCGTAATCGGCCTTGATTTTTTCCATTTCAATGGTCTTGGGCAAAGTAAATGAACGGCTGAAAGATCCATAATAAAATTCTTTCCGGGTATAATTCTTACCCTCTTCCTTCTGTGCGTCTTCCATTTCCACACTGATGGTAAGAATGTTGTTCTCCAGATTGATTTTAAAATCATCTTTTTTCATCCCGGGAGCAGCAATTTCAAGCTGAAAAGAATCCGGGTTCTCCAAAATATTGGCAGCGGGATCACAGGCTCTTTTACCGAAAAAATCGGCCATGTCGTTGTCGAAAAAATTGTTAACAATATCTGCCAAAGGATTTCTGTTGTGCCATTTAATGAGTGTCATATTATGGTCCTCCTGTTATTTAATTAAACATTAAGTTAATTGCTGCATTACGTCAAGTTATATACCAATGAAAAACCAGACTTAAAAACAGACAAAATGACACAATAAAGGAAAGAAAAACCGTCAAAATTGCATTACCCGCAATGTAAATAATTGTTTACCAGCTTCATGATTTCTTTTTCGTTGTCTTTTGTAGATTCGCGAAGATGCTGATCGTTGAAGCTTTTCAAATACCGGATGATCCCATCAATCAGCTTTGGAGGGAAAATGCCATATTGTTCATAAACGGAACGTTGTTCCTCAAGCGACTCGGCCGATTGCCAGCAGGAGCATGGGAGCTGTTTGAGCTGACTCACCCTTGTTTTATATTTTTCTTCAAAAATGTTCACATCCACATAGGTTTTCTCTGCAAACCCGAGGGCATTCTCCATTTCGATTCCATGGCGGGCGGCAACGGTAAGCCCGGCAAACAAGAGGTAAACATCAGCTGATCCGTCCGGACAGCGGAATTCCACCGTTTGCCGGCTGCCAAAGCCCTCCTGGGTATCTGTTTCTCCCGGATTTGCGTTGGTGACCATATCGTGTTTGTTTCCCCAGCCAAGCGGTACACGCACGAGCACCGAACGGTTGCGATCACCCCAGCATATGTTGGTAGGCGCTTCCTGGTGAGGCACCAGGCGAAAATAGCTCGTTGGGATCATATTCCCAAAAGCGGTCAGGGATTGGGAAAGATCAAGGTAACCTGAGATGGCTTTTTTTGCGGTATCAGACAGTTTTCCGTTGTCAAGCATCGCGCTTTCACCGTTTTTCATGAGGCGGGTATGCACGTGCAATCCGCTTCCTGCTTTCCCGGTTGTGATTTTCGGGGCAAAAGTGATCGTCACTCCGTACTTGTACGCCAGGGAGCGGAGTATCCATTTTGCGATCATCAGCTGATCGGCTGCATCCTCCAGATTGACCGGGGTAAACTCAATTTCATTCTGCTCGTATGAAAGTCCGGCTTCGGTAAAGTTTCCCACCTCTGAGTGTCCGTATTTAATAAAGCCCCCGCATTGGGCAATGGCCCTCATGGCTTCAATGCGGAGTTTTTCCCATTTGCAGAAAGGAGATGATTCGTGATACCCGCGCTGGTCTGCCGCTTCAAATAAGCGGTATTGTTCGCTGATGATGTAATACTCAAGTTCCCCCATCACTTCAAACGAAAAGCCGGTCTTCTTTTTCAGGATTTCATGCGCTTTTTGCAGGATGTATTCGGGGGAATTGGAAAAGGGTTCACCGTCTTTATCGTAATAGGAACACAGGATATCCAGGGCGGGAATTTCCGAAAAAGGATTTACAAAAGCGGAACGGTAACGCGGAATCACATACAGATCGGAAGATCCGGGTTCCACGTAATTCGGGAACAGGCTGGATCCGTCCACACGCTCACCGGCACTCAGGATACTGTCGAGATGATGGCGGTCTTTGATAATGAAATTCAGGGTTTTTAACCGGCTGTCGGCCGCAGAATAACGAAAATTGATCATTTGTATGCCTTGCGATTCAGCGAAGCGGATCAGATCGGCTTTGCTGAAATCAGCAGAAGGCTTGTCAAGAAATCTGACCAGCGGGTTCGGGCTGAGGGATGAGGTTTCGTTCATAAACAAAATATTCGGGAACAATCAAGCGTGTACAAAAATAAGAAATATTCTTAACTTTGATCGGTAAACCACAGGTTAAAACCGCGTTATGCAATCCAACTTCAACGAAATAATTTTCTTCTGCACTTTCCTTGTTTTTATCCTGTCGATGCTGGTCATAGACCTCGGTATATTCCAAAAAAAAAACCATGCACTTTCCTTTAAAGAAGCGCTTGGCTGGACCATCGTCTGGGTGAGTATCTCCCTGGCCTTTTACGTTTTAATCCGATTCCACGGCAACTGGATCCATGGAAGCGATACCCTGGCAGCCATTCAAAGCCGGATAGACACCTACCATCATCCGGTGAGAATTGACGGATTGACCACGCAGCAGGCCATCGACGTTTATAACAAAAATCTTTCCCTCGAATACCTTACCGGGTACCTGATCGAGTATTCACTTTCGGTCGACAATGTTTTCGTGATCGTTATGATTTTTCTATCTTTTAAAATTGACCCCCGGCATTATAAAAAGGTGCTTTTCTGGGGGATACTCGGAGCCATCCTCATGCGCTTTCTTTTCATTTTTGCAGCCAGCGTCCTAATTCAGCGATTTGCCTGGTTTCTTTATGTCTTCGGGGGCCTGCTGGTGGTCATCGGTTTTAAAATGGCATTGGAATTCCTGTTTTCCGAAAAGGAAGAACGTATTGATACTGAAAAACATCCGGTTGTAAGGATGGTTTCCCGGCTTTTCAACGTAAGCCACGACAGCCAGGCTGAAACATTTTTTATACGTCAACAACGGAAGATTTTCGTGACGCCTTTATTTATTGTCCTGATGATCATTGAATTCACCGATGTGCTTTTCGCGGTGGATTCCGTTCCTGCTGTATTTTCAGTAACCCAGGATCCATATATCGTCTTTTTTTCCAACATCTTTGCCATCCTTGGGTTAAGGTCACTGTTCTTTCTGATTATTGATGTGATGAACCGTTTTCACTATTTAAAAATCGGACTGGCCGTTTTACTCACTTTTGTCGGGGTTAAAATGCTTCTTCACAGTGTATTCAAAATATCCACCCATGATTCATTAATAATCATTGCTTCCATACTGCTGCTTAGCATTATTGCTTCCAATATTCGGAATTTCATGATCAAGCAAAAAGCCGGATGAAAAAGAAACAGGAAGACTTGCTTGAAAACCAGGATATTGAAGTGCGCCTGGTGGTGGAATCCATTTTTGACAAGTACGGATACGATTTCCGGAATTATTCCCAGGCACATATAAAACGAAGGATACTAAACCGTTTTTCCTTATCCGGGTTTAAGAATATCTCGGAAATGATTCATGAAATCATCTACAACCCGAAATTTGTCGACCTGTTGTTAATGGACCTTTCGATCACGGTGACCGAAATGTTCCGGGATCCGTTATTTTATCAGGCCCTGCGCGAAGAAGTCATCCCGCTCCTGAAGACGTATCCCTTTATTAAGATCTGGCATGCCGGATGTTCCAGCGGAGAAGAAGTGTATTCCATGGCCATCCTCCTTAAGGAAGAAGGGCTGTACAATAGAACACAGATCTATGCCACCGATTTCAATCCTTTTATCATCCGTCAGGCAAAGGAAGGCCACTATCCGGTCAGCCGCATCAAGGAGTTCACCCTGAACTATCAGAAATCGGGGGGCAAAGGCTCTTTTTCCGATTATTATACCGCCAATCATGACCATGCGAAATTGCTCGACTCCCTGAAAAAAAACATTGTTTTTGCCACGCATAATCTCGTTACCGATAGTGTATTTGCAGAAGTGAACCTGGTTATTTGCCGCAATGTGCTGATCTATTTTAACCGTCAATTGCAGGATGAAGTGATCCGCCTTTTCGGCGACAGTCTTCCGGGCGGAGGAATTCTTTGCCTCGGATCCAAGGAAACCCTTCAGTTTTCGACTCATTACCATGAATTCAACCCCCTCATCGGGAAGGAAAAAATTTATATCAAGAAACATCATTTGTAATTTTTTCAGCATGACATCCCGCTCCAAATATCATGCGGTTGTGATCGGCTCCTCAGCAGGGGGATTAAATGCATTAAAGCTGCTTTTCAGCGATCTGGATGCAAAATTCCGACTTCCGGTCATCATTGTTCAGCACATCAGTCCCGATTCGGAAAATTACCTGATCCATATTCTGAATGACCTGAAAAAACTCAGAGTCAAAGAGGCGGATGAAAAAGAAAAGCCCGAAAGAGGGAGCGCCTATGTTGCGCCCCCTAATTATCATCTGCTTCTTGAACCGGATCAGACCTTTTCCCTTACCATTGATGAACGGGTTAATTATGCGCGGCCTTCCATTGATGTGCTTTTTGAAACGGCAGCCGAGGCATATCAGGAAAAGCTGATCGGTATCATTCTCACCGGGGCCAACAACGATGGCAGCAAAGGACTGAAAAGGATCAGGGAAATGGGTGGGCTGACGATTGTTCAGGATCCTGATACCGCCGAGGTGGATTCAATGCCGAGGGCAGCCATCCTTACCAGCGTGGTAGATCATATCATGACGCTTAAGGAAATCGCCCTGTTCCTCAATTCACTCGAAGATGCCTGAAAAGAATTTCCGGTATTATTTTCCTTTATTGAAATATTTATCCAGCAATTGCTGGGCAGCCAGATAAGGATTCGCCGTTCCATCCAGAATTTCCTGCTCGATCACCGGCATCGCATGACGGATTTCCCTGTTTGAGAAGAAATGCCGCTGAAGTCCTTCCTCAATGGATTCAAGCAGCAGTTGTTTGTTTTGTTCCATCCTTCGGCTGAGGAAAAAACCGTTGTCAACCATGAGCCGATGATGGGTCTGGATCATGTTCCAGGCATCCGCTATCCCTATTTTTGTTCTGGAGGAACAAATATCGGCAAGCGGTACCCAGCCGGTCGGAGATGGAGGGAACAGGTGAAGGGCATTGGCATATTCTGTCCTTGCGGTTTTTGCCCTGATCAGGTTATCCCCGTCGGCTTTGTTGATGAGGATGGCGTCAGCCATTTCTATAATGCCCCGTTTGATGCCTTGCAATTCATCCCCGGCGCCGGAAAGCATCAGCAGCAAAAAGAAATCAACCATGGAATGAACCGAGGTTTCAGATTGCCCCACACCCACGGTTTCAACAAAAATCACATCGAATCCGGCCGTTTCGCACAGGATGATGGTTTCACGGGTTTTGCGGGCAACGCCTCCGAGCGAACCCGCGGAAGGGGAGGGGCGGATAAACGCGTTCGGGTCTGCAGCCAGTTCTTCCATCCGTGTTTTATCGCCCAGAATACTTCCTTTTGAACGCGTACTGCTCGGGTCGATGGCCAGCACGGCCAGTTTATGGCCTTTGCCGGTCAGGTAGGTTCCCAGGGCTTCGATAAAGGTGCTCTTGCCCACACCGGGTACTCCGGTGATCCCAATACGGATGCTGTTACTTCGAAATTCGTTATTTGAAATTGGAATTTCGGATTTCGGATTTCGGATTTCGGATTTCGGATATTTCAGGCAGGCGGCGATGATTTCCTGTGCTTTTTCCTGGTCTTTGTGCAGTGCGCTTTCAACCAGGGTGATGGCCTGGCTTAAAATGGTACGGTTTCCGGCAATGATACCCTCAACATAAACCTGAGGCGGAAGATTCTTTTTCCGGCCGGATTTTAATTTTCCGAGCAGTTCCATATTGATCTGGCCGGGTTGTTCGATCCCGCGCCTCACATTCAAAGCTGATTTTATCTGATCCTCTTCCATGTTTTAGGTTCACTGTGCATCCTCTGTTTCCTGCCTTCTGTCCTTCAAAGGTATCATTTTTTTTCTGCCGACATCCTTCAGGTTCCACGAAATATTTTTATCTTTGCAGCCCTCAAACTCTCCGTAGCTCAGTTGGTAGAGCAATTGACTCTTAATCAATGGGTCCCAGGTTCGAGTCCTGGCGGGGAGACAGGAAAATCAACCACTTACGAGTAAAATTGTGAGTGGTTTTTTTTTCTGCCAGCTTCCGGCCAGGTTTTGATGAATGATCACCCAATTTCAATAATTGAACCTCACCTGAAAAATGGTAAGGTTACCAGAGCTACAAACCGATTAAGTTGACATCCCTTTCGTCCGATTTTTTGACTTTAGGTCGAAATTTTAAACAGATGCTAAATTTTCAACCTGGATAGTACTTTTTTTCCGTCGATAAGAGAAAAAAAAACCTCATTCCAAAAAATGTTATACTTTTAATTGTATAAACCATCGTGTCATGAAAAAACTTTTTCTTCTTGGATTGCTCCTCGTTTCTTATGTCCTTTCTGGGCATTCACAGAACCATGAAACCTTTGCTCAGCAGAGCATTACGATTCCCGGAACGGGAATGAGAACAGAGATTAACCGGGCTGCCGGCATCCCTTACAACCCGGGCGGGGCATCAACCATGCCTACAGCCGGGGTCAACTGGATTGCCTCCGATGCCGCTTCCATCGCCAACCAGGTCAAGGTTTCCTCGCAAAGCCTGAAGACAGCCGTTTCGTGGGGTCTCAATGACCAGCGGCTTTCGCTTTACGGCAACTCCGAAATTCCCGAATGGGAAGTCCCGGTTTCCATCACTGCATGGGATGCAGTGATTGACATGACCGACGACGGAACGCGCATCGCCGAAGGGGTGAATGACCAGGTGGAGATTTATGCTCCGGCCTCTTCGGTGCCCCTCTGGACAGCCACAATCCAGCATCTGGTCAGGGGTATCCAGATCAGCAATAATGGTGCTCAGGTATTTGTAGCTGCTTCTGAATCAGCGGGAGACACCTCCTTTCTTTATTGTTTCAATGTGGGCCAGAATACTCCGGTCTGGGTCAAAGCCATTGCGGGCAACTACACTGCACTGGTGCTGAGTAAAAGCAGCAACCGCCTTCTGCTCGGTGAGTATGGCGGAGGAAACAACAAGTTGTTCGTACTGAACCCGGCCACGGGCGCACAGATATACCAGACTGTTTTTGCAGAACAATATCCGCCGGCCGTATCCGACGACGGGAAGTACATTGTGAGCGGCGATTTCAGCGGTCATGTCTTTCTGCTGGAATATAATACAGCCACGGCCACTTATGTTGAGAAATGGAACTTCACCGTTAATGGATCCAATTCATGGGTAAGCGGGATGGGGATTTCAGGCGACGGCAGTACCATTGCTGTGGGAACCATGATCTTTACCTCCTCAGGCTATGACGGCGAAGTGTACCTCTTCAACAATTATTCGCCGGTGCCGCTTTGGATCCATTCCGGTATGGGCGACATGGTACAATGCGTGGATCTCAGCTACGACGGATCGATCATTGCCGCAGCAGGCTGGGGGCCGATCGACAATTCCTCACCCGATCTCCTGCTGTTCCGCAAACAAAGCAACGAACCCTACCTCACCGTCAGTTCACCGGGATCGAACTTCTGCCTGGACCTTTCGCCCGACGGAAAAATGTGCGTGACCGGAGGAAAGGCTGTTCATGCCCGGGCTTTCGGCATGGGAGGAAAACTATACAACATCAACTCCGACCCGGGTGGCGGAACCCTCAGCGGACTTGCCGTGAAATCGGGCGCCTCCCAGCAGGCGGGTGTTAAAGTGGAGATCACCAGTCTGACCAGCGTCTTCACTTATACTAATGAGGTATCAGCGTACACCCTGAAATACATCCCGGAAGGAACCTATACCGTTACCTATTCGGCGGTCGGTTTCATTACCCAGGATATCCCCGGGGTAGTGATCACCTCCGGGCAGGTAACTACCCAGGATGTCACCCTCCTGCCTGCAGGCGAACCCCCGATGAACCTCATGGCTACCCAGGGCGCCGGCCTTACCGTTGACCTGAACTGGGATCCTTCTCCCTCGGCTGGCATCACCGGCTACAACATCTACCGTAAGCAATATGCTTTTGACTTTTATCCCACAACCCCTCTGGGAACGGTGGGGCCCGGTGACCTTACCTATTCCGACAATACGGCGCTTCCCCTCACCCATTATTTTTACGCAGTTACCGCACAACTGCCGGGGAACCTGCAAACTCCTTATTCAAACGATGCCGAAGGATGGATCTCCACCGGCTTCATCACCGACGAGATCAGCGCCTGGGTGGGTTCAACCCCGGTCATCGACGGCGTGATCAGCCCGGGCGAATGGAGCGACGCGTTCGAAGTTGACATTTCCAACTTCCTTGGACGGCGTGATAACATCATCCGCCCCATCGGGAGCGTGATGGGCTGGTTCAAGGTGAATGCCGATAAGAGTTCGCTATACGTAGCTGTGGATAATGCTTTCGACCATGTTCTGGAAGACCACGATGAGGTTGCCCTTTATATTGATGACAACAACGACGGTTTTTACCCGGCCCCGGGCGACAGCACCGAAGGAAACTACTGGGCAGCCCATTATGCTTCCGGCGATGTGATCAAATACCGCCCGATCTACAACACCGGTGGCGTAGGCACGACCATCCTGCTCCCCAATCCTCAAATCAAGGTTTCCGCTGCAACGGGTCACATCGTTTATGAGTTTGTGCTCCCACTGGGAAGCGCTTCCTATGATCAGATCCATTTCAACAGCGATGATCAGAGCGGCCTCTTTATTTTTGCGCTCGACGACCCCACCAATTACGACGGATGGTGGCCCTGCCTCAACCAGAATATCTTCACCGCCGAAGGATATGGCGTTATCACGTTCGGCCCCTTCGACTCGGTACCGCCACCTCCGCAGAATCTCACACTCGACAACCCTGTAGCCCAGCACATCATGTTGATGTGGGACCAGCCAGCCATCAGCGATTTCGACCATTTCAACATCTACTGGTCGACCGACGGCGGAGCAACCTTCCCGAAACTCGACACGACCATCGGAGTACAATATTTCCTTACGGTGCCCAACAATGGTCTTTACCAATTCTATGTCACCACGGTCGACCGGGCCGGACAGGAGTCGGTGCCTTCGAATGTCGTACAAACCAATGTAGTGATCGGTGTTGCCGAGCCTGGAAGTCAAAGTGACTTTGCCATGATTAAGATGGGACCCAATCCCTTTGCCGGGCAGTTGAACATTGATTTCAGGCTGCTTACCGAAACCCACCTGACGATCATTGTTTCCGACATCAGCGGGAAACCGGTCCGGACACTATACAATGCCGGGATTGCATCGGGACAGCACCATCTCACCTGGAACGGAAACGACCAGGCCGGGAATGCCCTGAAACCCGGGATCTACATGGTTCAGCTATTTACAACGCAAGGTTCGCCGGTTTCATTTAAGGTAATCAGGCCGAGGTAAGACGGACCTGCACCTGTTTGTTATGAGTCCACTGAAAAAAGTCGAATGTTGGCAAAATCAAACCTTCCAGGTTTTTCTAATGTTTCTGTTCTGTTGTATCACTTTGTTTGTCCCGCCAAGTATAGGAGCGTAGTGTTTAGCAAAGCGGTTGATATAACAATAAAGGAAATATGCCTTGAGATTGAAAAGCGCTATGATGTTCACTTTCTTGAAATTGGGACGGACAAGATCACACCTTACTGTATAAAAGTAAACAGTTAGCTTTGTTTTAAGATACCCCACTTGCCGCGGGGTAGTTCATTTTATCCCGTTTTCTATACTTATTCACCATTTACGGTTAATAATTTTTAAAACGAAAATTTCAATTCGTGGAATTTGTCGTATATTTGCATTAATCCACTTATGTGGAGGTGGAGGGTTGTACCGACCCTTGCCCCGGAAACGGGGTTTTTTTATGGCAATTTTTTTGCCCCATAACCAAGAATCATCCCTTTATAGCTGAAAAATTTCCCTTTTTCCATAATCTTTATCAGTTCATCACTGAAAGTCTTTTTTCCATCATCCAGATTCAATACTTTCTGAAAGAGGTATCTTCTTGCGGCATGTGCAAGTAAATCAGCAATTTGCAGTCCTGAAATATTTGCAGTTTTAGGTTTGACCTTCAATTCTCTCGAAGTAAAAAATGGGGAAATATTTTCTGCTAATAAATGATTTGTACCATTTTCCATAATTCTTCTGTAGGATCTCTTCAACCTCATATCTTCTTTTCCTCCCCTTGATTCAAACATAACATCGCCATGAGATCGATGGATATCAAGGAATAAGCGGAATCGTTCTGCGAGAATCTCCTGGCAATAGTGATATGGATCAAATTTCCATGTTGAATATCGTTCACTGTGTTCTTTTTTGTCGATTAGGACAGAGATGACAGTATACTCCCAATCAGATAAACTTTTAAGAATAGCACCATTAAAATTCTTCTCAATTGCAGGATTCTGAAGTGCTGAAAATGGAGGACTTTTATGTAAAAGCTCCTTTCGATGGAGAATTATCGGATCATCCGGATGGGAACCAAAGAAATCCTTTTTAATCTTTTCTAACTCAGGATTTAGAACATCTTTCACATAATCCAGTTCGAAGATCACACCGGTCAGTGATAAATACCTGTGATCCGGATTGTCCGAACTTTTTAAATCCGGATTCCCGACTTCATCGACATATAAGCGATGTTTCATCTATTTGGAGAAGGAATGTATATTGCAGCTAAGGTATTGTAATTTGTCCGAGAAATATTTAATTTCCTTTCCAAGCTCCTTCATGGTAAGTTATTCTATTTTCATTATTGGTTTTTTTATTCCTTTTAAGAGATTAACCAACTGGCCATCAGGATTTGAATACCCGATAGTTATGGTGTCTGCTAATTCAACCATTAATTTGTTTCTCAATTCGGCTGTAGTTTCAGTTACCCTTTTAATAGATTTATCAAATGGGGTAATAATCAACAGTCTTCCTTGTTCTAAGGGTAATTGAAATTCTCTTTCAACATTATCCTTAAACCCTCTGGCCAGTACAAGAATGATGGGTTGTTTCCCTTTCAATAAATAATGAAGGACATCTTTTTCAATCTGGCTGTGAAACCCGCTTATAATGCAATTACCCGCTTTTCGTTGTTCAATCGCCCAATCATAACATTTCAGTACGATCGAGGCAGGTACCTTACGACTGCATAAAAATGCAGTTTTCTCTATATCTAACAGTTTCTCATTTCCCAATAGTTGTTTTATCCTCATTTTCAACTACATTTTTAACTTGGACAACTTGACCAAGTTTATGTCCAACCTCCCTGTTACTTTATTTGCAATATAGACAGGATGTCCATGTTCATGTCCGTGTTAAGCATAATTAGCGGTTTAGTTTTAAAAGATAATCCGTAACTTTATACCCACCAGCTTTTTTAGAGCCCTCAAACTCAATAGCTCCTATTCCCTTTAGAAAGGAAACATACCGTTCTATTGTTTTTGCAGGTTTATCAATTTCCTCAGCAATTTGAGAAACTTTTAAACTGCCTTTTTTGATAAGGACTTCAATAACAATAAGATATATATCTTTTATTCCCTCACTTATTCCCTTACTTATTCCCTCACTTATTCCCTCACTATAATTAAAAGGAACTACAACACCGGGGAATGTTACAGTAACAGTATTATCTTTTACTTTCCAAACAGGAGAATTAAAACCATGTTCGGCACTAATAAAAATGACATAATTACAGGCAACTGTTTATGACCCTAATAAAAGGTTCCTGTCTTAGCCAAAACATCGGAATCTTAATGAAAAAGAAAATTCAGAAGGTGGTCTTGTTTTCAGCTTCGGCTATACAGGTAACAAATGCGGTTTTGGGGAAATCAGAGAGCAATTCGTGACACTTTCAAAAATTTTCCGCATGTTTGTAAAAAATAACCTATGAATAACTGGTCAAAGCTCTATCAACTGGCTGATCGTATCAAGGCGCTAAAACCCTGGCGATTTATGTATGAAGATGACATCACCGGCGTTCGTGATCCGATTACCGGTACAATTGGGTTTATCAGCGTAATGGGAAATCTGGGGGAACATTATTCAGTCACAGTATACCTGGGCGAGCGTGCGTTTGGACAATATCTTGAACTTTCAGAGAATCATGAAAACGCTGTACCTGAAACGGTTCTGGAGATCCCTCAATTAATGCTTTCCTTTGAGGACAGGGACTTTCTGGAAAAGGAGGATCGGACAATTATGAAGGAGCTCGGGATCAAATATTCAGGGAAGAAATCCTGGCCTATCTTCCAGAGTTACAGGCCGGGCATGGTACCATGGTTTCTAGAAGAGAAGGAGCAGGAGAGCATGGTTCACTTCCTTGAGCAATTTTTAGAAATAGCGGTCAGATCTGAATCCGGGACCCAAGATTTACAATCCGGATCGGATGTGCAAGACGTTTTCCTGGTGAGAGAATGTAAGAAAGTCGGAGAAAACATTAAATGGAAAGATACATTTCAGAAAATTTTAATTCCCAGTTTGGAGGAACTCAATATTCCGATCGATTCAGGGTTGCTCACTAAAACAAGGAATACCCCTGTTGGAAAAAACATCTATGAGATAGATTTTTTTCTGACACCGGCCCAAATGAGAGAAAAGAACAAACGCCCTTATTTTCCGTATATGCTGCTTGTTGTCGACCAGAAAAGTGAATTTGTCATTTCCCATGAGATAATGGATCCATCAGACGGGATTGACAAGATGCTTATCCAGATTCCAGGGCATCTGCTTAAAATATTTTCAAAAGGAACATCACTTCCCGGAACTGTTTATTCAACATCACATCGTCTTGCAGATATCTTATCTCCGCTGATGAAGAATCTGGGAATCCAATTTCAATTTAAACCGAGGCTGAAAAGCCTTGAAATGGCGAAAAGCAGTATCATGGATTATTTTTCACGAGGGTAGAGGGACTAATTGGTGGGTATTGTGAACTCAGGAGAAACCCTAATTCATCAAGCCTTTACGAGCATAAAAAAACGTTCCGGCCTTAGCCTGAACGCC
>Ga0265593_1000431_pt1 | contig 23681 bp, 22 predicted proteins | sample saktaG_8_FD_190136 | JGI IMG/M metagenome (GOLD analysis project Ga0265593, IMG submission 190136) | Saline water microbial communities from Sakinaw Lake, British Columbia, Canada - sak_2011_5_24_36m | ecosystem: Environmental > Aquatic > Non-marine Saline and Alkaline > Saline ...
AGCTGGCTATTAACAAGAGAATCCAGTCCTTGTGCAACTTCGTTAAATTGTGAACCAAAGAAAATATTTGCTGACGATACAGCTAAACCTGTACCAGGCGTACCATTAGAACGGCTAAAACCATTCGAAATACCAGCTTTTTGGGCAGAAAGTATACGGTGACTTATTGCCAGATGTTTAGTTACATCAGTGCCAACAGGCAAGTTGTGGACGATTGCACATATAATCCCACTGCTATCTACTTCAGTTAGCCATTCAGGCGCACCAACTCCACCATTACTCACGCCACCGTCTAATTTTGCAACTGACATCAATGCCGCTTTTAATTCTGCCGCAGTTGGTAAATCAGCACAAGTACTTGCCATTGCAGAAGACGCAAATGCTGTTACTGCTAAAACTAAAGCAGAAATCAAATTTTTTTTACTTTCTTTCATGATATAACCTCAAATGTTATTAACTAATTTTTAATGTTGGTACTTAAAACATATCTGCTGAATTCAGGTCTTAAAAATAATCATAGGTTTTAATTAACTGTTTCTACCACTTCTCGATATTAAACAGTTAAATGAATGTAAATTTTAAAAAATTATTGTCAAGATTTTTAATGAGGACTTTCGCTAAACTGTGATTCTATGAGATAAAAGTTCATTACGCAGATAATTAGAAAACAAACTTGACCGAACTTTGTAACGCGTTGTTTTTACTTTGTAGGCATAAAATTTCAGCATGACAACAAAACAAAAATACATTGAATACTTAATAAGTACGCCGATAAACTACAAGTTCGCAAACTTGTCAGCGGATTTAGATGTCTTGGCAAGGGGCGACTAGAAGTCGCTTAGCCTTAAGCGTATAGCCAAAAACGGCTATTCATCATCATTTTTAAGAACAGTGTATTGCGCTTCTATAACATTTTTATGTTGATTTTTCTGTGCTACTTGCTTTGTTTTCCAAATTTTGAAGCCAATTATTGAAATGGGTATGAGTAATACGGCAAAAAATACGGAGAACAACACAACAGACGCCACCGCACTAACAAGCATAATTGGAAATGCGATAATTCTGGGAAGATTTAATGATAAAGACATAAGGCACCGCTTTCGTTAGTTTAAGTAGAGGTGTATTTTACTCTTAAAAAGGGCTAATAGGTTATTTCAATTGTGCCTATAAACGTTCCGTTTATTAAGCGCTACCTTGACGTTTTTTTGATACCGTTTAGGGTGGTTGGCTTTTTCCATTCATGTCTCAATCAATCAACAAGCTCATGATTCAGCCTGTGTGGGTTCCCAACAGGGTCATAATAAAATTTGCTTATGTCTTAGCGATTTCAGCTTCCCACTTAAGTTGGGACACAGCGCAAGGCTTAACCTGAAACTGTCCCGCCTTAAGTGGGTAGCCGCGATTTCATTATTTGTTTCGGTAACACTTAGTCAGGAGGCATAACATCAGTGATTAAAAATTTGTGTAAAGCTATTTAAAACACTTTTGTATAATCTTGTTCTTTCGATTTATTTTTTCATTATGCAAACTTCTTTTAAAACGATTGGAATTATAGGTAAACCCAGCGACCCTAGTATTTCTGGGACGTTATTGGTGCTGCATACGTTGTTAAAGAAATTACACTGCACCGTTATTGTTAGTACAGATAGTTTGCCTTTTATTCACGATGCAGCCGTGACGGCGTGTGCTGTTGAGACCCTTGGACAGTATTGCGATATGGTTATTGCTGTGGGTGGCGATGGTACGTTTCTGGCTGCTACACGTGCAATTGTTAACTATGATATTCCCTTAATTGGTATTAACTTGGGAAGACTGGGGTTTTTAGTGGATATTTCTCCCGGTGAATTATCCGAAGTGTTAACACCCATGTTACAGGGCAATTATACGGAAGAGTTGCGCTATTTATTGTGCGCTAAAATTATTCGTGATGAGCAGGTGATTCATGAAGAAACGGCGGTTAACGAGGTCGTTATTCATCGCTGGGTAACGCCAAGTATGATTGAAATTATCACTAAAATTGATAATGTGTTTTTAAATTCACAACGTTCTGATGGCCTAATTATTTCCACACCCACGGGCTCAACAGCCTATTCTTTGTCAGCAGGTGGGCCGATTTTACACCCTACTTTAAACGCATTGGTGTTGGTACCACTAAATCCTCATACTTTATCTAACCGACCTATTGTGATTGCAGACTCGGTGGAAATTGAGATTAGTTTTTGCCAAGCCAAACAAATCAATGCCTTAGTTACTTGTGATCATATAGAAATTCCTGAAGTGTTAATTAGTGACAAGATTGTCATAAAAAAGGCATGTAAACCGATTAGAATTTTACATCCAGAAGGGTATGACTTTTTTCATATACTCAGGAATAAATTAAATTGGAGCAGTGGCTACCCCACACAATCGCATGTTAATTAATCTTACTATTAATGATCTTGCAGTCGTTAAAACGCTGGATTTGGATTTACACAAAGGAATGTCTGTATTAACCGGGGAGACGGGCGCAGGCAAGTCAATTTTATTGACGGCTTTAGGTTTGGCGTTGGGGGGCAGGGCAGATGCAGGCTATATTCGTCCGCATTGCAAACGTGCAGAGGTTAATTTGCAGTTTGATCTCAGCGATGCACCTGCGGCGGTGCAGTGGTTGCAGGAGCATGAAATGGATGATGAGCACGCGTGTATTATTCGACGTGTGGTCAGTCAAGATGGTCGCTCAAAAGCGTTTATTAATAACGCGGCGGTTAATTTGCAAACCTTACAAACATTTAGTGCAAAATTGGTGGAAATCCATGGGCAACACGCGCATTTAACCTTGCTAAATGCGGGTGAGCAGCTTCGTGTCGTCGATAATTTTGCTAAAAACCAATGGCTTCTTGACGAGTTAAGCACGTGTTATCGAACGTGGTTGAAAATCAGTAAAGAGTCGGCGCACTTAATAAAAGCCTGTGCTGAACGTAGCTTAAGAGAAGAGATACTGTCGTATCAAATTGAAGAGTTACAGCAACTGGATTTAGCGCAGTTTGATTATCAAGCGTTAGTAGAAGAGCACAGTAGATTAGCTAATTTTCAGGAAATTTTTGACACAGGAAATAACTTAGTTGAGCAGTTATATGACGCGCCTAAGGCAGTGGCCAGTGTTATTAATCAGGGGGTGACTGAGCTAACCCAGCTTGCACGCTTTGCGTCTGAATTAACGGATATTGTACAATTATTAACTGAAGCACAGCTTCAAACGGAAGAGGCGGCGAAGCAGTTACGACGCTTTTTAGATAGTCAAGATGCTGATCCTGCAAGACTGGATGTACTGGATAAGCAGATCGCGTTGGTGCTAAGCTTGAGTCGTAAGCATCATAGTGCGCCAGAAGATCTGCCTGCGTTGCTTCAGCAATTAGAACAGGAATTACGCACCTTAACGCACAGTGCCGAACGTATTGCTGAGCAGGAAGAGAATCTGACGTCGCTTGTTGATCAGTACACTCTTTTAGCTACACAGTTATCGTCACGGCGACACCAAGGTGCTGCGTTGTTATCGCAACAGATTTCTTTGATGATTAAAGAATTAGGGATGCCGCAAGGTGAGTTTATCGTAGAGGTGTCCGCCTTAGAACATAATACGCCAAAGTTTAATGGCTGGGATGCGGTGACGTTTTTAGTCAGTGCAAATACAGGTTTGCCGCCTAAACCTTTGGCTAAAGTAGCTTCTGGCGGTGAATTATCGCGCATAAGTTTAGCGATTCAAGTTACGACTAGCCACGATAAAAGCACCCCCACAATGATTTTTGATGAAGTTGATTCTGGCATTGGTGGTGGTATTGCTGAAATTGTGGGACAAAAATTACGTGCTCTTGGTGCCGAGCGGCAAGTGTTGTGTGTGACGCATTTGCCCCAAGTAGCCGCCCAAGCGCATCAGCATTTGTATGTTGAAAAAAACAATCAAACCGACATAACGACATCGCATGTGCGGTTATTAAGTTTGCCAGAACGTATTGATGAGACCGCTCGTATGCTTGGCGGTGTGACGATCACAGCAAACACGTTGGCACATGCCACAGAAATGCTTGCTCATTCTTCGTTAAGTGAGCAGCAATTTTTGTAATGATTCAGTTCCCACCCTATTTTTTAATGGGAAGGTCTATGTTTACAACGTAATTTTGGCAGGGTGCTGAATAATTACCAATTTTTTAACTATAACAACAGGGACATAACATAATGATTCGATTTCCAGCTGAATGGGAACCTCAATCAGCCGTATTAATTGCATGGCCACATGCCTCGGGCGATTTTAGTACGCGTCTTCATGCAGTAGAAGCGTCTTATCAGTTTATTGCATTAACTATCTTACAGTATCAACGGCTAGTGATTGTTTGTCATGATGCCGCACATCAGCAACATATCCAGACACTGTTAGGTGAGTCATCACGGCTTAGTTTTTGTCAGGCACAAGTTAATGATATTTGGGTGCGTGATACCGTATTTTTAACGGTTGAAAATGATGGTCAGGTGCAATTATGTAATTTTCGTTTCAATGGCTGGGGTGAAAAATACCCTCATGACTTTGATAATGCGCTAAACACTACTCTATTAAACACTGCTGTGTTTGCAGGCATTGCACCGTTGGAGAGTGCGTTTATTTTAGAAGGTGGTAGCATCGAAAGCGATGGTGTAGGGACGTTGCTCACTACGCGTCAATGCTTACTTAATGAAAATAGAAACAAGGGGTTATCTGTTTTTGAGATTGAGCAACAGTTGCAGCAGTCGTTGGGTGCGCAGCGTATTTTATGGCTAGATCAAGAAAATTTAACAGGTGATGATACGGACGCACATATTGATACCTTGGCGCGTTTTTGCTCGTCCAGCACCATTGCTTACACCGCCTGCACCGATGAAACTGATCCACATTATCAAGGTTTACAGGCGATGCACGAGCAATTGGCGGCGTTGCGTACGGTTGATAATCTGCCCTATCATTTAGTCCCTTTACCCATGCCCAAAGCCATTTATGATGAACATGGGCAACAGCTTCCTGCGAACTACGCTAATTTCTTAATTATTAATGGTGCGGTGATGGTACCTGTCTATGAGGATCCTCATGATGATATTGCGTTAGCGCGTTTGGCTGAGTGTTTTCCTGAGCGCAAAATTATTGCTACGCCTTGTCGCCCTTTAGTGCATCAGTATGGAAGTTTACATTGTATGACGATGCAGTTTCCAGCCGCTGTGTTTGCAGCGTAAGGGTTGGTTAGCTTGCGTTGCGCTTTGGTATGACGATGCCTGATTTAAAAAGTGTCGTAAAAGCGATTTATTTTTTTACCGCAGAATAGCTCTGCGTAACCTTAGTTTATTATAGTTAAATAAGCCTTTTTCTCTCTTTAAGGGCTATAAGGTAGACTATATTTATCCTATCCATTTCTTAATTTAAATTTTAAAGTGAAATACATGACAATACATAAAATTGGTTTTATTGGCGGCGGTAATATGGGTTCAAGTCTAATCAGTGGCTTGTGTGCTAGTGGTCACCCTTCCTCACAAATCTGGGTATCGGATATTAATAAAGATACGCTGGATGCTTTAGCAGAATTTCATGAAGTAAATACCTCAAGCGATAATCAAGCTATTGTCGAAGAGGTGGATGTGATTGTGCTTGCAGTGAAGCCACAAATGATCGAAGAAGTGGCAAAAGCACTTGCCGCTGACATTCAGAAAAAACAAATCTTAGTGTTATCCATTGCGGCGGGTATTACCCAACAAAATTTAGCTAATTGTTTAGGCAGTGATGTCGCTATTGTCCGTTGCATGCCCAATACACCTGCAATGGTGTTAACAGGCACCACTGTTATGAATGCTAATGCTAATGTCACCTTAGAAAATTGTGATCTTGCTGAGCGTATTATGCGTTCTGTGGGCGTTGCGCTTTGGGTTGATAAAGAAAGTGATTTAGATGCGGTGACTGCCATTTCTGGAAGTGGCCCTGCATACTATTTTTTAATGATGGAAGCTATGGAAAAAGTAGCTATTGAATTTGGGCTAGATCCTATTGTTGCTCGATTAATCGTTCAACAAACAGCTTTAGGCGCAGCTAAAATCGCACTTGAGTCATTGCATTCTCCAGAACAACTACGCCTACAAGTGACGTCGCCAGGCGGCACTACAGAGCAGGCACTTAATGTGTTAAATGAAGGTGAATTTAGTGCGTTGGTTGCTAAAGCAATTCATGCTGCGCGTGATCGTTCTATTGAATTATCTGCATTATAGGTTGTTGTGATGGGGGCAAATTATTTAATCGATCCGCTTATTTTAGTCATTGATACACTGGCTTCGTTGTATGTTTTGGCCGTGTTATTACGCTTTATGTTGCAGTGGACGGGGGCTGCTTTTTATAATCCAATTTCGCAGTTTTTGGTAACTATTACGCATCCACCTTTGCGAATTCTGCGTCGTTTTGTGCCTTCTATTGGCAAACTGGATACGTCGTCGCTGGTTTTGGCGTTGGTATTACAGATGTTGACTAATTTTATTATCTTGATGTTAAAAGGCGTTGCCTTAAACATTGCGGCATTAATTGTCTTGTCAATTATAGATTTAGTGTCTTTGGTGATTAATATATTTATCTTTGCAATCTTTGCCAGAGCCATTTTAAGCTGGATGAATCCTGGTACTTATGATGCCGCAGCCAGTATTTTAGCGACCTTAACTGAGCCGTTATTAACATTGTGCCGTAAGTTTATACCTTATTTAGGGGGGATGGATTTATCACCTTTGGCGGCCTTGTTGTTTTTGCAATTAGCAAAAATGGTTATTTTGCCGCCGTTGCATGAGATAGCCAATTTATTGAGTTAAGTTGTTGAGGATGTTGTTGGGGATAAAGCGCTGTTTATCCCCAATTTTTATTAAAGTTGGATAGTGCGTAAGCGTAATGCTATCCAGTTGCTAGTTAAAGTTTTGCTAAGACCTTTGCAACTGTTTCACCCATTGCAGCGGGGGTTGGACTAATAGTAATGCCCATTTCCGTTAATAAGGCTACTTTTTCTGCGGCACTTTCTCCAGCTGAAGAGATAATTGCCCCGGCATGTCCCATGCGTCTGCCTTCTGGGGCAGTTAAGCCGGCAATATAAGCAACCACTGGTTTAGTCATATTTTCTTTTGCAAATAAACCTGCTTGTACTTCTTGTGGACCGCCAATTTCGCCAATCATAAGCACGACTTTTGTTTCGTCGTCGCGTTCGAAATGCTCAAAAATATCTCGGTGTGAACTGCCATTAATAGGATCCCCACCAATACCAACTGAGGTTGAAATGCCGATGCCTAAGCGTTTCATTTGATCAGCGGCTTCGTAGCCAAGTGTTCCTGAGCGACCAACAATGCCAACGTGGCCCTGTTGATAAATATGCCCTGGCATAATGCCTAACATCGCCCGACCTGGGCTGATAGTGCCTGCACAGTTTGGGCCAGTTAAAATCATACGTTCATGTTCTGGAAATCTGCTTAAAAAGTTTTTTACGCGCATCATGTCCTGAGTAGGAATGCCATCAGTAATGGCTACACAATATTTAATGCCAGCATCAGCCGCTTCCATGATGGAGTCAGCTGCAAAAGCAGGGGGGACAAAGATGATACTGGCTTCGGCACCAACCTCTTGGACGGCTTCTTTGACTCTATCAAAGACCGGTAAGCCTAAGTGGGTTTGCCCACCTTTACCAGGAGTAATACCACCGACCACGCAGGAGCCGTAATTAATCATGTCTTGCGCGTGAAAGGAGCCAATTTTTCCAGTGAAGCCTTGGACGATAATGCGGGTAGTTTCGTTAAGTAAAATAGCCATAAATTCCTTAAGCCTCTCTGGCAACAACTTCGTTACGTGCTTGCACGGCTTTTTCTGCCGCTTCAGCTAAAGTTTCTGCAGTGATAATGGGTAAGCCACTGTCGGCAATAATGCGTTGACCTTCTGCTACATTGGTTCCTGAAAGACGCACAATTAAGGGGACTTTCATGTCAATTTTTCTTACTGCCTGCACAACGCCTTCAGCAATCCAGTCACAACGATTAATGCCTGCAAAAATGTTGACCAACATCGCTTTAACATTTTGATCTGCTAGCACTAGGCGGAAAGCTTTTTCAGTGCGTTCGGCAGAAGCACCGCCGCCAACATCTAAGAAATTGGCAGGTTCACCACCGGCAAGTTTAATCATGTCCATTGTCGCCATGGCTAAACCAGCACCATTAATCATGCAGCCAATGTCGCCATCTAAGCCTACATAGCTTAAGCCTCGATCTGCCGCAGCGGTTTCGCGTGGCTCTTCTTGTGTTTTATCGCGCAATTCTGAGATTTTAGGTTGGCGGAACAGGGCATTTTCATCGAAGCCCATTTTGGCGTCTAAAGCCAGTAAATCACCATTGGCAGCAATGACTAAGGGATTAATTTCTAGCATGTTTGCATCAAGATCGCGTAATGCGCGATAACAACCTTTGATTGTTTTTACTGCATGACTCATGCTATCTGCCTGAATACCTAAGGTAAAGGCCATTTCACGGGCTTGGTAGTCTTGTAAACCTACGGCTGGATCAATGTAGATTTTGGTGATAGCGTCAGGATCGGTGAGTGCTAATGCTTCGATATCCATACCGCCTTGTGCCGAGCCAATCATGACAATGCGCTCTTCAGTGCGATCAACCAAGAGGCAAAAATACATTTCTTTTGCAATGTCAGTGCCTGCTTCAATGTATAAGCGCCCACAGACTTTACCCGCAGGGCCTGTTTGGTGGGTGATTAAGCGTTTACCTAATAATTTTTCTGCGGCGTTGGCAACCTCATCATGATTTTTACAGATAATGATGCCACCCGCTTTGCCACGTGCGCCAGAGTGAATTTGGGCTTTGACTGCCCAGACACGGCCACCGATTTCACGTGCGCGTTGTACGGCATCATCTGGACTATAGGCTAAACCGCCTAAAGCGATTTTAACGCCGTATTCATTTAAAATTTCTTTTGCTTGATACTCATGAATATCCACAGCATCTCCATTATGTGTTGTTATTGAATAATCGATGGACTGCTTATAAGCGCAGTCAATTGTTTGAACAATGCTCAATTAGGTCGTTAATTTTTTAAAATCACCCTGACTGTTTGTTGTTAACATCAGCGCCAAAGAATTTTTAGTTGCACGAGGTAGTTATTTGGCGTGGTGCAATGACGGCTTAGATAGCACGTTAACTTAGTTTACTTTTGCGGCGATAGCTTCTGCCGTTCTGACGATATTGTTGGCCATTTTTTCAGAGGCAGCGTCAATTAAACGACCGTCTAAGGACGCAGCTCCTTTACCTTGTGCTGCGGCTTCTTGCAAGGCGACTAAAATACGTTTTGCTTTTTCAATTTCAGCAGGTGGTGGGGTAAACACATCGTTTGCTAAAGTAATTTGGCTTGGATGAATCGCCCATTTGCCTTCGCAGCCTAACGCCGCTGCACGTTTAGCAGCTAAATTAAAGCCTTCTGGGTCTTTGATGTCTCCAAAAGGGCCATCAATGGCTCGTAAACCAAAGGCACGGCAGGCGACCGTCATACGGCTGATCGCATAATGCCATTGGTCGCCAGGATAATCAGGATTTAAGCCACCAATATTGGTGGTTCTTGCACGGTTGCTTGCTGCATAATCGGCAACACCAAAGTGTAATGCTTCAAGACGACCCGAGGCACCTTGTCGCGCAATATCTTCAACATTTGCCATGCCTAAGGCGGTTTCAATTAACGCTTCTAGGCCTATTTTATGAGTTAAGCCTTGTTGCATTTCAAGCTGGTTAAGCATGGCTTCAACCATATAAATATCCGCGTACACGCCTACTTTAGGAATTAACAAGGTATTAATTTTAGCACCGCATTGTTCTACTAAATCAACAACATCACGCACCATGTATTGGGTGTCTAAGCCGTTAATACGCACTGATAAGGTCACGCCATGTCCTTGCCAATCAAGATCATTAATGGCTTCAATGATGTTTTTTCGTGCACGTAATTTATCATCTGGCGCAACCGCATCTTCAAGATCAAGGAAGATAAAGTCTGCCCCGCTTTTAAGGGCTTTCTCAAAAAAATCAGGATTTGAACCGGGAACTGCCAACTCACTACGTTGTACTCGTTGAATTGAAGCTGAATATAAAGTGTGACTCATCTGTACATTCCTAATTGAGGTGATAGCATACTTAGCATAAGTACCTATAAAAAATAAAACTGGCTTTTACCAGACAAAATTAAATCGACCATTCTACTTTCAGACTTATTAATGTCAATTTTTTACCACGCTTAAATGTGCATTGTTACTTGCCGATTGAATATGCCTATGTCATTATTCTGCGTTTTTAATGGGTGGCTTTTTTATCACGTCAGGCTGTTTTATACTCATAATTATTAACATTTAGCCTATTAAGCTTAGTTAATAAACAATGTACAGAACTATTCGCGCTAAAATCTTGCGTTAAGCATTTGACTTTCACCAAAGTAATCAATGTGAGTAGCGAAAATAACGCACCACATCTTTCAATTTTTTAATCATTATAATCTAACGAGGTAATCATGGCGGGTCGTAACCACCTTTATATTCCAGGGCCAACAAATGTTCCTAACGAAATTTTAAATGCGATGCATGTTCCTATGGAAGATCATCGTTCACCGATTTTTCCACAATTATTAACACCACTGCTCAATGATTTAAAAAAAATATTTAGAACTGAAGCAGGGCAAGCTTTTGTCTTTCCTGCTACCGGCACAGCAGGCTGGGAGATTGCTTTAACTAATTGTTTAAATCCTGGTGATAAAGTATTGATTTATCGTTTTGGACAATTCAGTCATTTATGGGCGGAAATGGCGAAGCGGTTAGGCTTTAATGTAGAAATTCATCAGGAACCTTGGGGGATGGGTATTCCTCTGGATAAACTTGCGGCGCGTTTGCAAGAAGATACCCTGCATGAAATTAAAGCCGTGTTAGCTACTCATAATGAAACAGCAACGGGTGTAACCAGTGATATTGCTGGTGTTCGTAAGGCCTTAAACGCCTGCCAGCATCCTGCCTTGTTATTTGTTGATGGCGTGAGTTCAATTGCCAGTATTGAATTCCGTATGGATGATTGGGGCGTTGATGGGGCAATTAGTGGTTCGCAAAAAGGCTTTATGCTGCCTGCAGGCGGTGCTTTTTTAGCCTTTAGTCAAAAAGCCTTGAAAGCAATTGAAACTTCAACGTATCCTCGTTGCTTTCTGGATTTAAAAGATCAAATGAATGCTAACAAAGACGGCTACACGCCTTACACACCAAATTTGCCCTTATTGTACGGTTTGCGTAAGGCATTAGATTTGTTGTTGGCAGAGGGTTTGGACACTGTGTATGCGCGTCATCACCGTTTAGCTGAGGGTACTCGTAAAGCAGTGGCAGCATGGGGCTTAAGTTTATGTGCTCAACCTGGTTTTGAGTCTGATACCGTGTCGGCTATTGTGGTACCAGAAGGTAAGGATGCTAAATCAGTTATTAGTATCGCCTTCAGTAAATACAATATTTCTTTGGGCGCAGGCTTGTCTGAAGTGGCAGGTAAAGTCTTCCGTATTGGCCATGTTGGCGATATGAATGACGTGTCTATGTTAGGGGCGATTGCTGGTGTTGAAATGGCCTTGTTGGATAGTGGTATTGATATTAAAGCCGGCAGTGGCGTGGCGGCTGCGCTTGAATATTATCGTGCTACAGCAAACTAATAACTGAAGCGTTTTATTATCATCCGTTAAGTATGGTAATGGTGTGAAGGGTAACCCACCTTATCGAGCAGATTTGGTGGGTTTCTTGCATTCAGTCACTTGATTTTTTTCTAATTTATTCCTATGTTGAGGAATCTCATGAATAAACCAAAAGTTGTTGTTACTAGAAAATGGCCTGTAGCGGTAGAAAATCAACTTAAAGCACGTTTTGATGTGCAGTTAAATGAAACGGATCAACCCTTGTCAGTTGAGGCATTAATGCACGCCATGCAAACAGCGGATGCACTTTTGCCAACCGTAACTGATGCCATTTCTGCTGATGTGCTTAATGTTGCTGCGCGGCAAGTACAGTTTATTGGTAATTTTGGTGTGGGGTATAACAATATTGATATACATGTCGCTCAGCAACACGGTGTCGTGGTGACAAATACGCCGCATGTGCTGACTGATTGTACGGCTGATATCGCCATGTTATTACTGTTAATGTCGGCACGACGCGCCGCTGAAGCTGAGCGTCTGCTGCTTAGTGGGCAATGGACAGGCTGGGGGCCTACGCAATTAATGGGGCAAAAAGTGACGGGTAAAACCTTGGGTTTAATTGGTTTTGGCCGTATTGCGCAAGCTGTGGCAAGAAAAGCTCATTATGGTTTTGGGATGAAGATTTTATTTTATGTGCCCTCAGAGCCTGATTCTGCGATTGTTGAAGCGTTGCAGGCCGTTCGTTGCCAAAGTGTTGACGAGCTTTTATCTGAAGCCCATTTTGTCTCTGTGCATTGCCCAGGCGGGGCGGCAACGCGGCATTTAATTAACGAACAACGTTTACAATTAATGCGTCCTTCTGCTCATTTAATCAATACTGCACGGGGCGATGTGATCGACAGCAACGCCTTAATTAAAGCGTTAAAAGCAGGCTGGATTGCGGGGGCTGGCTTAGATGTGTATGAGGGAGAGCCGCATATTCATCCCGAGTTTTTAAGCTTAGATAATATTACGCTATTGCCGCATATTGGCAGTGCAAGTGAAGAAACAAGGATAGCGATGGGGGAGCGCGTGGTCAGCAATCTAGTGGCTTATTTTGACGGGCATGAGCCTGCTGATCGCGTGGTGTAGTGGCGTTTATTTAAACTTATCAACGAGGCTGTGTAATGAAATTAACAAGCAAACAAAGCGTATTATTTTTGGGTTTATTAATGAACCTAAGTCCAGTTTTTGCACATTCTGGTAATGGAGCTGAGGGAATGTTAGCGGGTCTAATGCATCCTTTGATGGGGATTGATCATGTGTTAGTGATGCTATGTGTCGGCGTGTGGGCAGCTATGCAGCAAGGTCGCTTGCGTTATTTATGTCCGTTAACATTTTTAGGCGCAATGGCGGTGGGTGCAATGTTTGCCATGTACGGTGGGGTGTTGCCCTTGGCTGAAGGCTGGGTGGCATGTTCAGTGGTGGTGATGGGCGTTTTGGTGGGGCGGTCTATTACATTAACTATGAGTATTTCTTTAGGCTTACTGATGGTGTTGGCCGTTGCTCATGGTTATGTTCATGCAGCTGAGTTATCTGCTGGCGTGGATGCGCGATGGTTTGCGTTAGGCTTTCTATTGTCTACTGCGGTGCTGCATGGGGTTGGTTTTTGGGTAGGGCAAGCAATGCGAACGTCACGGCCTCTGTTCTCTGCATTGGGTATAGTTTGCGTGGGGGCTGGAATTAGCCTTTTCGTGAGCCTTAGCAATTAGCCAGCAACAGTTAAGCGTTGTGTGGCGTTGTTGTGGCCGAGGCTTTGCCTAAAGCGCCTCGTCCACACTAGCCGGACTGCTGAGTAGGGCGCTCTGGAGTCCAAGGGCTTTAGCCCTTGAGTAAAAAGGCTAAAGCCTTTTTACTCTTGCTTACTGATGAGGATGCTTTTAACGTATTAAATCAGCGTGATGATTCTCCCTGCCATAATGAGAATCGCTGTCATAATAAACGAACTCCACAAAAGAAACGACTGTGCAGGGCGTGGGCAGTCTGATTCTTGAGAAAATTTTAATGTGTCTTAGCCAAGCATATTATCCAAAATCATCATGACGATAAAGCCTATCATTAACGCAAAAGTGGCATAGCGTGAACGGCCTTTAGCGTGGGTTTCTGGAATAATTTCTTCACTAATCACAAATAACATTGCTCCGCCTGCAAAGCCCATGGCTATTGGCATAATGGGTTCAATGACCGTGACCATGGTTACTCCCAATAAACCACCAATTGGCTCGACTAATCCGGTGAGTGTGGCAATGCCAACGGCACGCCATTTATTCACACCAATCCCCACCAAGGGTAAGGCAACGGCTAACCCTTCGGGAATATTTTGTAATGCCACGGCAATCGCTAAAACAATGCCGTTTTTCATTTGATCAGCACCAAAACTCACCCCAACCGACAAACCTTCAGGGAAGTTATGTAAGGTGATCGCCATAATAAATAAGCCCACTTTATTAAGCGTATTTAATTGGTCGTTATCAATGCTATCAAAATGCACATGCGGTAAGTGTTTATCCGCAGCATGTAAAAACAATGCTCCAATTAACATGCCGGCAGAGATTAAGTAAATACCTTTGCCTGGCCAAAGTTGATTGGCATAGTCAATGCCTGGTACTAAGAGTGAAAAAGCGGTAGCCGCAAGCATAACGCCAGCTGCGGCACCTAAAATAGAATTAAATAAATTATTGGAAATCTGTTTAAAAAAGAGTGCAGGTAAGGCACCTACGCCCGTTGCTAAGCCCGCTAAAATACTAGCAATGAAGCCAATAACAACGATTTTGCCAAAGACTAGATATAAACTACCCATTAAACAGCTTAACGCAAGTAAGCCAAGTCCTGTAAGAATTGCTATCCGTTTAATTACCGGCAAGGTCAGTAAATATTGATAAAATTTGCTGGCGACAACTGTATTAACGGAGTGTTCAAGCGCGTTTTTTAAACTGTCAAAAAGTGTAGCATTTGCGGTCATAAAGAGCCTTAAGTGAAGAGAATATTTGAAAGTTACATTATAACAAAACGCTGAGTTAATGTAGGCAGTGTGTTGTGATTTATCGTTAAAAAATTAAGGGATTTTTTTCTTGATGCGTGCGCATTAAGGATGTTGCGCGAGTTGAGTGCGCGTTGGTTAGGCACACAACTTATCTTAACAACAGCGTTTTATGCCTTGCCATTGCTGGTCTTGCCAGCGTTTAAAAAATTCTGCTTTGCTTAGCACGGGAATATTTTCTTGGCTATGTTGTACGTGATGATGCAGTAAGTAGCGTTCATAAGCATCATCTCCCGACAGGTGTCGAATGCCCTGCCAGAGCAGCAGTAATTTTTTTAGCATTAATCCCGTACCCATTCTGCATTTAAAAGAGAGACTTCATGAGGGGTTTCACTTAACGGTGAGGTGGGTTGGTCGGTTAAATAGCGATAGCAAGTGTGGAGCATGTCTAGCACGATTAACCACATTAAGCTGGTAAAAATGAACGTAATCACGGCATCAACATTTAAATTAATAATCAGCTGAGGCGCCACCGAAGCTTTTTCTGGCGAAAGTAAGTGTTGGTTAAGTTGCAGGCTTAACTGTTCAGCAGCGGCTAAAAAACCGATACGCACATCGGGACTAACCAGTTTTTGCCAAGCAGTTGTGGTGGTTATAATCACTAACCAAAGTAGCGGTACAGCAGTGACCCAAGAAAATTTTAGTTGTTTAGATTTAACTAAAATGCCCGTGGCAATTGCCAACGCAATCGCGGCCAGCATCTGATTGGCTATACCAAATAACGGCCATAAAATATTCACGCCGCCATTGGGATCAATTACGCCGATATATAAAAAATATCCCCAGCCAGCGACAACCACTGCACTACTTAAAATAACTGAAGGTAGCCAGGATGTTTCTGCCATTTTAGGCCAGAGATTACCCAGCATGTCTTGTAACATGAAACGCCCAACGCGAGTGCCCGCATCTAAGGTTGTTAAAATAAAAATAGCTTCAAACATAATGGCAAAGTGATACCACATTGCCAACATGCCTTGACCAAAAGCACTGCCAAAAATACTCGCCATGCCCACAGCAAGAGACGGTGCGCCACCGGTACGTGCAAATAAGGTGGCTTCTCCCATTTGTTGAGCCAAAGATTGCATCTGTAGCGCCGTAACAGGATACCCCCAAGCGGTAATTTTGGCGGTGGCGGCAAGGGCATCGCTGCCCACAACCCCAGCTGAACTGTTAATGGCAAAGAACACACCGGGTTCAAGAACGGTTGCAGCGATCATTGCCATGATGGCAACGAAGGATTCTAACAGCATGCTGCCATAGCCAATTAAGGGAATGTAGCGTTCATTGCTGATTAACTTAGGTGTTGTTCCTGAAGAGATTAACGCATGAAAGCCTGAAATTGCACCGCAAGCAATGGTAATAAAAACAAAAGGAAATAATTTGCCACCAAAAATAGGGCCATTTCCCTCAATAAATGGGGTCAGGGCAGGCATTTTAATGTCAGGTTGTAACAGCACAATGGCAATGGCAAGTAAGCTAATTGTGCCTATTTTCATATAAGTTGATAAGTAATCACGCGGTGCTAATAACATCCAAACCGGCATAATGGCGGCTGCAAAGCCATAACCCATAATGCACCATGCGAGGGTTAAGCCATCCTGATCAAACCATTTGTGTAGCGTAGGATGCGAATCAACGAAGCCGCCTGCGGCAACGGCACATAATAATAAGCCAACCCCTAACGCTGAGGCTTCTAGCACATGCCCAGGTCGAAGATAGCGCATATATACGCCTACCAGTAAGGCAATAGGAATGGTCGCCGCCACCGTAAAGGTTCCCCAAGGGCTATGTTTCATGGCATTTACTACCACTAAACCCAAGACTGAAATCAAGATAATCATGATCGCAAAGGTTGCGATTAACGCTGCCGAGCCACCAAGTAAGCCCAATTCATCACGCGCCATTTGTCCTAAACTTTTGCCGTTGCGTCGTGTTGATAAAAATAAAATCGCCATATCTTGCACACAGCCACCTAACACAGCACCAAAAATAATCCACAACGTACCGGGCAAATAGCCAAACTGTGCCGCCAGTGTAGGGCCTATTAACGGGCCAGGGCCAGCAATGGCAGCAAAATGATGACCAAACACAATCCAGCGATGTGTGGGGGTAAAATCACTGCCATTATCTAAGCGTTCCGCTGGCGTGGCGCGTGTTTCATCAAGAACAAATACGCGAGTGCTTAACCAGCGTGCATAAAATCGATAAGCGATGGCATACACGCACAATGCGGCAGTAATAAACCATAAGGCGTTAATGCTTTCGCCGCGATGTAGGGCAATACCACCGATTGCGGAAGCGCCAACGAGACTAATTAACAGCCAGATGAGCGAGGTTTTAATAGCATTCATGAGGCTTAATGACAATGAGTGACTGAGCAGGGAAGGGGATGCAACGCATGACAGATGTTTACCACGACCCTACGTTGCTCATGGATAACCACGGCTCAGCAGGAGGTAATGGTGCATGGTATTGTAATAATTCTATTGAGATGCCGTCGGGCGAGCGAATAAATGCCATGTGCCCATCACGAGGTGGGCGGTTGATAATGACACCGTTATCAACAAGTTGTTGACAGGTGAGGTAGATATTTTCAACTTCAAAAGCGAGATGACCAAAATTACGACCGCCCGTGTAGGTTTCGGTATCCCAATTGTAAGTAAGTTCTAGTAATGGCGCAGAACTAGCTTTAGCCTGTTCAGCATCTAAGGGGGCGTGCAAATAAACCAGCGTAAAGCGACCACTGTCACTTTGAAAGCGATGGCTTTCAACTAAGCCTAATTGCTGACAATAAAAATGTAAGGACTCTTCTAAGTCACGTACACGAACCATCGTATGTAAATAACGCATAATTATTCCCAATAAAGTAATGAGTTGCTAAGAAGGAGTGCGGAGCAGTTGTAGGTGTCGGAAGCAGTCAACGGTGTGATCATTAACGATGCCAATGGCTTGTAGATAGGCATAGCACACCGTTGCGCCAATAAATTTAAAGCCGTTATTTTTAAGGTGCGTACTAAGACTTACTGACAGGGGTGTTTGGCTAGGAATGTCGCAGTGATGTTGCCATTGATTGTGCAGAGTCTTGCCGTCAACATGCTGCCAAATAAAGTCATTAAAACTGCCAAACTTAGCTTGTATTGCTAAAAACGCATGAGCATTATGAATAGTGGCGGCAATTTTTAAGCGATGACGAATAATGCCTGAATCCCTCAGTAACAATTCACTCTGTGCAGAGGTCATTAACGCTACCTGAGCAGCATCAAAGTTAGCAAACGCGCTACGGTAAGCTGCACGTTTTTTCAGCACAGTGAGCCAACTTAAGCCTGCTTGGGCTGTTTCTAAAACAAGGTGTTCAAACAATTGCCGATCATCATGAATAGGTACGCCCCATTCATGATCGTGATACGTTTCTAGTAAAGGGTGACTTAAGCACCACGCACATTTCTGCATTGCTTATTGCTGCTGTTGTTGTTGGTTGCGCGTTAGTTGCTGTTTAGACTGGCGTTTAGCAAGTAATGCCCGTGCTGCGTCAGCACCAAGATGTGTTTCGCCGCGTTGTTTTGCTAATTGAATTTGTTTTTCACGTTCTGAAAAACGTGCTTTTTGTTCTTGACTTACTTTATCAAAACACTGTGGACAGCTTACGCCTTGCTGATAATGTTTATCCGCTTTATCTTCTTCAGTAATGGGTAAGCGACACGCGTTGCATTGATCATACTGCCCTTTTTCTAAATGATGATTAACCGTCACGCGTTCATCAAAAACAAAGCATTCGCCTTCCCAAAGAGTATCTTCAGGGGCAATTTCTTCGAGATATTTTAAAATCCCTCCCTTTAAATGGTACACCTCTTGAAAACCTAGTTCTTTTAAGTACGCGGTTGATTTTTCACAACGAATTCCACCGGTGCAAAACATAGCGATTTTTTTATCTTTAGCATCACTTAAGTGCGTGCGGACATAGTCAGGAAATTCACGAAAGCTTTCGGTCTGTGGATTAAGCGCATTTTTAAACGTACCCACTTGATGTTCATAGTTATTACGGGTATCAACTACAATAACGTCTGGATCAGAAATCAGTTGATTCCATTCTTTTGGGTTGACATAGGTTCCCACAACTCGTTTGGGGTCGATGCCAGGCACGCCTAACGTAACAATTTCTTTTTTGAGTTTAACTTTGGTGCGATTGAATGGCTGAATTTCAGTAAAGGATTCTTTGCAATCAATATCACTTAAGCGGGGATCTAAGCGAAGCCAATAGAGCAAGGTATCAATGTCTTGTCTGGAACCAGCGACCGTGCCATTAATGCCTTCTTGGGCTAATAGAAGTGTGCCACGAATATGATAACTTTCCATAACCTTATGTAAAGGAAGGCGAAGTTCTTGAAAATTATCTAGGGTAACGAATTTATAGAGAGCACAAACAACAATTGAAGTCATATTTACCTTGATTTGTAAGCTGGAACGTAAATCCAGGACAAAAAAAGGACGCTATTATAACCAGATTGTTGTTTGTTAGGTTATTTAGCGTTAAATTTACTTAGTGATTAGCGTCATAAGTCGCTTTCATTTCTGTAAAGCCAGCTAATGCTTCTTTTAATTTAGTTTCAGCAGTTGCCAAATCACCACTTTCGTAGCTATCACGTGCAATTCTTAATTTGTCATTTGATTTTTGACGTTGACGCTCAGTGATTTCATAACGAAATTCTTTTTGTAATTGACGTGCATCGTTGATTAATTTAACGATTTCTTCTTTGTTGCCTTTTTGATCTGATAAATTAACAGCTTCTTGAATTTTTTCGATGGTTCCTGTTGCGGCAGCTGCTACTTTTGCAGCTGTTTCTTCAACAGCGAATACATTTGCACACAAACCTAACATAAGAACAGAAAGCGCTAATTTTTTTAATACTTGCATTGTGTAAACCTCTGGGTTGATAAAAATAAAGTAAGGTCATGCTAATGAACGCAGTTTGATTGCGATAATCGCCCTCGTCACATTAGCCATAAACCGCTTAGAATTCTAGCATAGAAAAAACTTACAAGCCTTTAATTTCTTAGCGTGCTACAAGGTTTTTGTGGTGACCACATCAGCCTATGAACTTAGTATGTCATGGCTGATAGCTTCTCTTAAAACTAAAAAACCACACGAGTAAGAGACGCGTGTGGTTGTAGTTTAAAACCTGATATTTACAAAGACTTAAGGTGTTAGGCCCTGACCAACAACAATAACTTTTAAGGCATTCGTGCCGCCTTTAATACCGTTCAAATCGCCTGTGGTAATGATGAATTTATCGCCGTCTTTCGCAATATTCCATTTTCTCAGCTCTTTTACAACACCACGATTAACTTCTGCATGATCTTGCGTGTCTGACAATTCATAAAACATAGGGAATACACCACGGAATAACGTGGCTTTACCTAAAGTTTCTTCCACACGACTAAACGCAAAAATAGGAATGCCTGAGCTGATGCGCGACATCCACAGCGGGGTCGAGCCAGATTCTGTTAAGGCAACAATCCCTTTGATTTTAGAATGGTTTGCCATGTACATTGCAGACATAGCAATGGCTTCATCATCGCGTTCAAATTGAATATTAATACGGTGATCTGACTCACGCACACTGGGTTGTTTTTCTGCTTCGATACAAATCCGATTCATGGCTTCCACTGCTTTCACAGGGTGGTTTCCTGACGCAGTTTCAGCAGAGAGCATAATGGCATCAGTGCCGTCATAAACAGCATTCGCCACGTCAAATACTTCAGCACGGGTAGGAATTGGATTTTCAATCATTGATTCCATCATCTGCGTTGCAGTAATGGCAACACGATTTAATTCTCGTGTGCGTTTAATCAATTTTTTTTGTACAGCTGGTAAATTTGCATCACCAATTTCTACGCCTAAATCTCCCCGCGCAACCATGACAGCATCTGAGGCTAAGATGATTTCATCCATAACGTCATCGACAATGGCTTCGGCACGCTCAACTTTTGCAACGATGCCTGCTTCACAGCCGACTTCTTTTAATAAACGTCGTGCTTCGTGTAAATCTTCTGCACAACGTGGAAAAGAGACCGCCACATAATCACATTTCATGATGCCGATGGTTTTAATATCTTCTTTGTCTTTGTCTGTTAACGCAGCCGCTGAAAGTCCACCACCCAGTAAATTAATACCTTTGTTGTTGGATAAATAACCACCCACCACAACGGTGCAATTGACGCGCATGCTTTCAACATTAATCACATCCAAGACTATACGACCATCGTCTAATAACAAGCGACTGCCAGGTTTTACTTCAAGCGCTAAGGGTTCGTAAGTGATGCCTACTTGCGTGTTATCTCCTGCTAAGGGATCAAAATTGATATCTAAAGCGAACGCTTGACCTTCTTCCAAAAAGACTTTGGTCTCAATAAAACGAGCAATACGAATTTTAGGCCCTTGTAAGTCTGCAAGAATACCCACGCGTCTGCCTGTTGCGTGGCTAAGATCACGGATTTTTTGAGCTCGTGCAAGATGATCTTCAGCAGAGCCATGAGAAAAGTTCATCCGAACGACATCAATACCTGCTTCAAATAACGCCTCAAGCACGCCTGGTTTATCCGTTGCTGGCCCTAACGTGGCTAAAATTTTTGTTCTTCTTAACATTGAGTTTATCCCGCATTAACTAGCGCAATGGATGTATCTAACATACGATTTGAAAAACCCCATTCGTTATCGTACCAAGATAAAACTTTAACAAAATTGCCATCAACAATTTTAGTAAGCGGTGCTTCGTAAATTGAAGAGGCTGGATTATGATTGAAATCTGTGGATACTAAAGGTTTGTGGTTGATTTCAAGAATGCCTTTTAACGGGCCTTCAGATGCGGCAGTTAAAATATCATTGATTTCAGCAATGCTAGTGTTTCTTGCAGCAGTGAAGGTTAAATCAACCACTGAAACATTGATAGTAGGAACGCGCATAGCGAAGCCATCTAATTTACCTGCTAATTCAGGTAACACTAAACCTACGGCTGCGGCGGCACCTGTTTTGGTAGGAATCATAGATTGTGTAGCGGAACGCGCACGACGTAAATCACTGTGGTATACATCAGTTAATACTTGGTCGTTAGTGTAGGAATGAATGGTCGTCATTAAGCCATGTACGACACCTATCGCATCATGCAAGGGTTTAACTAAAGGCGCTAAACAGTTTGTAGTGCATGACGCATTGGAGATGACAGTATCCGTGGCTTTTAACACCTGATGGTTAACGCCATAAACGATAGTGGCATCAACATCATCACCACCTGGTGCTGAAATGATGACTTTTTTTGCGCCCGCAGTGATATGTGCAGAGGCTTTTGCTTTGCTAGTGAAGAAGCCAGTACATTCATGAACAACATCAATGTCTAAATCACCCCATGGTAATTTTGATGGATCGCGTTCTGAGAAAACTTTGATTCTATCGCCATTAATTACCATATATTCGCCATCAACACTCACTTCAAATGGGAATTTACCATGTACTGAATCATATTGAGTGAGGTGAGCATTTGTGTTGGCATCGCCTAAATCATTGATAGCCACAATTTGAATTTCATTTGTACGTCCTGATTCATACAAAGCACGAACGATATTACGTCCAATTCGACCATAACCATTGATAGCAACTTTAATTGACATTGTGTTTCCTCTTAAAAGGGTTGAAATAATGAACTGCTTGGATGGGTAATAAATTTAAATAACCTTGCAACTATACCAAAATAAGGCGCATTTAGTCTATTTAACATGATGCCAGCTATTGTTCGTGACAGCAGCTTAACCCGTAAGCGGCATAGAATAAGGTGCAATTGGCACTACGACTGCATGGCTACAGGATTTAGCAACAGTCGGTGCGTTAGGCGATGCTGGCGTTGTTACTGAGTCGCACTGCACAGCATGATTGTTGCGTTATTGAGTGTGTTCAGTATGATGATTATTGGCTTCCACTTTTACCGCAGCAACGCCCACGCCATATTTATAAACCATTAAGCCGCCTAAATCGGCACCTAAGCTAATAATAATGCACAATAAGCCAGCTAAGAGTAAAAAAAATGGGTTGCTAGGGTGAAGTGGATAGGGTTTTAGGATGATGCGCCAAACGGATAAGAGTGATGCTATGCCTAGTATCCAAAAACCAAACGCTTCGTGACGTTCCATGATGTCGTGAACATCGTCAAGATGAGGAACCGAATCAGCAGCACTTAAGCCCGCAAGCACCGTTAATAAAGCAAAGCCAGTGCCTAGGTACAATAAACGACTAGCATATTCTCGCCATTCATATTTTTTAAAAAGAGTGCCAATTAGATCAGTAATAAAAAAAAGTAATAATAAAGTAATGGGAAAATGGACTAACAGCGGATGAATATTATTAAGACTAACTATGCCAGGCAGTAGCGCTGCAAAAGCACCGCTTGGCTCCTGTGTAGTCAGGCTTTCAATAAAAGAAAGAAGCGCTAGTAAAGTGTCCAATAGACCATTGCCATGATCTGCGCCGCCGTGAATTTGAAATGATAGTAATGAATCCATGGTTTGTTTGCTCATAGTAAAGGGCAGTTATGACTGCCTTTGTTGTAAAAATCGTAAGCGTTTTTAATAATTATTAATTGAGCGCAGACAAGTGAAGCCCGTTACTTGCTTCTTTTTATCAGTGCGATAGTCATTCAAAACTAAATCGTTAACGCACATTCTACTAATCAAAGCGTGCTGCATTGTAAGGCAGTTTAGCAAATATCGGATGTGCGGCAATACCATAGTGGGCTGGATAAAATACGCCAGCTAAAAATAGACCATTGGGCGGAGCCGTCACACTTGCCTTACTTCTATCGTTAAGGGAAAGTAACTCGACCGTCCAGTCAGGTGTTTTTTTTGCAG
>Ga0265593_1000432_pt1 | contig 23607 bp, 27 predicted proteins | sample saktaG_8_FD_190136 | JGI IMG/M metagenome (GOLD analysis project Ga0265593, IMG submission 190136) | Saline water microbial communities from Sakinaw Lake, British Columbia, Canada - sak_2011_5_24_36m | ecosystem: Environmental > Aquatic > Non-marine Saline and Alkaline > Saline ...
ACAACGTATCAGTGACGGTAAACCTGATTGCCCCTATTGCGATGGAAGAGGGATTGCGTTTCGCGATACGTGAAGGTGGCCGTACCGTTGGCGCTGGTGTGGTGGCTAAGATTATTGAGTAGTAGTGGCAAAGTGAAAATACAGAGATGCTTGAATATTGGTAGATCTGTGTTCTGAGATTGCTTGCTCCATATTTAAAATTAGGCCAGTAGCTCAATTGGTAGAGTATCGGTCTCCAAAACCGAGGGTTGGGGGTTCGAAACCCTCCTGGCCTGCCAGTTAAATTATCAAAAAGACGAACAGATTACGCATGGCAGATAAAATTAAATTAGTTCTCGCGTTCGTGTTTGTTGTGGCGGGCATTGCGGGATTTTATGTTTTGCACGACAGCCCTGCGGTGGCAAGGTTCGCGGTGGTATTGCTTGGCTTTTCTTTGGCTGTTGTTGTGGTTCGAATGACAGAATCAGGTAGGCGTCTATTTGCGTTTGGTGCGGAATCCGTAGCGGAAGCCAAGCGTGTTGTGTGGCCGTCGCGCAAAGAGACAGTGCAAACCACTGGGATCGTGCTCTTGTTCGCAGTTGTTATGGCATTATTTTTATGGGCGGTTGATTCGGGTCTTCTGCTGGTGGTTAATAAATTAATGGGGCGCACATAATGTCCAAGCGTTGGTATGTAGTTCATACGTATTCTCAATTTGAGAAATATGTACAGCGGGCATTGCCAGAGCGCATTCAACGTGCGGGGCTAGAAGATCAGTTTGGTCAAATTTTGGTGCCCATGGAAGAGGTTGTGGAACTAAAGGCTGGCCAAAAGAGTATTAGCGAGCGTAAATTTTTCCCAGGGTATGTGCTTGTGGAAATGGATATGACCGACGAAAGCTGGCATTTAATTAAAAGCACACCCAAGGTGACCGGATTTTTGGGCGGCTCAGCGATGAAGCCTACGCCCATTAGTGAGGCAGAAGTGCAAAATATAATGCATCAAATGCAGGCTGGGGTTGAAAAGCCGAGGCCCAAGGTGTTGTTTGAGGTTGGTGAAGCGGTGCGAGTGAAGGACGGTCCGTTTACTGATTTTCATGGCGTGGTAGAAAGCGTTAATTATGACAAGAATAAGTTGCGGGTGGCGGTGACCATCTTTGGCCGCTCCACTCCTGTGGAGTTGGATTTTGGTCAGGTAGAGAAGTCTTAAAGTGTGTAGGCAGTAAAAAAATTTGGTTGATGAATACACCAATTTTATAATTTGTATTGATCGGGGAGAGCGCGGTAGCGTTCGTTTGAACCCATAAGGAGAGTGTTGTGGCAAAGAAAATAATAGGTTTTATTAAGTTGCAGGTTCCAGCCGGAAAGGCAAACCCAAGTCCGCCTATCGGCCCGGCGCTGGGTCAGCGCGGGCTGAATATTATGGAGTTCTGTAAGGCATTTAACGCGCAGACCCAAGGCGTTGAGCCGGGCTTGCCGATCCCAGTGGTGATAACAGCCTACGCGGACAAGAGCTTCACTTTTATTATGAAAACGCCGCCAGCGACCATTCTAATCAAGAAGGCCGCGAACGTGCAGAAGGGTAGTCCAAAACCACATACCGATAAGGTTGGCAAGCTCACTCGTAAGCAGGCAGAAGACATTGCAACAACTAAGATGCCAGATCTGACCGCCGCCGATATGGATGCTGCAGTACGAACCATTGCTGGCAGCGCGCGCAGCATGGGTATTGTTGTGGAGGGCGCATAAAATGACACATTGCTCTAAGCGTTATAAAGGCCTGGTTGCCAAGGTTGATCGGAACAAGACCTATCCCATGGACGAGGCATTGAACTTGGTTAAGGAAACTGCTCAGGCCAAGTTTGATGAATCTATAGATATAGCGATCAACCTAGGTATTGATGCACGTAAGTCTGATCAGTTGGTGCGGGGTGCCGTGGTATTGCCTAAGGGTACTGGCAAAACAGTGCGTGTTGCCGTTTTTGCTCAGGGCGCCAAGGCTGATGAGGCCAAGGCTGCTGGTGCAGACATTGTTGGCTTTGAAGACCTGGCGGATAGCATTAAGGCCGGCAATATGGACTTCGATGTGGTGATAGCCTCGCCTGATGCCATGCGCATTGTTGGTCAGTTAGGTCAGATACTGGGCCCTCGTGGGTTGATGCCAAATCCTAAGGTAGGTACGGTCTCTGTTGATGTCGCGGGTGCGGTGAAAAATGCTAAAGCTGGTCAAGTGCAATATCGTACCGATAAGAATGGCGTTGTGCAGTGCACCATTGGGCGTGCATCGTTTGCGCCAGAGGCGTTACGTGAGAATTTGTTGGCACTAATTGATGCCCTAAACAAAGCCCGGCCAACGACCGCCAAGGGTGTTTATTTAAAGAAGGTGTCTATCTCTAGCACCATGGGTGTTGGTATTCGGATCGAGCAAGCTAGCTTTACAGGGTAGGCGTGTGCTGGCGGTGCCTTTGAGTTCGACAGCGTGTAGTGTGATTGAAAATTAGTGACATGATTGATTGTCGTGTCACTTTAAAAGACTTTGAACTGCTGGTTTTATCGGCAGCTTATCAAAGACCGTAGGCACCCGATAGGGTTTAATGGAGAGGCGTTTGGCAGCAGCAATGTTGCCTTTTATGCCACAACACCTACGCAGATAGTGTGCCTGTAGTAACCAGAGGCAGTGTTTTTTATGTTGCCCCTATGGCTGCATGGCATGTTTTTAACGATGGACCACAAAGCTTGTTTTGTGTGCCAATTATGAAGATGGAGAATCGCTTGGGTCTTAATCTGCAAGAAAAACAAGCAATAGTGACTGAGGTCAATGCACAGGTGACACAGGCTCAGACAATAGTACTGGCAGAGCATCGCGGTATAGGAGTTAGTGACATGACTAAGTTGCGTGCTAATGCCCGTCAGTCTGGAGTGTACTTTCATGTATTGAAAAATACACTGGCGCGTCGTGCTGTAGTGGGTACCCCATTTGAGGCCCTGGCTGAAAAAATGGTCGGCCCATTGGTGTACAGCATAAGCGCTGATCCTGTTGCGGCAGCAAAAATAGTACATGAGTTTGCCAAGACGAACAATAAGCTTGTTATTAAGGCAGGCGCAATGGTTGGTTCTTTGATGTCTGCGGAGCAGGTCGCTGTGTTGGCAGCTATTCCAAGTCGAAACGAACTGATTGCACGCTTGATGGCAACCATGAATGCTGCAGCCAGCACATTTGTGCGTACTTTGGCAGCTGTTCGTGACAAGAAGGAAGCCGAAATGGCCTCCGCTTAGCACCGTTATAAAACTTTTGAATTAAATATTAGGAGATCGACATGGCTGTTAATAAAGCTGACATTCTGGACACAATTTCACAAATGACCGTGCTTGAGTTGTCTGCATTGATTAAAGAAATGGAAGAGAAGTTTGGCGTGTCTGCCGCTGCAGTTGCAGTTGCGGCACCCGCTGCCGCCGCCGCTGCCGCTGAGCAAACTGAATTTACCGTGCTGCTGAGCTCTGCTGGCGATAGCAAAGTAAACGTGATCAAGGTGGTTCGCGCAATTACTGGCCTTGGACTCAAGGAGGCAAAAGATCTGGTGGATGGTGCGCCAAAACCAGTGAAAGAAGGCGTTAACAAAGCTGATGCTGATGCCATCTTAAAGCAGCTGATTGAAGCGGGCGCAACTGCTGAAATTAAGTAAATGTTGTATGTGCCAAAAGGCTGACGGATATCCGCCAGCCTTTTGGTGTTTTAAGAAGATAGCGAACAGCAAACTTTTAGACGTTTTTTGTTCCTTATCTTTTCCCTCGGTCGTGGAGATATCATGAGTTATTCGTTTACTGAAAAAAAACGTATTCGTAAAAGTTTTGCGAAACGTATTGGCGCCCTGCCGATACCATTTTTACTGTCAACGCAGCTGGAATCCTACAGCGCCTTTTTGCAGGCTGGCGTACCACCAGAGCAGCGCATTAATGATGGGCTACAAGCGGCGTTTCACTCTATCTTCCCGATTGAAAGTCATAACAAGTATGCACGCCTTGATTTTGTTAGTTACAACTTGGGCATGCCACCATTTGATGTCAAGGAGTGCCAGCAGCGTGGCTTAACTTACGCATCTCCGATACGTGCGCGTGTACGCTTGACCCTGTTTGACAAAGAGGCTTCCAAGCCAACCGTTGTGAAAGAGGTTAAGGAGCAAGAGGTGTACATGGGCGAGATACCGCTGATGACGAACACAGGCTCGTTTGTTATTAATGGCACTGAGCGTGTAATTGTGTCGCAGTTGCATCGCTCACCTGGTGTATTTTTTGAGCATGACCGCGGCAAAACGCACAGCTCAGGCAAGTTGCTGTTCTCCGCACGCATCATTCCATACCGTGGTTCGTGGTTAGATTTTGAGTTTGACGCTAAAGACTACGTTTATTTCAGAATAGATCGTCGCCGCAAAATGCCGGTAACAATCCTTTTGAAATCATTGGGATACACAAACGAACATATACTGTCCGCTTTTTTTGAGTTTGACACCTTCCATATTGGCAAGAAAGGCATCCAGTTCGAAGTGATGCCAGAGCGATTGCGTGGTGAGATGGCACGCTTTGATATTCTGAACAAAGCCGGAAAATTGATTGTACCTGGTGGCAAGCGCATTACCGTTCGCCACATCCGTGAGATACAAGAGGCGGGTATTGACAAGCTAACAGTGGGAGAAGATTTTCTATTTGAGCGTGTCCTAGCGCATAACGTGATAGACAAAGATAGCGGTGAGATTATCGCTACCGCCAATGATGAGGTTAATGAAGTGCTTCTGGCCAAGCTGCACGCGGCTGGAGTGAAAAAGATTCACACGTTGTATATCAACAATCTTGACCAAGGTGGCTATATTTCACAGACTTTGCGCTCTGATGAAACCACTGATCAGTGGTCGGCACGAGTTGCTATTTATCGCATGATCCGTCCAGGCGAGCCGCCGACAGAGGATGCGGTAGAGAATTTATTTAATGGCCTATTCTTCTCTGAGGAGCGATACAACCTGTCAGCCGTGGGGCGTATGAAGTTTAACCGTCGCGTTGGATCGGATGAGCTGACTGGTCCGATCACTTTGTCTAATGAAGATATTGTGGCGGTTATTAGAATAATGGTTGAGTTAAGAAATGGGCGTGGTGAAATTGATGATATCGACCACTTAGGTAATCGGCGTGTACGTGCTGTGGGTGAGTTAGCTGAAAATCAGTTCCGCACTGGGTTGGCACGTGTTGAGCGTGCAGTTAAAGAGCGCCTGGGTCAGGCCGAGGCAGACAACCTGATGCCACATGACCTAATTAACGCGAAGCCAATTTCTGCAGCAGTCAAGGAGTTCTTTGGCTCTAGTCAGTTGTCGCAATTTATGGATCAAACCAACCCCTTGTCCGAGGTGACGCACAAGCGTCGAATTTCTGCGCTTGGACCGGGCGGATTGACCCGTGAGCGCGCTGGATTTGAGGTGCGTGACGTGCATCCGACACACTATGGTCGTCTGTGTCCGATTGAGACGCCAGAGGGTCCAAATATTGGGTTGATCAACTCCTTGGCGTTGTATGCGCGTATTAATAATTATGGATTTATCGAGACACCGTACTGTCAGGTGACCAAGGGTAAGGCAACCGATGAAGTGAAGTACTTGTCCGCAATCGAGGAGGGTAAATTCACTATTGCCCAGGCCAATGCCGATCTAGATAACAAGGGAAGATTTACTAATGATGTAATTTCATCCAGGCAGCACAACGAGTTTGTGTTGGCTTCCCCCGACCAGATTGAGTATATGGATGTGGCGCCCGCCCAGGTGGTATCGGTTGCGGCGGCATTGATTCCATTCTTGGAGCACGATGACGCGAACAGGGCATTGATGGGTGCCAACATGCAACGTCAGGCTGTGCCGTGTTTACGTGCAGAAAAAGCGTTGGTTGGAACTGGGATCGAGCGTACTGTGGCCGTCGATTCGGGGACCACCGTGCAAGCATGGCGCGGTGGGCGCATAGACTACGTGGATGCTGGTCGTATTGTGGTACGCGTCAATGACGACGAGACCACGCACGGCGAGGTCGGTGTCGATATTTATAATTTGACTAAGTACACTCGCTCAAATCAGAACACCAATATTAATCAACGCCCGTTGGTGAAGATGGGGGATCTAATTGCACGTGATGACGTGATCGCTGACGGCGCCTCCACGGACATGGGTGAGCTGGCTTTGGGTCAAAACGTTTTAGTGGCATTTATGCCATGGAACGGCTACAACTACGAAGACTCGATCTTGATTTCGGAGCGTGTGGTGGCGGAAGATCGCTTCACCTCTATCCATATAGAAGAGCTTACGGTGGTGGCACGTGACACCAAACTTGGGTCGGAGGAGATAACTCGTGATATTCCAAATCTGTCCGAGGGGCAGATGGCACGCCTAGATGAGTGTGGCATTGTGCACATTGGCGCGGAAGTGGAGGTGGGTGATGTGCTGGTGGGCAAGGTGACACCCAAAGGCGAAACTCAACTCACCCCGGAAGAAAAATTACTGCGCGCCATTTTTGGCGAGAAGGCCTCAGATGTTAAGGATACCAGCCTACGTGTGCAGGCCGGTATTTCTGGAACAGTGATTGACGTGCAGGTGTTTACCAGAGAAGGCTTGCAGCGTGATCAGCGTGCGCAACAGATCATTGATGACGAACTAAGGCGTTACAAAAAAGACTTGGCCGATCAAATGCGCATCGTTGAGGACGACGTCTTCACCCGTTTGGGCAAATTGTTATTGGGCAAAATAGCCAACGGCGGACCAAAGAAGTTAGCCAAGGGCACGAAGTTAACCAAAGACTACTTGGCTGGCATAGAGCATCACCAATGGTTTGATATACGACTCGGCAAAGAAGATGCCGCTTCTCAGCTGGAGCAGGTTAAGGAGGGGTTAACGCAGAAACGCGCTGAATTTGATGCGGCGTTTGAATTAAAGAAGCGCAATCTAACTCAAGGTGACGAGCTGCAGGTTGGCGTGCAGAAGATGGTCAAGGTGTACGTGGCAGTGAAGCGTCGCTTGCAGCCCGGGGACAAGATGGCCGGCCGTCATGGTAACAAGGGCGTGGTGTCACGTATTGTTCCTGTGGAAGATATGCCACACATGGTGGATGGGACGCCAGTCGATATAGTACTAAATCCACTTGGCGTTCCGTCACGTATGAACGTGGGACAGATATTGGAAACCCATTTGGGCTGGGCGGCAAAAGGTCTGGGACAAAAAATTGGGAAGATGCTGGAGTCGCAGGCCAAGATTGCAAAAATACGTACATTCCTCGGCAAGATTTATATGCACGACCAAGCGGCAGAGATCTCCGCATTTAGCGACGACGAGGTGCTTGAGCTATGCCGTAATCTGCGTGATGGTGTGCCCTTCGCTACGCCGGTGTTTGATGGCGCGGATGAGGATGAGATCAAGGATATGCTGGAGTTGGCAGACTTGCCACGTTCGGGCCAGATTAATCTGGTTGATGGACGCACTGGCGTTGCCTTTGATCGGCTGGTTACGGTTGGTTACATGCACGTACTGAAGTTGAATCACTTGGTGGACGACAAGATGCACGCGCGATCGACCGGCCCGTACAGCCTGGTGACACAGCAGCCGTTGGGCGGCAAGGCGCAATTTGGTGGTCAGCGTTTCGGTGAGATGGAAGTGTGGGCACTGGAGGCATACGGTGCAGCATACACGCTACAAGAAATGCTTACGGTCAAATCAGATGACGTAGGTGGACGCACAAAGATTTACGAGAGCATTGTTAAGGGTGACCACAAGATTGACGCTGGTATGCCGGAGTCATTCAATGTGCTAACCAAGGAGATTCGTTCCTTGGGTATTGATGTAGATTTGGTTCGTCATTAGTAGTGGGCATCAGTGCGCTGTGCGCACATCACATCACTGCCTAATATTTGGGGGTTGCACATGAAAGCATTATTAGATTTATTCAGACAAGTAACGCAAAACGAAGAGTTTGATGCGATCAAGATTGGACTGGCTTCGCCGGAAAAAATTCGTTCCTGGTCATATGGCGAAGTAAAGAAGCCAGAAACCATTAACTACAGAACCTTTAAGCCGGAGCGTGATGGCTTGTTCTGCGCTAAGATTTTTGGCCCAACCAAGGACTATGAGTGTCTGTGCGGTAAGTACAAGCGCCTAAAGCATCGCGGAGTGATCTGCGAGAAATGTGGCGTGGAAGTAACGTTGTCAAAGGTGCGTCGTGAGCGCATGGGGCACATTGAGCTGGCTAGTCCGGTGGCGCATATATGGTTCCTTAAGTCGTTGCCGTCACGCTTGGGTATGGTTCTGGATATGACGTTGCGTGACATAGAGCGCGTTCTGTATTTTGAAGCCTATGTGGTAACCGACCCTGGGATGACGACACTTGAGCGCGCTCAAATTCTCTCCGAGGACGACTACCGTGACAAGGTGGAAGAGCACGGTGATGAGTTTTCTGCGGTAATGGGAGCGGAAGGCATACGTACACTATTGCACATGCTGGATGTGCCGGCTGAAGTTGAGAAGCTGCGCGCAGACCTTGAGGAAACTAGTTCTGAAACAAAGATTAAAAAATATGCGAAACGCCTGAAGATTCTTGAGGCATTTCTGGTTTCTGGTATTAAGCCAGAGTGGATGATCATGCTGGTGCTTCCTGTGCTGCCACCAGAGCTACGTCCCTTGGTGCCACTGGATGGCGGTCGCTTTGCGACCTCTGATCTGAATGACTTGTATCGTCGTGTAATCAATAGAAATAATCGTCTAAAACGCCTTTTGGAGCTGAAGGCGCCAGAAATTATTGTGCGCAATGAAAAGCGCATGCTACAAGAATCGATCGATTCGTTGTTGGACAACGGTCGTCGGGGTAAGGCAATGACTGGAGCCAATAAGCGCCCACTGAAGTCATTGGCTGACATGATCAAGGGCAAGGGCGGACGCTTCCGTCAGAACTTGCTAGGCAAGCGCGTGGATTACTCCGGCCGCTCTGTGATCGTAGTGGGCCCGCAACTAAAGTTACATCAGTGCGGCCTACCAAAAAAAATGGCGCTGGAGTTGTTCAAGCCATTTATTTTTCACAAGCTAGAGGTTCTTGGGTTGGCCACAACCATCAAGGCTGGTAAGCGCATGGTGGAGGCGGAAGAGCCAGTGGTATGGGACATCTTGGAGGATGTTATTCGCGAGCATCCGGTGCTGTTGAACCGAGCGCCTACGCTACACCGTCTTGGTATTCAGGCATTTGAGCCAATCCTAATTGAAGGCAAGGCAATTCAATTACACCCGTTGGTCTGTACGGCCTTTAATGCTGACTTTGACGGCGATCAGATGGCGGTCCATGTGCCACTGTCATTGGAGGCTCAGATGGAGTGCCGCACCTTAATGCTGGCCTCGAATAACGTGCTATCACCAGCCAACGGTGAGCCGATCATTGTTCCGTCGCAAGATATTGTGTTGGGGTTGTACTACATGACGCGCGAAAAAGTCGGCGCGTTGGGTGAGGGGTCCTTGTTTGCCAACGTGTCGGAAGCGCTGCGTGCGTATGAGTCTGGCTATGCCGACTTGCACGCTAGGGTGATGGTGCGCATTAAGGAATATACCTTTGATGACAACAAGGAAACCCATGAAAAACTAACACGCTACGAGACTACCGTGGGGCGTGCCATTCTGTCAGATATCTTGCCGGCTGGCCTGCCATTTAGTTTGATCAACAAGACATTAAAGAAAAAAGAAATTTCTAAGCTGATTAACACGAGCTTCACTCGTTGTGGCTTGCGCAGCACCGTAATTATGGCCGACAAGCTGATGACCACGGGCTTTACTTATGCAACTCGTGCCGGCATTTCAATTTGTTTGGATGACATGTTGGTGCCTCCTCAGAAAAATGAATTAATTGAAGCGGCAGGAAAAGAAGTCCGTGAGATTGACGTGCAGTACACGTCCGGCCTGGTAACACAGGGAGAGCGCTACAATAAAGTGGTCGATATCTGGGGTCGCACTGGTGACCTAGTTGCAAAATCCATGATGAATCAGCTGGGTAGCGAGCCAGTGGTTGATCGCATCAGTGGCAAGCAGGTCACCGACACAAAGGGCAAGGCAGTGATGCAGGAGTCCTTCAACTCTATCTATATGATGGCAGACTCTGGTGCACGTGGCTCCGCAGCGCAGATCCGTCAATTGGCTGGTATGCGTGGCCTGATGGCGAAGCCAGATGGGTCGATTATCGAAACCCCGATTACCGCTAACTTTCGCGAGGGGTTGAATATGTTGCAGTACTTCATCTCCACCCACGGTGCGCGGAAAGGATTGGCCGACACAGCCCTGAAGACTGCAAACTCTGGTTATCTCACACGTCGTTTGGTGGATGTAACTCAAGACTTGGTGGTGTCTGAGGAGGATTGCGGCACAAGTAATGGTGCCGCATTGAAGGCGTTGGTTGAGGGTGGCGAGGTGATTGAGGCGTTACGTGAGCGCATACTGGGCCGAGTCACCAGCAAGGAAATAATTAATCCAGAAAGCAGTCAAACCCTGTACGAGGCTGGTGCCCTGCTGGACGAAGATATGGTGGACAGGATTGAGTCTTTGGGTATCGACGAGGTGCACGTTCGCACGCCACTGACATGTGAAACACGTCATGGCTTGTGCGTTAAATGTTACGGTCGCGATCTGGGTCGAGGTGGTCCCGTGACAGTGGGCGAAGCGGTTGGCGTAATCGCTGCGCAATCTATCGGTGAGCCGGGCACTCAGTTGACCATGCGTACCTTCCACATCGGTGGTGCTGCATCTCGTACCGTGGTAGCAAGTCAGGTAGAGGGTAAATCCAATGGTCAGATTAGGTACAGCACGAACATGCGTACCGTCAGCAATACACGAGGTCAATTGGTAGTGGTTGCACGTAGCGGCGAGGTGATGATTACTGACGACCATGGACGCGAACGCGAACGCCACAAGGTTCCCTACGGTGCAATGCTAACCGCCAAAGAGGGCAGCATGATTCGCGCAGGTGAGATATTGGCAACATGGGATCCGCATACTCGCCCCATCATTACTGAGTACGCTGGCCGCGCTCGCTTTGAGAACGTCAAGGAGGGCGTTACTGTCACCAGGGAAATCGATGAGGTGACTGGATTGTCTACGCTTGTTGTGGACCCAAAGCTTGCCGGAACTCAGGGCAAAGGATTGTTGCGACCTCTGGTACGTCTGCTCGATGAAAAGGGACGTGAGATTAAGATTGCCGGTACCGAGCTACCAATCTCGGTGACATTCCAGACGGGTTGCATTATTACCGTGGAAGATGGTCAGGACGTTGGCGTGGGCGAGGTGTTGGCTCGTATTCCGCAAGAAAGCAGTAAGACGCGTGACATTACTGGGGGTCTGCCACGTGTGGCGGAGCTATTTGAAGCTCGCTCACCCAAGAATGCAGGCACATTAGCGGAAGTCACCGGGACGGCATCGTTTGGCAAGGATACCAAGGGCAAGCAACGTTTGGTTATTACCGATGTGGATGGTGTGGCACATGAGTTCTTAATTGCCAAGGATAAGCACGTGTTGGTGCACGATGGGCAGATAGTGACTCAAGGTGAGGTGATCGTGGATGGACCACGTGATCCACATGACATTTTACGGTTGCTTGGTGTGGCAGCATTGGCGCGCTACATTGCCGATGAGGTGCAAGACGTGTATCGCTTGCAGGGCGTAAAAATTAATGACAAACATATCGAGGTGATCGTGCGTCAGATGTTGCGTCGAGTGCAGGTTGTAAATGAGGGCGACACAAGATTCATTCCAAAGGAACAGGTTGAGCGCGCCGATTTGCTGCAAGAAAATGAGCGTGTCGTAGCCGATGGCAAACAGCCGGCAACCTATGAGTACATGTTGCTAGGAATAACCAAGGCCTCGTTATCTACCGATTCATTTATTTCTGCGGCGTCTTTCCAAGAAACTACGCGCGTGCTAACCGAGGCCGCGATTATGGGCAAGAGGGATGAGTTGCGTGGGTTGAAGGAAAACGTTATTGTTGGCCGCTTGATTCCGGCTGGCACTGGGCTGGCGTACCACACTGCCAGACGCAAGCAGGAACATGGCAAGACGATCGAGGTGTTGGGTGAAAAAGAGTTTGCCGCGGTAACGCAGGATAATTAGCCCGCTTGACAGGCGGGGCGTGCCTCCGTAAAATGCTCGGTCATTTTGCCCGCTCGTAACCGAAAAAATACGGTACGATTTTGGCAACGACTGATATGTTTTTGTGTCATCAATGATTAGGAATTTTTAGGATAACTTAATGCCAACTATCAATCAATTAGTACGCAAGCCTCGCGCTGCCGAGCCGTTGAAAAGCAAGGTCCCTGCGCTGGGCGGCAGCCCTCAGAAGCGAGGAGTCTGTACTCGCGTGTATACGACCACTCCTAAGAAGCCAAATTCTGCCCTGCGTAAGGTTGCCAAGGTTCGCTTGACGAATGGCTTTGAGGTTATTTCCTATATTGGCGGTGAGGGCCATAACCTACAGGAGCACTCGGTCGTGTTAATACGTGGCGGTCGAGTAAAAGATTTGCCAGGTGTTCGTTATCACATGGTGCGCGGTAGCTTAGATACTGCCGGGGTTAAGGATCGCAAACAGTCCCGTTCCAAGTACGGCGCAAAGCGTCCTAAAAAAGCGTGATTTATTAAGCAGAATTTAAGCGATTGAGAATAGTAATTTTTTTGAATTAGCTAGACAATTACGAGGTTTAAGATATGCCGAGACGTAGAGAGGTCCCCAAGCGCGAGATTTTGCCAGATCCAAAATATGGCAATCAAGAGCTTTCCAAGTTTGTTAATGTCTTGATGACGGCTGGCAAGAAGTCTGTTGCAGAGCGCATTCTTTACGGTGCCCTAGAGCAAATTGTTAAAAAAAGTGGCAAAGATCCAATCGAAGTTTTTAATCTTGCGCTGGCCAATGTAAAGCCCCAGGTTGAGGTGAAGAGTCGTCGTGTTGGCGGTGCCAATTATCAAGTTCCTGTCGAAGTCCGTCCCTCGCGTCGGATGGCCTTGGCCATGCGCTGGTTGAAAGATTTTGCACGCAAGCGTGGTGAGAAATCTATGGGCATGAGACTGGCCGGAGAGTTACTTGATGCGTCAGAAAGTCGTGGCGGCGCAGTCAAGAAGCGCGAAGAAGTGCATCGTATGGCCGAAGCAAATAAAGCCTTCTCACACTTCCGTTTTTAGAGTTTGAGCTGTTTCTAAAAGTTTATATAGATTAGGTAATCACTGTGGCACGGAAAACATTAATTGAGCGATATCGTAATATCGGCATTAGCGCGCATATAGACGCAGGCAAAACGACGACCACCGAACGTGTTTTGTTTTACACCGGCGTATCACACAAGATCGGCGAAGTGCATGACGGCGCTGCCGTAATGGATTGGATGGAGCAAGAGCAGGAGCGTGGAATTACCATCACCTCGGCTGCGACAACCTGTTACTGGAAGGGCATGGATTCCAGCCTACCAGAACATCGTATCAATATTATTGACACGCCAGGGCACGTCGACTTCACTATTGAGGTCGAGCGGTCCATGCGCGTTCTAGATGGCGCGTGCATGGTCTACTGTGCCGTCGGGGGTGTCCAGCCTCAGTCTGAAACGGTTTGGCGTCAGGCTAACAAATATGGTGTACCCCGTCTGGCTTTTGTCAATAAGATGGACCGCTCGGGCGCCAACTTCTTTAATGTGTACGACCAGATGCGCGCTCGTTTGCGTGCCAATGTTGTGCCAATTCAGTTGCCGATTGGTGCGGAAGAAAAATTTGAAGGTGTGATTGACCTGGTACGAATGAAGGCAATTTATTGGGACGAAGCTTCCCAGGGCATGAAGTTTGAGTTGCGAGACATTCCAGGTAACTTGTTGACGTTGGCGCAAGAGTGGCGTGCAAAGATGGTAGAGAGCGCTGCCGAGGCAACCGAAGAGATGATGAACAAGTATCTCGAGGAGGGCGACTTATCCGAGATGGATATCAAGCAATGCCTACGCATCCGCACCATTGCTAGCGAAATAGTGCCTATGCTGTGTGGATCTGCCTTTAAAAACAAAGGTGTGCAGGCCATGCTCGACGCAGTAGTCGATTATCTGCCTGCGCCGACTGACATTCCTCCGGTCAAGGGTGAGCTAGAGAATGGCTCGATGGGTGAGCGCAAGGCGCATGATGATGAGCCATTTTCTGCGCTAGCTTTTAAAATTATGACTGACCCATTCGTGGGACAACTGATTTTCTTCCGTGTTTATTCGGGTCAGCTGAAGGCCGGTGACACAGTCTACAACCCGATCAAGGGCAAAAAGGAACGTATCGGTCGTATTTTATTGATGCACGCCAATGAGCGTGAGGAAATTAAAGAGGTATTTGCAGGCGATATCGCCGCCGCCGTTGGTTTGAAAGAGGCAACTACGGGCGAAACTTTGTGTGACCCAGCAAATATAATTACGCTGGAGCGCATGATATTTCCAGAGCCGGTAATCCATATTGCGGTTGAGCCAAAAACCAAGGTCGATCAAGAAAAAATGGGTATGGCGTTGAATCGTTTGGCAAAGGAAGATCCATCTTTTCGGGTACACACCGACATGGAGTCCGGCCAAACCATTATTTCTGGCATGGGCGAACTACACCTAGAGGTCTTGGTTGAGCGCATGAAGCGTGAATTTAGTGTTGAGGCCAATGTGGGCGCGCCTCAGGTTGCCTATCGTGAGGCGATTCGCAAATCGGTTGAGGTTGAAGGCAAGTTTGTTAAGCAGTCCGGTGGCCGTGGTCAGTTTGGCCACGTGTGGTTAAAAGTCGAGCCGAATGAAACAGGCAAAGGATTTGAATTTGTGGATGCCATCAAAGGTGGATCGGTACCGCGTGAATTCATACCCGCAGTAAAGAAGGGCTTGGAAGACACGCTGCCCAATGGAGTGTTGGCTGGTTTCCCGGTGGTGGATATCAAGGTCACTCTGTTCGATGGCTCCTATCATGACGTCGACTCCAACGAGAACGCCTTTAAGATGGCTGCCTCTATGGGCTTCAAGGATGGCATGCGTAAAGCAAGTCCGGTATTGTTGGAGCCGATGATGTCTGTTGAGGTCGAGACCCCAGAGGATTATACCGGAACGGTGATGGGAGACCTGTCATCACGGCGTGGTATGGTTCAGGGCATGGAGGACATGCTTGGCGGCGGTAAGATTGTGAAGGCCGAAGTTCCTCTGGCCGAAATGTTCGGTTACTCTACCGCGTTGCGTTCAGCAACTCAGGGCAGGGCAACTTATACGATGGAATTCAAACACTACACCGAGGCTCCAAAAAATGTGGCCGAGGCAGTAATGAGCAGCAGAAAGTAGCTTTAGAATAACTCATGAACACAGTTAATAATCAAGGAACTTTAAATCATGGCAAAGAGTAAATTTGAACGTACAAAACCGCACGTTAACGTAGGCACCATTGGTCACGTCGATCACGGTAAAACCACCCTAACTGCGGCGATTACAACTGTGCTGTCGAAGAAGTTCGGCGGTGAGGCTAGAGCCTACGACCAAATTGATGCTGCGCCGGAAGAAAAGGCGCGTGGTATTACCATTAATACCGCCCACGTTGAATATGAAACAGCTGCCCGTCACTACGCTCACGTAGACTGTCCGGGCCACGCGGATTACATCAAGAACATGATTACTGGCGCTGCGCAGATGGATGGCGCGATTCTAGTAGTGTCTGCCGCTGATGGCCCGATGCCGCAAACACGGGAGCATATCCTGTTGGCGCGACAAGTAGGTGTGCCATACATCATTGTGTACATGAACAAAGCTGACATGGTCGACGATGCTGAGTTGCTTGAGCTGGTTGAAATGGAAGTGCGTGAACTTCTCAGTAAGTACGATTTCCCAGGTGACGACACTCCTATCATTATCGGTAGCGCACTTAAGGCCCTACAGGGAGACCAGTCTGAAATTGGCGAGCCATCAATATTCCGCTTAGCTGAAGCGCTGGATGCCTACATACCTCAGCCTACGCGTGTTTTGGATGGCGCCTTCTTGATGCCTGTTGAAGATGTGTTCTCTATCTCTGGCCGTGGCACAGTGGTGACTGGTCGTATAGAGCGCGGTATTGTAAAGGTCGGCGAGGAAATTGAAATTGTTGGTCTTAAGCCCACTCTAAAAACTACCTGTACGGGTGTAGAAATGTTCCGTAAGCTGCTTGACCAAGGTCAGGCCGGTGACAACGTGGGAGTATTGTTGCGCGGCACTAAGCGTGAAGAAGTGGAGCGCGGTCAAGTGTTGGCCAAGCCAGGTTCAATCACTCCGCACACAAAATTCACAGCTGAGATTTATGTGCTCAGCAAAGACGAAGGTGGTCGTCACACTCCGTTCTTCCAAGGATATCGCCCACAATTTTATTTCCGAACTACCGACGTAACTGGCGCAGTTGAATTGCCTGCCGGCACCGAAATGGTGATGCCAGGAGACAACGTATCAGTGACGGTAAACCTGATTGCCCCTATTGCGATGGAAGAGGGATTGCGTTTCGCGATACGTGAAGGTGGCCGTACCGTTGGCGCTGGTGTGGTGGCTAAGATTATTGAGTAGTAGTGCGTGCAGTAAGGCGCTATCTTGTTATATAATAGCCGGCTAAGCATCGCTTTTGGCAGCAGTCATTAGAAAGTTAAAGTAAAAATTATGAAAAGTCAGAGCATCCGTATCCGGTTGAAGGCATTTGATTATCGGCTCATCGATCAGTCCGCGTCACGTATCGTAGAGACCGCTAAACGCACTGGGGCGGTAGTAAAGGGGCCTATTCCGCTGCCCACTAAAATTGAACGGCTTGACGTTTTGCGGTCTCCGCACGTCAATAAGACTTCGCGAGATCAGTTTGAGATTCGCACACACCTGCGTATGATGGACATTGTTGACCCAACCGATAAGACTGTGGATGCATTGATGAAGCTTGACCTACCGGCTGGCGTGGATGTTGTAATTAAGTTGCAATAATTGTAAGTAATTGATCGGCTGGCCAATTGTAGTCAGCCCCTTAAGAAGGATATAAAATGAGTTTAGGACTTGTCGGTCGAAAGATTGGCATGACTCGTATTTTTACTGACGACGGAATATCGTTGCCGGTGACAGTGCTAGACGTGTCCAACAATCGCATCACCCAGATTAAAAATATTAGTGTTGATGGCTACAACGCAGTTCAGGTTGCGTTTGGTGTGCGACGCGCAAGTCGCGTAACCAAAGCCGCGGCCGGCCACCTTGCTAAGGCCGGGGTGGTAGCGGGTAGCGTACAAAAAGAATTTACTGCAACCCCAGAGGAGCTGAGCAGCTTACAGCTTGGTGGTATGCTGAGTATTGATCTCTTTAAGGTTGGCCAAAAGGTCGATGTGACAGGCGTCACTCTCGGTAAGGGGTTTGCTGGCGCAATCAAGCGCCATCATTTTAGCTCTGGCCGCGCCACGCACGGTAACTCGAAGTCACACAATGTACCCGGCTCTATCGGAATGGCTCAAGATCCAGGGCGCGTCTTCCCAGGTAAGAGAATGCCTGGCCACCTAGGTGACGTACAGCGCACCGTGCAGAATCTCAAAATAGTTCGCATTGACACCGACCGTCAACTTTTGTTGGTTATGGGCGCCGTCCCTGGCTCCAAGGGTGGCGATGTTGTTGTGCGGCCAGCAGTAAAGGCGGGTGCATAATGGAAATTAAGGTGATTGATGGTAATGGCTTGGCAAGCGCTAGCATGTCGGCATCTGATGAGTTATTTGGCCGTGAATACAATGAGGCACTCGTTCATCAGGTGGTGATTGCGTATCAGGCTAATGCACGTTCCAGTAATAGCAAGCAAAAGGGCCGCAGTGAAATTGCAAAGAGCACACGCAAGCCTTGGGCGCAAAAAGGTACCGGCCGTGCACGTGCTGGTATGGCATCGAGCCCACTATGGCGAGGCGGCGGTAAGATTTTCCCAAACAGTCCGGATGAAAATTATACGCAGAAGGTAAATCGCAAGATGTATCGCGCTGGCCTGGCCTCTATTTTTTCACAACTCGTACGCGAGAACCGCTTGACGGTGGTCGACAACCTAACGCTTGAGGCGCCAAAAACTAAATTATTAGCGCAGAAAATGAAGGTTATGGGTTTTGACTCAGGTCGCGTGCTGATCATTACCGACAGCATCGATGACAACCTGTACCTGTCATCTCGTAATTTGCCAAATGTATTGGTGTTGGAGGCTCACCAAGCTGATCCAGTGAGCCTGGTGAGATTTCCTAAGGTGCTTGTGACGCGCAACGCGATGGAAAAAATTGAGGAGATGCTGGCATGAGCAATAAAAAATTCAGCCAGGAGCGCTTGATGAATGTATTGCAAGCCCCGCAGATATCTGAAAAAGCGACACTGGTCGCCGAACAGCATGCGCAAGTAATTTTTAGAGTGGCCTCTGATGCCACCAAGCCAGAAATTAAGGCTGCCGTTGAGTTGATGTTTAAGGTGAATGTGGAGAGCGTGCAGGTTGCCTGTGTCAAGGGTAAGCAAAAGCGCTTTGGCACATCTATGGGTCGGCGCAAGGATTGGAAGAAGGCATATGTATGTCTTGCCCCTGGCCAAGAAATCAATTTTGCCGCGAATGAGCAAGGATAATTATGGCACTGATCAAACTTAAACCAAGCTCTCCAGGACGACGCGCTGTTGTACGCGTGGTTAGCAGTGATCTGCATAAGGGGAAACCCCATGCACCCCTGCTGGAGAAAAAGAATAGAACTGCCGGCCGTAACCACAACGGACATATTACTGTTCGCCATATGGGCGGGGGGCACAAAAAGAATTACCGTATTATCGACTTCAAGCGGGACAAGGATGGCGTCCCTGCTACCGTTGAGCATTTGGAGTACGACCCAAATCGTACTGCACACGTAGCGCTCCTATGTTATGCCGATGGAGAGCGTCGGTACATTGTTGCGCCCAAGGGTGTGGCGGTGAACGCTCAATTGGTGAGTGGCTCAGAGGCTCCAATTAAGGCAGGGAACGCCTTGCCGTTGCGTAATATTCCAGTAGGATCAACCATTCATTGTGTAGAAATGATGCCAGGAAAGGGTGCGCAGTTGGCACGCTCTGCAGGCACCTCGGTGCAGCTTTTGGCACGTGAAGGCGGATATGCGCAGCTGCGTTTACGTTCTGGTGAGATTCGTAAAGTACACGTAGATTGCAAGGCGACGATAGGCGAAGTAGGCAATGCTGAGCATGGCCTGCGCTCTATTGGTAAGGCTGGTGCCATGAGATGGCGCGGCGTTCGCCCGACTGTACGTGGTGTGGCAATGAACCCGGTTGATCACCCGCACGGAGGTGGTGAAGGAAAAACCGCTGCAGGTCGTAACCCAGTTAGCCCATGGGGTGTGCCGGCCAAGGGTTTCCGTACGCGTCGCAACAAGCGCACAAGCGGCATGATAGTACGCCGTCGCTTTCAGACTTAAGGGGTAGAAGATATGGCACGTTCCATTAAAAAAGGCCCGTTTGTTGACGGGTATTTGATAAAAAAAATTGAGGTCGTGCGCGCTACGAGCGACAAGCGGCCGGTCAAGACTTGGTCACGTCGGTCTACAGTGCTGCCTGAGTTCGTGGGTTTGACGATTGCTGTGCACAATGGCAGGCAGCATATCCCGGTGTATATCTCTGAGAACATGGTGGGACACAAGCTTGGTGAGTTTTCTTTGACCCGCACCTTCAAGGGACATGCTGCCGATAAAAAAGCAGTGGTCAAGAAAAAATAAGGAGACATGATGAACACAATTTCAGTGGTAAAAGGTGTTCGCCTATCGGCTCAAAAAGGTCGTCTGGTGGCAGATCAGATTCGTGGTTTACCGGTTGGCAAGGCGCTGAATGTGCTAACTTTCAGTCCCAAAAAGGCAGCCGGAATCATTAAGAGGGGCCTGGAATCGGCACTTGCCAATGCCGAGCACAATGATGGTGCTGACATTGATCAGCTGAGGGTCTCCACTATCTATGTGGACAAAGGAACACCCTTAAAAAGAACTTCTGCGCGTGCAAAGGGTCGTGGTAACAGTATCGAGAAGCAGACCTGCCACATTACGATTATCGTCGGGAGCTAAAACAGATATGGGACAAAAAATTCATCCAATCGGCTTCCGATTGAGCGTATATAAAAATTGGTCTTCAAAGTGGTACGCCAATAGCAATAACTTTGCCAGCACCTTGCTGAAAGATATTGAGGTGCGAGAGTATCTAAAAAAGAAACTTTTTGGTGCTGGCATTTCTAAGATCATCATTGAGCGACCAGCAAAGAACGCCAAGATAACGATCTACACCGCTCGTCCCGGCGTGGTGATTGGTAAAAAGGGTGAAGATATTGAGACGTTACGCGTTGAGTTGAGAAAGCGTATGGGGTTACCTGACGTGGCATTGAATATAGAAGAGGTACGGAAGCCAGAAATAGATGCCCAATTGATTTCAGAAAGCATTACCTCGCAACTTGAAAAGCGCATCATGTTCCGTCGTGCCATGAAGCGGGCTATGCAGAACGCCATGCGTTTAGGTGCCCAAGGCATAAAAATAATGAGCGCCGGTCGTCTCAATGGGATCGAAATTGCGCGTACCGAGTGGTATCGCGAAGGACGTGTGCCGCTGCACACTTTGAGAGCAAATATTGATTACGGCACATCTGAGGCTAAGACAACTTACGGAATTATTGGGGTTAAGGTGTGGGTTTACAAGGGCGATCATACCGGAGTGGAGGAAGTGGTTGCCCCGGTAGCATCCGAACCTGAGAAGAGGGTTAGAAAGTCGGGGACAAGAAATGTTACAGCCAGCTAGAAGAAAATATCGCAAGGAACAAAAAGGGCGCAATACTGGCATTGCAACACGGGGCAACAAGGTTAGCTTCGGTGAGTTCGGCCTAAAGGCCGTCGCTCGTGGCCGCCTGACGGCGCGCCAAATAGAGGCAGCACGCCGCGCCATGACACGACACATTAAGCGTGGTGGCCGTATATGGATCCGCATTTTCCCGGATAAACCCATTTCACAAAAGCCTGCAGAGGTTCGTATGGGTAACGGTAAGGGTAATCCAGAGTACTACGTTGCCGAGATTCAGCCTGGCAAGATGCTGTATGAGATGGATGGCGTGGAAGAGGTGATAGCACGTGAGGCATTCCGCTTGGCTTCGGCCAAGCTACCTATTGCCACCACGTTCGTAATTAGACAGGTGGGGGCATAATATGAAGGTGGATGAATTGAGACTGAAATCGGCAACGGAATTACATGAAGAGCTGTTATCCCTGACAAAGGCGCAGTTTGGCTTGCGCATGCAGCTCGCCACCCAGCAGCTGAGCAACAACAGCCAGCTCCTTAAGGTGCGCCGTGATATTGCTCGTGTAAAAACCATAATGACAGAAAAGGGTGCTCAATAATGAGTACAACAAATCTAAAGCGTATGCTGACCGGTACGGTTGTTAGCGATAAGATGGACAAGACCGTCACCGTACTGGTTGAGCGTAAGATCAAACATGCCTTGCTAGGCAAGGTGTTGCGGGTCTCTAAAAAATATCACGCTCATGATGAGAATAACGAGTTCCATCAAGGTGACTTGGTTGCTATCGAAGAGTGTCGGCCGCTAGCCAAAACAAAAAGTTGGCGTGTGACCAAGCTCGTTGATAAATCCCAAGCCGTTTAAATCACCCCGTAGCAGGGGCAAGCAGGCCCTGGCCTGAGTTTAATGCTTGTGTTAATTGTTGGATTTGCATATAATGGCAGGCTAAGTGTTTTTTGCACTGATCTAACCCGAACGGGTTCCAAGACTAGCCGTCGCCATTTTATGCGGATAAAGTTGGAGTATAAATAAATGATACAAATGCAATCCGTTTTAAGTGTGGCTGATAACACTGGTGCACGCTCTGTTATGTGCATTAAGGTGTTGGGTGGCTCTAAGCGCCGTTATGCCGCCATTGGCGATGTGATCAAGGTCAGCATAAAAGATGCCGCTCCACGTTCCCGTGTCAAAAAAGGGGAGGTGTACAGTGCCGTGGTAGTCCGTACGGCCAAGGGGGTGCGTCGCCCAGATGGTTCATTAATAAAATTTGATGGTAATGCGGCAGTTTTGTTAAATGCAAAGCTCGAGCCGATTGGTACCAGAATATTTGGCCCGGTTACGCGTGAACTGAGAACCGAGAAATTTATGAAGATCGTATCGCTCGCCCCTGAAGTTCTGTAAACGACGGATATATTGCAAGCGAAGACACAACGCAGCCTAAGGAAAAGCCATGCGCAAGATTAAAAAAAATGACGATGTAATCGTTATCGCTGGAAAAGATAAGGGTAACCGCGGTAGCGTGCTACGCGTGTTAGACGATCGCCTGTTGGTGAGCGGCATCAATATGGTTAAAAAGCATCAAAAACCAAACCCAACAAAGGGTTTGACTGGCGGCATTGTGGCTGTAGAGATGTCAATTCACGCCTCCAATGTAGCTATTTATAACGCGACGTCGAAAAAGGCTGACCGCGTGGGTATTAAAGTCCTGGAAGATGGTCGCAAGATGCGCGTTTTCAGGTCGAATGGCGAAGTGATTGACGCGTAAAGGGGTAATAAGGAATGGCTCGTCTGTATGATCTTTACAAGAACACGGTAACCGCAGGGTTGATGGCCAAGTTTGGCTATAAGTCGATCATGGAGGTGCCGCGTATCGAAAAAATTACGCTAAATATGGGCGTTGGTGAGGCGGTGGCAGACAAGAAGGTGATGGAGCACGCGGTAGCCGATATGCAGAAAATCGCTGGGCAAAAGCCGGTAGTGACAAAGTCAAAGAAGTCTATCGCTGGCTTTAAGATTCGTGAAAACTATCCGGTTGGGTGCAAGGTGACCTTGCGCAAGGAACGCATGTATGAATTTTTGGATCGCTTGGTGACGGTAGCCATCCCACGTATCCGAGATTTCCGTGGCATCTCTGGCAAGGCATTCGATGGCCGTGGAAATTACAACATGGGTATCAAGGAGCAAATCATCTTTCCAGAGATTGAGTACGATAAGATTGATGCATTGCGTGGTATGAATATTACTATTACCACCAGTGCGAAAACCGACGACGAGGCGCGTGCGCTCTTGTTGGCATTCAAATTCCCGTTGAAGAACTGAGGACAACATGGCTAGAGCAGCTGTTATTAATCGAGAACAAAAGCGTCGTGATACGGTCAAAAAATACGCCACTAAGCGTGCTGAGCTGACGGCAATCATAACCAACGCTCAGCTGAGCGATGAGGAGCGTTACAACGCTCGCCAGAAATTACAGGTGTTGCCACGTAATTCTAGCCCGGTGCGCCTGCGTAATCGCTGTTCGTTGACCGGACGTCCGCGTGGTGTGTACAGTAAATTTGGTCTGGGTCGCATCAAATTACGTGAATTTGTAATGCGTGGCGAAGTTCCTGGTGTAATCAAGGCAAGCTGGTAAGGGTGAATTTATGAGCATGAGTGATCCAATCTCCGACATGTTGACGCGCATTAGAAATGCGCAAATGGCGGAAAAAATTAACGTTAAGATGCCATCTTCAAAACTGAAGGTGGCGATTGCGCAAGTGCTTCAGGACGAGGGCTATGTGGAAGGCTTTAATGTTTCTAGCGAAGGCGCAAAGCCC
>Ga0265593_1000435_pt1 | contig 23533 bp, 24 predicted proteins | sample saktaG_8_FD_190136 | JGI IMG/M metagenome (GOLD analysis project Ga0265593, IMG submission 190136) | Saline water microbial communities from Sakinaw Lake, British Columbia, Canada - sak_2011_5_24_36m | ecosystem: Environmental > Aquatic > Non-marine Saline and Alkaline > Saline ...
CGAAAACCAAGCCCTTTGCCAGCAAACAAAGAGCGGAGCGGTTTTATAGCTTCGCATTGGTAGATACACCCGCTCATAACACTATTATGGGATGCAGTTAACGAAAGTTAAGAAAAAAGTATCGGAAAAACAACCGTTGCAAAATTGGGGGGAATGGCAAGTAAATGTCCCAATTTCCCCGCGATAAAATACGCGGCTGCGATGCCGATAATTTGTAAAAAAGTTATTAAAAATGGGCGTTGTGAAATAGTTTTTAAAATCATTTTGTTATTATTGTTATGTGAATTGAATTGTTGCCGTTACTTTGTAGCATCTATGGAAATTGGAAATAATAATTTAAACGCGGTACCGTGATTGAATTCGCTTTGATTGGACTCCACCAAAATATGCCCACCCGATTGATGCACCAAACCACTCACTGCCGACAAACCTAATCCCGTGCCTTCGCCTTGTGGTTTCGTAGTGAAAAACGGATCAAAAAGCCGATGAATAATTTTCGGTTCAATGCCGGTACCGTTATCCGATACGCTCAATTCAATAAACTCGCCGTCAAGCACGGCGGCACACGCGGTACAATTCTCGTTCGTCCTCCTCACTTTTTTCAGCGAAATAGCAATCACGCCCCCCATTTCGCGCATCGAATCTCGCGCATTGATGGCTAGATTTGTCAGGATTTGGTGCAAATCTATCGTATCCATTTGAATAATTGCGTCACTTTCTAATACCGTTTCAATTTGGATTCGACTGGTTAACGCCGGGCGCAACATGGCTAACACTTCGTGAATCACTTCTGTGGTGGATTGCACGTCTATTTTTGTTTTTGGTTTATCTTGGCGACAATAAATCAGCATTTTGTTGATGAGTTCCACCGCCCGCTTGCCCGCTAAATCAATTTGTTTAGTGTTGTTTTCAACACTTGCCCGCAACGATTCATCAGTAATATCTTCACTGTCCATTTTATTGATTTCATTATAGCCGAGCATACACGCTAAAATGTTATTGAAATCGTGAGCAATACCCGAAGTGAGTCGTCCAATGCTTTCTAACTTTTGCATGTGATTGAGTTGGCTCTTCAACTGGTCATTTTTAAGGTGAAATTCGATAAGTTCAGCCGCGCGTTTTTCTTTTTCAGAATTTTGAAACGCCAATTCTGCGTTTGAAATAACGAGTTCAAATTGCCGAATCGCCGACAGCAGAACGGTGATTATTGTGATAATGGTTAACGTTAATCCCAACCACAAAATTGACCAAACGTTGGTGGAACGATGTTCGATAAAATAATCCGCCGTCGGCGTAAGTTCAAATCGCCACACTCGTCCACCCACCAAATTAAAGGTGGTGTGACGCATTAACATGTTGGAATTTCTTCTTAACGCTTCGGGCGCGGGTTCCTGTTCGTCGCTGGCAAACAATAATTCCTTTTCAACAGGAGCGTTATTGTCAATCAGCCGATAAGACAAACCCGCTAGATTTTGATTTTTGAGCGCGAATTTCACCATTTCAACATTGCGAAAGGCGGCAAAGTTGTAACCTAAAATAGCGGCGCGTCTTTCTGCGATAGTTCCGTGTGGTAAACCCGTTTGATAAACAGGTATAAACGCCACCACGCCATTGTATTTGCCCATTTCGTACACTAAAGTCACGTTAGTTGTGACAAAAAGTTCGCCGGTGTCTCTGGCTTTATCCATTGCGTCACGCCGCGAGGGCATAAAATACAAATCCAAATTACGGATATTGTCACTCAATTTGTTCGATTCAATGAAACTAATGGGCGTATATTCGGGACGATTTCCGGCTCGCACCAATTTTTTTGTCTCTGCATCTTGTTCTGTAATTTGAAAATTTGAGACACCGTTCTGTTTTAAATTATTTTCAAATTTTTCCCGTTCTGCGGCTTTAATAACGGGTGCAAATCCCAGATTTAGCATACTTGGAAAAATGTTTAACGGGAACGCAACAAAAGTTTGAAATTGATTTTCGTCAACGAATTTTGATGTTATATAAAAGTCATTCAAAAATCGTAGGGCATTGAAATTGCTGATAATGGCTGTTTCCATCAGGCTACTCAACTCTTTTGTGCGTTGGTCGAATTCCATTTTTATGCGGGAGTTGCTGGTTTCTATTTCATAAAAAACCGCCATGACGGTCAGCAAAAACATCGTGAGAATCGGTAACGTTATCGCTTTGCGCCGTCCTTGCCAAACGGGATTTTCAGTCGATAAGCAGACCAAAACCAGCGGCGTAAAAATAATGATGCCCAACGCATCACCGCCCCACCACGATAGCCAATTGAGAAGAAAGGCTTCGGCTGACATTTGACCTGTGGCAACCAACAATGAAACCGAAAGCGTCGAATTGACCAACGCACTAACGAAACCGCCGTAAAATAAAAACAACAGGATATTTTTTTGGTTGGATAAAATATTGGGAGTGCTAGCAAATCGGCGCACTAAATAAGCCGCCACCACGGCTTGCAGCGTCGCCCCGCTCGAAATTGCTAACGTAATAAGCAGTGCTGAATTTAAATTTTCTAAAAAGTAGTTCGGGGTGACCGGAATGCTCGCGTTCAGCAAAAATGCACCGAGCAATACGCCCCCCGCCATGCGGTTTCCGTAAAGTAGAATATTCGCCAACGCAATGCCCGACGACGGAAAAATAACGGTCGCGTAACTGGGTGGAATCGCGAGTAAATCCCCCAATTTCCCCGTGATAAAATACGCGGCGGCGACTCCAATAATTTGTAAAAAAGTTATTAAAAATTGACGTTGGGCGATAGTTTTTAAAATCATTTTAGTTTGCCGTGTTTTTAGACCGTGAATAGCAAAAAAAAACCGCCGATTTCAATGCCAGCGGTTTTTTCATTTTAGCAAAAATTAGAACGGAATATCGTCATCGTAAGGCGCGTCAAAACTAGGCGCGGCGACCGGTCTGGGAGCTTGGGGTGGCGCGTAATTCGGTGCTGGAGGTGGCGCGTAATTTTGAACGGGGGGTTGTTGATAAACCGGCGCAGCAGGTTGTTGATATTGCTGCGGTTGTGGCGCGTAATTTGCCGCTGGTGCAGGCGCGTTATAATTGCTGGAACCCGAAGATTCGTTACGTTTACCGACTAAATCCAAAATCGTAGCATTGACTTCTAAACTGGTTTTCATCGTACCGTCATTCGCTTTGTATTCATTCATGGTCAATTCACCAGAAATAAAAACTTGCTGCCCTTTCCTTAAATAATCTTTGAGCGTTCCTTCTGCTTTTTTCCCCCAAACGACAACGCGCAACCACGTCGTTTTTTGCTTATCTCCAAATCCCGTATGATTGGCAACATTAACATTTAACACAGCTTGTCCCGAGGGTAAAAATCGCACTTCAGCGTCCGATCCGACAGTTCCTGTACACGAAAAAACATTACTCATTTTTTATTTCCTTTCTAGTTTAATAATAATTTTTGTCGCACTATTTCTTATGATTCAGCGCAACGATTTTACGGCTCATTTATCACCGTATTGACCAACGCGCCAATACCGTCAATTTCTATTTTTACTACTTGTCCCGCTTTCAAATAACCACGCGGTTTCATTTTAACACCTACGCCGTTCGGCGTTCCCGTGGTGATAATGTCGCCCACTTCCAGCGTCATGGCTTGCGACAAATACGCAATCATTTTATAACAATTAAACATCATGTGGCGCGTATTTGAGTTTTGCCGCAACTCATCATCCACCCACGTTTTCAAATTCAAATCGTGCGGATTTTGAATTTCATCCGCCGTCACCATCCACGGACCGATCGGGCCGTGCGTGTCGAACGATTTACCGACCGTCCACGTTGGCGACCGAAATTGCCAATCCCGCACGGTCACATCGTTTGCAATCGTAAAACCTGCAATAAATTCGGGCGCGTTTTCAACAGAAACATGTTTGCATTTTTTGCCAATCACAAATGCCAATTCGCCTTCGTAATCGAGTTTTTCAGACACGCGCGGCAAAAAAATCGAATCGCCGTGACCAATCACGCAACTACTTTGTTTGGTGAAAAATAGCGGAAATTCAGGTTTTTCTAAACCAGTTTCGTCAATGTGATCCGCGTAATTTAAACCAATTCCGAGATATTTTCGCGGGCGTGGAATCGGCGCGAGTAATTGTACATCCGCCAACGGAATTCGATGCGATTCAGATAAAATCAGTTGCTGCATTTTTTGCAACGCGCCAACGCCTTGTTCCAAAAATTCAATCATATCCGTGGGCAAATTCGCGTCGCCCAAACCGTCAACGATTTGATTTTCGACCACCGCGCCAATGCGTGTTTGATGTTGATATGTAAATGTTGCTAATTTCATAAGTTATTAAACGTTAATGTTGTAAATTTTCTCAAAACCGCCGCCTTTCTAGCGTTTCAAATCACGATAAAAATTTTCATGTGAACCCAGTAATAACAAAAAACGACTTTGCGGGTCATATTTGTAAGCCAACAACGTTAATTGACCTTTGCAATTGAATTTATGCACAAACACGCCCGCTAAATCGCCAATTTTAGGCTCACCAATCGTTGGATTTTCTACAATATCTGCAACGGCATCATCAACATCCGCTTTTTGATTTGGATACAATTTTTTATACGCCCGCCGAAACATTGCACTTTGTTCAACGTGAATTGCTTCACTCATTATTTCGCTTTCCTTCAGGCACAAAAGGCGTTATCAAAGCCGCATCTTCTGTCTTCGCAATCAATAAATTATGTATAAAATCAATCGGCAAATCGGGATTATCTAACGCCGCTTTTCCTACCATTGCCCACCATTCTATTTGTTGTGCAATGGAACGCTTTTCAGTTTGCGCCTGCATTCTCGCTTGATTGTACAAACCATCATCAATGCTGATTGTCATCGACATTTTTACTCTCCTATTTGTTATAAATACTTACTCAAAACTGCCGCCTTTTTACTCGCCATTTGAACATCCAAAATACTGACAAAATAGTCGCTGGCAAATTCTAAAATCAGCCTGATTTAATGTCCCGTATTTTTTGATGACAACCGTTTTGGATACGACAAACGGTTTTCTAAAAATGAGTTTCGACTTTTTAGGAATACCGCCATAACTAAACATTGAATTGTCGATTTCAAATTCACCGTCGTGTAAAAAATCTAATTGGCTACTGATTGGCAAACCGACAAAATCGTTAAAAGGTAAGTTGTCTTTTAGCACTAAAACAGGACGGTTTTTAGTCGTTTTCAAATCGCTGAAATAAAATTTACAAAGCACAACATCGGTTGTTTTTATGTCCATACTTCATCCTCTTTATCTGACAACCACTCTTCAACATTGTTTGCACCGTGATTTGAAAAGGCTAGCGTTTCGTTTCGGTCGGTTGTTTGCTGAGTTTTTTCATAACGTTGTTTGATGAACAGAAAAAAATCATAAATTTCTTGTTGTGCCTGTAAAGGCAAACATTGCCAATCTTGTTCTTTAATCACTTGCATCTTCATTCTCCGTTATAAATAATTTCTCAAAACCGCCGCCTTTCTACTCGCCACGCCATCAATCTACGATGAAAAATAAAAAACAACGGCAGCAAATATAAACAAGGCAACTTAAAACTGCGTTATTGATGAAAAAATTGTGGATTTTTTCATTGCACATTTATCTTCTTAATTTAAGCCGCTACAAAATCAAATCGACACATCCAACTTCCCTGAAAATTCATGTGCATCTAATTCGGCTAATTGAGTTCTAACACGTTGCCGCAGAGCTTTGGCAGGATTCAAAACATAATCCTCGTAATCAGCGTGATCTGGATTTAATAGCAATAGTTTTGATAATGCTGAAGCTAACCGTGTAACCGCTTTCACATCTCGCGTGTCACCTTTTAATTCTGGGCATTCACCAAACGGAAAATCATGGTGACTTACCAGCCGTAATTGATGCAGATATTCACCAAACACATCGGCTTTAATTCCCACGCCTTGCGCGGCACTGTCTGTTGTAAATCGTGGAATTTCCCAACCAGCAACAATGCCGTGAAATCTGTCAATCAATGCACTGTCATGAAACATCGGCGGTAAATGGCGAATGTAATCACGTCGTCTGGGGCTGCCGTCGTGATACAAATCAATGTTGGCTAAAATCATCAACCCGCATTCGCTGGTGATTTTGTCATTACCAATCGAATAATGTCCTGATTCCAAATAATCTTTGAATTTTGCGTGAATATCGTCTGCGCCTTTAAAACTAATCGATTGTCCTTCGTCTAAAACCAACAAATCATAACGTCCCATTAAACCGATTTCTTTGGTGTTCAAATTTTTAAACAACTGCGCTTGTGTCAACGCGCCACCGCTGTTCACCCAAACATAACGGCTCAAATTTGAAAAAATAAACGATTTCCCCGTGCCTTTTGGTGCAAGTTCCATCATGTTCAAATTGTTCTGCACTAACGGCAACAAACGCAAAATCAAATTATCTTGTTGTGCTTTGGTATAAGCCGACGGTTCATAACCCATCGTGCGAAGCAATAACGCAATCCATTCGCGGGTTGAAAAATGCTCCCGCGCTTTGATTAACGCCTGCAAATCGACTTTGCCTGATTGCATCGGTTTAAAATCCACCATTTCAATCACGTTAATTCTGCCTTCAGAGCGAACCATCAAACGTCCTGCGCCCCACTGACCGCCTTCTAAAAGAATTGGATTTTGTTCGATAACGTCATTTGAAACTCGCGCATTGGGTTCTTCGATGCACGGAATGGTGAGCATTTTTTTATCTTTGGCAATATCAATTCGGACGTTAAAACGATCCAAAATGGTCAAGGTTTCGCCCGATTGCAATTCGTGTTTGATACGTTCTTTTTCAGTTTTCGCGGGTAAATGTTTGCTCATAAACGCCGTGACATCTTGATAAATGTCGGCATTCGATTTGCCCGATTTTTGAAAGCGTGAAATTAACCACTCCTCAACAAAACTCGGAATCGTGCGTTTATCGCGAATTTTCAAACTCCGCACTAAGGCTTTATCAATCACTAAATCGCTAAATGCTTCGCTGATTTTTTTGTCTAATTCTTCGCGGTTCAAAACATATCCTCAAAATCTTGGGTGGCTTCATCTTTTAATAATGGAACTGAAATTTTTGGTTTCTCTGTTTCAACTTCGACAGTCACCACTTCTAAAATGGTTTCGGTTTCTATTATTTCAGTGGTTTTTATGGTTTCAGCTTTTAAGCGTTCAATTTCTAATTTAATTTTTTGCTCGGATTCAATTTTTAATTTTTCAATTTCTAATTCAAATTCTCGTTTTAATCGTGCTTTTTCTAATTCAAACTGTTGTGCATGAGCTGTTTTTAATTGTTCATTTTTTAATTTTTCACTTTCAATTGTGCGTTCAGCTTCTAATTTTTCTTGGCGTGCTGTTTCGGCTTTTCGTTGTGCTTCTATTTTTGCTTTTCGTTCTATTTCGGTTTGTTCTTCTGCTTTTATTCGTGCTTGTTTAGCGGAATCTATTTTTTGTAATGCTTCTGTTTTTTCTTTACGCTCAATGTTTATTTTTCGTTCAAGCTCTGATTTTTCTTGACGCTCTTGTTCTGCCTTTTGTTCAGCTTCTAATTTAGCTTGGCGTTCGGCTTCGATTTTGCGTTCAATGGCTAATTTTTCTTGACGCTCTTGCTCTGCTTTTTGTTCAGCTTCTAATTTAGCTTGGCGTTCGGCTTCGATTTTGCGTTCAGCTTCTAATTTTTCTTGACGTTCTTGCTCTGCCTTTTGTTCAGCTTCTAATTTGGCTTGACGTTCCGATTCAGCCTTACGTTCAATTTCAAGTTTTTCTTGTCGCTCTTGTTCTGCTTTACGCTCCGCTTCTAATTTAGCTTGGCGTTCAGCTTCAATTTTGCGTTCGATTTCAAGTTTTTCTTGACGTGCTTGTTCAGCTCTACGCTCTGCTTCTAATTTAGCTTGGCGTTCAGCTTCAATTTTGTTCAAATCTCTAGCTGCTTTTTTTGCATCCATAATTGCAAGTTCTTCCATAACGGCAGCAATTTTTCCTTGTTCTTCTTTATGCTTTTTTATCTTTTCCTCTTCAATTTTTTTATCAATGTCTTTGCATATATTTTTCCATTTTTTCCTTTCATCTTTATCCAATTTTCTTTGAGGAATTTTTTCGTTAGTGTCAATTTTTTGTTTAACTTCAATTTTGCGTTCGATTTCAAGTTTTGCTTGTCGCTCTTGTTCTGATTTAAGCCCTTTTATTTTTATCAATAACGAATGCAAACGACTTTGAGCATCGGCTTTTTCTTGACGCTCTTGTTTTGCTTTTTGTTCAGCTTCTAATTTGGCTTGGCGTTCGGCTTCGATTTTAATTTTTTTAATTTCTATCAACAAAAGATGAAGAACAGCTAGATTTTCTTGCCGTTCTTGTTCTGCTTTTTGTTCAGCTTCTAATTTGGCTTGGCGTTCGGCTTCGATTTTTCGTTCAATGGCTAATTTTTCTTGACGCTCTTGTTCTGCTTTACGCTCCGCTTCTAATTTGGCTTGACGTTCCGATTCAGCCTTACGTTCAATTTCAAGTTTTTCTTGTCGCTCTTGTTCTGCTTTACGCCCTGCTTCTAATTTGGCTTGACGTTCAATTTCTATTTTTTCTTTTTCAAGAAAAAGATTTAATTGGTCTAATTCTTCTGAAGTTAGTGACCGAACAAACCTTAAAAAATAATCCGATGTTTTTATACATTGAGTGAAATTACCATTATAAAAATTAACCACAAATGCGTAATTATTATTTACAACACTAGCAGTTGAAGACCAATACCATTTCCAATACAAATTTGAATTATCATCATCACAAAAGACATCCGTATCAATGTAATTTCCCTGTAGCCCTTTCTGTTTATCAATTAAAGTTTCAAGTTCATCAATTCTAGGAATACGCCAGTCTGTATAACCAAAATAACTAATAAATTTTTGTATTGGTTTAGCTTCAATAACAGAAACGGGTGAATTTTTAACCATATCATTCCAACCAACTTTTTGTTTTCCTGTTTGGTTAAAACTTTTCAATATGGTAGTTTCACCATCACAAATAGTAGTTTGTTTTTTACCAACTACTTTTCCATTATCCCAATCTTGCCCGTATGAAAACCGTAACCACATCAAACCTGTTTCAGTATCGATTGCAATACCATCTTGAACTATAAATTTTCCTATTCTTTGAAATGCTTCGATTTTTGCTTTTTGCTCTGTTTTTACTTGGTGTCCAACCTCTAATTTAGCTTGGTGTTCAGCTTCAATTTTTCGCTCAATTTCAATGGTTTTTTGACGTTCTTGTTCTGCCTTTTGTTCAATTTCTAATTTAGCTTGTCGCTCAGCTTCAATTTTGCGTTCAATGGCTAATTTTTCTAATGCTGTTATTTTTCTAACTAATCTGATGGCATTCAAATCATTCTTGTGAGATGTACTGCTTTTACCACTACTAAAAATCATGTAATAAGCACCGTCACTGGTACTAGAAGATGACCAAGAATAGGCGGGATTGTTAGGGAAAACATCGTTATCAATTCTACTTTCTTGATTATTGACTAATGTTTTTAACTCATCAATTGTTGGAATACGCCAATCTTTATATTCAGCGTAATCAAGCATAAAGTAATGATCCTTAAAATATCGCACTTGCTTAATTGCACTATTCCAAGTTAATGGCATAGCACTACCTATAGCCATTTCATTTCTCCATTCCTGACCATAAGCAAACCGTAACCACATCAAACCTGTTTCGACATCTATTGCAACACCCTCTTGAACTATAAATTTTCCAATTTTTTGTTGTGTTGGTTGGGTAGAAACTGTTTTTTCTTGTTCCGCTAAGTTTTCACCTCCCTTTACAATGAAACGTAATTTTTCGCGTAGATATTTTTTTAGCATTTTTTGTAGTTAATTCATTTGAAAGGCTGAAAATCTATCCAGCTGTTCCAGTTAATGTGAGCATCGTCAAATTCTACGATTTTTAAAATTACTAACGCGATGAGTTGTCTAAAATTTGAAAAATAATCTGTTAATTTGAATTCAACTATTATTCCATTTATGTTCTTATCAACTTTTAATTCGCTATTGTGGAACAGTGCATTTCTAACGTGAGCGTATGATGAAAAAGCACGTTTTAAATCGTTAGGAAAATCGATTTTGATATTGAACCCATAATTTATTGATAAAAATTTACTAACTAAAGGCGAAACTTCCGTGTCTTTATCACCATGTATGATTTGCACACCAGTTTTGGCTCTTACAAAAGTTTCTAATCCAGAAAATAGCAAAAAATACTGCACATCTAAAAAATCACTATTTCTGAACGCTTCAACACATTTGAAAAATAGAATGTTAAATTTTGTTTTTTCACAAAAAGACTTGTCTTGTAATTTGTTCATTGCTTTTTGAATAAAAAATTTCCGCGAGCTTCCAAAAAATGTATCTTCGCCAATAACAGCACCACCGCCACTATTTCTACGTCGCGTTATTATTTTTTGGTTGAATTGTGAAAAGGGACTTTCATTTGTACTTTCGACAGGCGATGTAATCAATACATCAAGATGTTCAATAAATGATAAAACTGCTTGCAGTTTAAATAAGAAGTCATCCGTTATTGATTCACCAACTAAAACAGCGGTTAGATTGTAAGAACTCTCATCTCGTGCTAATTCTTTTGCTTCTTGATGATTATCTGTCAGTGGCAAAATCTGAAAATTATCGAATTGAATTTCTTGGGTTATTTGATAACCGTAAATGCCACAAATATATTTCATTTTAAAATTCCTTAAATTATTTCGATTACTCAATATCTGATGAATCGCATCAATGACTTTTTGATGTTTTTAAGCCAGCACCAAAGCGGGTCGTAACTTTGAGCGACTTAAATCTGAAAATGAAAATGAAACAAAAACAATATCGGCTACTGAAATTTCGCCCATGCTTCGTCCTCTTCTGGTCGATTCCAATCAACCGCTAATGCCGCCTCACTTAATAAAGCCGTTTCGTTAATCGGTTTTAGTCTTTTTCTAACGTAATTTTTTTGTTGAGCTAACACAAAATCAGCCACTTTTTGTTGCTCGCGTTCTGGCAACATTAAAAATTGCGTTGTAATTTCTTGAGCGGATAAATTCATTTCACGAACTCCTTTATTGCTTTTATTTCTAAGAAGAAACCCACCACAACACAGCGGGTTTATGGGTTACGCACCGATACGTTCCAACTGTTGCCAAAATCATTAGCGACAGAATGATAACAAAGGCGATGAAATTTATCAGTCTATCAAAATCGAAAATACTTTTTAAAATTTCCATGAATTACTCAGTTTGGGTAGCGTACAGGTCAGCGTAAAAGGTGACAATTCATGAAAGGTTGCAGTGTTTAGGGAAAGAAGATTCAAATGCTGCAATCACAAATTTATAGATTCTGACGCGCCATCTCAATCGCCAAACGCACGGTTTCTGGGGCAGTTCCGCCAATGTGTGAACGCGATGCCACCGAACCTTCGAGCGATAAAACGTCAAAAATTTCTTCACCAATCAGCGGCGAAAAGGTTTGCAGTTCTGCGAGTGATAATTCAGACAAATCACGTTTAGTTTCCACGCCCAAACGTACCGCCAAACCCACAATTTCATGCGCGTCACGAAACGCCAATCCTTTTCGCACCAAATAATCGGCTAAATCGGTCGCGGTCGCAAAACCTTGTTTTGCCGCACGGTACATATTTTCTTTTTTCGCCACCAAATGCGGCACCATGTCGGCGTAAGCCCGCAAACAATTCAACACCGTATCGACCGTATCAAAAAGCGGCTCTTTGTCTTCTTGATTGTCTTTGTTATACGCCAACGGCTGACCTTTCATCAACATCAATAATGCCATCAAATGACCCGTGACGCGCCCTGTTTTACCGCGCACCAATTCGGGAACATCGGGATTTTTCTTTTGCGGCATAATCGATGAACCCGTGCAGAACGCATCGGGAATATCAATAAAATCAAACTGTGCGCTTGCCCACAAAATCAATTCTTCCGAAAAACGCGACAAGTGCATCATCAAAATACTCGCGGCAGCGGTAAATTCAATCGCAAAATCGCGGTCGCTCACCGAATCTAACGAATTGGCAGACGGACGCGCAAAACCTAATAATTCCGCGCTGAAATGACGGTCAATGGGGTAACTCGTTCCCGCCAACGCCGCTGCGCCCAACGGTGAAACATTCAATCGTTTTGCACAATCGCGCAAACGGTCTGCGTCACGGTTTAGCATTTCAAACCACGCCATTAAATGATGTCCGAAAACGATAGGTTGCGCGACTTGCAAATGCGTGAAACCCGCCATAATGGTGTCAGTGTGTTGCGTGGCTAAATCTAAAATCGCCGTTTGTAAGCGCGTTAATTCAGTGCCAATCGTGGCAATTTCATCACGCAAATACAGCCGAATATCGGTCGCCACTTGGTCATTTCGAGAGCGTCCCGTGTGTAATTTTTTCCCCGCAATACCTATTAAATTGGTCAATCGCGCTTCGATGTTCATGTGAACATCTTCTTGTTGAATAGACCATTCAAATTCGCCGCGTTGAATTTCGTCGTGAATTTGCGTCAAACCACGAATAATTAAATCGCGTTCTTCGTCGGTTAAAACGCCGACTTTACACAACATTTTTGCGTGAGCGAGTGAACCTTGAATGTCTTGATTTGCCATGCGTTTATCGAAATCAACCGACGCGGTAAAAATTTCGACAAATGCGTCGGTGGCTTGCGCGAATCGTGCGCTCGAGAGTTTTTGAGAGTTGATGTTCATGAGAGTTTTAAAACTGGGGAGTGAAAAGTTCGCGTTGCCCAAGGTAAAAAATACACACCCGCACTTTTTACCTTGAACGTGGCTTTATTTTTTATGTTGTAAAATCGCGCCAACTTCTTTGGTTAAATTTGGAATAAATTGTGCGTCACGCGCTAATACTGCGTTAATCGTCAAATAATCTGGAATAGGAGTGGCGTTGCTGCTAACCAAAATCACGGGAATATGTTTATTCCGACTATTGGATTCGCGCAACGCCGACACAAGTGCTACCGTGTTTAAATCGGGTAATTCACGCGCTGCTACTAACAAATCAAACGGTTCGTGCAGTAATTGCTCCAGCGCAAGCATACCGCGCTCCTGCACCACCACGCGCACACCTAAAGAATTTAAAACACCTTGGCATAATTTTCGGCGTGATGGAGACGGCTCAATCAACAATACCGAGGCGTGTTCTGGCATACTAGACGTTCTTAATGCTTCTAAACTGTGTTCAATATCATGAAAATGAGTGTTTTCTGATCCGATGAATTCAGATACTTGCTTCAATAAATCGACATAACTTAATGCAAAACTCAAACTTAATGGATTTTTGGCTAATGCCCCGCTGCTCAAAAAACTTTCAAATTGATGACAAATGGCGGTCACTATCAACAAACCAAATTGACTGCCGGCCCCTTTTAAGCTGTGGACTAGACGATACATGTCATCGAATGCGCCTTCACGACCTTCTCCAAATGCTAAAACACTCTCTTCTAAGGCATCGCACCGCTCAGGAAATTCGGCAACAAATTCATCACGCAATTGTTTTAATAAAATATTAAATTCATCATTCATCAACATTAGTCCTTTAGTTTGTATTCTTAAACATTAAGTAGTTATTAAGCTATTAGGGCGTTAAAGGGTGTCCAACCGTGACGATTTTCAAATCATTCGTACTGCCTTTTGCGCCCGCTAAATCGCCTTTCGTGATAATAAATTTATCGCCGGCTTGTGCCATGCCGTAGCTTCGGAGTTGGGTGATAATGTCACGATTCACTTCCACATGCGTTTGCGCCTCGTGTGAAAAATAAATCGGAATAACACCGCGATACAACGTCACCTTTCCGAGTGTTTTGGGTTGGCAACTGAGCGCGAAAATAGGTATTCCAGAACTCATGCGCGACATGAGAAGTGGTGTGGTACCGGATTCAGTCAATGCCGCAATACCTTTTACATTGGTGTGATTCGCCATGTACATTGCCGCCATCGCAATGGCTTCTTCGTCGCGTTTGAATTCTCGGTCTACACGATGATGTGAGACACGCACAATATCCAATTTTTCAGCTTCCAAGCAAATACGATTCATTGCCTCAACCGCTCTAACGGGATATTTTCCCGTCGCCGTTTCAGCTGATAACATAATTGCGTCGGTGCCGTCATAAACCGCATTCGCCACGTCAAACACTTCGGCACGAGTTGGAATCGGATTTTCAATCATCGATTCCATCATTTGGGTTGCCGTAATCACCACGCGATCTAACGAACGAGCGCGTTTAATCAACTTTTTCTGCATGGCGGGTAATTTTGCATCACCAATTTCAACGCCCAAATCGCCCCGCGCCACCATAACCACATCACACGCTAAAATGATTTCGTCCATGATTTTATCGTTCGCGACCGCTTCGGCACGTTCAACTTTCGCCACGATTCCAGCGGTACAACCGACCGCTTTGAGCAATCGACGTGCTTCGTGTAAATCTTCAGCACAACGTGGAAATGAAACCGCCACAAAATCACACTCAATTTGCCCAATCGTTTTGATGTCTTCTTTGTCTTTTTCAGTCAACGCCGCTGCTGATAAACCGCCGCCTAACAAGTTGATGCCTTTGTTATTCGACAAATCACCGCCGACAACCACGGTGCAATTGATACGTCCATTTTCAACGCCCACAACATCCAGAACAATGCGCCCGTCATCCAATAATAAACGGCTGCCTGGACGAACCTCTTCGGCAAGTGGTTCGTAAATAAAACCTACTTGTTCGTGATCGCCATCGTTCGTACCTAAATTCAAATCGAGCGCGAAACGCTGCCCTTCATTCAGAAAAACTTTGTCCTTTTTAAAACGCGCAATCCGAATTTTAGGCCCTTGCAAATCCGCCAGAATGCCGACTTGCCAATTCATTCGCTGACTGATTTCACGAACTTGGCGAGCGCGTTCAATGTGATCTTCGGCGGAACCGTGCGAAAAATTCAAACGAACTACGTCAACACCCGCTTTAAACAAGGCTTCCAGCACACCTTCTTTATCCGTCGAAGGCCCTAATGTGGCTAAAATTTTGGTGCGTCTCATCGTGTGATACCTGTCTGATTAAAATAGATTATTTCGCGTTCATTAACGCTAAAGACGTATCTAACATGCGGTTTGAAAAGCCCCATTCGTTGTCGTACCACGACAACACTTTCACAAAATTACCGCCCGTGATTTTGGTTAAAGACGATTCAAAAATCGAAGACGCAGGATTGTGATTGAAATCGGTCGAAACTAAAGGTTCGTCGTTGTACGCTAAAATGCCTTTCAACGCGCCTTCTGAAGCGGCTTTCAAAATGTCATTGATTTCTTCTTTCGTGGTATCGCGTGACGCTTGAAAACATAAATCCACAATTGAAACGTTAATCGTCGGCACGCGCATTGCGAAGCCATCTAATTTACCGACTAATTCTGGAATGACTAAACCAACTGCCGATGCCGCACCCGTTTTGGTGGGAATCATCGATTGCGTTGCCGAACGTGCGCGACGCAAATCTTTGTGGAATACGTCGGTCAACACTTGGTCATTGGTGTAGGAATGAATCGTAGTCATCAAACCATGTTCCACGCCAATCGTGTCGATTAACGGTTTAATCAGCGGAGCCAAACAATTTGTCGTGCAAGAAGCGTTTGAAATTACGGTGTCGCTGGCTTTCAAAATGTGATGATTCACACCAAAAACAATCGTGGCATCGACATCGGTTCCACCTGGCGCAGAAATAATCACTTTTTTCGCACCCGCGTCGATGTGCATTTGTGCTTTGGCTTTGCTGACAAATAAACCAGTACATTCGTGAACTACGTCAACGTCTAACTCTTTCCACGGTAAATTAGCAGGATTACGTTCTGCTAATACACGAATTCTGTCGCCATCGATAACAATGTAATCACCGTCAACGCTGACATCGAACGGAAATTTTCCGTGAACGGTGTCATATTTCGTTAAATGCGCGTTAGTTTTCGCGTCGCCCAAATCGTTAATCGCGACAATTTGAAATTCGCCTCTGCGATTCGTTTCGTAGATTGCGCGGACGATACAACGTCCAATTCGACCATAACCATTGATTGCAATTTTTTGTGTCATAAAAAAGTCTCCAGAAGAATAAAAATAAGTAGTTTAAATAGTGGCTAAAACCTGTGACAACTATAACAAAACCGACTGTAAAAGCGTATCACAAAAAAATAACGGAATTAGGGTTTTTCATCGACGGGTTCAGACATTACGTCAATCAGTTCGTAGAGCTGCTCTTCTTCTCTTTCTGACGATAAGCCAACCGCCACTTCCGAAATGTAAAAACACATTCCCACCAACATCGATAAAACCGAAAAAACGAAAATAACGATGGCGATAATCAACGACTGCGGAACGTACAACGTCAAACCCAACACTAAACACGTCGCCATCACGCCAATAATGCCTAACAACGTAAAAAAGAACGCATTTTTGATTTTGGTAGCACGCTGTTCAATGGATTTGATTTGCGCTTGTAAAACTAACGCTTCCTGCTTTTTGCCTGCGGTTGTCGCAACATGTTTTTCTTTGTGAAAAGCGCGTAATCGCGTCACGATTCCCATCAGACGCACGTTGATAGACAGCACTAATAAACCTGCCGCCGAAATGAAAATCGCGGGTGCGACAAATGCTTGAAAAAGTTCTAAATTAGTCATGATTTTTTAGTCGTCGAGTGATTTTTGGTATGTGAACGGCTCAATCTTAGCACTTGCGTATTTTTCACGCACTCGTTTCAAGTTTAAACATCGGTTGCACGCTTTTAATTGGGCGGTGATAAAATGAACGGAACACAATTATTTATTCACATTTTCAAAAGGAAAAATTATGTCTGCCTCTGCACCCTTTATCACCCAATTTCAGGCGTATTCGGAACGCAAAATGACGCAAATTCAAAATTGCCCGAAGTTCCAACAAGTTCAAGCCTTGCCGCCGTTGCAACGTTATTCGACGTGGGCGGGATTGTTTTTGGTGAGTCAAATTATCGTTTTTGGTACGTTATATTTAACCTTCGGTTCGATTGTGGTGATTGGGTTTTTGGCGAGTATTTTGGCAGGATTAGCCACGGGTGTGGGCGCGTTACCCGCGTTGTGGTTTAAAAATATCTCGAGCAATTTATTCAACAGTTTGCTCGGTGGTGCGGCAGGCGTAATGCTGGCAGCAACCGCCTTTTCGTTACTCGTTCCAGGGCTGGAATACGGCAATGCGATTGCCGCAGGAAAAGGGATTTACATCGTTTCTGGCGGCATGATCATTGGCGCACTTTTTCTGCATTTTGCCGATAAACAATTGCCGCACGTTCATTTCGATTCCATGTCTGACACGCAGCTTCATTCGTTGAAAAAAATCTGGCTATTTATTATCGCCATTACGATTCACAACTTTCCCGAAGGTTGCGTCATAGTATCCAAAACGCTGATATTTTCTAATATTTGTTAATAATCTTAATGCGTTGTTTTCAGTGAAAATCCAGTATAAAATGCACTTGCTGGCACTGTTCCTTCTGGCGAAAACCAAGCCCTTTGCCAGCAAACAAAGAGCGGAGCGGTTTTATAGCTTCGCATTGGTAGATACACCCGCTCATAACACTATTATGGGATGCAGTTAACGAAAGTTAAGAAAAAAGTATCGGCATGTCGGTTGGCGTGAGTTTTGGGGCGGGAGATTTGAAAAATGGTTTTGTTTTGGCGAGTGCGATTGCGTTACAAAACATTCCCGAAGGTTTAGCCGTCGCGTTGCCGTTGGTCGGTTTGGGTTATAACAAATGGAAAGCGGTCGGCATTGCCACATTGACGGGTTTAGTTGAACCGATTGGCGGATTATTGGGCATTACAATGGTGACGGCGTTTGAACCTATTTTGCCGTTGGCGATGGGTTTTGCGGCGGGCGCGATGTTGTTTGTCATCAGCGAAGAAATCATTCCAGAAACGCATTCAAAAGGACGTTCACGTTGCGCTACCTTTTCGTTGATGGGAGGTTTTATTATTATGATGATGCTTGATAATTTGCTTGGCTAAATTCGGTGAAAAATAATGAATGACACGCTGTTTGCGCTGTATGAAAAGTGGTTTTCGACGCTTGAAAATATCAATCTTCAAGAATTATCTGCGCCCACGTTGACGAGTTTTTTGTTAATTGTGGCGGCTGAAATGGGCGATAAAAGTCAGCTCGTTTGTATGACTTTGGCGGCGCGTCATCGTGCCATGCCCGTGGCTTTGGGCGCAATTTTGGCGTTTGCGTTATTGAATACCTTAGCCGTGGTGTTTGGCGTGGCGATTGCAAATTGGTTTCCGAATTATGTGGTTTCTGGCGTGGTGGCGGTTTTATTTTTAGTGTTTGGCGTTCATGTTTTACGCGCCAACAGCGACGATGAAGACGACGAAACGGTGCTTGAAAAAAGCAGTCACAGCATTTTTTTCACCACGTTTTTATTGATTACGGTGGCGGAATTTGGCGACAAAACGCAATTAGCCGTCGTGGCATTGAGTAGCACGCAATTACCGTTGGCGGTTTGGATTGGCTCAACGTTGGCGTTGGTGTTCACGTCAATTTTAGGCTGTATCGCGGGACGAACGATTTTACAAAAATTCTCGATGGCGTGGCTGCACAAAATCAGTGGCGTATTTTTTTTAGGACTGGCTTGCGTGGCAGGCTACCGAGCTGTTTCTAGTTTTTAATTTTTTGAATGCAGCGATAACATTTTTCACAAAACGTTATCGCCCAAAATCAAAAAAACTATTTTTCGTGTTTATCCAACAACGCGGCTTGCGGATCGTCTTCGTACATCGTAGGCAACGAATGCGCGATGCCTTTGTGACAATCGATACACGTTTTGTTTTCGTCAAAGCCTTTGATATGCTGCTTCACCGAGCGACGACGTTGTTCTAAAAAGTCCATCGCGTCTTCATCGTGACAATTTCGACATTCACGCGAATCGGTTTCCTTCATCTTTTTCCAAACGTGATGCGCTAATTCCAAACGTTTCGCTTCAAACTTTTCAGGCGTATCAATCGTGCCTAAAATCTTGTGAAAAATCTCGTTGCTCGCTTGCACTTTGCGAATCATTTTGTGCGTCCAATCTTTCGGAACGTGACAATCGGGACACGTCGCACGCACGCCACTTCGGTTGCTGTAATGAATCGTGTTTTGATATTCTTTATAAACATTTTCCTGCATTTCGTGGCACGAAATACAAAACGATTCTTTGTTAGTCGCTTCTAACGCGGTATTGAATCCGCCCCAAAAAATCACGCCACCGATAAAACCAACAACTAAAATTGTTCCCGCCGCCCAACGCGCAGAAGGTTTTTTCAGCCAATTCCACATATTTTTAAAAATCGTCATGGCTTATTCCGCCCCTTTAAAATCGTTTTCCATAAATGGTTTCGCATCAACTTGTGGAACGTGACATTGCACACAAAAATAACGCCGCGCTGAAATTTTCGTCGTCGGTGAACCGTCACGATCGTGATAATGTGATTTTCCGACGGGCGTTGCGCCACTCGTTTTAGAATCTTGGTCACTGTGACACGTCAGGCATTTGTTAAACTTTTGGTTAATAACATAACCTTTTGTTGTGTGAGGAATAATCGGCGGTTGTTGCGGATAATTACGTTGTTGCGGTTCGGTGTCGTGCCACTTTTTAATTTCAGGTTGTGGCGACATTTTTTCTAAAATCGACGCGCCATTTAACGTGCGCTTCACTTCCAAATCATCAGCATTCACCGACAATGTAAAAAGCAAACTCAGCAACACAACAAGACTTTTTTTCATGATTTTCTCCTCAAGCTCGTTCGATTTTAACCGCGCATTTTTTATAATCGGTTTGTTTAGAAATCGGACACGTCGCGTCCAACGTCAATTTATTCACCAATCGTTTTGAATCAAACCAAGGAATAAAAATCAAACCAACAGGTGGACGATTTCGTCCGCGCGTTTCAACTTGTGCGAGAATTTTTCCGCGTCGTGAACTAATCGCCGCCGTCATGCCACGACGTAAACCGCGTGCTTTGGCATCGTCGGGGTGCATGAAAACCAGCGCGTCTGGAAACGCTTTGTACAATTCAGGAACGCGCAACGTCATCGAACCAGAATGCCAATGCTCCAAAACTCGCCCCGTCGAAAGCCATAAATCAAATTCTTTGTCGGGCATTTCGGGCGGAGCTTCATACGGTAACGCAAAAATAATCGCGCGTCCGTCGGGTTTACCGTAAAAACTCACGTCGCCTTTCGCAACCGTTAAATTTGGATGCGTGCTGGCAGCGTGTAAATCCGTCGGCGCAGTGCTATCCGTCATTTTCACATACGGATCCGAACCTTCACGAAAACGCCATTTTGTTTCTTTGCCATCGACTACTGGCCAGCGTAAACCGCGTGCTTGATGATACATATCGAACGGGGCTAAATCGTGACCGTGACCGCGTCCAAATTTTGCGTATTCTTCAAACAACCCTTTTTGAATGTAAAAACCAACATCGTGCGCGTCGTCATTATCAAAACCTGGCGCGATTTCACTCAACGGGAATTTGTTCACTTCGCCGTTGGCAAATAAAACGTCATAAAGCGTTTTGTCGCGGTATTCGGGCTTTTTCGCCATCAATTCTTCTGTCCACACTTCACTAATTTTGAAATGTTTGGCGAATTCAACCAATTGCCACAAATCGGATTTTGCACCAACGGGCGGTTTAACTTGTTGCCGCCAAAATTGGGTGCGACGTTCGGCGTTGCCATACGCGCCTTCTTTTTCAACCCACATTGCGGTCGGTAAAATCAAATCTGCCGCCATCGCGGTCACGGTTGGATACGGGTCAGAAACGATAATGAAATTTTCAGGATTGCGATAACCTGGCAACGTTTCTTCATTCAAATTCGCCGCCGCCTGCATATTGTTATTACACATCACCCAATACACATTGAGTTTGCTATCTTTGAGCATTCGATTTTGTTGGACGGCGTGAAAACCGACTTTATCGGGAATTGTGCCTTCAGGAAGTTGCCAAATTTTTTCAGCAATATCGCGGTGTTCTTTTTTCGTGACCACCATATCGGCGGGTAAACGGTGTGAAAATACGCCCACTTCTCGCGCCGTGCCGCACGCCGACGGTTGTCCGGTGAGTGAAAACGGACTGTTACCCGGTTCAGCAATTTTTCCCGTCAATAAATGAATGTTGTAAATCAGATTATTCGCCCAAGTGCCGCGTGTGTGCTGATTGAAACCCATCGTCCAAAACGACGTAACTTTGATTTTCGGATTGGCGTACAACGCCGCGAGAGCTTTTAATTCTTCAATCGGAACGCCTGAAATTTCGTGTGCTTTTTCTAGCGTGTATTCCGAAACAAATTTTTTGTACGTTTCAAAATCAATCGGCGTGGAATCGTTGGCTTTATCGGCATTTTTCGCCGCTTGTTCGAGCGGGTGCGTTGGACGCAAACCGTAGCCAATATCAGTATTTCCTTGTTGAAAATTAACGTGTTTCGCAATGAAATCCTGATTGACGTTGCCGCTTTGGATAATGTGATTCGCAATATAATTCATAATCGCTAAATCACTTTGTGGCGTGAAAACTATTTTAATGTCGGCTAAATCGAAATTTCGATTTTCGTAAGTAGACATCACCGCGACTTTGACATCAGGATTCGACAAACGGCGTTCGGTAATGCGTGACCACAAAATCGGGTGCATTTCCGCCATGTTTGAACCCCACAAAACGAACGCATCGGCGTGTTCAATATCATCGTAACAGCCCATCGGTTCATCGATGCCAAACGTTCGCATCATTCCCGTGACCGCAGAAGCCATACAATGTCGCGCATTCGGGTCTAAATTATTGGAACGAAATCCCGCTTTCATCAATTTTGACGCAGCGTAACCTTCCCAAATTGTCCATTGCCCCGAACCAAACATCCCAACTGAACTTGCGCCTTTTGTGTTTAAAGCAGCTTTCCATTTTTCCGCCATCACGGCAAACGCTTGTTCCCAACTAATTGGCGTAAATTCGCCATTTTTGTCGTATTGCCCGTTTTTCATTCGCAACATCGGTTTTGTTAAACGGTCGTGTCCGTACATTATTTTCGATAAAAAATAACCTTTTACACAATTTAAACCTTTGTTTACTTCCGCGTCTGGATCGCCTTGCGTGGCAACGACTCGCCCATTTTGTGTGCCGACTAAAACGCCACAACCCGTGCCGCAAAATCGACACGGTGCTTTATCCCAACGCACTTCGTCGCTTTCGTTTTGTTCATTTGCCAACGCAAGATTTGGCATATTTAAACCTGCAACGGCGGCGGTTGCAGCAATCGCATTGAGTTTAATAAATTCTCTTCGTGTTACGGTCATTTTTCGCTCCTCTGTTAGTTTTAAACGACACGCTAAGTCTACTCGTCAACGTGGTGATAAACCATAGCTGCCGTAAGGACACCTTGAATCTGTTGAACTGTGGTTAATTGTTCGGTGAGCATTTCATCAGTTTCTTGTTCCAAGGTGATGACGATTTGGCTTTTTTCATTCACGCCGTGTATTTCAATTCCTAATTTTTTTAGATGTTCAACGACACGATTTGTGTAGGCAGGAAGGGTGTTAATTAAGATGCCGACGATATTCAAGATACGTTCTCCAGATGATTTGAAAAATGACTAAACTACATCAAAATGCGACAAAACAACAAATATGACGCAATAGCATCTATTGACATACCACCTATTTAAACGGTACAAGTAGTCGTATGTGAAATCTTCAAAATGGTATCAAGCCGATGTAGAAAATAATTTTTACTCACTTTTTGGACGTTATTTATGAACGAAAACACCGCTGACAACAAATCGACAAGCAGCATCAATAAACCCAGACCTCGACTTCAAAAATCCCCAACGGGTATTCAAGGATTAGATGAAATTACGGGTGGTGGATTTCCAACGGGTCGCCCAACGCTGTTGTGTGGTGGCGCGGGTTGTGGGAAAACTTTGCTGGCGATGGAATTTTTAGTACACGGGGCGACGGAATTCAACGAGCCAGGTATTTTTATGGCATTCGAGGAAACCACAAATGACCTCATTCAGAACGTGGCATCGCTAGGGTTTGATTTGGTCGATTTAATTGCGGACAAAAAAATTCTACTCGATTTTGTTTACATCGAGCGTAGCGAAATTGAAGAAACGGGTGAATATGATTTAGAAGGCTTATTTATCCGTTTGGGTTATGCCATTGACTCTATCGGAGCGAAGCGCGTCGTACTCGATACGATTGAATCGCTATTTGCAGGTTTGCCCAATCCGCTTATTTTGCGTGCCGAATTACGGCGGCTCTTTCACTGGCTAAAAGAGAAAGGCGTAACCGATACTTTTTTCTTAACTTTCGTTAACTGCATCCCATAATAGTGTTATGAGCGGGTGTATCTACCAATGCGAAGCTATAAAACCGCTCCGCTCTTTGTTTGCTGGCAAAGGGC
>Ga0265593_1000436_pt1 | contig 23451 bp, 3 predicted proteins | sample saktaG_8_FD_190136 | JGI IMG/M metagenome (GOLD analysis project Ga0265593, IMG submission 190136) | Saline water microbial communities from Sakinaw Lake, British Columbia, Canada - sak_2011_5_24_36m | ecosystem: Environmental > Aquatic > Non-marine Saline and Alkaline > Saline ...
CTGGGAGAATTTCTACAATCTTTAAAATTACAGTTGCTCCTTTATCAGCATTAGGAATACGATACCCAATAACTCTACGAATATCTTCTGGTATGCTATCTAATGATTGGCCAGGCTTTATGCCAAATTTACGGGCAACATCTTCACGTATTTTAATTTCTGCATGGATTACTCTATCTCCGTTTTCAGAAATCTGAATAAACTTTAGAGCACCTTTTCCGTCTGTTTGTGATCCTCCTAGTTGTGCAATCTGTACTCCTTCAAAACCTTTTACCTTTTGTTTGAATACATTGTTATTAACAAGAGACATAATGATTGACTCGTACTTCTTGTTGTAAAGAGGTAAATCAAGTGGGACAGCAAATTGTGGTGATCCATCTGAATCAAACTGAATGTTAAGAGCTTTCTCATAGTTAGAGTGTAGTTCTTTTTCAACAGCTTGTTTTAAAACAATTTCTCTAACTGCTTTTAATACTTCAAGTTTAGCATCGTTTATTTGAGTAAGATCATTTGTCCCTATAGCTTTTTCTAAATCAGAAATTTTAAGTTCTGATTTAACTTTCTCCATATCTCTATTAAGCTTTTCTTCAATAGCTGCATGGTACAAAGCTTTAAGGGCTGCACCTTTTACAGCTATGTTTTGAATTCCAGGAGAGATGAAATATGTGGTACCGTCTTCAACGTTTGCCACCATGTTCTTTTTAATCTGACGATTAAGAGCATTCTTAGGATTTTCTTTTGGGGCAGGAATAAATTGTGGGAAACGTAATTTAGCAGAATCGTATTTATTTACTACGATGTCCCCTAAACTTCCTATTACTCCATTGTGTTTGTATACTCCTCTTTTTGCAAGCTTTTTACCCGATACAAAGTTTACAACATGTATAGGCTCTTGACCTGCATAGATTCCTTTCCCTTCCATACGTTGACGTAAGTCTTCAAGGTGTGGGGATGTTTTTGTATAATCTTGAATCAAAACCATGTAAGAGTTCTTCTGTGAATCAGGGTACACTACATTAAGACTCTCATCATAAGTTAAAGACTCAAAGTATCCCTTATGTGGTAAAAGAGGAACTGCATCACCTACCTCAAATCCTTCTGGAACAAAACCAGGTTGGTAAACAAGTTTTCCAGTATTTTGATAAGCTTCGTAAGCCTTTTCGTCTTCTACTGACCATTTACCTAAACCTTGCATAATGCTTCTATGCATGTCCATGCTGATGTAAGCTTGAGCATCTGTAGAATCGTATTCTCCAGGAAGGTAGTTGTTTGCAATAACTTCAGCTTCTGCTAAAGGTATTCCTGATTTTACAAGACCTAATTTTATATTTTCAACAGCTTCTTTAGCTTCTTTAACTTGTTCATCAGTTAAGTCCATACGAATGTCTCTCATGACAATTTCGTTGAACTGCTCCATCATCCCGTATCTTGTATCACCGTTTAACCAAGCTGCTGTACCTACTTGGCCCTTCATAGCCATCTTGGTTCCAGGAGTAGTTAAGTGACCCATGCGTTTGTAGAAGTCTTCAATGTTTTTAGTCATTGCTCTGTTCCCACGGAACAATTTAACCATCTCATTCTTCATGATGACTTGCTCGATAACAAATCCTTTTAAAGTTTGATCGAAAGTAGAGTTACCTGGGATACCTGATACCCCAACTTCTCCTTCTAATGGTTTGTCTAATTTTATTTTATCTGCAGATGCTAAGATGCTTTTAACTTTTTCAGCTTGCTGTGTGAAATAGGTATTCAATTTAGAAACCATTTCATTAAGCTTTGCGTCTACCATAGCCTTATCCGATGCAGAGGCTTTACCACTTACGTAATCTTGGATAACATCACTCAGTTGTAATTTACCATTTTGTTTTGCATTAGTAGTTTGAAGAGTAGCATCGGTTACAATTTGAACTCCCTCAAGCATACCTGTAAGTTGGAAAAACTCTTGTTTAAAAGCATTCCCTAAATACTCTCTTTCAGATACCGGCCTGTCTTCATTACTAATAAGTGCACTAGGATCTCCAGCAACTGTATGGTAGCCTTCAATTAAATTACTGTAATCTTTAGTACGTTTTGCATTTATAACAACTTCTTTAGCTGCTGCAACTCTTAATAAATCTTGTACAATTTGGGCTTTAAGCAAATCATTATATGAAGCAAATTGCATCTTATAATGATTCTGAGAAAGTCTTGGAGCAGACATGAATGTGTACTTCTCACGGTCAGCCTGTGTTGGGATACCAGAGTAAGTTAGTGGAGAGTCTGCTCTACCATTAATGAATGCATTCAATCTCACTACCATGTTATCTGCAACAGACAAATCTTCGTAAGCTAAAGCATCATCATAATCAGAAGCTCCTTTAGCAGCATCAAAGTCAAATACCCCCCAATCTTGCAAAAAACTAGGGTTTTGAATATGTTTAAATAAGATACTTGCATAAGCAGGATTACCACCACCATTGTTAAACGGGTCTTTCATGTACATCTCGTAAAGAGCCTTAGCTTCTGCATTTCCACCTTTTAGGGTGTTAACAATCTGAGTCATGTGTGTCTCAGTGTTAGTAGCATAGATAGCTTTACCTTTTGAGTTTACAAAGCTGATACCTGCTGTCTTAACTAGGTCTTTAAAGTTTTCAGCAAATTCAATTGCCTTACTTTTTTCAGCAGAAAGATAGTCAGTAGCTCCTACTGGTTTAATGCTTTCAAATTCCCCTAAATCACTTCCTTTAACATTATTAAATGCTCCAACCTTTTTTATAAAAGCTCTTACTTGATCAGCAACTTTAATTATAGTATTAGTTCCAGATACTCCTGGAAGCCCCACATCTGCTAAAGTTTGTAAGTTAGTAATTGTATCTCCAATATTTGTATCACTTCCTACATATAGTCCAAGTTCAAACATTGTTTTCCCAAGGCTTTCTATAATTGGATTTATCTCCCCATTGACTCTACCTACTGGAATATTTAGTTTACCTGCAGCATTTTTTGTGAACAGCCTTTCTACTTCTCTATAAGCTTCTACAGCTTTTAAGAAACGAATTTTGTCTACAGTAATTACTTGCTCTTGTGTTTGCTCTGCACCTTCTCCTTTAATTAATGTTTGAGAGAAATACAAAGACTGTCCTTCAGTTTCAGATATTAAAGTGTTTTTCCATCTTTCAGCAATAGCTGTTGGGATATCTTTTCTGTTAGGATTAAATACTTGAGTATAGTTACTAGTATTGTTCCCATCTTCATCTTGTTCAATAACTTGACGAAGAAGAATAAACTCAGAGTTGTTAAGTGCAAAAGCAGAGAATATCATTGCTTTCTGTGGAGCAGTTAACTCTGCTAAGAATTGTTGTACAGGTGCAAAGTTTGGTTTAGTTTTTACAGCTTGTTCAATAGCTGCTAGCATTTGAGAATAGGTTTGTTTACCACTGAATATAGTAAGCAATTCTTTAAATACTACTTCTCTATCCATCATTACAAATTCCCCAAAACTATTTTCCTTTTCAGATAGAATAGATGAAAGCAATTCCTTAACCCTTCCCGTTAATCTTTTTGATGGATTTATTTCCATATTACTTTGTCCAAAAATTTTATTTACTGCCTCATTAATAGCAGCAAATTCTTCATTCATAGCTTCTGCTTCTGGATCATCAATCATGTCCTCATCAGATTCATCAGAATCTTTCTTTAGTTTTCCATTAGCATAAATACCTGCTTCACGAAGCTTTTTAGTTAAAGCTGTTCTCCAACCTTCTTCTACAATGTTTCCAGTTTTCTTTTCTGCTTTATCCCACCAAGTTGTGTACATGTTTTTGTACAGAGTTCTCTTACGAGGATCTGAGGTCATACCAACTCTAGCTTTGTGTTTGTCTAAAGCATCTAAAAAAGCAATCTTGTTTTCTTGAGTGTTATTTGCATAGTAAGCAAGTTCTGCTTCTAAGATTTCAATGGCCCCTTCTTTGTTATTTGTTAATGGAGTTCCATCTTCATTTTCATAAATCTGTACAATTAACCCATTAACAAGGCTGCCTTTGTTTTCATTTTGCCCTAGAACTCTATTGATATCAAAAGGGTTTTCAGGATTTTTATATTTTTTCTTGTAATTTAAAAACTTCGTGTACAAAATATCTACACCGTCTTGAATTGCTTCAGGACCAAATCCAGGACGAGCTAAGTTAGCTCTGTTATTTCCTTTAAATTTTTCAGAATTTCTGAATACCCCTCTACCAAATAAAGTAGAGTTCATCTTATTGCTAGCAATTAAAGAATAAGTTTGCTGTAAGCCAAGGCCATCAGTCATTATAGCTTTAAGGAAGTTCCAAATATCTTTGAAGAACTTAGCAATTCTAGCAGGTAAAGATTTAACTTCTCCTTCAGCTAGCATGTACTCTCTAAACTCCTCAGCCATCTTCTCTTCTAATACAAGATTGTAAGCTTCTTGATCAGAGATTTCGGGGAATTGATTTTTAATAGCAGCTATTTCAGAAGCAGTTGGTTTACCAAAGTTTTGTTCAGCTTCTGCATACAATCCTTGACGTTGTTCTTCACTAAGCATTCCTCTAAATACCAAGTGGTATCCTTCGTGGAACTCTGTACCGATTTCAGCAGCAGACCACATGTACATCAACCCATTCTCTACATACCCATGAACTTCTTCATTACCGATAGACTGTGCAGTTTCGTAAATGCTTAAAGAATTTTCTCCAAACCTTTCTGCCACCCAAGACTTAGCTGCTGAAACTCTTTCTCTAGAGTTAACATAAAACATAGAAGGCACATTGCCTTTATATTTATCCCAAAGGAAGTATGCTAGGTTTTTACCTTGAGCAGATACTAAATCTTTCCACTCTTTTAAACTTGTGTTTGGACAGTATGCCATAGTTTATATCTTAACAGTCGATTTCATTTTGTGCCCCTTTATCGTTAGCTGCTTTGTTTACAGCCGCTTGCTCAGCTGCTTTAGCTGCTGTTATAGTTCCAAAGTCTGTTGTAGGAGGCCCTTCTACAGGTTTTCCTACTGCCTTTTTAAGTTCAGCTGCTTGCTCTGCTGCTTGCTCTGCTCTAAGCTCTGCCTGCTTTTCAGGAGTTACTGCATACTTAGACAAGTCAAACTCTTCTTCAGTAGTCGAAGGTACGGGTTTTTCTTCACTTTCTCTACTAAGATTCATGAGTAAACTTAAGTCATCTGCAATAACTTGAGAAGATGATGTAACTCTAGGAGCTGCTGGCTCCTCTTTAACAGATCTTACTAATGACTCTAAACTTGTTGTTGGAGCTTTTTCTGCTGGAGACGGTGTTCCTTCTAACTCTGCATTCTTAACTGTATCTAGTTTAGAAAGTGTAACACCTTTTAGTAGGTTAAGCTTTTTAGTTGAAGAGTCCCCAGAATTGTAAGATATCTCAATAGGCAATGCTCCAATTGTTTTAGCTTTTAAACCGTGAGTATTGTTTAACAATATTCTATACAATGATACTTGATCTGTCCAAGAATCTTTTTTAGACTTTCCGTATCTATCAGTTTCAAATTTATTCTTAGAGTCACCTGCATAGGATTCTGTGAAGTTGTTACCTCTCATTGTTTTCGTATCATAGATACGAATGTTTCCTTGAGCATCATAAGTAAGCAAATCGACAGTACCTGCTACACCAATCTTATCGTTATACAAAACAATGTCATTGGCTAGAACTTTTTCACCTCTAGCATCCATTGCTTTTTTAATCTTCTCTAACTCTTTAACAAAACCTTCAATTTCTTCTAAGCTACTAGCATCGTATTCTGACAAATCTTTTAGATTGCCTGAGAAAAAATCTCTTACAATCATATCAATCTTTGTCCCGATAACTTGAGAAGATGCTAATAGAAGTTTTTGTGAAATCTCTTTGTCACTATACTCTAAGCTTTCTAATCTTTTACGATAGTCCCCTAAAGATTCGTCTTTGTTAAGAGTATCTTTAAGATCTTCTTTTTCATTTATGTAAGTAGTAACTCTTTGATATACCTGCCCTGTTTTTTTATTTATGTAAGTTTTTTCATCAGGAGATAGTACAATAAACTCTGAGTTAGCTATAACTTCTTCGATTATCTTTTGAATTTCAATAGGGGCTCCAGAGGCTTCTGCATCAAGTAATTCTGTAAATGCATCTATTATTGTTTCTACTTTAGCTTCAGTTTGTGTTGTAGTACCTCCTAAAGTAGCTAGTTCTGCATCATACTCTTTTAAGAAATCTTCAAGAGTATATGTTACTCCATATTTTTTACCAAGTCTTACTTGTTCTGCTGATACTGTATTTTCTAAAGGAATAATACCATTTCCAGAAGATTTATCTTCTTTAGAATATTCTACTTTTTCGAAGTTTTCAATATCTTCAACTAAATCTGTAACTCCTAAACTAAGTAACAAGTCTTTTTGAGAGCCATACTTTTCATTAATGTTCTTTAATTCATCTAAACTAATACTTTGATAGGTGCCTGTTTTGTCATTAAATTTTGCTATTTCCCATCTAACCTGTCCTCTTGCATTAGCTACATAAAAAGCAGCAAATTTTTGTTCTTTATAAGTAAACCTAAAATTAGACTCTCCTTGATCAAATACTACATTGGTAACTTCTCCTTCTCTTATTTTTATAGGAGCAGATAGTTTATCACCAGCTAGTATTATAGCTGTTGCCAAATTAGTTACTTCAGTACCTGGTCCAGGATTTTCAACCCCTGCTATTTTATTTTGAAGTCTGTATATTACAGATTCTCTAACAGGAGCATTACGATCTTCAGATCTTCTTCTTAATACTTCAGCTCTATTAGATGTAGGTTGAGATTGAGTTGCAGGTTGAGGTACAGTGTTAGTAGTAGTACTTGCTACAACTTGTTTAAGTTCTAGCTCTTCCTCTGTCTTTACATCTTTCTCTAATGTAGTAAGTTGAGATAACTTAACTCCTACATCATGGAATGGAGACCCTTGATCATTAGCTAGTGTATCTACAGTTAAGATTGCATTAGCCCCTAAACCTTCAGTTCTTGGATCTGAGAATTCTTCTGTGCTGCTTAAGTATTCAAAGTAACTGTTGTATGTATTTCCTGTAATAGGACTTACATATTGCTGCTTGTTCATCATTGACCCTAAAGACACTTGGAACTTTTTCTTCATTGTGATGTCTCTAAACTCTTGAGCTAGATTGCCTGATACAGCTTTGTATGCTACATCTGGTTTTTTAACAGTACGAAGTTCTACCCACCCTCTTTCATTAGGAGCAGCTTCAGAGAAACTAAATCTGAACGGCTGTCCTAACAATGCTTTTTTAAGCTCTTCTGCATTCAAACGAACAATAGCATTTGCAGACTTAGAGTAGAAGCTGAATAGCTCTGTGCCATCTGTAAGTCTGTTAGTAGCAATGAATCTTTCAGAGAATGGATCTTCTGTTTGACCTTCAATTTTAATTGTATCTTCTTCACTTTCAATATTTACTGGAAGTCTGTTAACCCCAACAATCTCTGAGTACAATTCTGGTTGAGGCTCATCAGCAATGATATAATCGATAGCTTTTGTAGCACCTTCTGGTGTCATATCTTTTGTAGATGCAACTATCACTGTAGGAGTACCTTCAGGATTAGGAATAACTATTGCCACTTGTCCTAATGTAACATTATCAGCAGATGCACTTTCAATTGTAATAGCTACGTTCTCATCAGTAGTAGATGCTGTCCATACAGGCATCATATCTTTTTGAGTAACTACTGCAATTACAGGATTTTCACCAGCTATTGTAGATGCAGGGTAGAAGAATACTTGCCCTGCTTCTGTTCTTGCATTAGCTATATTAGATTTATTAAACTTCTTTCCTAAAATAGTAGCACTAGGAGTTAAATCTTTCTTGTATAATTCGTAGATGTCTCTTCTAGAAGCACCTGACTCATCGTTAGCAGCTTGCAATAAACCTACGATCTCTTCTGTACCATTAGGACGAATAACAACCATGTAGATAGGAACATGCTTCCAATAGTTATCTGCTGTTAAATCTTTCTTGTTATTTTTGTATTTAGGGTCTGGATCCTCAGAGTTCCACCAATCAGATTTTTCATCTACTCTAAATATAACTGTTGTATTTACAGGAGTCTCTTTAGCATCAGATAAATATTCTGGATACATAGAGATAGGCTTCCCATCAGTTTCTAATACCGGCAATTTACTAGGACTATTACCAGTGCTGCCTACAATAGTTATGTTCCAGTTTGTAGTTTTGTCAGGGTTTTTACCATGAGTTACTGATCCAACAACTAATTGAATATCCATAGGCCCTTCTACAGACAATGCAACATCGTTATCTTCGAGACCAGTTGGATCTTCAGGCTCTTCAAAGTTTGCAGGATCTTCGTCTTCAAACTTAGATTGCTCTTCAAATCTTTGACGAATTAACTCAAGTTCTTCGTCTGTGGTGGTGCCATCCATCCCTTCTTCCGTAGATCCTGCTCTAGGATTGAGATCCGTTGCTTCAGATTCTTCCCCTTCAGTTGTAGTGCTAGTTCCTTCGGCAGTGTCACCTGCTTGACGAAGTTTTTCAGATTCTCTTTCATCGGTAATTCTTTGTATTAAGTCTTTTTCTTTTTGAATAGTTGCTTTTCTTGTAGCAATTTTAGCATTAAGTTTTTTAAGCTTTGCTGTAGCCCAATCTACATTTTGACCAGGGTAAGTTCCGTCAACCATTTTCTGGTACTCATCTGCATATTTTGCAAACTCTGCAATTTCATCTTCAAGCCTTTTAATTTTATTTGCAGTGCTTTGTAAAAGTTCGTCAACTTCACTTTGAGGAACTGCTTCTTCAATAGGAGGAGCTGGCTGTTGATTTTCTTCAACGACATTAATAACTTTTGCAGCTTGTTTTCTTTCACGAAGCTCTTTAACTTTCTTTTCAAATAAAGCTTCATGAGTCTTTGTAATAGCTTTAACAGTTATTACAGAAGGTCTTTCATTAAATTCTTTTTCAGTGAGGTTAGGATTTTCAGATAATCCAATTTTACGTTCCTCATCTAATATCTCATAGAACTCAATTAAGTCTTGTTTGATAACTTCTATTTGAGTTCTAATTTGACTATCAGTCATCCCTGTTGTTTCACCAAGATTTGATGTTGCAACAAGTTTAGCTACTTCTGCTTGTTCTTTTTCAAAAGCTTCAAAGTCTTCTTGAGACTGGCTAAGTTCAAAGTTTTTAAGTTTTCCTTTAGCTCTTTCTTGAGCAGCTTCAATCTCTTTAGTTTGCTTTTCTAAAGCATCCTCCATCATAGCTGCCATTCTAATCTGAAGAATCGTTGATGCTTCTGCATTAGATTGCTTTGCTAAGTCTTCATCACTACGAATTGCTTCAGCATTTAATAAGATTGCATATGTTGTAGAATCTACTATAGCAGAATCCTCTTCGTTTTCTTCAGATAGCTTCCAACTTACTTTAACACCAGTAGCAGCATCTGTTAATTCAACTCCAATTCTTTCCCCATTTTCATCGTACATAATTGCATCCGTAGGATTTCCATACAGGTTTAAATATGTAGTACCGTTAATTGTAAAGATTTTTCCACCTGCAGATATAGATATATCTCCTAATGCAGCTTCTTCAGCATCTGAGGCTTCTTGCATTCTTTCTACAGTGTCTACATAGCTTGCTGCATCTTGAGGTTGCTGTGGAGTATCTACTTGTTCAATTTGTGGAGAATTAATGCTTCTTTGTTGTTGACGAATTCTTTCAGCATTTTCTCTTTCATCTTTTTCTTTTGCTAAAGCAGATGCAGCTGTTGGGGGTAACTCATCTTCATTTACTGCTTCTATTTCTTCATCTGACATTGCAGCCATAGATGCTCTAGCAATGCTTTCTTCTTCTTCTAATTTAGCAATTTTTGCTTCAGCCTCTGCTATCATTTCTGGGGAAGCATCTTCTGGTAAGTTATTTCTAATCTCATCAGCAGTTTCTGCTCCTGCTACAACTTGGGCTGCTCTTTCTGCATTAGCTTGTTTTGCTTCTTCTTGTTTTTTAACATACTCATATTGCATAACCAAATCCATTTCTTCTGGATTTCTTGTAAGGTTATCCATGGCTGTAGCAGCTATTTCTCTAGATTTTAAAAGCTCAGCTAATCCAATTGCAACATCTCTAAACTCCATTGAGTCTGCAGGGTTGAGTCTTTTCTTTGCAGTATAGATTTCATTAAGTTGGCTTGCAAGTTTTTTATCAGCTTTTATAGTGCTTCCTGATCTAATAGCTATTTTACCATCTTCAGATACATTAATATTTCCAACATTCATTTGATATACAAATTCCTCCATCCCCATTTGGGCAATAGCAGGTGAAAGTTTTTCTAACTCTCTATATGTATCATCAATTTGACTATCAAGAACATCAATATCTAGCAGTCTTTCATGCAACATATTTGCATACATGTTTCTAACTACTCCTTGAATGTGTTTGCTATTTTTAGTTTTATCTGATTGTAAAGATTCTAGTATTTTAGGGAGAAGTGTAGCTTTAGGTTTGTGTTTAGCTAATATAGCTTCTACTTGTAGTGCTCTTTTTTCTGACAGTTCTACAGTTTTCCTTACATCATCTACAATCTCTGTTTGAGATTTACCTGCTTGATCAAGTAAAGGTGTTGAAACATTAAAACCAAATGCCTCTTTAAATTCCTTTTCAGGCATTGCTTTAGCATCTTCGAGCTGCTCTAAGAAATAATCTAAAGCCCCCATTTTAGAGTAACGTCTAGCTTCACTTCTAATTAATTGGGTTTGAGCTCTTTCAAAAGCTTGCTTAGCTTGCATCTTTTGTGAAGAAGTAGCATCAGGATCAGCCATTTTTTTCTGAGCCATATCCATAATGTTAGCTCTTCTAACATTATAATCATTCTGCTCCATTGTTTGAATCACTCTAGTCAAACCACCAGAGTTAAGTGCCTCTAATGCTTTTTCTGAGTTAGCTGTTCTTGCTTTTGCAAGTTTACTATCGGCACCTGCAATACGGCTTATTGTGCTTGTACCACCTCCAACGATGGCACCTATCAACATGTTCTCTAAACCTTCTTTAGTACCAAAAGTTGCAGACAAACTTTGACTAATTGATTTGGACATATCTCCAAATCCGTCACTAAATTTAGATCCATAGTAGTCTCTTGAAAATTCTGATGCAGCAAATTGAGAACCTTCTTGGATACCTTCAGTAACTATACCTTCAAGAGGTTTTGCAAAAATTCTACTAGAGTTTGTAAAAGCTTTGGCTAATTTAGTATCTCCCATACTTTGGGCCCATTTAGCTGGGTTTAAAGCAGTAGCAGCTTCTTTTCTTTCTAAATTGTATATAGCTCTTTCCCCAACACTTGCCCCCTTAAACATTTTACCAAACATGATAAGATTAGAAGTTGCAAGGATTGGAAGGTTGATAGCAAATGCAGTGTTACCAGCAGCATTACCAGATTCAATAATTCCATTCATTACATCTTCTGGAAGAGCTTGCCCTGGGTTTTCTTCTTGCCATTTAGCAGTTTGCTCTTCAATAAATCTATTCTTAGTTTCACGAGCTTCAACAGATGCTTCAGCTAATGACATTTGTGTAGCAACTCCAAGTCTTTGAGCAGCAGTTGAAAATCTAGCAACTCCAGCCATTCTTTCTAACTTTTCTCCAGTTTGAATAGCTTTACCAGCTCTGTACATAGAAAGTTGTTTGCTTCCTAATAGTGCAGCATCTTCTAATACTGCTCCTGTTTTACCTGCAATACCAACAGCTTTAGCTGTTTTGCTGGCTAAACTAGCAGTTTTACCAACTCCTTTAGCTAACAATCCCAACTCTCCAGTCCCAAGCCACATTGTAGCAATGGAGCCTAAGCTATACCCAACACCATTAGCTACTTTGTCTGCCCAAAAATTTGCAGTCCCCATTCCAGCCAATACACTTGCATTTTGCTCTGCTTTACTGTAGTAGTTAGGAAGATTTTCTTGAGCCCATTCATTTACATTATCAATACCCTTACCTATAAAATTGTCGTAGTATTGTCCCCCTGTAGCCATTTCTCCAAAACCGGCTAATACTCCTAAAGTATTTTCAGCTACTGCTCCAACAAGTGTAATACCGGCTTTTGTAAGACCGTGAGTCCATTTATCAAAAGTAGATTGTCTTTGAGCTCTTTGTTCATTCCAGTCTGCATAAGGATTTAAAGATGCTCCTGTTTTACCATAACTCTCTAATGGGTCTGTGTAAACTGAAGACAAGTTAAATGCACGAGTAGCTGAGTCTAAAGGGTCATTATAACCTGACGACTTATTAATAGGCTCAGGGGTAGCTGTACCTACAGCAGCTTTTAAAAATTGCTGAATAGGATCACCTGGGTCACCTTGTTCTTTTTTTACTTGTTCAACAGGAAGGCCTGTAGCCTTACTAAGAAAATCCAGTGTTTCGTCAGCCATTATACAAATATACTAAAATTACAATAAAAGTCTTCCTTGTGGATAAGAAGAACTAGGCAAAACAAGTCCTTTTACTAAAGGAGAATCTAAATACACTTTTGGACTAATTGATCCATCTGGAAGAGTAAATTGAACTAATGGGTTAGAAGCCCCTTCTGATATTATTTTAACTGTAGCTTTTTGATTACTTATACTTCCATCTGGGTTTACAAGAGCTAGTTCAAATGATTTTTCATCTCCTTTTACTCCTGTATTGTAATATGTAGCTAAGCCTGCAAATTTTACATCTGGTTGAGAAATTGCATTTCGTATTTCTGGGGAAGATAATTGAGAGCCATCCATTATTACTGTTTTGGCAGTTAAGCCTGTCCCTGATTTTCCTTCAATTTGAAGTTCCCACTTGTTCAAAATAGTGCTATATTTCCACCCCTTAACATCATAACTAGCCAATTCTTTTCCAGTTAACTCTCCATTAGCAGCCCCTGAAGTGACATCTATTACATTAGTATTTGGAGAAATTGAGAAGTTTGTAAAGAATTTATCAACTTTTGTAGTAAGATCTTTTCTTTGTGCTTCTGTGGAACCAGGTAATTCTCCTGCATAGAACGGTACAGATATTTTTTGCTCTTTTAAAGAACTTGCCATAGCTTCATTAGTACTGATACCAATGTTGTAATTAAGATTTCCTAATCCTCTTGAGTATTCTTGTTGAGGAACGTTTTGAGTACCTTCTGGGTACCACCCAATTAATTCATTTCCATGATAGTATTGGAATAAGTGTTGAGCAAATGCATTTTTCTTATTTCCACCATATTTTTCTTGAAACTTATTATTGAAATCTATAAAGTCTTGGTCTCCAGGATTGTCAAAAGTTCTTTGAAGTAAGACAGCAAGTTCTCCTCCAGATTTGTTTGGATACATTTCTTCTAAAACTGAGAATACTGTAGGATCTTTTTTACGTAATTCTTCTTTACTAATAACTCTGTCCCCAGCTTTTGTAATACTTTGAGTAATCATTCCAGCTTGATTTCTCAAATTTTGAGCTTCTACCATTTTAGTTCTTCTTACACTAAAGTCTAAGCCATTAGTTATATCCATGGCTTCTTTTTCTAAAGCATCTGCATTTACAGTAAATTGTCCAGCAGTTTTCATTTGCTCTTCTACAGTTTCTCCGTAGATAGTGGCAGTAACTACTCCAGGAGTTTCAAGAGCTTGAGCACCTTCTTCATCTTTTTTCTCAGCAGCTCTTTGCATAGACCACTGCCAGATAGGATCGTAACCAACATCATGGTGAGACGTTTTTTCAAACACACCACTTCTAACTTTAGCAAGTTCTTTGTATGGGGCTAAAATTTCTTCTTGTTTTCTTCCTGCAATATAACCATACATTGCATTTTCATCTTTAGATGCCTCTTGCATTTTAGCAATTTCTGCACTTATAGAATTCATTTGCTGTTTTATAGCAACTCTGTCTCTTGAAGAAGTTCCTTTTGCATTTAATGCAGTTTCAAGTTGATTCAATGCATTTGTGTACCCAGTAATTTGCTGCTCCATAACTTGTGGAAGCTGTCCATTAGCTTTGTAGTTATATGTTTGCATGTCAGCTAATTGTTGAACATAAGGCATTACAGTAGGGTCTGCAAATACTGCATCCATAACTGCTTTTACATCCTCATCTGCAATTTGACTTATTGTCTGCCCATCATCATAAGTAAACATTCCATCAGGCCCTCTACCAACAGACTTAGAAGAAGAACCAGTTTTCCTTTGCATAAGCAATCCTAAACCAGCTGTTACTTTGTCCATTATTTTAGGGTCTCTGTAAATAGTAGGACCACTAAACATAGTTCCTTCTTTTGCTTTTCCTGTTTCTGGATCAATTTCAAATCCTTTATAAGGATCTCCTGAAGCAGTTCTTAGCATGTATTTTCCAAGATTTTGCTTTTGCAAAGGATTGTAGTCTCCTTTTTTTAATCCCTCATCAAATTCACTTAAGTAACTTTGAACAGCTTTATAATTTTGTTCAATAGGAGCTTTTGCTTTTACATAATCTTTAGTATGCTTGGCAATAGCCATTCCTAAGTTTTCGTAGTTACCTTGTTCTGCTAATTTAGCCAACTCATTTTCAGTTAATGTCTGCAGTTCTCTCTTACGTTGTACATCACTTTCAAACATAGAAGCAGCCTGTAACTGATCTACAGCCATAGACAGCTGATCATTAGCTTGAAAGTTTTGAACAAAACGATCTCTTAATGTCTCAGATATTTTTACTGATTGTGGGTCTACGTATGTACTAACATACTCTCCAAATTTGTACGGCATAGTTCTTTAAATTATAATTTTGCTTTGGTTGCTCTTACTCCACTCAATTGTCCTAGTCGAGACACGTATTGTCTAGCCCCTCCAAATTTAGCTTGATTTTTCTTTTCAGCTTCGTCTTTTTCTTTTTGCAATTTATCTTTTTCTTCTTGAAGCTTAGTGTATTCAGACTTACCAACGTATCCTTCAGGGTTTAATTCCTTATGCATAGCTGCTGCCATACGTCTACGTTCTGCTTCTGTTGTATTTGCATACGGAGAGTTTTTACGTTTAGCTTCTTTGTTAAGTTGCTCTAAGATAGTGAAACGATCGTAAGCCCCTGTCTCATCTAGTGCACGAGCAAGACGTTCATCTGATTTATATGCTCTATCATCTTTAACAATTCCAGCTATACGTGCAGCTCCTGTATCTAATGCCCCAAGAATATCTTCACGACGGTACCGACGTTCTCCTTGATTAAACTCAGCATTAAACATCTGACGTTTCTGATCTGTATCAGCATTAAACATACTAGCTTGCATTCCAAGTTTAGCTTCTTCAGAAGCAAGTTGTCTATTACTGTCTTGCTCTTGTTGAGCAATAGTTAGCATTTGCTGATTGGTTTTTGTGTTAGCACTTTGCATAGCAACTAAAGAAGCCGGCCCAGCATTCTGACCGAGTACTGCATTTTTGTAAGCAACATTTTGTTGAATAGCAGATGCACGTTCTTGATTTAAATTAACACGTGGCATTAATGCTCCTTTAATTCCTGGAGCTCCTACAATACCTGGAGCAATCTTATAAGGATTTGCTAAAGCAGCTCCTACAGGAATCAGTTGACCAAGACCTGCTAACATGGTTCCAGAGATTCTATTTCCTTGAGGAATATCTCCTAATTCTTTACAAGTTCCATCTCCACTACGATAAGTACCTGGAGGACATGGCTCAAACTTTTTAGGAATTTCTTGAGTAATTTCAGTTCTCTTTTTTTCCTTTTCCTTTTCGAGTTTGATTTTATCACCACCTCTTTCAGCAGTATAACTTCCTAATGCATTATGGATAGGTCCAACAAAGTTGTCAGTAGCTTGCTCTTCTAAGTATTTTTGCATAGCTTTCTCTTTGCCGGCAATCACTTTTCCGTCTGCTCCAATAAATCCTTTATTTTTAAGATTAGTTCTGATTTGCTCAGCATCTTTTCCTAAATAAGTACCAGGCTTTTTATTTTTAGCATCTTCTTTTGTGTTAGGGTCCCCTCCATCGATGATGTATTGGAAATATCCCATCATTTCGTCAGGATTGTTTTTGAACAAAGAATGTACATCTGCTTCAAATTTACCGTGGGCTGCTTTAGCATCTGCTTCAGACATCCCTACGGTGTACCCGTATTTCTTACCCCAGTTACTCCCAGCAATTTTATCTCTGTCTGTAACGTAGTTAGAGAAACTTAATCCTCCACTACCAGCATCTACTTGATTGGTATATAAGTTATCAGCTTTATTATTCCATGCTTGATCGTAGGCATTGTTTGTAACTTTACCTAAAGATTCTGCAGAATTATCAGTAGTTCCTAATCTAGAATCTGCCATAGATCCTGCACCCATTAGTGGTTTGCCCTTATCAATAGTTACATTACCAGTTGCCTCATCTACTTTACGACTAGCCCCCATGAACATTCTAGGAAGGCCTGCTAATCTAGCTGCTTCTATTTCTTCAGGAGTTTGTGGAGCAGGAGCTGGAGCATTTGGATCGTTACTATTTACATATGTAACTGTAGGATCAGTGCTAGTTCCTGTAGTTGTTACAATAGGAGGGTTGGTGCTACCAGACTGTGGAGATACTCCGGGTGCTGGGTTGTAAGTAGCAGTTCCTGTTTTATTTGCTGAAGCACTTGCTGCGGCATTTGCTCCAGTAGCAGATACAACAGCATTTAATGTTGCATCCCATACATACCCATCAGGTAATTTTTTTCCTGTTGGATCTACAGTAGGATCTTGGTCTCGATCTATTTGAGAAGATGGGGCACCAGCTGCTCCCCAACCTTTTTCTTTTGTGGTAGCAGTTGTAGTTGTATTAGCAGAAGGGTTTGTAGTAGTTGTTACAGTTTGTGTGTTAGCAGGAAGCTGTACTCCAGGGTTAACAGTTGCTGTAGGAGAAGGCTTTGGTGCAGCAGCTTCTAATTCTTTTCTTTTAGCATTGTACTCTCCTAATGTAATTTTATTTGCATCATAGGCAGCATCTAAAGATGCTACATCAGTAACTGTATTTAAAATTTGTTTTCCCTCCTGTATTTTATCATTTAATTCACTTTTTGCCATTGCTTCTTCAAGCTTTTGCTGCCCGAAAGTTTTAGTAGGTTTAATAGGAAGTTTAGTTGGGGTATTTTCAAAAGGAGTTTTAGCAGGAGCATTAGATGTACTATTTTGCTGAGCAATTACAGTTTGATTATCTGCAGGAGGATTAACTCCTGGAGTTTCTCTTTTCTCTATATCTGCTAATTGTTGGTCGAAGCCAGTAGCTCCAGGTCTTTGAGCATTCATTTGGTTTGACAATCTATTCTGATCGTAACCACTCATTAACTTTTTGCCTTTTTCATCACGATAAGTGTACTTTTTATTTTTATCGTTATAATACAATATAGGTTCTGCAGGTTTTTCAGGCTCTTGTTTTACAGTAGCGGCCGGTGCAGGAGCTGCAGCATTTTGCTTAGCTTTAAATCCTTCCATTCCAGTTGCATTCCAATCGTAAGAATTACCAGATCCACTATCCTCATCTGGTACACAAGCACCTGTTGCAACATCACAGATTGTTCCTGGAGGACACTCCGGGCAAGGTTTAACCCCACCATCTATATATTTATGAAAGCCTCCATAAGCAGCAACTTGTTGTGGATTACGTCCAGCAACTTTTTCTTGCATAGCAGCAAGTTGTTGAATATCAGCTTGTGAACCACTTCCTTTTAAGATTTCTTTATGTCTTTGTGCAAAAGATTTTCCACCAAGCTTTAAGTACTTAGAGAAAATGTAATCTTGTTTGTTGTTATTGCTCATAGCTACTTGGTCCATTGTTTCCCCTTGCCCATTTTTTCCACCACCTTCTACTTCGGTGTTTTTATCAATTAGAATTCCACCTTGTGCATGTGTTCTTCCTACAAATTCTACAGCATCAGTTCCTTCAATGGGAACAATCTTACCACCTGGAACTTTCTTAGTTCTTCTATCTTCTTGAATTCCCGTAACTCCACCAGTTCTTGCAACTTGAAATTGATTAGTAAAATTATTATTCATATTAGTAGAAGAGTTCAATCCAAAACCTGTGTCTGCCCCAGTAGAACTAGAGTTAATACTAGCCGATTGATAAGCTCCTCTTAAAGCTGCTTGCTCTCTTTGCAATCTATCTGCTTCTTCTTGTGAAGCTTTATTTTCTTTACGAGCTTTTAATGCTCCATATCCTGCAGCCAATGGAATTGCCAAAGCAGAGAACCCTGATGTCGCTGCTAATACAGCTGGGTTTAAAGCAAATGGAGTTACTGTCCCTGCACTAGAAAGAGCTGACCCTCCTACATTTCCTCTACGTTCTCTATCTGTAAAAGTATATGCACTATTATCGTTAGTCCCTCTTTTAATAAGCTGGCCACCAATTGTACCAGCTGCCCCAATACCTGCAGTCGCTAGACTAGATAATCCAGTTGCAGTGCTACCTGCACTTGTAACAATGTTTCCAGCATCAGCTGCTGGAGCAATAAACTCAGGAGCTAGTACTCCAACTCCAGCATCAGCCGCTGTTCCAAGACCTGCTTGAGCTGCTGGCATGTATTGTGGGGCTAATACTCCAACTCCTTCAATAGCTGTTCCAGTTCCTATTGACTGTGCAGGAGCTTGCATGAAAGCAAAAGGATTTGTATTACCAATTGTTTTAGGGGCTTTTGTAAAAAATTTCCCTAAGTTTCCATTTTTTTGATCAGTAGCAGCAGCTTTAACTAAGTTGCTTGTATTGTTTCTAACTGTTGCATCAAGCTGTTGATTAGAAGATTCTCTAGCATCTTTTTGAGCTTGAGCTGCATCTAATCTTGCTTGAACTAGTTGATCTTGGGTACTTTGAAATTGATCTTCAGCAGCATCAGCATTAACTTGCCCTATGTAATAAGGGTTCTGTCTTGTTTGAGCTACAGAAGCCATATTAGAACCACCTTGAAGATACTTCTTAGGTTGATTTAGTTTCTTAAGTTGTTTCTTTGCCATAGTGGTTATCGGTTAGAAGTTCTGTAAGCAGCTTTAGCCGTATACAAATTTATCAAATTTTTAGCTTGGTTGTTAGAAATTAAACGAATTCCTAAGAATTTATCTACAAACTTTCTTTGGTCATACCAAGCTTTGTTAGTGTCTATATAATTAGGGTTTATAACTCCTTCAGTTATAAACATAGTTTCTGTATTTGAAGTTGTGTACGTTCCGTTGTACAAATCTCCATGAACATTGATTTGCCCTTGTACAAGATTAGTGTTGAAACTGATTGCAGAGAGGTCACGGAAAGCATTAGTAACCCAAGTATTGTCTGTCTTACGAATGTTCGATAAGTAAGAAAAGTCTATTTCACTTGAGTTCTGAGTAGTGTTGTAAACGTAGAAGCTTGTAAATCCAGTATCAAACTTGTTGTCAAATTGTCTAAGACTTGTTGCTTCTTTTCTAAACACATCTGCTACATAAGAGACAGATGTGAAAATCTTGTTTACTGCTTTGGTCGAAGAAACAGCACCTGTAGTAGTTGTAGTAGTCTCTCCAGTATATATAAACTCAAATTCAAAGTTATAAAGGTTCCTATAAAAATTACCAGGATTATCGTAATCATGATGTTCAAAAAGAAATGCAGTATTCGACGGGCTAAAGCTGTATAAGTATCTTGAATTATATGCATACATTGGTGGGATATAGGAGTGGCGGCTTGCCCATACTGTAAAATCATGAGAAAATGAGATAGTCCACCCACCTTTTTCAAAGTATAATCCTTCAACCAATGGGATAATAATTTTAGTTGCTGTTTCAGCAAAGTAATTATTTGATGAATCGTAATAAATAGCTCCACTTGCAAATTGGCTTTGGAAGAATTCAGTTGGTACTAATTCTCTTTTTGTAATTAATGATCTCTTGAATAACGGGTCGTAACTAACTATAAATCCAAAACGTCCTGTTGGGGCATCTTGGTTAATGTTCATAGCATCTAAATTAAGACCATAGTTTTCTACTACAAATGGAATGTAATCACGGCTCCAAGTGCCAAGACCAATATTACTTAAGTCTACTACTTTATCAGCAATTAAGAAAATCTTTCTTGTTTTTCTTGATACAAATATGTAACCATCCTTAGTAACTAATGACCCTAGTTTATTATAACTTCCTAGATGCCCTTCAGACGATTGCACGAATTCGTCAGGCTCTTGTGCAAACAAGTCTCCAGATCCAATGTATGCTTGGCTAGTGTCCCCAAGTTCCATTGTCTGTTTACCTTTAGTTCTGAATAAACTTTTTTCCGTATGAATATATATAAGAGCATCTAAGTTAAAGATGTTTGTAATAGCCCCCTTATTTTGTCCAAAGTCTTTATATTGAAGAGCTATAAATGCTCTGTAAGCATCGTTAAAGTTTCCATCTTGAGTATTAGATCTGATTATACGGTTAGGGTAAAGGTTAGTAGATCTTTCCTTTTTAGGGAATGGAACTGTAACTCTTTTATCCTGCTGTGCAGAATATTGATCTTCATAAAGAAGATTGTCCATCTTAGTCAAATCATAAAGAGGAGATTTGTAAAGTACATCAGCTGCTGTAAACTTATCAAAGTAAACTGAAGCTGCTGGACTTACTCCTGCTTGTACATCACCACAGTGACGAAAGTTTATGTTGTCATCAGATTCTACAATGAATTGGTAAATAGTTGCAAAAGGATTTACAGTGCCTCTTTTCCAGTTAGAAATAGCTTCAATAATTTCTTCTCTTTGGTTTTGATTTCCGTTTTCTAGAACAGGTTCTGCACCAGTTCTACCTGTAAGCATATCAAAAGGAATGTCTCCGTATAGTTCAGTGATTGTATTTCCTATAGGAGAAAAAGCAGCCCCTCTTTTAAAGTATGTTAATGCATGACTTTGAGAAGTAGTTCTGTAACCGTATCTGCAGATGTATGTATCTCCCCCAAAAATATTGGTACTCACAGCACCTGTGTAGTAGCTGTAAAGTTTTCCATTAAATTCCATTTGAGGATTTTCAATGTTTAGTCCTAACACACTTTGATAGAAACCTGTCCATATAAGTTGTTGTTGGTCAAATGGTTCGAACACATCCGTTTTAGCAGAGCATAAGTTTGCTAAGTATACATTTGGTTTTCCTTTGTCAATAGCACATTTAATTAAATATGGATTATCAAATGTATCCCAATCTCTTGCTGTATACCCTTGAAGTGCAGGTAATCCAGAGCTTAGTCCAAGTGTAATATTACTTTCACCACTATTATTTACAAGGTAACTAGCACCTTTAAATGCTGTAGCCGATATATTTTTAAGGAACGTTAGTCCTGATACGTAAGTAGCACTTTCAGGGGCAATAGTAAATATAGATTGAAAAGGAGATATTAATTGATCTTGTCTTCTTGCTCCTGAATCTATTTGATCTGAATCTGAACCTACATCTGTATTAGAGTTTCCAGGAGCCCAATACTTAGCTCCTACAAGAACATATCCCCTCATTTCAAGTGGCCCTAAAATGTCATAATTAGCCTCATCTGGGTTATATTCAAAATTAATTGTATTTGCTAAATCAGGATGCACCCATGCATGCTCGTCATCTCCATGTCCTGCTCTAAAAGTAGGATAAACATCTAACCCGTCAATAGTTTGTGATTGTGCTCCTTTATATCGACCCTCCCAGTTTTGCATTGTTACAATGTACTGTACGTCAATGTGAGTTGCAGTTGCTAATGTATGTTTTTTACGAAGTAGATTAAAATCATGAAATTTAAGTACACTTTGTGAAAGATAAATTTTGCTAGTCCAATCTGCTTCTTTTTGAAAAAGACCTGTTGAAAGTGGAACTCCTGATAAATACCATAAGTTAAAAAATGGGCCAGCTTTACCGTCGTTTCTAGTTAAAGATAAATTTCCAGCTAAGTATGCTTCAGATGAATGTAACCCACTTTGTCCTATAATAGTTTTATTACCTTGAGTTCTTTTTGCATAATAAACTTTATAACCTTGTACCTGTTCTAATATAAATCTAGGGATAGTTATATTTTCTAATTGTATCCCAAGAATTCTAACTTCTTCTTCAAACTTAACTCCTCCATCAGAGTCTGTGTTTGTATCAATATTTGGACTAGAGAAATCTGTGTCTTGTTTAAGATATGAAAAAGCTGCATTGTGATTAGAAGGCATTTTATGGTGCCTAACATTTAATCCTCTTAATGACCCTGTTTGAATTGGGACACCATTATTGTCTGTAGCCCAAATATCAAAGTCATCTGTGTTTGGATAGTACTCATTTTCATTCTGCCAATACCCAGTAGTACTTGTACTGGTCCCAATATAACTTGTATCTAAATATTGATACACTTTAGATGATGGATTGCTACTAGCAATTTCACCGGTATTTAGTGGAATAGTTCCTACTGAGCCTGCACCAACAGCACTCATTAAGCTAGTTTCAGTGATTGGTCCTCCAATAGCTTTGAAATTACGGCCAGGGATGTGGTAAGCAAATGTTTCACCCCCATCTTTTAAAATAAATGATATATAAAAAGAATATACCTCCCCTCTACGATAAGTTTTCTTTTTGAACAATAAGTTTTCTACATCTCTATAACCCTTACTTGTGTTTTCCTGTACAGGTTTAATTGAAAGATTAATGTAAGGAAAAATAGAGCCCATGTCATCCCCATCTGGATTGAATAATTTTGTATACCCTTCATTTAAGTTGAATATATCATAGTATCTAGGGTCAAACTTATTGATTGTTTCTACAACAGCTTGAAGTTGAATGCCATTAGCAAATCTTTGAAACCCTAAATCTTTACGTGCAGTTAGGTTAGCAGCATAAAGTTTGTTATCGAGTTGAGTAATAGATTTAGCAGTTAAGAATTTTACTTTGTCTACTACTGCTTCTTCTATAGAAGATTGAGCAGCATTTTCTAAGCCACTGTAAACAATCTCTACCTCATTTGGGAGAAGGTTACCAACTGCAGATGCGTTAATTTCTACTGGTTCTAACTTATATGCAAATTCTGCATTTCCAATTCTTTGGACAATATATGGAACTGCATACTTATAATCAGTGTTTACACGATTAATTGTCCACTTAACAGATTTATTAGTTTGAAACTCGTTAGGAGATCCACTGATGATTTCTCTGGGGATTGTGTCTTCAGGAGAAGGGACAACGTAAACAGGGTTTGATAAAGTGAGAACGTTAGTCTCTGTAAAGTCTTTGTCTGCATAAGCTACCCCTAAATAATAAGTTCCACTTTCTACTCCTCCACCTTGAAGGATTTCTACTGATTTGAACTCAGGTATTCTTCCAGAGTCCATGAATAGATTAAGTATAGCTACATTTGCTGAAGTAACTGCATAAAGATTTTGTGCAACACCTCCGTTATCTAAATATTCTATTTGACGAGTTACGTTAAATACTCGTGGAGGATTGTATTGACTGATATATTTAATACCAGTATTTGGTTCTGTAGTTTCAGTATATTT
>Ga0265593_1000437_pt1 | contig 23450 bp, 24 predicted proteins | sample saktaG_8_FD_190136 | JGI IMG/M metagenome (GOLD analysis project Ga0265593, IMG submission 190136) | Saline water microbial communities from Sakinaw Lake, British Columbia, Canada - sak_2011_5_24_36m | ecosystem: Environmental > Aquatic > Non-marine Saline and Alkaline > Saline ...
CACCAATTTTTTTGGACACTTCTTGAAGTTTACCATTTTCCCCTTGTTCAGAGTAGGCTATGAGGAGGGCATGGGATTCTTTGAGCTTATCTTCGAGCTTCATAATCGTGTTCTCACAATGGTCAATCTCTTTTTTAAGAGGATTGAGTAGGCGTGAGCGTTCTTGAATCAGTTCTGCACGTTGCTGTTTTTGCTCTTTTTTGTTACTGTTTTGGGTTACTTTGACAGGTTTAGGGGCATCGGCTATTTCCTCATCCCAACCAATTTTTTCTAAAAACTCATCGTATCCACCGTTGAAAAATTCAGCACCCCCCTCACGGAAAATGATGAGCTGATCGGCGAGTTCACGTAGCAACATTTCGGAGTGGGTAACGATGACAACAGAGCCCTCAAAGCGTTTAAGGGCATCACACAGCGAGTCGATGGATTGCATATCGAGGTGATTGGTCGGTTCATCGAGAAAGAGAAGATTGGCAGGGGTGGCAATGATTTTTCCCAACATGACACGGCTTCGTTCCCCTCCTGAGAGGATAGAGATTTTTTTATCGGCATCATCACCGCTAAACATCATCGTTCCGCAGATGGAGCGGACACGGACATTTTGGAGGGTGTTGTCAGCACTTTGAATCTCATCGGCTATCGTACTGTTTTTATCCAGTCGCTCGATGTTGGTTTGACCGAAATGGGCGATGGCAGTGGATGGATGGGAAATTATTTCTCCGGTAGGTTTGAGAACACCTGCCATAGTGTTAAGAAGCGTTGATTTCCCTTTGCCGTTCTTACCGATGATGGCAAGACATTTTTTGGTCTCTAAAATAAACGAAAGATTTTGAAAAAGGAGCTCATCCGCAGTGTAGCCAAACGAAAGATTTTTGACCTCCATGATGACTTTGGCCGGAGTAGGGCGATAGGAAAAGGAGAAGGCTAAATCTTTTTCATCTACGAGATTTTCCATGATTCCCATTTTTTCCAACTCTTTGGCTTTGGATTGTGCCATTACAGCGGTGGAAGCTCGTGCTTTGTTTCGAGCGACAAAATCGATAAGCTCTTCCCGTTTTTTATCATGATTGATTTTGGTTTTGATGTACAGCTCATCTTCTTGTGCCATCATGTCATAATATTTATGGCTATTTCCCTTGAGAATGGAAACCGCTTTACGACGTAGACCCATCGTGTGAGTCGAAACAGAATCCATAAAATCACGATCGTGAGTGATAAGAATCACTTCTCCCTCGAATGCACGAATAAATGAGGCAAGCCAGCGAAGAGAGACAATATCGAGATAGTTGGTCGGTTCATCGAGCAGGAGTAGATTAGGTTCAGTAACGAGGAGTTTGACGAGGTTCATCCGTATTTGATACCCCCCTGAAAAGCTGAGGGGATCTTTATCTAAATCTTCTTGTGTAAATCCCAGACCAAAGAGGATTTTTTCAACCCGATACACTTCATGTTCGGCATCCCCCGTGAGGACGGAAGCACATTCATCACGAACAGTTTTATGGGTAAAATGGAGATGTTGGCGCAGTGTACCGATACGGTAATTTTTAGGAATCAGTATCTCGCCGTCATCGTAAGCTTCTTCCCCCAAAATAATTTTAAAGAGGGTTGATTTACCCGAACCATTACGCCCGACAAACCCGATTTTTTGACCCGAAGAGAGCTTTAGATTTAGATTCTCAAAAAGGACTCGAGTACCATAGCTTTTGGTAAGATTATTAATTTGAATCATATTGGTAAGCTTATTCCTCGATTTTGTGAGGAAGTTTTCCGTGAATCGCCTCTTTATTGGCGAGGAGATCTTCGATCTGGCGTTTTACTTTGTCGTAGCGAAACTGCTCTTTAAATCCTTGAATACGTCCCCCGGCAGCGTTAGGATGTCCACCGCCACCCGCCCATTCGCCCGCCATCATTGCCACATCTACTTTGTCATGACCACGAAGACTCATCGTTCCACGCGTGCTTACGTCAACGATGAAATCAAAGTCATTGTTTGCAGTTAAAAAGCCGTTGCCTATAATGGAGGTATTGCCCAAACCGTAGCTCAAAAATCCGCGCCATCCTTTGTAGTAAACGGTCATAGTTGAGCGTTTCGTCCCCAGTAGTCCTACAATGTGTTTGGTGGAAAGATTATCGAGGGTGTTGTCTTCTTCCAGTTTAAAAAATTCTTTTTTCATTTTGTGGAGTGCTTCATCGAGAGCAATATTGGCATTTTCGTGAAAACGCATTAAAGCTGCTTCTTCTAAAAGAGCAAGCTTATAGGCGCGATCTTCGTTCGCAAACATGACACGGCTCAGTTCACGCGCATCACTGATGAGGCGCATACATACTTTGCCGTATTCAAAATCTTCTACTTCTTCTTGCTTCCATAAATCGACTGCATTGACCACTTTTACAAACGCTTCGAGCCATCCGCCTGCTTTGAGTCCGTAGTTTTCAATTGCATACTCATAGACGATTTTTGTTGCACAACGTTCAGTGTCGAGAGTGTACCACTCGTATTGTGATGCTGTATCTTTTCCGCTTCCATGGTGATCCAGAAGGGTAATTGCGATATTCCAGCCATTGTCATTCAGTTTTTTGACTTCATAGTGAAGCCATTTTGCTTCATCGGGAGTGAGATTGAGATCACTGATGAGAATGGTTGCTTCTTGCTTGTTTTTTTTGAGGGTATCGAGAATCTCTTCGAGACGGTCCATAACTTCGGCACCGTAGTTGGCATTGTAACTAATCATTGTATGTGCGGTTTGAGCCATAACCAGTTGGCAGCTGTAGCCATCGAGATCGATATGAGAGAGGTGGTAAAATGTTTTATTCATGAATATCCTATTTGTCTAAAGTGATGGAACCGAGTACTTCGAACTTGGCACTGGAATCGATTTCAGCATGTGAAAGAACCACGATGTCGAGATTAAAGCGCTCATAAATCTCTGCCAAGGGACGACGAAGTTTGGGGTCAACGATAATAATAATGGGGGAGACTCCTCGTTGAAGAAGTTCACTGGCTTTGGCACTGGTTGCTTGAATGAGACCATTGATCTCCCCAACATTGAGCTGTAGTTGACGAGTACCGTCTCGCTCTAGTGATTTTTCCAGCAGCCGCTGTTCGCTCATGGTTTCAAACGTGAGCAATTTTATCACTCCATCAGGGCTCGTATAGTTTTGGGTGATGATACGAGAAAGCTTGGCGCGTACATGTTCAGTGATGGTATCTACATTTTTGGTATATTCGCTGACATCGGCAATCGTCTCTAGGATGCTTATCATATCTTTGAGGGGAATACGTTCATGCAAAAGTGCTTTAAATACCCGTTGAATGAGCCCAATATTGGCAACTTTGAGTAAGTCATCAATGAGAACAGGATAGTCGTTTTTAATCTTATCCATAAGAGATTGAGTCTCTTGCCGGGTGAGGAGTTCTTCCGCGTATTTTTTGACCAATTCGCTCATGTGTGTAGAGATGACGGTAGAAGGATCAACGACCGTATACCCATTGATAATAGCGTCTTCTTTGAGCTCTGGAGCGATCCAAAACGCATCCAGACCAAATGCAGGTTCTTTGGTTGCTTCCCCCTCAATCTCTCCGATTGCCATCCCGCTGTCCATCGCTAAAAATTTATCAGGCTGGATCAGTCCATCGCCAATCATTACCCCTTTTAAGAGAATCGAATATTCGGTTGGTTTGAGATGTAAATTATCACGAATACGTACTTGAGGCATTAAAAAACCAAAATCAGAGGCAATCTTGCGGCGCATAGATCGGATACGTTCGAGTAAATCACCCCCTTGATTACTGTCCGCAAGGCGGATAAGCTGATACCCAAGGGTGAGTTCCAACATCTCGATTTTGAGGATGTCTTCGAGTGCTGCTTCTTCGTCTTTGGCAATCTCTTCATTGCTTTTTCGACGAGGGGTTAGAGAAGGTGAACCTTCAGTGGTTCCTCCAGAAGCAGTTGTACCGCTTTTTGTAACCGTTGGAGCAGATGTGAGATTGAGTTCTCCCTTCTCATATTTGTGCAGCGCGTATCCAAGTCCCAAGAAAATCAAACCGACAAATCCCATAGAGACAGTAGGTAACCCAGGGGTGATGGCAAACATCATCATAATGACTCCAACGATGATCATTACTTTGGCATTTCCCATAAGCTGTTTGATACTGCTCTCGGCAAAATTTCCTTCATCATTGGAAGCACGGGTGATCATAATACCTGTAGCAGTAGAGATAATAAGGGCAGGAATTTGAGAAACTAACCCGTCCCCGATGGTGAGGATGGTATAGGTTTTCGCACTGCTAGAAACATCAAGATCAAACTGAAACATACCGATCAAAAAACCGCCAATAATATTGATAAAAGTGATGATGATTCCGGCAATTGCATCACCTTTAATAAATTTGCCCGATCCGTCCATCGCTCCATAGAAATTAGCATCTTGCAAAATCTCAGCACGACGGCGTTTGGCTTCTGTTTCTTCGATGAGTCCACTGTTGAGATCGGCATCAATCGCCATTTGTTTTCCGGGCATCGCATCGAGAGTAAAACGAGCTGCTACCTCGGCGACGCGATTGGAACCTTTAGTTATAACCATAAAGTTGATCAAAACAATGATACTAAAGACAATGACACCGATAACGTAATTGCCCCCTACGACGAAATTTCCAAAACTGGTAATGATGTCACTGACCGCTTCAGGTCCTTCATGTCCTTTGCTCAAAATCATACGAGTGGTAGCGATATTGAGTGAAAGTCGAAAGAGGGTGATAATCAACAATAAAGTTGGAAATGTGGTCAAATCCGTAGGTTTAGGGATATACAATGAAATAAGGAGAATAAGAACCGATAAAGAGATAACAATAGCGAGGAAAAAATCGAGCATTCCACTGGGAAGTGGGATGATGATGATCGCCAAAATGGTCATGACAAAAATTACAACACTTAAATCTCGTGATGCAAAAATGGTGGAGATGATACCTTGAGTGGTTGGTGTTCTGTTTTTTGCTTTTGCCAAAAATTACTCTTCTAAAATGGCTTCAAGGGTTAGAACGCCCAAAAAGGCATCCACTTTACCCTGCAGTCGGTTTAAAAATGGCCACAAAGAGCAGGTCAAAGCTTTATTCGAGGGGCACTCGTCTTTCGAAGGAGCGCAGTTAAAAACGGCAGGACTTTTTCCCTCAGCCGCTTCCATGACTTCCAGCATCGTGATGTCACAACTGGGACGTGCCAGCTCAAACCCCCCATTTACCCCTTTGAACGATTTTAAAATCCCTTTTCGCGCAAGCGATTGGAGAATTTTAGCTAAAAAGCTTTTAGAAATGTCTAGTTCACGAGAGAGGCTATCCACATCCAATGGATGAGAGGCTTTGGCTAAAATGATGAGAGACAGTAGAGCGTATTCGCTTGCTTTAGTCATCAGCATCATTATCCCCCTATTTTATTTTTTATAGAAAAGATATTATAGCTAAATTCTATTAGAGAGAGTTTTACCGCAAAAAGAGAGTTTTTTAGCTATAATTCCGACCCTGCTTGAAGAGAGTTCTCTCAACCCAAGTAAATTAACTACCCATCAGGAGGCTATTATGGCTTTAGATACGGCTAAAAAAATAGAAATTATTAAAGAATTTCAACGCACAGAAGGCGATACTGGTTCAAGCGAAGTGCAAATTGCATTGCTTTCAAAACGTATCAGTGATTTAACTGAGCACCTTAAAATCTTCAAAAAAGATCACTCATCACGTCTTGGTCTTTTGAAATTGGTTGGTCAACGTCGTCGTTTGATGCGTTACTTGAAGCGTACAAATCGTCCAAGCTACAACAAGCTTATTGCTGAACTTGGTATCCGCGACAATATCTAAATTTTACATTTAGAGTTTCCGCCTCTTTTTGAGGCAGAATTTTCTTCTTCTTTCATTTCCCTTTTAACATTCACGCATCATGATGATAATGATCCAACATCCGTTTGTACTCTTCACAAATTTCTTCTACTGTTAATGAATTTTTGTACATCCGTAAAACTTGGCGAACAAAATCGAGGGGATATTCTACAGACAGGCCTCGGTTACGTTTGTATATTTCGCTTAGTGTGTTGTACATCTCTTCATAAACCTCCGGAGCTTCGGTTTTAAGTCGTTGAAGATTTTCTTCGGCTTGGATTAATTTAGTATCATTAAATTCACCGCGTTCATGGGTCGTTTTACGGTATTGTACATAGTCTTTAAGACTTTTTTTGTTGAGGATATGATCGGTGAAAGCTTCTATTAATAACATTTTGTCTCCTTTAAGTGAGTATCCGTGTGCAACAATTGTACGCCTTAAGTATAGCAACAGTGTAGCAGTGACGTGAGATGAGTTGTATAAATTTTATACATAATGTTCTATTTGAATTTTAAGCATAATAAGGCATAATAATCAAAAATATACGGAGAGATTATTATGAAAATTGCTGTACCTGTTGTAGATGATTCGTTGAAATTAGCTGGAAATGCCGGACATACTCCCTATTTTGCGGTGTATAACCTCAAAGGAGGGATGTTCCGAAGTTTTGAGCTTGAAGGGCTACGTGCCAATCCAAAAGTTGCAGAGGAAGAAGATCATCATGACCACGATGAACACCATACGTGCGATCATGATGAGAATGACATTGAACATCTAAAAGCGCATGATACGATGGCAGATGCTATTCATGATTGCGATTATCTTGTGGTCAAAATGGCGTGTAAAAATACCGCTAAAAGTATGAGTAATTTAGGGATAAAAATCAAAAAATATAATGGAACCGAGGCAAATGCTCAAAAAATATTGATGGAACTCTCGCCTCAATTTACTTAAACTTTTTCGAATAGGGGTTTTTATACCCCGAAAATCTTCTTGGCTCTCTCTAAATCTTCTACGGTGTCAATCCCAAACCCGCTGCTGGCAACTTTTACCATGGATATTTTTTTGCCATGATAGAGGGCGCGGAGCTGTTCGAGTTTTTCGATATCTTCCAACGGTGCTTCACCCAGTGCACAAAAATCATGCAGACTTTTTTTCGTAAATCCATAAATCCCGATATGCCCAAAATACGATGCTTCGCCGCTACGGTTAAATGGGATAGGTGAGCGGGAAAAATAGATGGCATTGTGGGCATCATCGGTGATAACTTTGACCATATTTGGATCATTCGCCGATTCGGTGTTAATAGCGTTATAGCAACTTGCCATAATAAACGGCGAATTTTGTGACTTTAAGGCGTTAAGACGTTCGATGAGCTGAACTAAAACCTCTGTCTCGATAAAGGGCTCATCGGCTTGTACATTGATGATAAGTTCATCGTCAGGAATGTCAAGGAGTTGAGCACATTCATTGATACGGTCCGTTCCACTTTTATGAGTAGTGGAGGTGAGACGAGCTTCGACGCCGTGAGCAGCACAAATTTCTAAAATTTTTTCATCATCACACGCGACGACGACACGATCGATACTCTCAACACGTTTGGCAGTACGGATCACCATCGGCAAACCGCCGATGTCAGCGAGAACTTTTTCAGGAAAACGGGTTGAGGCGAGACGGGCAGGGATGATAATCATTAGTAAACCTTGGTAACGATATAATTATTAAATTATAACTCAAAGGGAGATAAATGCTTCTTTATCAGCCCGATGGCGGCTATTGTTACAACAGCGATTCGATTCTTTTGTATGGGTTTATCACCTCGTTAGCTCCCAAAGGGAGAATGCTCGATGTAGGGACTGGGTGTGGAATTGTCGGTCTTTTGGTGGTGCGTGATTGTGATGTGGCACTGGAAGGGGTCGAAAAACAGAGTATTTATGCCCAGTTTGCACGACGTAATGCTCAGATTAACCATATCGAGTATACGCTGCACGAGGGAGATTTTGCCGAGTTTAATGATCCAAAAGGATTTGATTGGATTGTCTCCAATCCCCCTTTTTATCATGAAGGTTCTGCACGCTCTGAAAATAAAATGGTTCATCAAGCTCGTTATAACGTCCATTTGCCTATTGAAATTTTTGCCAGAAAAATCGCAAAGCTTTTGAAACCGAAAGGACAAGTGGCTATTTGTTATGATGCGAGGCAATTTGTAGCGCTTTGCAGTGCGTTTGAAGATGCTGGATTAAGAGTCACTAATGTACAATTCGTCCATTCAAAGCAAGATCGTCCAAGTACATTAGTAATGATACATGCGAAAAAAAATAGTAAATCAATGAGCACTATTTTACCGCCATTGATAACATTTGAAGATGAGAAATATACCCCTGCCGTACAGGCAATATACGATAAAGCAAAGGCGCACAGTATAAAATGTCCGATTTAATGACACAAGAAGGTTTTTGTTACGCTTTTAATCCCGATGCGTGTGCCTCATGCGGAGGAAACTGCTGTACGGGAGAAAGTGGTAATATTTTTGTTTCTGTTACAGAAATTACGGCTATTGCAAAGCTTTTAAACCTTGATGAGAGAGAGTTTCGACGTAATTTTTTACGTAAAGAGGTGTATCGTTATTCTCTCAAAGAAAAAATTGTAAACGGCTCGCATGATTGTGTTTTTTTTGATCGTTCATTAAATGGGTGTAGTATTTACGAAGCCCGTCCGTTACAATGTCGAACGTTTCCGTTTTGGGATTACTTTCGTCACCGTACTGATGAGCTAAAAGCTGAATGCCCAGGGATAATAGGATGAATAAGTTTTTCGTACTTGCACTCATGATTGCTATGGGTTTACAAGGTGCTACAAAAGAACAAAAAAGAAGTGTTGTAAATCAGCCAATTCAAATAGAGGATGAAACGTATGTTTTGGCAGCATTGGATGCCCAAATGCGTCAAAAAAATGGTTTAGCGGCGAGCTATTTTGATAGACTTTACGTTAAAACCAAACGCAAAGAGTATTTATATCAATCATTACGTATGGTTGAGCAAAGCAATGACATTGATAAGCTGACCCGTTTAACTCAAACTGCATTGGCTGTAAACCCTGAAGATCTAACTTTACAGCGTTTTGCCATCATTGCATTGCTTAAAAGTGGAAAGTTTTCGCAAGCAGCGCAGGAAGCATCTATCTTAAGTGAGCAAACCAAAGCAGCCGGTGATTACGCATTAAATGCAGAAGCATTAATAAAATTGGGTAATTTTCAAGGGGGTTATGTTGCCCTTAAAAAGGGTTATGATCTTACGCATGATGAAGATCTAGCAGATCGTATAGCACTTATCCTGTATGCTCACTTGGAGCAAAAAAAAGAAGCGATAGGCTTTTTAAAAGAGCATATTTCAGCACATGGAAACAGTAAGGTTGTCGGCAAACGTTTGGGGAGTTTGTATGCAGATAGCGGTGCTCTTGATGATGCGGCATTGATCTATGAACAAGTTTATGATTTGAGTTTGGATCCATTGATCGCACAAGAGGCGATTAAAATTTATGCTTATCAGCAAAATATGATTAAGCTTAATGCAATACTTGAAAAATCGAATGTAAATGATCCTCTTTTATTGGAATTGTATGTTCGGAATAAACAGTTTGATAAAGCTTCCGAATTGGCAAAAAAACTCTATAAACAAGATCAAAACCCCCTCTATTTAGCACAAAGTTCTGTGTTTGCTTATGAGGCATCTACTAATAAAAATGATCCTATTCTTTTGAGCGAAGTGGTTGATGGACTTAAACAAGCCAATAGTGAGATTGAAAGTCCATTGTATGCCAATTATTTGGGCTATTTGATGATTGATCATGATATTGATATCGATGGTGGAATGGTGTACGTTAAAAAAGCACTCGTTTCTCAGCCAGAATCTCCATTTTACCTCGATTCTCTCGCATGGGGACATTATAAAAAGGGTGAATGTGCAGAAGCACTGCGTCTGATGAAGCAGGTTGAATCGATGATCGGTACAGAGGAGCAAGAGGTGAGGGATCATCTTAAAGCGATACAGATGTGTAAAACTAAGGAGAAAAAATGATACTCGATGACATTATCAAAAAAACAAAAGAAGACTTAAAAGAGCGTGAAGCCAAGTTTAGTATGGATTGGCTAGGGAGATCATTGGCGTTTAATGCCCGTGCTCCACGAGATGTGCGACCATTTTTGACGGCAACTTCCGATGAACCGTATCGCATCATCTCAGAAGTCAAAAAAGCAAGCCCCTCTCGTGGTGTGATTCGGGAAGATTTTGATCCGGTTGCAATAGCTCAAGCGTATGAGCGTGGCGGTGCAAATGCGATTTCGATTTTGACCGAGCCCCATTTTTTCCAAGGGCATTTGGATTATTTGGCAGAGATTCGCCGTTATGTTGGGATTCCTCTTTTACGTAAAGATTTTATCGTTTCTAAATATCAACTTTTAGAAGCACTTGTTTACGGTGCTGATTTTGTTCTCCTTATCGCAGCAGCACTCTCTAAAAGTGAGTTAAAAGAGTTATTAAACTACGCTCGCCATCTGGGAATGGAAGCTCTAGTCGAAATTCACGATAAATCTGAACTTACCAAAGCTATCTATGCCGGTGCAGATATTATCGGAATCAATCATCGTAATCTTCAGACATTTGAAATGAATATGAATTTAAGTTACGATCTTATCCCCTTGATCCCTAATGGAAAAATTATTGTTGCAGAAAGCGGGATTTATGAACACGGTCAATTGGAAGATTTGAGCAAGGCTGGCGTCGATGCCTTCTTGGTTGGTGAATCACTGATGCGTCAGGATGATGTAGAAATAGCACTTAAAAAGCTTAAAAACGGTTAATTGAATACTATTTAAGCAACCCTTGAGATTACTTTAGGATATGATAAGCGAGTCCACAATTTTGTCAAGGGGTGTTCATGATTGAGCCAGTGAGTCCAGAGCTACAAAAGTTTTATGATATTTTTGAAAGTGTTGATAAAAGTAAAATACCTGAGTTTAAAGATTTTTTGGAAGCCAATGCGGTTAATTTTAATCTCTTCAAAGACGGAAGTTTTATTGAACGTTCCTTCCCTTTTGATATGATTCCCCGTATCATCCCCAAAAAAGAGTTTGATCATCTCGAAGCTGGAATTATTCAGCGTGTCAAAGCACTCAATGCCTTTTTAAATGATATTTATGGAGAGCAGCGTATTGTAAAAGATGGGATTGTTCCTCGTGAATACATTGACTCAGCAGTGGGTTTTCTTCCCTCTTTTATGGGGGTTGTCCCTTCTCAGGGGATTCGAACTCACATTAGCGGAATCGATTTGGTAAAAGACAGCGAAAGTGGCGAATGGGTTATTCTTGAAGATAACTTGCGGGTTCCTAGCGGTGTCAGCTATCCTCTTACGATTCGTCGTGCATTTCGACATACCTATCCTGAATTTTTTGAATCGATGAAAATTTCGAAGATCAAACAATACGGTGATCAGCTAAAAGCTGCAATGAACCATGTCAATACGGGGGGTCTCAACGTTGTCCTTACTCCAGGACGATATAATTCTGCTTATTATGAGCACAGCTATTTGGCAAAAATTACGGGTGCGACACTCGCACTCGGTGAAGATTTAGTCGTAGAAAATAATGAAGTATTTTTACGTGTTTACAATGGAGAGCGCAAGCGTGTCGGAGCGATATACCGTCGGCTTGATGATGATTTTTTAGATCCAAAAGAATTTGATGAAGAGAGTCTGATTGGTGTCCCATATCTTGCTAGTGTCTATCGTGCAGGTAATGTTGCTATTATGAACAGCATTGGAAACGGTGTGGCGGATGACAAAGGGATATATTATTTTGTTCCGCAAATGGTGAAGTATTATTTGGATGAAGAACCGTTGCTTAAAAATGCGCCAACGTATCTCCCTTATTACGAAAAAGATCGAAAGTACGTCTTGGATAATATTGATAAATTAGTTATCAAAGATGTTGCGGAAGCGGGTGGTTACGGCGTATTGTTTGGTAACCGTTTAACGCCTGAAGAGCGTGCTAATATCATTGAGATGATTATTGAAGACCCTCGTCGTTTTATTGCCCAAGAGGTGATTGAATTTTACGATTTGCCGTGTATGCTGGAGGGGGGAATCCTTCCTCGAAAAGCAGATTTACGAGCTTACGTTATTTATGGAGAAGAGGTCAGTGTGAGCATGGGCGGACTAACCCGTTATGCGATGGAAGAGGGAAATTACCTCGTCAATTCGTCTCAAGGTGGCGGATTCAAAGATACATGGGTGGTAGAATTATGATGACAAACGGTATGGCCATTTCGGTTAATACGGCACAAAGACTCTACTGGTTCGGGCGCTATGTTCAGCGTGCTGAGACCCTTTTGCGTGAATTAGTCAACAGTTATGATTATGTTATTGATCGTGATGTGGATGATGGACGTAAGCTCTATGCAAATTTAGGGATTGAGATACAGTACAGCAATGCCCTTGATTTTTTGAAACAAGGAATTTATGGTAATCATGGATCAAGCATTGAATCGATTATCACATGGGCACGAGAAAATGCGATCGAAACACGCCATTTATTGGATGAACGAGGTTTTTCTACTCTTAATAAAATTTTCAATCACATTGTAGCTGGACGTGACAGTGCAGTAAGTCCTACTATCTTAGAAGAGATGATTGATGATTTTGCGCTCATTTTGGGTATTTTTTCATCCGAATTAGGACGACCTAAGGCGTATCATTTTATCCGTTTAGGTCAGCAGATCGAACGCTTTGATTTGATTTTAAGACTCTATGACGGCATTGATCTTGTGAATGCTGAACTTGATGCGATGAATGTGATTGCCAGACGGCTTAATCGTCAGTATGAACCGCTTAAAATCACGTCATCCGATATTCCTAAAGCCATTGAGGCAGTCAATGGAGTTATCTCTCGAGTTATTTGTGAGAATGGAAGTGTTGATTATGTTGTTGAAGCGTCACAATTGCAAGGATAAGTATGGGTTTGATCGAAGAAGTTATTACGATAGAGCTTCCTGTTGGGGAATCTTTTCGAATTCAAAGGTGTCGTTATGCTCCTAAAAAAGAAGAAGATGTAAAACGCATTTCAGTGGTAAGCGGTATTCATGGCGATGAGTTGGAAGGGCAGTATGTCTGTTTTTTATTGGGTCAGTGGTTACGAGATAATCCTAATAAGATTCGAGGGATAATCGACATATATCCTGCAATTAATTCGTTGGGAATCGACAGTATTACTCGTTCTATCCCTTTTTATGATGTGGATCTCAATCGAATTTTTCCAGGAAGTAAAAATGATTTTCTCCCTGCTCAAATTGCTCATGAAGTAGTGAATGTGATGCGCGGAAGTGATCTAGCAATCGATATTCACTCTAGTAATGTATTCTTACGTGAAATTCCTCAAGTACGTATTGCTAAAGCACAAGAAGATGTTCTTGTCCCTTTGGCAAATTTACTCAACATTGATTTTGTGTGGGTCCATGATGCTGTAACCGTTTTAGAATCAACGTTTGCTCATGCGATGAATACTATCGGGACAAAAACACTGGTGGTTGAAATGGGCGTTGGGATGCGCTTGGGTAAAGCGTATGGGCATCAATTGTTGGATGGATTGCTTAATCTTATGGCACATGAGGGAATTTTGGACATTGATCCAATCGATGTGCGCTTTCCGATGCAGTCGCATGAAGGTGAGGTTGCGTATCTTAATGCCACATGTCCTGGATTGTTTGTTCCTGTCATAGATCACTGTCAGATTATCGAAAAAGGTTCTGTTGTAGGGCATATTGTGAGTGCGCTTAGCGGCGAGATAATGGATGAAGTCATTGCTCCTATTGGTGGAATGCTCTTTACCATCAGAGCGTATCCGATTGTCTATGAGGGTTCACTTCTTGGGCGGATTTTTGGAGAAAAACAATGAAACGATTTGATATAGTTACCCTTGAATCTCCAAACCGTGCACCGTTACGCATCGAGGGATTCTTATTTGGTGATGAAAATACAAAAGGTCCTTCCGTTGCTATTATCGGTGCGATGAGTGGAGATCATATCAATCAGCTTTATGTAGCATCGGGATTAGTAGAGTATTTACGTACTAAAGAAGAAGAGGGAAAAATCATCGGACGTATTCTTGTTGTTCCTGCGGTCAATGCATACGCTCTTAATATGGGAGAAAAAAACTGGCCACTTGATAAAACAGATCTCAATATGATGTTCCCAGGATACGCTCAGGGTGAAACGACTCAGCGAATTGCATCACGACTTTTTGAAACACTCAAAGGATATGATTACGGGATTATTTTAGAAGGTCGTCGTGATCAGGGGATGTGTCTTCCGTATGTCAAGCTCATTCAAAGCGGGTATGAAGATTTAGAATGTGTGAAAGATTTAGGGATGGGTTTTGTCCATTATCGTCCTCATGAACCCGTGGAGACGGCTATGCTTCAGTATAACTGGCAATTGTGGGAAACCAAAGCATTTTCTATAGTTTTTGGTAAAAATGGCTCCATTGACCAGATAGCAACGGACGAAGTGCATACAGCGATTGTCCGATTTCTCTCTAAGCGTAAATTGATTGACTTTCATGTTTTTGAAGGGCAGAAAAGCAATGTGCTTGATCCCAATCTCATAACGATACTGAAAGCATCACGTGCGGGAATTTTTATTTCTAAAGTTCGTTGCGGTGCGTCGATCAAAAAAGGGGAAGTTGTTGGGGTGATTATGGATGCGTTGAGTGGTGCAAAGCTTGAAAAAATGCTTTCACCATGCGAGGGAATTGTAACGTGTCAATATTCTCATCCACTTATTTTCCAAAATTCAATCGCTTTTCGAATTGCATCGGTAGAACTTTGTTGTAAAATTGATACTAAGAGAAAATAATTTCTCTTAGCCTAATAGTTTTTTAGCACACTCATTAATACGTTTTCCATCCGCTTGAGCACCAAGTGTTTTGGATGCAGCCCCCATTACTTTTCCAATTTCTTTCAATGAAGCGGCTCCCACTTCGGTAATGATGGCACGTAAAGCACTTTCCAGATCTTCATCAGTCAGTTGTTTTGGCAGATAGGCTTCAAAAATAAGTGCTTCAGACGCCTCTTGTGCATATAAATCATCACGTCCTGCACTTTTGTACTGAGTCATGGCATCGTAACGCTGTTTGACTTGTTTTTGAATGATTTTGATAACATCTTCGTCCGTTAGCTCTTTACGTTCATCTACTTCGATTTGCTTCATAGCGCTGCTTAAAAGACGTAATGCATCACGAACGGCATTCTCTTTTGCTTTCATCGCTGTTTTAATATCATTGTTAATTTGTTCTCGTAATGACATGAATACCCTTTGGAACTATTTTTGCTTATTATAGCTAAATTATCATCCGGATGGGCCATGCGACACTCACTCTATTTTTCAGTATTAGCCGCATCATTTTTATTGAGCGGATGCAGCGCTAAGCTTACAGAGCCAGAAATTACGTTCACACCGCCTAAATACGTAGAAGAGATGCCATCGCGTGAAGAAGAGAGCAGTTTTACCTCTCAAGGAAGCTTATTCGGTCAAGGGGACAGTCCTCTTTTCTCGGATCACAAGGCAATGCATGTCAACGATATTGTCACTGTAGTGATTTCCGAAACAGCAACGAGTTCCAGTAAAGCAAGTAAAGCACTTAGTGAAGCGGATGCTCTTGGGCTTGGAGGAGGAGCTTTTGCTTCTACCGGCCAAAACTCAGCGGTTAATTCAGCCGTCGGGAAACTCAATGGATTGGCAAATATTGGATTTACGGGTGGGTCAACATCCAGCTACAAGGGATCCGGTGCTGCCACTAAAAATGCATCATTTACAACGACAGTATCGGCACGGATTGTAAAAGTAATGTCCAATGGGAATTATTTCATCGTAGGACGTCGAGAAATTATGGTGGATGATCAAAAACAAATTATGCAGTTAAGCGGAGTGATTCGTCCCTATGACATCGATCAAAACAATCAAATCAACTCAGCAAAAGTTTCAGATGCAAAAATACTGTATGCAAATGAAGGAGATGTTGATCGCTCCATCAACCGAGGTTGGGGAAGCAAGCTGATCGAAACCATCTGGCCGTTTTAAGGATTATCTTATCACTTGCAATGGATCGATATGGGCGTTGCGTTGGGTTACTTGGAACATGAGTTCACGACCTACGCGACCGATGATAGAACCTTGCTTGAGACGTTGACCTACTACTACTGTAGGGGCGATTTTGTCAAGATGAGCATAGATGGTATGAAGTCCATTGTCGTGCTCGATGATAATGACATTTTCAAGCATTGCGGTAGGTTTGGCGAGAATAACTTTGCCATTTAGGATTGCTTTTACTTTTGCATCCGGATCGGTAGGGCGCAGTGAAACCGATTCGTTGTAAATTTTTATCCCATACACAGGATCAGTATAAGGACCAAAACGTTTGGTGATGACATACCCATCAAGAGGAGCAATTGTACGCTCTCCGCTGTAGGCTGCCGTATTGGAAGGTTGGTATTGAGAAATAGCTTCACGTGCCCCTTCAGGAAGAGGTTTTGATCCAGGTTTTTGAGTAACAAGAGGTGGAGGGGCTTTTTTGGGTTTCATCTCTTCACGCTTGATAATATTAAGACTTGCAAGGGTATTTTGGAGTGAACGCTGTTGGTTGAGGATATGACCAAGAGAGAGTTTGTACTCATTTTTTTCTTTTTCCAAGAGGGCAATCGCTTTTTCATTCTCTTGTTTGGTTGCAATGACGGCTTGTTTTTGCTTATCAATAACGGCAATAGATTGTTTTAAGACGGTTGTTTGATTGGAAAGAGCAGATATTTTTGTTGCATTCTCACCAAAAACAAAATTAAGCTCTTTGATCTCTTGGTTGATTTGCTTGAGGTGGAGCTTGAGCGCTTCTTCGGTGATAATAGTGTTGGCTTCTTTGGCACGATCATCATTGATCAGCAGTGATATAGATGTATTGCGCGCGATGGCAAAAACAAGTTTCTGCTCAATTTCATTTTGTGTTTTAATCAAATTGTCTTGTTGGGACTGAAGCCCATGCAGATTTTGTTTATTAGATTGATAGACCGTTTCTTTGGTTTGTAATTCCGTTACAAGCGTATTGATGTGCTGTTGCTGCGCTCCGATTACTTGGCGTTGCTGAACAATTTTATTGGCTGTTGCTTCGAGCTTTGCATTGAGCGAGTTATAAGTTTGTTTGGTTTCATTCAATTGAGATGCTGTGGATTGAATTCGTTCATCAATTTTAGCGCCATTGAGTGAGAAGGCTAGAAATGAGGTAAGAACAAGAGACGTAGGGAGTCGAATCATTTATTCTTCTTCACGATGAAACATAACAATGGTAAACGTCAGTGCGATTGAAATTCCAAGAGCAATGCTCAATGAGCGTAGTGCATCATTCACAAAATTGAAAAGTTGGACACTAATCCCTATTTCTTTAAGTGGAAGGGTCAAAACGCCATAGTAGTCAATAATAAAAAAGGCAAAACATAAAATCAAAGTGGCAATAATGGCATCGACGATGGCAAGACGAAACAGCACAGCAGATCGAAGCCATACCGGTGCTCCGAAAAGGGCCATAATGTTCATTCTCTCTGCATGCTGAAACTGCCATAAACGCATCTCTTTGAGGATAAGAAGAGAGGTGACGGCTGCAATAGCAATTGAGAAAACTTGAACAACATCTTTGAAAAGAAGCATCAGTTTATAAACGGTATCGTGAGTTTGTGAAAATCCTTCTACTCGTTCGATAGAGCTATTGTTCTGAAGCTTTTTCTGGAGAGTGTTAATCTCTTTTGGTGTTGGAAAACGGTTCAAATAAATTCGATAAAACTTCGGTAAGGTAAGCTTTAACAGAGCAAGATTTTTTTCACTCATTTCGCCCTTGAGTCGCTCTAATACTTGTGCCGTACTAATAGGTTCACTTCGCTCGATCATAGAACTCATAGCTGTAAATTCTTGAGGCGTAAAGGCTTTATTGGCAACAACAATGACGGAATAATCATTTTTTAGATGAAATTCGTAAGCGGCAATCGTACGATCGACGGCTACGTAAATTTGCACTGATGCCAAAACAGTAAAAAGGGCGATGATGAGAGAAATATGATTTTTAAGCGATTTCATTGATGGTTCCAAACTCAATATGATAGTGTTTATAGGGGACTTTTAACCCTTCGGGAATATGGTGTGTCACGACGACGACCGTTGTCTTTAACTGAGTATTCGCACCCTCTAGGAGACTCCAAATAACCGAAGAAGAGTATTCATCAAGATTACCTGTCGGCTCATCGGCGAGAATGAGAATAGGGTTGTGAGCAAGAGCTCTCGCCATGGCGACACGTTGTTGTTCTCCACCACTAAGCTCAGGAGGATATTTCCCGGCTTGATGAGTTAGTTTGACGTGGCCCAAGAGTTTTTGTACTTGTGCTCCGCTTACATCACCTGTATAGCCTGAAATGATGAGAGGAAGCATCACGTTTTTGTCAATCGTCCACTCTTTGATGAGTTTATAGTCTTGAAAAACGATACCAATGTGACGACGTAAAAAATTGAGCTTTGAGGTGCTGATATGGTTCATTTTCACCCCTGCAATGCTCAAGTTTCCTTGACGCGGTTCGATGGCACCATAAAAAGATTTCAGAAGCGTTGATTTACCGCTGCCACTGGCACCGGTAATGAAAACAAAGCTCCCTGTATCGATGCTAAAGGTGGCCTTGGAAATGATCGTTTCAAACTCTTTATACGAGAGTGAAAGGTTTTCTGCAATGATTACTTTATCCATGGAGTAGCTCGTCTAGTAAGATATGGGCTTTTAAGTTTGTGCTTGAGCGGACGGGTAAGGTGGGAAAATAGCGAGCTTTTCCCTCTTTAATGATTAAATAAAGGTGTTCAGGGCGGTCGAAACTACCCATTGCCAATCGAATCATCCACCCTCCGCCGTGTATATCAAAACTCGCTTCGGTGTTTAAAAAACCCCATTCATGACGATAGGTTTGACGCTCTATTTTTGGAAGTATAGCATCATTAATCGGTATTTGAGAAAAAACAAATTCCCCTTCCAGCCTTTTTTCAGGGCTTTGCAATTCGTTGATGAGGGTAACATCATAGATGTTCTTCTCCATCTTTTTCCATCGGTCTTCGTATTTGCTGGTGATAGCAATTTCACGATTTTTATGCACTTCAAAACTTACATACGGTGGATGAGAATAGGTTTCCAGCGCAAAGCGGTAATAGTTTTCACTGTCGGTTCGTAATTCGAGTCTCCCTTGTGGTGCTAATGCGCGAATCGCTTCATCGACAAAGGCATCGCCAATGACACGACGATGGGGTTTTTTATCCCATGGAACAGGGAAATGAACATAGATACGACTCAAGGAGTTTGAGGGAACAAATTCTAAAAAAAGTCGTGCATCGTAATCCAGAATCATGATGTTTGTTAAGTTTTGAATCGTGATTTGTTTGAGTGCTTGCTCGATGGAGGGTTTATGAATTTCCAGTCCGATGAAAAGTACATCGGGGTTTGTGATGGCTTGATGGAGGAGATGACGAGCTGAACCAAATCCCACTTCAAGTCGTATCTCAGCTCCTGAAGGAAAGTCTGTTGCAAAAAAATCGACTGATTTTAATGCATCATGCTGTTTTAAGTGAACATTTTCACCTGCCGTATCGACATTGGAAGCCAAAATCGTGCTGCCAGAGAGGTTGGCATACGCAAGCAGGGCATGTTTAACGAGAAAATTGGGGCTAGGGCGAGTGATTTTATCACTTTTAAGAAGATTTTTTTCGCCACTTTTTTTATGAAGAATAAAAAATTCACGATCTTTATAGCGTGTTGCAACGAGGGATTCTTTCCCCTCACCACGAGAGGTAGCACTAAAATTAAAGGTCACATCCCCCTCTACTGCCGGAAAGGGTACGGTATGAAATGCGTCTAAATGGAGATGAGGCATAAGCTATTTAGTCTCATATATAAGTTCGATTCCCTGCGTCGGGAGAGAGCGTATACCATCTTTATCTACACCTATGACCTCATAAATATAGCCTGTATTGGGAACAATACTTCCATCATGAAATTTACTCTCTTTGATGTTATTGATTTCAACAGTTTCACGCTTGATCCAGCTGAGTTTTGTTGTTTTAATGACTGTATAGCTAACAACACGAGGGTCATCATTGGTCCATTGCAAATCAACACCATTTGCATAGATTTTTCCATCGTATGCGATAGGAGCATGAGGTTTTACTAAGCTAACGCCTTGGGTAATGATTGGACCCATTGGGCTTTCAAGACCATCTTTATCCACAGCCGTGATTTTGTAATAGAACGGTTCACCATCTTCTTTGGTCGTATCGGTAAAAGTCGTTTCGGTGAGCTTGACACGATACTCATAGTTGCCATTGGAACTTGCAGAGCGATAAACGTTGTAGTGGCTCAAGTCTTCTAATGTACTTGGTTCCCATTTCAGAGCAATTGCTTTAGGCAAGTTGGTGGTCGCTGTAACATTTTTTACTTCAGGAGGAAGCGGTTTTGTGACTACTTGTACGGTTTCACTTGGCTGCGTTGAGAGTTTATCGAATGTAATGGCACGCACGCGGTAATAATAGACTTGACCGTCTTTGAGATCTTTGTCAATGTATTCCGCATTAAGGCGACCGTCTATGGTTTTGATTTCAGCCCATTTTTGATCGTTTACATTAAGTCGATCGATCGCATAGCCATTGATTCGTGTATTTGGATGGGGTCGCCAGAGAAGTTTTGCGCTGCGTGGCATATTTCCAACAAATTGAAAAAAGCTGATGGGAGCAATCATTGGTAACGTTGACACCGTCATCATTTCGCTTCCGTTTGATTCGATGTTTTCTTTTCCTGTGGAAGTGAAACGGTACAAATATTGAGTATTAGGGGTTAACTTTTCGTCCACATAGTGTGTCGCAAATCGGCTATTAATCGTGGCAATACGACTGAGTGTTTGATTGCTGTCAGCAGGAGTAGAGCGGTAAATACTGTAACCGCTGACGCTTGGATCACTGATGGCTTTCCACTCAAACGCAATGGTATTAATGTCTGATAACGACCCATTGAGAGAAGGGACAGGGAGTGTTGGATCAATACTGACTTTTTTTTCAGGTGTCGGTTGGGGAGCACAGCCGCTAAAAAGACTAAGCGCTAAAGAGATGCTCAAAGCGTATTGTAGAGAACGTTGCATGCAATTCCTTTGGTTCAAAATGTTTTTCTAAATAATCATCCATGATTGCATCCATTGGAGCTTTGAATGAGAGTGATTCACCACTGGTCGGATGGATCAAATAAAGCATATAAGCGTGGAGCAAAATATGTTCCACCTTATTGTCTTTTTGGTGCGTTCCGTAGAGATGATCGCCTAGTATATGACGGCTGATGGACTCGAGATGGACACGAATTTGATGGGTTCGTCCGGTGAAAAGTTTACAGACAATGAGTTCGCATGTAGCATCATGGGAAGGGAGCAATTTTCGAAACATTGTTTTGGCATTTTTACCCGATTCGATAATTCCCATTTTGAGACGATTTTGGCTACTGCGCCCGATTGGTCTGTCAATCGTCGTTTCTTCTTCTTTGAGAGGAGGGGTGATAACCGCTAAATAGTAGCGCCCCATCGTTTTGTCTTGGAGTTGGAGAGAAAGGGCTTCGTGTGCTTCATTGTTTTTGGCAATGACCATCACACCGCTTGTTCCTCGGTCGAGTCGGTGAACGATTCCATGACGCTCTTCGCCGCTGAGCGTTGAGAGTGCAATCCCGCGTGTTTTGAGCCAATCGACAAGAGTCGGCTCTTTGACGCTAGGGGCGGGGTGGACGGTAAGACCGCTTGGTTTATTGATGACCATCATGTCATCGTCTTCAAACAAAATCTCGACATCAAAATCGATGACGTGTGCAGGGGTTGATTTCATTTTCGGGAAATAGACTGCTACGCTTTGACCGGCTTTGAGTTTAAGACCTGCCTTTGCTGTTGGTTTTGAATCTATGACGATGGCATTTTGTTCGATAAGCTGAACAATCTGGTTTCGGGTTTGAGAGAGCATTGATGTCAAAAAAACATCCAAACGCATTGCTTCTTCAACAATAAAGGTAATATTTTCGCGTTGCATCGATCTCCTTGGTGGAATAGTTGGGTTATGCTACAATTCAAGTGAACAAAAAATTTAATACTAAATGAGACTATTCAATTGCTTAATATTGATCGGCGAATTCTAGCACATTTTGACTATGTAACTGTTGCGCTACTGATTCCTATTGTTTTTTTATCAGGTTGGTTGATTTATGAGATCCATCCGGTGCTGGGACAAAAGCATTTAACGTACGTCAGTATTGGAATTGGTGTTTTTATAATCCTTTTCTTATTGCCGATTCGGCGGATGTTTTGGATGATCCCTATCTTTTATTGGAGCAGTATTCTTTTGCTCATTGCCGTTGAGTTCGTGGGGCATGCACGGTTGGGGGCAAAGCGGTGGATTGAGATACCGTTTGTCCATTTTACCCTCCAACCCTCTGAACTTCTCAAGCCTGCCTTTGTCCTTATGCTGGCGTATCTCATCAACCGGAATCCGCCGCCGCGAGAGGGCTATGGACTGAAAGCTTTTTTGAAACTCTCCTTTTTCATACTTTTACCTTTTTTACTGATTGCCAAAGAACCTGATTTGGGGACGGCAACGGTGTTGGCATTGCTTGGATTTGGAATTTTATTTATCGTTGGGGTTCATTGGAAAGTTTGGCTCGGACTTGGGGTGGTATTTGTTGTATCTCTCCCGTTGATTTATACCCAATTGCATGATTACCAAAAACAGCGTTTGACCGATTTTGTCGGTGAAAAGCCAAGCTACCACGTCGAGCAGTCGATTATCGCGATTGGTTCGGGCGGATTTTTCGGAAAAGAAAAAGAAGCAGCCACCCAAACCCAAATGAAATTTCTCCCTATTGCATCAAGTGATTTTATCTTTGCTTACGTTGTTGAGCGCTTTGGATTTTTCGGGGCATTTGTCTTGATCTCTCTGTACGCTGCTTTGATTATCCAGTTATTGATGCTCTCGTCGTGGTCAGCTGATTATTATACCAAGGTGGTTTCGGGTGGATTGTCTCTGCTCATCTTTATCTATATGAGTATTAATATCGCCATGACCATGGGACTTGCCCCGGTAGTCGGAGTTCCATTGCCGATGTTTAGTTACGGTGGGAGCAGTTTTGTGAACTTTATGGTGTTATTTGCCATTATGGAGAACCTCGTGGCATACCGTTTTCGCTATATGTACGATAATGTTGGTAAAAAAAGCTTCGTCTAATCAAAGAGCGTTTATAATTGCGCTCCACTTTCATGGGTCAATAGTTCAGTGGTTAGAGCCCTCCGCTCATAACGGAGTTGTCGCAGGTTCAAATCCTGCTTGACCCACCACCTTAAAACCTCACAATCACCGCACTTATAGAGCTTTTTAAACAAGAATGAAACCGCTTAAGGTTAATATGGGTGTCCTATTGGGTGTCCAGTTGCATAGAATTTTGTTCTAAAAGAG